>Ga0310811_10002016_pt1 | contig 25258 bp, 32 predicted proteins | sample YCmetagenome_FD_207642 | JGI IMG/M metagenome (GOLD analysis project Ga0310811, IMG submission 207642) | Soil microbial communities from experimental microcosm in Duke University, North Carolina, United States - YC | ecosystem: Engineered > Artificial ecosystem > Soil microcosm > Unclassified ... | reverse complement strand
GTAGCAGGAAGCTCAGAATGTGTCGTTGCCATCTTTCCGGTTACCCGCATTGTCCTAGCAATATTGTCGCGCCAAAGACGTCATTCACGATGAAAATGAGGCTCTGCGTTGAATACCAGACAACGGTGATCTTGGAGATCCTCCGGCGTCAGAGGCTCCCCATAGCGCGCGAGGTACGCTTGACTTGCGACAACAACTCATCGGGTCTGGAACAACCGGCGGCCGATAAGACTGGAATCAACGGCCGGGCCTCCACGGATGGCAATATCGAAGCCCGCGACGACAAGTTCTACGAAGCGGTCATTCAGAGTCAAGTGGATGGAACTCTCAGGATAGCGCGCGGCGAATGTTCCAATGAATGGCAGCATCCATTTCCGGCCAAGCGGGATCGGCGCGGTGATCCGCAAGATGCCGCGAGGAGGGGTTGCGTGATCGGCAATGCTGCGTTTTAGGTCCAGCAGTTAGCTCACAATTTGACCGGCTTCTGCATAATCGGACGCCCCAGCTTCGGTCAGTGACTGCCGACGCGTTGTCCGCATCTGCAACCGCATGCCAAGCCGTTTTTCCAGGCACACGAGCGGCGGCGACAGAGGGGGCGATGCCGAGACGTCGCGCAGCGGCGGAGAAGTTGCCTTCCGGCACAACCTCCAGAAAAATCTCCATTCCGCCGATGGTGCTCATGGATTTACAGAAGTTCCCGAAAAGACTTCACAAAAAAAGGCCATTGTCGAACGACGCACAATCTCCGATATTGCATTGCAGCATTTTTCGCGCATAGGACTGGATGAAGGTTTCCGCGCTATGCAAATGGGTCTCGGTCGCTTGGACTGTCGCTGAGTGCCGGTTGTGCGAGTTTGATCTCGCACTTCCCGGGTTGCCAATAGAGCGCTGACCTGGAGGACGATGTAACTATCAAAAGAGTCGAAGCGTGAGATATCGATCAGCCGCTACCTTGTCAGCATTTATGCTGGTTAGAACGTCATTGAGTACGGACAAGAGTCGTGCGGCTGGTACCCAATATTGTCAACACAAAAACGCTAAACTGGGAAATGGCGGAGAAGCTGACTTCGGAAGCGGTGCATGTCTGCGCCGCGCACGGCGATTCCGTGACGGTGACGGTTGTCGCTTCATCCGGCCAACAACCGGTGGTAATCAAGGACGACACAGCCCCCCTCCAGTCGCCCTCCCTCTCATACCGCAAGGCATTTACCGCCTATGCCTATGTCCTGGCGTTCAACAGGAACTCGACCAGCGAATTTGTCGCTACCAAACTGACCGAACCCACGGACGGGGTGGCGCTCGCCTCCGTTCCCCAGGTTCTGTTCGTTGCCGGCGGTGTGACCTTGCGAGTGGCGGACCATACAGCGATCAGGGAGATCGGGTTTTCAGGCGGCCCGGGTTGCGACCAGGATGAAGCCTGCGCACAAGCCGTCGCGGATAAATACCAAGGAGAGTTTCATTGAACCGACGTGACCTTTTCGCTGCTGCTGCGGGAGTAGCATTGGTTCCTGTATTGCCATTGGCTGCGCGGGCCGAGACAGTATCTGGCGACACCGCACCGGACGGCGCTTTTGAAATCGTTGCCGAGTTCTACGGCCCCGGGCCGTCTGGGATCGCAATAACACCGGACGGACGCATTTTTGTTGGCTTTCCTCGCCACGCCGACAATCATCGCAAAGCGACCCTTGCCGAGCTCAAAAACGGCACGGTAATCCCCTACCCTACCGCCGCGATAAGCCTACCCTCCGATGCCGCACCTGAGCATAAGCTCGTTTCCATTCACGGCATGACGACGGATAGCCTGGGCCGGCTCTGGGCCATCGATGACGGCAAGATGGCCGGGCATCCCATCGCGCCAGGCGCCGCAAAGGTTATCGGCATCGATCCGAAGACAGACCGGGTGATTGCCAATATCGTGCTAACGGCGCCTGCCATGCGGCCAGACAGCCACATGAACGACCTGCGCGTGGATCTCACCCATGGTGCGAAGGGAACCGTCTATATTGCGGATTCCTCCTTCGGAACGTCGCCTGCTTTGGTCGTCGTCGATATCGCGACCGGGCACCAGCGGCGCGTGCTGGCCGGTCATCCCTCGACACAGGCGGAAAAAGGCTTTCTCGCCGTCTTGGAGGGGCGCCCGTTGCGCTACGATCCGGCCCATCAAACCTTCCCAGGCGGCGGCGCGGACAGCATTACGCTCAGCGCCGACAGCACATTGCTCTATTACTCCCCGCTGACCAGCCGGCGGCTTTACAGCATCCCGACGGCTCTGATCTCGAATTTTGATGCTACCGAAGCAAAGCTCGCAGCCGGCGTCGTAGATCATGGCGAAAAGGTCATGACCGATGGCTTGGCGACCGATGCAGAGGATCGCATCTATCTGACCGCCGGCGAGCATGATGCCATCATGCGGCGCGATCCCGATGGCAACGTGGAGGTGATCGTGCGTGATCCGCGCATCATCTGGCCGGACGGCATTTTCGTGACCGGCACGCATGTCTATTGCACACTCGGTCAATGGAACCGCCTGCCGGGCTTCAATGGTGGAAGGGAGTTGCGCCAGCAGCCTTATTTGCTGATCCGTTCGCCAGTCACTCAGCCCACTATCGTGAATCAGGCTAATACCAACTCTTGATGACGGCGACTCAACGGGCTTGACCGACGCGAGTCGATTCTGATTCTCAAGGAGGCGAACGAGAGAGGTTCGCCATGACGACGCCGCTGCGAGACGATCACGACGCATCCAGGCTGCGCCTTGAGGCCCGGAAGACCAAGGATGCTGGACAGGCGCGCCGCCTTCTGGCCCTGGCCGCCATCTATGACGGCTCGTCTCGCACTGAAGCGGCCAAGATCGGTGGCCTCACGTTGCAAATCATCCGGGATTGGGTCCTGAAGTTCAATGCACTCGGCCCAGACGGGCTCATTGACGGCAAGGCGCCGGGCAAGCCATCACGACTGAACGATGCGCAGCGCGCGGCGCTTATGGCGATCGTCGAGAGCGGACCGATCCCGGCAATCCATGAAGTCGTCCGCTGGCGTCTTGTCGATCTGTGTCGATGGGTCTTGAAGGAGTTCCGCGTCGTGATCTCCATGCAGACCATGAGCCGCGAACTTCGGGCCATGAACTACCGGAAACTGTCGGCTCGTCCACGCCATCATGCTCAAGCCGTAGACGCGATTGAGGACTTCAAAAAAAATGGCCTGCCATACTGGGTCAGATCGCCCGCGAGAAGGACATAGATCCGGACAAGATCGAGATCTGGTTCGCGGACGAAGCCAGAGTAGGTCAGAAGAATAAAATCACCCGTCGCTGGGCTTTGCGCGGAACGCGGCCTGTCGCTGCTCACGACCAGCGCACGGCATCGACCTATATCTTCGGTGCGATCTGTCCCCAGGATGGCAAGGGCGCGGCTCTGGTGCTGCCCTACTGCAACACCCACGCCATGAACCTCCACCAGGCCGAGATCTCGAACGCGATAGCGCCGGGGGCTCACGCGGTGCTGCTCGTCGATCAAGCCGGATGGCACCTCTCGGACAAGCTCGTTGTGCCGCCCAACATCACCATCGTCCCATTGCCGCCCAAATGCCCCGAGCTCAATCCGGTCGAAAACATCTGGCAATTCATGCGCGACAATTGGCTATCGAACAGGGTCTTCCAATCCTACGACAACATTCTCGACCACTGCTTCTACTCCTGGAACAAACTTGTGGCGCAGCCGTGGACCATCATGTCCATCAGACTTCGCCAATGGGCGCACAGGTTCTGATCAATGGGAGTTGGTATTAGTAATGGCCTATCTATTTTGGTCCCTTCGGAACGCTCGACCGGTGAGCGCGTCCGGCGAGGCAACATTGCCAGAACCGGCAATCTCCGAGCCCGTCGGCTCCTTGTCGAGGGCGCCTAGACGTATCGTTGTCCGGCACGCCTGAGCCGGCCCCTTCAGATCCGGTAGGAGCGTTTGCCAAAGGCGGTGGACGACGCAACTCGCCTCCACAGCGAAGATACAGGTCGGCGCTTGGCCGCAAACTCGATTAGGGTCGCTCGGCGCATCGTTCGCCGCAAAACTGCCGCTCCACGCTCGTCGATGCCAAAAACGCTGCAGCTATTCTTCCCAATATCGATACCCTAAAATGGCAATCTCCTTGGATCCTTCCCCCCAGTTCATCCAAGCCGCGGACATCATATCCGAAGCAGCGGACGGACGGGCCATCCCATAATCAACACGCCTGTTCGGATGGAAACTTGGACTGATTTTATGCTTAAAGTGCAAGTCTCTCTCGATATTCGATAGGACTAAGAGAACCAAGGGACATCTTGATCCGTTTTTCGTGGCGTCAGCGGATGTGGGAATCAACGACCTCAGCGAATTGCTCAATTGTTGTGCTCTTCCAGTCTTGAGGATAGAACTATCCTGTTTTCGGCCGTCCAAAGAAACCTTCGCAAGCCGCGTTGTCAGGTGAGCACCCCTTGCGAGACATCGAGCGAGCGAGGTTCGCATCTATAATCCGTAAGAGCCGGCTTTGCCAGCGATAGTGAGCGCCACGATCTGAGTGGACAACGGGCCGGTCGTTCGTATCGACTACCGGCTCGATACCCGCATCCAGCATAGTATTGACGAGCTCAGCGTCTGGATGCGCCCCGATGGACTCGTAGATCCGCCAAAGCACTCTTGACCTGCCGACGAAACTGATTCTGCTGGCGTGTTGCAAGCTCAGGATTTCCCCTGCGCACCGCAATCAGGCAAGCGACCTCCTGATGCCAAAGTCCACCAGGCACAGCATCTTGGTCGTGATCTGGATTTTTGGGATCCATCAGCCGGTCGAGACGCTCGGGTAGCCTGTAAAAATGTTGTTTCCACCATCGCGAGCGGAGCTGCGCATGGCAGTAGGAGCGGACGTCATAGGGGTTGAAGAACAAAATTGCGGCGCCTCGTGAAGCGACCCGCAGCCAGGACCATTCGGCTTCCGCGACGGCTCGCTTCGCCACCCGCATGACGGCCACACGACGGTTCTTCTCGATCTGGGGTAAGTCCGGATAGACGATGCGAACCAGCTCATCGAGGGAAAGTGATCTGTTCGGACCGCCTCTTAGAGCAGAGAGAACTGCCGTCTGGAGCTTGCCGGAACCTTTGCTCATCAGCGTTTCCCACCGTTTCACGCGCTTAAGCGTTTCTGTCGTGCGATGCTCTTTGAGAGAGCTGTCTGTGCACACCGTTACGTAATCTCAATGAGAGATGCGCCAAATCGCCCTGACCGGGCGAGGCTGTTAGTCAGGAGAGCTCCTGGGGGCTCTCGCGACATCCGCGAGAACAAATTTTCGGACATACCAAGTTGTGGAGGAGCTCGACCGGATCATCCGGCTCAGGGGAAAGCCACGAAGCATTCGCGTCGATAATGGCCCAGAGTTCGCTGGCAGGTTATCGCTAGGACCAGTGGGCCTATCTCAACAAAATCAAGCTGGAATTCTCCCGCCCAGGGAAACCCAGCGACAGCGCCTATGTCGAGGCATTCAACAGTCGTATCCGGCAGGAGTGCCTCAACGCTGTATGGTTCCTATCGATGGTCGACGCCAGGCAGCGGATTACTGAATGGAGGATCGACTACAACCAACATCGGCCGCACTCGGCACTCGGCAACTTGACGCCAAACGCCTTTGCGGAGCAACTTCTCCCCACCCAAAAACTCGCATGAAATCCGGACCAAAATCGGGGTGAGGTCCAGCTGAACTCTATGCTGTATGCGGAGGTGGATCGGCTTTGCGGGGCAGCGCGCTACTCGGCATCGGGAACCGCGGTTCCAATCATTATGTCACGCGTAATGAGATTCATCAGCATCGCAACAGACCATCCTTCCGTTCCTGCGGGACGCATGGGCAACACCAAGTAGCGCATGTCAGCGTTGGAGTCGTGCACTCGGACTTGAACTTCAGTCGGAAGCGTCAAGCCGAACTCTGCCAGCACCGCTCGCGGCTCTCGAACCGTGCGGGCTCGATAGTCCTTTGAGATATACCACCATGGCGGCTGCCCCAGCAGCGATCGCGGATAGCAGGAGCACAAGGTGCAGACGACAACATTATGCAGTTGCGGTGCATTTGCAACTACGATCAGCCGTGCCTCCTTAATCCGGAAACCCAACTCGGCCGCTGCGGCGGAGCCGTCCTCCAAGAGCCTCGCGCGGTAAGCGGGATCTATCCAGGCCTCTGCAATTATTCGCGCGCCCCAACTCACATTGGGAGCTTCCAATGCAGCCATCGTATTACTGATGTCATCCGGAGAGAGCGCGCTGCATTCCAGCAGCAGTTCGTGGAGCGCATCGGTCATTAAGGCGTAGTAGTCCCGACCCCCATAACCTTCCCGCACGGGCTGAAGCGGATCTACTCGCTCAGCCCTGAAGCCAATAGGCGTTCGTGGCAAAGTCATCTGCGTTTCATCCGCAATGATCCGGGTGCCAACCAATGATCGTATATCTCGATCTCCAATGTGTCAGCATGCGACCCCAAGTAATCCGGCCAGAGCGATACTTGCCAGAAACGAATGCGATAAAGATCGACTAGTGACGCTTTCCTCTTCCCGTAAGCTAAATCCTCTGGGTTAGGGAACGCGCCGCAGTAACGCTCCACTATACCAACGTGGCAGCGTATGTAGAAAGGAATGCGGACGTGTCCAGGTTTGCCGACATCTAATACCCGAACTACGCTACCGTGGGGGAAACGAGGCACTCCTTTTCACTCCGTCATGTAGAATCTTGTGCTCATGATCTACCAACTGGTCGCGGATTGCTGCGATTTTTTCCATGCGTGCGTGCACTTCGGCCAAAGTGACGATGTCTTTTTCCGCCAAGAGCCGAGTCAGCGCTTCGGCGCGCCGCTCGTAAAAGCCGAGACTTTCATATAGGTCATGCCCAAAGCTTTCGAAACCCCGTCGTAACTCGTCCAATGACACCACACCATATTTCGTCTCTAGCGCTCCTCTGATCGCTTCAGAAAGTTTTTGCCAGTCTTCAAATGGGAATTCCTGAACTGCAATTGGCCCACCAGGTAAGCCCCCTATATCGTGATAGCCACGATAGCGTGGAGACCCCGTCATGCCATCGACGCCATATTAATAAAATGTCTCAACGACGTAGGCCTATGGTAACCGTCATGTTGTGTGTGTCGCGGTGGATCTCGCACTTCCCAGATCAGCACGCGGATGGGCGTCGGGTTGAAGCCGTTGCAGGGGTTGTTGACCTGCGGGCAGTTCGAGAAGACGACGAGCAGATCCATCTTCGCCTCGAAATCGACGAAACCGCCGGGGGCGGAAAGCCCGTCCACAATGGCAAGCTCGCCATCCGGGCTGATCGGCACGTTCATGAAGAAGTTTACGTTGCCGACCACGTCCCGCTTGGTCATGCCGTAACGGCCCACTTCGAGGACGAAGTTTTCCCGGCACGCGTGCATGTATTTGGTGTGATGGCCGAAACGCACGGTATTGGCTTCGCAGGAACAGGCGCCGGCCGAGGTATCATGGTTGCCGCAGCTATCCGCCGTCAGCACCGCCATGACAGTCCCCTCGTTGGAATAGAGCGCCGAGCCCTGGCCGATATAGGGTGTGCCCTGCTCCAGCACGGTATCCTGGGCGCTGTAGCGCTCGGCGAAATGGTTCCAGCGGTAGAACAGCGCGTCCACCGCCTGCTGGCCGTGCAGATCGACGATGCGCATGATCTGGCCTTCCTTCAGGCGGCCGGACCAGGGCTGCCGGGCCGCGACCGTCACATCCAGAATGGCGTCATTCGGGTTCAGGGCGCTGGTATCGTTCGGTTTAGTCATGGGTCAGATTTCTCCGAGCGCACTGAGATAGGCGTCCGTGTTCTCGAAGCCGCGCGCGGCTTCCTCGCCGAAATTCCGGCAGAGGTCGTCCGCCGCCACTGCCGGGCTGGGCAGCACCAGAAGGTCGATCGGTGGTGGGGTGTAGACCGGCGTGGGGTCCAGCGGATGCGGGCAGTTTGAGATGGCGGCAATCACGTCCATCTCGATGCGGAGATCGACGAAATCACCGGGCACCGGCGCCGCCTCGTTCCAGGCGAGGCGGCCGGAGGCGTCCGTCGTCACATCGGCGAAGAACGAGATGCAGGGTGGCACGTCCGGCCGGCCGAGCCCATATTTGGAGGCGCAGAGGCGGAAATTGTCCCGGGTATTGCGCAAGGATGCGTCCCCGTAGCGGCGCTGGTTGCTGGCGGGCGTGCTGCCGCCGGCAATCGCATCATGCCTCCCGTGGCTGTCGGCGACGATGGAGGCGAGGACGCGCCCCATGTCGGAGAAGAGCACGCGACCCTTGGAGAGGCGCGCCGTCCATTGCAGCTTTACCGTGTCGCCGGCGTTGTAGCGTTCGCTGGTATCCTTTGCATTCCAGAGCAGGAGGGCGACGGAAGCGGCGCCGGTGGTGTTCAGGATGCGCAACGTTTCGCCGCGGTTGACATGGCCGGTCCAATACCAGCCGCCGGGCACGGTTTCCCGCCGCAGCACTGTCTCCCCCGTGGCGCCCGGTCTGTCGAGCGCAGGCGGGGGAGCGTCAGCCTTGGCCTTCGCCTGCGCCTTCAGCGCGAAATAACGCGCGCGATGGAAATCGGGAGACTGTTCATCCAGCTCTCTCACAGGGTGGTCCCTGCAGAAGACATCTGGCTTTTGAAGGCTAACCCGTCTTGAAGGGCTTCCGTGGTCGTAACTGCACCGAATATTCCTCCCTCGGTCATGACTGTGCCAACTGCCGCCTCGTGGAAGCTTTCCGTCGTTGCCGCGCATGCATCCGCCACGATAAGGCATTCATAGCCAAGGTCGACTGCAGAGCGAAGTGTAGAATGCACGCAGACATCCGTCGTCACACCCGTGAATATCAGACGCCGAATGCCTCGGACGGTCAGGATACGATGGAGGTCTGTGCCAGAAAATGCGCAATAGCCTGCCTTGTCCACTGTGATCTCGTCCGTCTTCGGGGCAAGTTCCGGCAGAATCTGCCATCCTTCCTCCCCTCGTACCAGTACCCGCCCGAGAGGACCCTTGACGCCAATTTCCACTCCGGCGAGGCGAGACCGCCATGCCTTCAGGCGTGGCAAATCCGAAAGATCTGGACGATGTCCCTCTCTGGTATAAATGATAGTCCCACCCCACCGGGATACAGACTCGCGCACCGCTGCGACACGCGGGATGACCTTCCGAAAGGCAGTCAAGTCATATCCCATCGAAGCGACATAGCCATCGGGATCGCAGAAGTCGCGCTGCATATCGATGATAAGAAGCGCGGTTTCTTCTGGTCGCAACGCACCGTCGAAGGGCCAAGCATACGGTTTGGCATTCACAAAGTGGCTCAACGATTTTCTCCCAAGACTCTTATTTTTTGCTGTCGATCTTTGGCATGCCCACGCCGAATAGCTGCGACGAAACGTCCAACTGCATGAGCGGGTCCTGGCCGCTTAAGTGGCTCGATCATGGAAATCTGAGAAGATCGCGCGAATTCCGATGGAAGCACTGCCCGCATGTTGCCCGAATCAACCCACGACTTCGCATAATGGGATGGCAAAAAGCCCACGTGTGTGCCGGCAAGAATCAGAAAGGCAGCGGCTTCGAGATTTTTGACGGTCGCTTGCATTGGATCGTCCTTCCCGCCCATCACGAAGGCGTCGTGCCGATTCAGAAATGAGCGGACCACCTTGCGAGCCTGCGGCACTTCTGCACGGATTTGGTTCGCATCTTTGGAGGAAAAAAGAAGATGCTGCCTGCCGCAGTAAAGAAGATCTATTTCATCATAGAGCGCCGTATACCGTAGGGATGGCAAATTCTTCTCCGCGATGGAGATCCCGATATCCAATCTGCCCGCTGCAACCGCATACTCAATATCGGCCGGTGCCATAATTTCAATGAATACGCGGATGCCACCTGCGGTCTCTGCGAGCTCGGAAAGTGCGGAAGCGATGGCGCATTGTGGGTCGGTTATCAGATTGTCGATGAGCCCAAGGCGAAGCCGACCTGCCAGCACACCTCGCAATGCCCCCGCTCGTTCCTCGAACTCGCTGAGGGATTCCAGAAGCTCCGTGGCCGCACGGTAGAGCTCCTCACCACGATCCGTGAGATCGAAGCCCGCACGTCCTCGCTTGCAGACCCTGAATCCAAGCCGGCTCTCGAGATCTCCGATATTGGCGCTGATAGCCGGCTGGCTAAGGCCAAGCACATCTTCTGCCGCAGTGAAGCCGCCACACTCCGACACGGCCATAAAAATCCGTAACTGCTTTATGTCGATGTTTGAAAGCTGCATGGGTCAGGCGACGGCAATTGGTCTCACATGCAGTTTCCCATCCTCGCGGAGGGCCAAGGCATGTTGATGTTCGCGTCGTTCTTTTGCTTCGGCCGACGCTCCGCGTTCCGCTTCCAGGATCTGTTTGAAGGCAACCAACTGGCGTTCCTGAAGAAGTTCGGAAAGTGCGTTGACCCAGCAGGTGTAGTAGTCAATCTCGGTGACGATTTCGCCCCATTGTTCGCGCGCCGCCAAACTTTGGATGAGTGCCTTCTGGAACTCTGTGAGCGAAATAACCCCCGCCTGGGACAGAGCTGTCACCAGGCCGAAGGCCCGAGCCATCCAGGGTTCAGAGAAGTTCGCCGGTGTCGCACCGTCAGGCCAGACACCGATCTTCGTCATCTCTTCCGTCATCGTGTCTACTCCACGGGCGATGGAATTTTGGCAACACCAATCATCGCGTCCCGAGTAATCAGTTCTGCCAAATCCGCCTCGGACATACCGTCCGTGCCGGCCGGTCGTTCAGGCAGAACGAGATATCGGATTTCGGAAATACTGTCCCAGACCTTAATCGTGACATCTTCCGCAAGCGTCAGTCCCATTTCACTCAGAACGGTTCGGGGCTCACGAATAACGCGGGAACGATAGGCGCTTGACTTATACCAGGCAGGAGGGAGACCAAGAATGGGCCAGGGGTAGCAGGAGCAGAGTGTGCAGACGACGACGTTATGCAGAGTTGGTGTATTTTCGACGACATGCAGAAGCTCCGTCTCGGGACCGCCTATACCGAGTTCAGCGCAGGCCGCAAGACCGTTTGCCAAAAGGCGTGCCTTAAAATCAGGGTTGACCCAGGCCTTTGCCACAACACGGGCGCCCGTTCGCGGCCCGACTTTCTCCTCATAATGCCGAACGACGTCGTCCACCTTGGCGGATTCAATAATGCCGAGCTCATTCAATAGGCTTTCGATAGCCTCTGTGCGGACGGCTTGCCATGGTCGCTCAACGTTGTGTTCGTGCTCATGCGTCTGTCCCTCGTGACCGTCGGAGCTGCTCTTATGCTCAGGATAAGGCATGGCTCTTACTCCACTGGATCGAGATAAGCTTCACTAAGGTCGACAGCGAGCAACATCTCGGGATCCGCATCTTCACCCCACACTTCACGGCCCGCGAAACTAACATTGTAGACCGCCTGAAGGTTTTCGCCACGGTTATGAGCGCGTGTGTCCGGCCATACCCAAGCTTGGGCATTGACCATGGCGACCTCTCCGTGCTTTCCACGCAGGTAGGCGGGTAGGCGCGTGTGCCCGGGTGGTTGCCAATTGCGAACCCGAACCTCTGCACCAACAGCAAATCGCGGAGTGATTTTAGCCTCCCGTCTCCAAGCGCCCCAGAGAATTTTCTCTGTCGGTGAGAGCGGCCAATGTCGGTCGCTTTTCGAGGGTGGTGTCCGTTTCTCCACATCCGGTGCAATCTCGGCGAGCCTCGTCTGAAGCTCTGCGCGTAGCAAGATGCGCTTGCGATGAAGAATACTTTCCATCGCGAAAAGCCAACGCCCATAGTAGCCGTCACGCAGATAATCCGGAGGCTCCATCAACTCTATTTCATGCCGATGCTCGTCAAGATTATAGATGCCAGTCTTGTCAAGCAGTTGCGTCATCGCGAAGACTCTTCCTTCCCACCGTGCATGGAACACCGGCTCATTCAGCTCTGGCACTACTCGGCCAAAACCGTGCAGCCCGCCCATATCATGAATGCCATTCATAGCTTCGCTCCTATGGGGTCACTCTATCATTGCCTCGATCTGCCGCTGAAGACCAAGAAAGGCGGAACTGTACCGATCATCAAAATTCTTATCCGCCGTGGCGACGTCAAGCAAGATGGAGGTGGGTCTGTTCCCAAGCACGATAACACGATGACCAACGAGAATGGCCTCCTCGATATTGTGCGTAACCATGACCATAGTTGTTTTCGTGGACGCCCAGACATCACGCAGAAGGTGCTGCATGCGCCTCCGTAGACCGGCGTCCAAGGCGCTGAAGGGCTCATCGAGCAACAGGACTTTGGGCCTAATGACAAGAGCGCGTGCAATGGCGGCTCTCTGACGCATCCCACCTGAGAGTTGATGAGGATAAAGGCTGGCAGAATCGGTGAGGCTGATAAGTTCAAGCATATGATCAACGGACATTGGCTGGCTAGCCCCGGACTTCCGAGCGTATCGGAGTCCGAAAGCCACGTTCTGCCGTACAGTCAGCCACGGGAAAAGGTTGTGGTCCTGGAAGATCATAACAACGTCCGGAATCGGAGATTGAATCTGCCTTCCTCCGAAATCGATGGATCCGGACACCGCCGGTACGAAGCCACCAAGCGCCTTTAGAAGAGTCGTCTTGCCACAACCTGAGGGTCCGAGAAGGCAAGTAATCTCGCCATCGCCAATGTGAACAGAGAAGTTGGCCAGTGGAGTTGTCGTGGTTTGACCGCGAGTATAGCTGACTGCAACATCGGAGAGAGAAAACGCTACCGGACGGAGGACCGCATTCACAGTCAATTTCTCCACCATATGAGGCGAGTGCCGATCAATAGAAGGATGCGGTCAACGATGAATCCTGAAAGGCCGATTGTAATCATGCCCAGCATAATCAGGTCACTGTTAAAGAGGTTTCGGCCCATCATGATAATGGCTCCTAACCCATCATTCAGACCCACCATCTCTGCGACCAACACCGCCATCCAGGCTGCAATGAAGTTGGTACGCAACAGCATGAAAACACCAGGAGTGATGGCAGGGAGCATCACCCGAAACCAACATCCGACACCGCGACCTCCGAGATTACGCGCGATAATCATGAACTCTTCTGGCACCCGACTAATCTCGGCGAGGGTCGCTAGAGTGAGAATAAAATAGACACCCATGAACACTATAAAAATAGCAGTTAGGTTGGAGACACCGAAAATTACCAAGGCGGTGGGTATCCAGGCGATAGGCGCGATCGGTGCGAGCAGATAGAGAACTGGCGCGGTCATCCAGCGCACAAACGGAATGAGACTCATCACCGCGCCCGTTCCAATGGCCGCCACAAAGGCCAGGGCCATCCCGCAGAATACGCGGAAAAAGGTCGATGCAATGCTGGTCGGCAGCGACGCTGCTTGTGAACCGAGCCCTACGCGAAACCCACTCTGGACGAGGACAGTGAACACGCGGCTGGGTGGCGGAATTACCGCCGAGAGGGCGCTCCCGTCAATGGAACCGAAATACTCCCAAAGTATCAGGAGCATTAGAAGCGATGCGGCTCCGACGAGGAAAGATGTCCAGCGCATATTGAATTCAGTGCTTCAAATCTGCCTTCTGGATCGACTCGATCATGGTCTGGTCAAAGATCTGATGCTTTGTGGCCGCCTCACTAATATAACCGAGGGAGGCCATTTCATTGACGACTTTCTGAACCGAGGCAGTATCTGATACGAAGCTCACCGGCGCGGGCGAGGACTTCAGTGCCTGCAAAAGAACAGCCGACGGAACACGATAGTAGTGGCCTTTCTCAAGAAGATCCACGGCCTTCTGCGGTGTCAGGTTGATGATGTTCGCGCCACAAACAAGCCCCTCGAGATAGCTACGGACCACTGCCGGTCTTTTCGTCAATGTTTTGTCAAGCACGGCGACTACGGTATTCGGCGTATGCAGAGACCATGTATCGGCGCTGGTGGTGAGTAATTGCGCGCCATGCATCATTTCCATATCGGTAGTATAGGGCTTGATATGACTTAGAATGTCGACTTGATCATTACGAAAGGCATCAACCATTGCAAGTAGGTCGTCGAAGTAGACAAATTTTACCTTTGCAGGATCGATACCATCCTCCTGGAATGCACTTCGCATGATCAGCTCGAGCGTGTCACCCTGGAGGACTGCGATCTTGAGCGGCGGCTTCCCGGCTTTAATGTAGGCCTTGATATCCGCTATCGAATGGAGGCCTGTACCCGGCTGCGCTACGACTTCTTGAATACCCCACCCACCGGCGCCAGCGATTGCCTTGATAGGAACGCCGTTGTTCACCGCAAGATAGGCAAGGGTGAAGGGGATGGTGCCGAATGTGATAGCACCCCCGGCCAGAGCAGCGTTTTGGTCGCCGGGATTTGGAAAAAATACCGGTGTCACATTGAGGCCATATTTGTCGAAGCAACCGGACTCTTTTGCCACGAAGAGAGGCGCCATGTCCTGGGCCACCATGTGGCCGACCTTCACGTCGATCTCGGCGGCTATAGCGGAAGTGCAACTGGCGACCGTTGCCGTCAGGAAGGCCGCCAGTGAGACGCTCTTTGTAACTCGGCGCAAGACACAAGCGAGAGCGGGGACGTGCGGCATGATGGATCCTTTGCTTTGGGAGAAGGCAAAGCGCGTTAATGAGGCGGTCCGAGAAGTTGGACGGGGCAGTATAATGCTCGGATATCTTGTGGCAGCGGCCCGCAGCGTAAAAGATTGGATTTGCGATCGTTACATCACGAACCTAGATGTTATGGACCTAATGCTATCGTCGCGGTGCTTTGAGGAGTCCCAGCCTAGCCACCGATAATTGTTTGGGTCGATGCACGCTGGTGGAAGGTTGAACGATTGTCGCAAGAGAGCCACTTCTGGCGGGTCTTTGTGCAAAGATCCATTGCGCTCCAGTTGCGCGAGTTTGACCGCCTCAGGCGCCTCACTGGCCCACTTGCTCCGAAGAGCCTTGAGCGGTTGATCGCACCAGTTACGGAAGACAGCAGATCCGGGCCTCCAGTCAGTCGCCGTTCTGCGATGCTTTCTTCTTCATCCGAGCGACCTGCAGTTTGCGATACATGGTCGCGCGGCTGAGGCCGAGATGGGCCGCCGCATCGTCCACCCTGCCACCGAACTGATTAACCATGCGCGTGACGATATCAAACTCGGCATCCTTCAAACTCCGCGCCGGCATATCGAGACGCGGCAGGATTTGGGCCACCGGTAGTCCCAACGCGATCTCATCTCTCGGCAGCCTGTGATGGCGGCGCACGGCATGGGTCGCGCCTGTCACTCGTAAATCGGGCCTCACCGCGGCCAGCGGCGTCGAGCCACCGCCGGCCGGCGCATCGGCCACTGTCACGATCATGCAATCGGCATAATGAGCCCCGAACCACGTTGCTTCGAGTTTTTGACAGGCCTCAACAAGGCCTTTTAGCAAAATCGACAGAATCGACTGCACCGAACTATTCGCGAAGGAGACGTTCAAGGTACCGGCGATGTCACCGATTGGCGAAAAAATCGGCGACGTGACGCAACTATAGCCGCTGTTGCATCGGAAAACATGCTTGTCGAGCGCGATCGAGACCGGGCGCCGCTTTTGCAGGCAGGTGCCAACACCATTGGTGCCTTCCGTCGCTTCGCTCCACACCGTTCCCGGCTGGAACTTGCGGGAGGCAAGGAGACCGGTGCGCGAAATCCAGCTCATGAGGGTGGCTCCCTCGCCATCCGTCAGGCTCAAGGCGCCTCCTATGTCAGACATGCTGCGCGCAAAACCGTTCAGCTCGGCTTCCGCAAGCCTGATCGGCTCCGCCATATGAGCAAGCCGCTGGTCGATTTCGAACCGTGTCAGGATGTTCGACCGCGGGTCAATATCAGGCTGCAAATTGTATCGCGTTAAGCAGCGCTGCCTGGATGCCGCGATGTCGGATTTCACCGCCGCGCCCGCCTGGACGGATTGATGGATTTTCGAAGCATGTGCGGAATTAGCAGGCATTTCCTGACTCCTCGAACTGCACGATCCCTAGCATGGTATGCGCGCCTCGTCAGAAGCAAGAAGCGTGCTAGGATCGGAACCATTCAAGTAAGGCCTTCGGAGAAGGCTTTGCCGAGGAAGAGATAGCGCCCAGAGCGGTATGGTTGGGGTAACGGACGCACGCCGAAACGGTTCCGCAGTCGGGCCGCGGCCGTCTCCGCCGCCCGGCTACTCAGGGCGGGACGGTGCAGCCAGACCGCGTAACCGGTCTCGATACCGTCCAGCTCAGGGCCCATGACCGCGACATGCCAAGCCTCCCCCCCACATCCGAACTCCTTGAGATATCTCATGGAATCGAACAGCAACTGCTGAACGCTATACATGGTCACCCGCCCATGAAGCCGTAACCGGGGTTGAGTTCGCGCCGCGCCACGGACAGTTTCAGCCATGCCGAGGGCGCCTTGCAATAGCGGTCGATCTCTTGACGAAGAGCGAGGCCTGGCTCGCCGTCAGCAAGATCACTTACACAGGCCTGTCGCACCGCCTGCTCCAGAATCCTATTGAAAGCGCGACCGTCGCCCTGCGCCAGAGCCACTCGGCAGCGGGTCAACGGGGGGCCGAGGGGTTGCAGGATGACCGGTATAAGTCCGCGCCAGTCAGCAGCAGGAGATTGGGGAAATGCAGCTCGGCGGCGCCTCCTGCGGCCCGCATGGTCCGTATCAGATGCAGGGCAAGGGCCGACCAGGCCGCGGCAGCCTCGGCCCACCAGGATCGCGCTGCCGTGGCCGGAAAGCGCGGCGACGGCCTGCGCGCAGCGAGCAGTTCGGGAAGCGCCTCGTCCCTCATGCGGAGGCGGATAACGCCCCCCTCCTCCCTGATCCCGATGGCCGCCAGACGGTCCGGTCGATTGCCCAGGAACTGGCGCAGCAGCCTGTCACGTTCCGGTGTCTCGGCGTCAACGACCGGCAGGCGGTCCCGGCTGAAGGCACAAGCCGTTTGCGGACACCGAAGCTGCGTGCCCCCATGGCATTGCTGCGGAACGGTCAGACAGCCGCCCTGCTGCGCCTGGTTCACTCGGGCGGCGAGGCCGCCGCCGGGTAGCCGTTCGACATGGAGCCCAGCCTCCGCAATCGTAAAGGGCAGGATGTTGCCGGGATCCGGGATGGCGGAGACGAGCCCGACATAGATCCAAACGCGCGGCCAGAACAGACGCGCCTCCTGCCGGGCCACCATAGCTGCAGAAACGGCAGACGGATCCACCATCGACCTCAATCGACCTTGGGTGTCAGTGCCTCCGGACCAGCGGCGAAACTCGCGCGCCCGCGCGGCCGCACCGCCTCCATCGGCGGTCAGGAGGATCGTTCGCCAGACAAGCTCTGACTTCAGGGTTTTGAAGAAGGTCTCGACAATGGCGTTATCGAAGTAGTTGCCCTTGCCGAACATGGAGATCAACGAGCCATGCGTCTTCAACTCGCTCTGGTAGTCGATAGAACAATATTGGCTGCCGCGATCCGAGTGACAGGTCAGGCCGGGGCATGGGCGGCGGATAGCAAAAGCCTGGCGGAGTGCGGCCAAGGCGAGATGGCGGCGCAGGCGGTCACTGACAGCCCAGCCGATGATGCGCCGAGAGAAAAGGTCCATCACGATCGACAGATAGAGCTACCCCTCCCTGGTCCAGACGTAGGAAATGTCAGCGGACTGTCCGCTCCTCGGAATGAAATTGGAGTACAAGACGCTCCAACATATTAATAAATGGGGAGGGGATAATTGACGCCGATCTTCCAATTGGGCGGTGAGCTGCGAGACAGTTGCACGCGTCCAAAGCGAATGCATCAATCTTCTGTCACCATTCAGCTCGCCCCTTGAACCATTGGTTTATGGGGCGAGTTCTTTTAGCGGTTACGCGACGGCATGAAGCTTGCCCGGCGCAGTCCATTCCGCGCCCCTCATAAAGTCGTCATTGGGAGTGGCCGCCAGATGATTGGTGTTATTGGAGATCAGCTTGGTCGCCGCCAGGACCAGCACATCGAGCACGGACTGGCTGGTGTAGCCGGCAGCCTTGAAGGCGGCCACATCCGCTTCACTGACGACGCCGCGCTGGCGGGTGATCTTGGCTGCGAACTGGCGCAGCGCTTCCAGCTTGGCATCGGCGATGGGCTGACCGCCCCGGACCGCATCGATATCGGCTGTCGCAACCTTCGCCATCTTGGAGAGGTTCGTATGACCCGCCATGCAGTAGGTGCATTCGTTTTCATAGATGATCGACAGATAGGCGATGTTCCGCTCCTGCGGTGTGAAGCTGGTCTTTTCCGCGATGCCCCAGAGCGTGGCATAAGCTTCCAGCGCGGCCGGGCTTTCCGCGAGCACGCGATGCAGGTTGGGCACGAAACCCCAGGCCGCCTGGACCTGGTTGAGAATTTTGGCCGAGTCCGCAGGCGCGGTGTCAGCGTCGAGAAGCGTGAAGCCATTGATCATTGTCGATCTCCATTTGGTTGAATTGCCATAGCGAGAGGTAAAGACCGCGCTGGTGCGCGGATGGGTCAGAACGCGGCCTTGCCGACGGACGCGCCGCCATCGACATGCAGCACCTGTCCCGTGACGAAACCCGCGTCATCGGATAGAAGGAAGGCCATGGCGGCAGCGATTTCATCCGGTTGTCCGAAGCGCCTCATTGGCACGCCGGCAAGGTAACGGCGTTCGCCCTCGCTGCCCGGCGGATTATTGACGCGGAGCAGTTCCGTCTCAGTCGGTCCCGGTGCGACGGCGTTGACCGTGATACCCGTTTCTGCGAGTTCCAGCGCCCAGCCGCGCGTGAAGCTGGTCAGGGCAGCCTTGGCGGCGGCATAGGCCGTGCGCTGGACGCTGCCGAGCACGGTCAGGCTGGTAACATTGACGATACGCCCCCAACCACGCGCCTTCGTGCCAGGCAGCAAGGCCTGGGCGCTTTGCACAGCTGCGTGCAGATTGACCCGCAGGACCTCGTCCAGCGTCGTCAGATCGATGTCACCAAGCCATTGCGGACGCACAAGACCGACATTGTTGACCACGCCGTCGATGGCGGCGCGCTGGGTCAGGCCAGCAAGGATTGTGTCTGTCGCGGCAGCATCTCCGAGATCGACCGGCACCAGCTCACCCGGAAAATGATCGGTCCTGTGCCGCGCAATGCCGATGACATGGTGGCCGTCGAGGTCAAGACGATTGGACAGGGCGAGGCCGATGCCCTTGCTGGCGCCGGTGATGAGAAAGGTGCGGGGCATGAAGCGCACTCCAGGCCGGCTCCGGCTGCTTTCGCGAGAACCGGAGCCGTGATTGTGTCAGACGGCCGCGGTCGCGGCGTGGCGCAGCGCGGGCAGCATATTCGCGGGCTCCGGACGGCGCGTGTAGTCCGGGTTCACCTCCGCATAGAGGATGATGCCATCCTGACCAATGACGAACCTGCCCGGCATCGGCAGCGTCCAGCTGTCATCGCCGTTGAAGGATGGCAGGTCGTTCTTGAGGCTCTTGTAGAGGTCGATGAGATAGTCAGGCATCGCGAAGCGCAGGCCGAAGGCGGCGGCGACATCGTTATGCGTATCCGAGAGAATCGGAAAGCCGAGTTCGTTCTGGCGCACCGACTTGCGGCTGTTCGCCGCCGTCTGCGGCGAGATCGCGACCAGGCTCGCGCCGAGCTTTTCGAATTCCGGCAACGTCTCTTGAAGGGCCTGCAATTCCATGTTGCAATACGGGCACCAGACGCCACGATAGAAGCTAACGACCAAAGGGCCATGGGCCAGCAGATCACGCGAGGAAACGGGCTTGCCGTCGGGATCGTTCAAGGAGAAGGCGGGCGCCTTGTCACCGGCTTTGAGCGCCCGACCAGCGGCGCCGGAGGCGATCAGCTCCGCCGTTGCGCGATGCATGGTTTCGATCACCGAATACGGCACGTTATAGGGCGGCTTGCCGGCTTCGAAATCGGCTTTGAAGGCGTCGAGCTTGTCTTGAAGGGTCATGGTTGATCTCCTTGAATGGCGTCTTGATGGGAAAAGAATGATGCGGCTGCGGGGGGCTGCGCAGACGGCTCGGCCGACTAGGCATTATTCCCGGACGGAATGCGGGTCAGGCTGCGTTTTGACAAGCGGGATAGTCCGTGTAGCCATGGGCATCGCCGCCATAGAAAGTTGACCGGTCATAGGCGTTGAGCGGCAGACCCAGGCGAAGGCGCCCCGGCAGGTCCGGGTTCGCGATGAAGGCGCGGCCGAAAGCGACGGCATCGGCATCGCCTGCCGCCAGGATCGCCTCTGCGCTGGCCCCGTCGAAGCCGCCGGCCGCAATCAGGGTGCCGTGAAAGAGCAGGCGCAGATGGCGGGCCGCCACGGGCTCGGCCTGGGCGATCAGCTCGGTCCCTTTGATGCGCGGCTCCACGACATGCAGATAGGCAATGCCCATGGCATCGAGCTTGGCCGCGACATAGCCAAAGGTCGTTTCGGGATTGCTGTCGGCCATGGAGCCATAGGTGCCGCTTGGGCTCAGCCGGACGCCGATGTGGTCCGCGCCGAAAGCCGCGATCGCCGCCTGCGTAACCTCCAGCTGGAAGCGGGCCCGGTTCTCGATCGGGCCGCCGTAATCATCGGTGCGCTTGTTGGTGCCGTCCTGCAGGAACTGGTCCGGCAGATAACCGTTGGCGCCATGGATCTCGACCCCGTCGAAACCGGCTTCCTTGGCACGCGCGGCGCCCGCGCCAAATTCCGCAATGATCCCCGGGATCTCGCCCCTGTCCAGCGCACGCGGCATGGAGAAAAGAACAGGACCACTCTCGGCATAGCCATAGCCGTCGGCGATGATAGCTGAGGGGGCGACCGGTGCGGCGCCCTGCGGCTGGATCGCCGTCGCGGATTGGCGCCCGACGTGCCAGAGTTGCATGACGATTGTCCCGCCGCGCTCGTGCACGGCGTTGGTGATTGTGCGCCAGCCTTCGATCTGCGCATCGCTATAGATGCCAGGGGCGCCGGCATAGCCGTAGCCTTGAGGCGAAATCGGCGTCGCTTCCGATATGATCAATCCGCCTTTGGATGCGCGCTGCGCGTAGTAATCCGCCATGAGGGCGCTGGGACGATCGCCGGCGTCAGCGCGCATGCGGGTCAGCGGCGCCATGACGACGCGATGGCCGAGCGACAATGCGCCCGCCTGAAACGGTGTGAAAAGCTTGGACATGATGGGGTTTCCAGTCAGAGCGATCAGGATTGGGGGATGAGGCCGTTGACCCGGGCGGTGGCACGCTCGACTGCCGGGCGTGCGGCAACGGCCTCGTACCAGCGGGCGACATGGGGCGTTTCGTCAAAGGTCACGCCGGCAAACTCGCGCCGCCACAGCCAGCCGAAATGGGCGATATCCGCGATGGTGAAGTCATCGCCGGCGACGAAGCGCCGCTCGGCCAGAACGCCGTCGAGCACGCCGAGCGTGCGGCGCGCTTCCGCCGAGAAGCGCTGAATAGCGAGCGGCTGCGGTTCCGCCGCCTGGCGCTGGAAGAAGCCGGACTGGCCGAAGGCCGGCCCGAGGCCAGAGGCGTGAAAGAACAGTTGTTCGAAAACGCGCGCCCGCTCTTCGCCGGCAGCCGGCAGCAGCTTTCCGGTCTTTTCGGCCAGATAGACCAGGATGGCGGCGGATTCCGTCACCACCAGCGTGGTACCGGGGGTTTCGTGGTCAACCAGAACCGGAACCTTGGCATTGGGGTTGAGCGCGATGAAATCCGGGGCCTTCTGTTCGCCCTTGCGGACATTGACGCCATGAAGCGCGTAAGGGAGTGCCAGCTCTTCCAGCGCGATCGGCACCTTGATGCTGTTGGGGGTCGCGAAGGCGTAAACATCGAACATGGTCTGACCCTTTGTCTTGCCCCGCATGGAGCGATGATCAAGACATGCCTCCCCGGCACTCGACATGGCAGGAGGCTTGAGGCAATAATGTTCATTCCCGAGGGGAATGGAATGGACAGATATCAGGCGATGGCGACCTTCCTGCGGGTGGTAGATACAGGGTCCTTTTCGGCTGCGGCCCGGCAACTCAACGTGGGTCAACCGGCGGTCTCGAAAACGATCGCGCAGCTAGAGAATATCCTGCAGGTCAGCCTGCTCACCCGCTCGACGCATGGGCTGAGCCCCACGGAAGCCGGGCAGCGCTATTATGAGCGTGCCCGGGTCGCGATGCAGGAAGCGGACGAAGCCGAACTTGCGGCGCGGGGCGCGGGCTTCGGCCTACGCGGCCAGTTGCGTGTTTCAGCGGCGACCACCTTCGCGCGTTTGCATATCGTGCCGCATCTGCCGCGCTTTCTGGCCGAACACCCGGACCTTGATATCGACGTCATCCTGGACGACCGCATGATCGACCTCGTGGCCGAGGGTGTTGACCTTTCTCTTCGCATGGGGGCGCTGTCTGACTCCTCCGCCGTGGCGCGCAAACTCGCAACCGGAGGCCGCTCTGTGCTCGCGACGCCCGGCTACCTCTCGCGCGTCGGCGAGCCGCGGACTCCCAGCGATCTCGCGGAGCACCAGACCGTCGTCTACAGCCAGCAGTCGAACGTCTGGTCCTTTACCCGCGACGGTACAGAGGTGTCGGTTGCGGTGCATGGGCGCGTGCGGCTCAGCGCGGCAGAAGGGCTGCGCGCGGCGGTCCTCGCGGATATGGGGTTGACCATCGCGTCCGACTGGATGTTCACGGAAGAAATCGCGAATGGCTCTGTCCGCCGGATCCTGACCAACTGGCAGATGCGGCCAATCGATCTCTGGGCGGTCTTCCCGACCGGCCGGATGGCCAGCGCCAAGGCCCGGCAATTCGCGAATTTTGTCGAGACCATCATGGCGGAGGAAGCGCGCCCACCTTCCGGCCAGGAATAAACTTTATCGCCTCGGGCCATCCTCCGCGGTCGAGCTCCCTGCCTTAACTCATCCTCATGGCCGCCGACGATGGCGCCGAGACAAAGGGTGACGACAATGGCTCAATTCGAAACCTACCGTAATATCTTCCCAAATGCCCACCTGACCCGCAAGCCGAGTGGCGTGCTGGAAGTGGCGCTCCACACAGACGGCGGCAAGCTTGTTTTCAACGGCCATACTCATGAGCAGTTCGTGGATCTGTTCCATGCGATCGGAGAGGATCGTGATAATCGTGTCGTCATCCTCACCGGCACCGGCGACGCCTTCATGGATGCGATCAACCCGGATGGATTCGACTCTTTCACACCTCGAGGCTTTGACAAGATCCTGCGCGAAGGCCGCAAGGTGCTCAGCAATATTCTCGACATCGAAGTGCCGATGATCACGGCGCTGAACGGCCCTGTGCTGCTGCACAGCGAATACGTGCTGCTCACTGACATCATCCTCGCCACGCCGCGGACCGTCTTCCAGGACAAACCGCATTTCGAGTTCGCCATCGTGCCGGGCGACGGCGTTCACAGTCTTTGGCCGGAAGTCCTGGGCTCGACCCGCGGCGCTATTTCCTGCTGACGCGTCAGGTGCTGGATGCGCAGACGGCCAAGGATTGGGGGGTGGTCAACGAAATCGTGCCGACCGACCAGCTGCTTGCCCGCGCGCATGAGATCGCGGAAGGGATCGCTTCCCTGCCGCCGCTGACCAGCCGCTACACCCGCATCGCGCTGACGCAGAAGCTGCGCCGGGTCGTCGAGGAAAGCGTCGGCTACGGTCTGGCGCTGGAGGGGACCAGTGCTGCCGATGTCGCCCGCAGCATGGCCGACCAGGACTGACGGACGTTACCTGCACCGCCCTGTCACAGCGCGACGCAGGTCTTCGACCGCAAGCGTCTGCGTCCTTGCCGACAAAGCCTACGACGCTGACCGCATCCGGGCGCTGATCGAGGAACAAGGCGCTACGCCCAACATCCCGGCGAAGAGCAACAGGCGTTGGAAACCCTGCTTCAGCAAGCGCCTCTACCACGAGCGTAACCTGATTGAGCGCTTCTTCTCCAAGCTGAAGCACTTCCGTCGTGTCGCCACCCGATACGACAAGCTCGCCGCCAACTTCCTCGCCATGGTCCAACTCGCCTCAATGCGGCTCTGGCTCCGAGCTTATGAGTCTACAGCTAGCTAGGAGATTAGGCGGAACCGGTTAGCCATGCCGGCTGTTCGTCGTTCGTTTGAAGCGCCACCTTTGCCGGACGCGCAGACGTCTCGCTCCTGGCGGAGGATCTCGTTCTCTCGCCGCAGGCGCTTCAGTTCCGCCGTCGCATCCTCATTCGACGGCCGTCGATCCGGCTCGTCCATCTCCCGATCGCGGCCGCGGGAAAGCCAATGTGTCAGCGTCGACAGTCCCACGCCGAGATCGGCGGCGATCTCCCGCTTTGTCTGTCCGCTCGTTTGCATCAAGCGGACAGCCTCTTCCTCGAGTTTCCGCGTGAATCACTTCTGTTTCATGCCCAGGAGACTCCTCTCAATGCATCAGGGGCTCTCCACTTTCTCGAAGCAAGTCCAGCCCCCCGGGTCGCCGCGTCGAACCTCGCCGCCACAAAATACCAGGCATGGTAGCGTAAGGTGCCGGGCGCGGTTATCATCTCATCATTGATGCGGAAGGACAGGCGTCCCTGCGCATCGTGGAAAAGGCCGAAGCCCTTTCCGGCACCGTAGCGCGCGACGATCGTCTGCTCGCCATACTTCCAATAGCTTGCATCGGTGACCGGCATGGTTGGCTAGATCTAGCACTGCAGCGTGAAGCTGGCGCTCTCCACGGCTGTGCTGAAGGGCACGATGCCGTAGGAACCGCTATGCACGGCCTGATGGGCACGGCACAAACCCCTCGATCGCGGTCGGGAGCTTGCGCTAATGAATCCCAGACCGCGAGGATTAATATCGCCGTGAACCAGCTTCCCAATCCCGGCACGATAGGCGTCGCGGCCATCGCCATTATGTTTGGCGCCTTCAGGTAGCTTTTACTGTCGTCTCCACTTGCGCTTTGACACGCTCGACGGTGCCGGTATCAATATTGTTCCAATACCGCAGGAAGCGCTCGCGGACCTGGGCGTGCTTCAGAGCCTTGTATTGGCCGACCAGGGTCTCGACCAGACGGGTGCGCTGGGCGTCGTCGAACACCCTGCGCACCAGCTCGCCGGGCTGGCCGAAGTCGTCATCGTCGGCGCGCAGGGTGTAGGCCGAACGCACCAGCTCGCCGTCGGAAGCCCAGCCATTGGCCTCGGCTGCTCGCGCCGGATCGGCGATCGGTCCGCCGAACGAGTTGGGCGCGTAGACCGGCGTCTTGGCGCCGTTGAAGAAGTGGCGCTGGACCCCGTCCT
>Ga0310811_10002012_pt1 | contig 25276 bp, 24 predicted proteins | sample YCmetagenome_FD_207642 | JGI IMG/M metagenome (GOLD analysis project Ga0310811, IMG submission 207642) | Soil microbial communities from experimental microcosm in Duke University, North Carolina, United States - YC | ecosystem: Engineered > Artificial ecosystem > Soil microcosm > Unclassified ... | reverse complement strand
CGGATAATGGTCTACCTTTGCACACGCAAAACGGAGAAATCCGGTTTGAGACGGAGTGGTAGTTCAGCTGGTTAGAATGCCTGCCTGTCACGCAGGAGGTCGCGGGTTCGAGTCCCGTCCATTCCGCTAAGTCGTTTTTTCGCGATTCAAAACCCTTCAAATCTGGAGATTTGAAGGGTTTTTCTGTTTTAACACACAATACTTTTTCGTCGAAATTGGCGTTTTGTTTCAACAGTGTTTCACTGCATCCTAAAAATGTTTCACCACGCTATGAAGGATAATTTAAGCACTAAATTCTACCTACGCTACCAGGATAGCGGGCAGAATACAAAAGGCCTTTCGAAGATTTACCTTCGTATTACCGTCAACCGGAAGAAGGTTGAGTTGGTATTAAATTCTGTTGTTTCACCTAAGGATTGGAGTGAAACATTACAGCAATCTACCAACAACAAAATCCTCAACGAAGAACTGCTCTTTATCAAAAATAAAATCTTCGAAATCAAACGGAATTTGGTGTTTCAGGGTAAAGAAGTGACCGCTGAAAAAATTCGCGATCTTTACTTGGGTAAAACAAATAAAGAAGAGTTTTTCCTAGTGAAATACTATGATGACTACATCAAAAAGATGGAAAATCAGCCTCAGGATCATTCCAAGATCATGATCGATAAGCATAAAAACTCCTTAAATAAGGTAAAACAATTTCTTGAGTCACAGAAGAAAAAAGATATCCGCCTGGAGGAAATTAATTTTAAATGGATCAGTGAGTATGACTATTTTCTGATGACAAATTTATTCAACGAAAAGATAAAATTGTCAAGGAATACAGCGAACAAACAACACAACCGTTTGAAAGCTGTTCTTACGCAGGCGTTCAAAGAAGGACGTCTCCCCTCCGATCCTTACTATGGACATAAGAAAAAGGATACGCCTACCACAAGAGAATTTCTGACACAAGAAGAGATCGACAAACTCAAAAAACATGATCTTGGCAATAACGAAAGCCTGATCAGGGTACGTGATATGTTTTTATTTTCTGTGTATACCGGCCTTCGTTTTTCAGATTCCATGGCGCTTGCATGTACTGATATTTTCAAAGACAAAGACGGCCGTTACTGGATCAATAAGTTACAGGAGAAAACGAAAGAAAGAGTAATGGTTCCTTTGCTTAAATACGCAGTAGAAATTTTTCTCAAATACGACAACAAAGAAAGAGAAATAACAGGTTTCGTTCTTCCGAGAATCTCAAATCAAAAACTGAATGCGTATTTAAAAACAATTGCCAATCTGGCGAAGATTGACAAGGTGCTTACACACCATATGAGCCGTCATACCTTTGCTACTACAGTTACTTTGTCGAATGAAATTCCATTGGAGATTGTAAGCAAATGGCTTGGTCACCGTAGTATCAAGACTACTCAGATTTATGCGAAGATCACTTCGCAGTATTTGGGGAAAATTGCTGATCGGTTGGATGAGAAATTATAGAAATTCCTTATTTAGGGAGTAATATAATATTACTCCTTAAATAAGTATTGGGTATTGTTTATTATACCTCAATCGCCTTTCAATAAGAGACAAATATTTAATACCAGTTTGATCTATAATATTTTCTGGACTTTCAGCCTTGATAGCCCCATAAATTGCACTTGCAAATCCTGGAAGACCGCCTATAATTGCACCTGTTGTTTCAGCCTGGGCAAGGCCTTGAACTGCACCAAAAACTCCACAAACTGATCCAAAAAAAATAGTCCCAATTTTCTTTTCATTCATCCTCGCGGTTAACGATTGCCTTTCATAATTTAGTTCTTTTATTTTTTCAGTTAATAATCTTTCATCATTATAAAGCGGATTTAATGCTATTTGCTCTACAAGATTTTTAAATCGATTTAAATTTCCATGGTTACTATCTTTAAATGCTCGCAATTTATTTAAGTCAATTTCAAGGGGCAAAGGAATTATTTCCTTCAATACCTTATCTCGTATATCACTAATTCTACCATTTACTCTGGTAGTTCTAATTTTAACATTGCCAACAGAAATTGTTTTATCAGTAACGGGAAGCATTTGTAATTTATTTGCTATGACAGAAGCTAAATATGTCATTAAATAGTTTGCGGTAACTTGCTCTACTTCATACCAATTACCTTCTGTTTTTTTTGCTAGTCCCAACTCTGATAGAGCATATAGAAGATTATCGTCAAATTTTTGACTACTTATTTTTGTTCTATGAGAATGAAATTTATTTCTGTTAATTAATTCATTCTCCCCTCTTAAAAACGATTCCCTTTTTGCTTCCAATTTAAAGCCCTTCGATTGTACAAAATCAGTAAATGGTTGATTTAACTTCCATGGATGTTCTAAATGTTGAATTGGGTCAATAGGTATTACTAATTTTTGTTCAACTAGAGTATGCATAAATTTTTCATATTTCTTTTCTGGGTGATTAAAGAAATCTAATGGGACAATAGAACCTATTTTATCATAGTATAAAAGCATTCTAATTGTCCAATCTGTTTTAGGTAAATTAATGTAGGGAAAATAAAGTAAGTTATCAGCCATTGAGATTAGATTGATTGTGTAATATAAAGCTAACTTTTTTTATCAAAAGTTATCAAAATCTGTCAAATATTGTCAAATCCTCTCAAATGTCGTCAACCATGTCCTGAACTTTACAGATCTTCAAACCAATAAATAATTACCCAAAAATAATGAAGGAATTAGCACCATTTGATAGAAGTGAAGGGAGATCAGGAGAAATGAAGAAAATCTCGAACCCCATGTTCATCAACCTCACGTAATTGCCCTTTGTAAAATCTTCTGCAAAAAATCTTTGACCGAAAGTGATGAAGTTTTCACAGAGAGTAGCTAAATGTGAACAAGCATATTCAAGCTTTTACAGATCTTGTTTAATAACAAAATGGAAAATGCCTGCAGATGAAAAATGCGAAGAAATGTGAAAGATTAAGAAAAACGTGATTGATTAAGAAAACTGATTAAAAGTGGCGAAAAGTGGTGAAGTTCCATTTTAAGCTTCCCCACCTTGTGAGAAGTTCAATAAAAAGAACATGAAAGAGGCGAATGAATTATTACCAGAAGCATCGGGAGTGATGTACCTGGTTCCAAAAGTTTTTCTGGAAACACTTTTGGAAAAGCAGAATCAAATGATGGAAATGCTATCGCAGATCACCGGGATGAATCCGAAAGATATGGTGGGTGATTATGTATCTGAAGAACACGCAAGAATAATGCTAGGCCGGAAGAATACCTGGTTTTGGATGATGCGAACAAAAGGTCTGCTTAGTTTCACTAAAGTAGGCCGGAAGACGTTTTATAATAAAAAAGAACTCATCAGCTTATTGGATAGTAATAATCGTCCAGCCTACCGGAAAGAACCGAATGCACTCCGGTATAAAGCCAGAAACTAGTTTAAATCTTAAAAAATTAATTCAACTATAACCAGTTTAAAATTATGAAACATTTAAGTTTAATTTATAGCGAGGAAAATTTTGAAAAGTTAAAAGAGATAATTAAAATCAATACTACTCTGATCGAAAAACCAGTTTCATATAGCGTCGAAATAGACAATGCTCGTATAATCTGGCGTACTAATGATCCTGAGACGTTCAATGAGGTGAAAAAATTTCTGACAAAGGAAACAGAAAAAATTATTGTTAGTATTTACGCCGGAAAAAGTAATTATAATTTCAAGTATGTGCTCGAAAATGTAAAAGGTTCTCTAGCCTAATTATAATCAAGGATACCAGTCGATACTGGTATCCTTTTTTTATCCGACGTAGATAGATAAAGTTAAATAAACATTAAGATACATATAAGATTACTGACAGGGAACGTTAAGGTATTATTTAGACGATAGTAAGAAACACAGTTATGGAGCCATTAAAAACAATTCGATCAATGACGAATGAGGAGCTAGTCCGTAAAATTTCTATTCAGGAGAAAGAAATCCAGGAATTAAAAGCATTGCTGAAAGAATCTTTCGATCAAAACAGTTTTCTACTTGGCAAACTTGATCGACATGAAATCAAAACGAATTTATTCTTAGAATATTCTCAACGTTGGAGCTGGATTAATAAGATCATTTATATCCTTCGCGAACTGGACAAACCATCTACCTCTTCCGACATTGTAAATCTAATGTTAGAATTTGACGCAGACCTCAGGTTTAACAGAGACATAGTAAAATATCTTTCACCTCACTTTACAAAAGCGGTGAAATACGGACGTATAATTCAACACAAGATAAAAGGAATAAAGGGTTATTACTATATTCTACCTGGCTGGATTGATGAGGTAACTAATGTACTTAAACAAGAATACAAAAATAAAATAGTAGAACTTCGATAACGTTATTTATAAAACCAAATCAACTACTATTATGAATAAAACGCCTGAATACAAAGCGCCTTCAAGAGAATATCTATCGGCACTCACTTCACATCTCGAATATGTAAAGCTCATTAATCCCACTGGTAAAATTTATGAAAAATTCTATAACTGGCTTATTGAGAATGAAACCGTTTTTCAAGATAAGAACCAGTCCTGGCCTCCTACCAAAACGATTTCCCAAATTATGAATCTTGATTACAGTAAGGTTAAAAAATCAATAATAGCTCTTTACAATGATATCATAGAATTGAACGACAAGGAACCAGAAAAATTTAAGAAGGAGAATCAACATCTATGTCATTTGCGCTTGGACTACCTTAATAGACATGCTTATTTTCATATCGGAATGAATGTAATTCCAAGAATTAATGACACGATAAAGTTTAGTTTTACCCAACCTGTAAACGGTGGTTCTCTTTATTATGTTGAGGATGTAAGTCATACATTGACCGGATCTAAGCACGAGATTTCAATCAGTCTTGGATGTGATGAAAAATACCTATACCTGCAACTATTGAAAGAAAAAGCCTATTTGCAAGGAGATATATCTCTCACTGAATATCTCTTCCCACTTACTAAAGAATTGAAGCAGGACTTACTCAGGTTAAGTAATCATTTATAAAAGTAGTTTACTGAAGAGCTAATTTGCGGCGATTATCGCCGAAAATTCGCTCTTCAGTAAACTAACAGTCTAATAAAAATCTACTTCAACTTAAACCGCTTAGGGAGCTTAACAGATTGTGATGATAAGATAACTTTGTTGTAGGCTGCCTTTGTAAGGAGTGATAACTTAGAAAAGTCATATCATGTAACATACTAAGGGTAAATTGTCTAAAATATTGTAAAGAAGTTAGGGTAAATTCATTTTTTCACTCATAAATCAGCAATATAATACTGATCACAATATTAAAATAGTACAATTAGAATAGTATAACAATAAATCAGTACTATAATACTGATTTATTGTTATTTTTTGTATATTTGATAATAAAACAGTAGGAAATCAGTAATATAATACTGAATGAATAAGACAGAGTTAGGTAAGCAAATAAAACAACGACGAGATCTTTTGCGGATCACTCAGGAACAATTATCTGAACTTTCAGAGGTAGGAATTAAAACCATTTATGCGATAGAACAAGGCAAGGGTAATCCTTCATTTGAAGTACTCAATAAGGTACTGGATATATTAGGAATGGAATTTGAAATCACCATTAAAAGAGGAAGTAATTGATGCGAAAAGGGGAAGTATATTGCAATCGTGAATTGGCAGGAATATTAACCAAAGAAGATAATGGGACTTATACATTCCGCTATACAGAAGATTATTATCTCAATCCTTCTACTCCTGCTATCACTCTCACACTTCCTAAAACTCAACAAGAATATAAAAGCGATTTTCTATTTCCTTTTTTCTCTAGCTTGTTAGCAGAAGGAGTTAATAGGCAACTTCAATGTCGTCGTTTAAAAATAGATGAAAGAGATGATTTTTCTCTTCTGTTAGCTACAGCCGGAAGCAATACCATCGGTGCAATAACCGTTAGACCTCTTTCTTTATGATATTAGATCGTTGTCCTTCTACTCTTAAACCTGGCTATAATACATATAGTCCGTCTGCCTTGAAAAAATTATTCAATGGAAAAAAGGTAAGTCATATTCTCCCTTTTCTTCCTCCAGACAAAGACGAACATACTCGTGAATTATTTATGGAAAATAGAGAAAGACTTTCAATCTCTGGTGTACAAAATAAAATATCATTAGTGCTTGAAAAAAATAAACTACGATTAAATAAATCCGGAGAAGATGGGCAATATATTTTAAAGCCGATTCCTACTGACGTAAAAAAAACAGATCAGGTACCAGCTAATGAACATCTCACTATGCAATTGGCAGAACAAGTATTTAATATTTACACAGCTGCCCATGGTCTTATTTTTTTCCAGGACGGACAACCAGCATATATAACTAAAAGATTTGATGTAAAACTTGATGGAAGTAAACACCTGATAGAAGACTTTACTTCTTTAATCCAAAAATCTGCTGCCAAAACAAATTCGGATTTTAAATACGAAGGGAGTGTAGAATTACTTTTTCAAATTTTAAAGAAATTTACAGCGGCCTATAAAATAGAATCCGTAAAACTTTTCCGTTTAGTGCTATTCAACTATGCATTCTCCAATGGCGATGCACATTTAAAAAATTATTCTCTCATGCAAACAGAGGATGGAGATTATATTTTGAGCCCCGCATATGATATTTTATGTTCTCGCATACATGTTGATGATACCGACATTGCTTTAAATAATGGTTTGTTTGAAGGTGAATATGAAACGAAAAGCTTCGATGCTAATGGCTTCTACGCATACGATGATTTCTTTGAACTAGGGGTGAAAGCTGGATTAAGTGAAGCGATCGTTAAACAGGAAATTCAGTTATTCTCTACTTCTGAAGAAAAAGTAAAGGACTTAATTGAAAGAAGTTTTTTAAGCGAAGAAATGAGAAAAAAATATCTGGAATTATACCAGGACAAATTAAAACGAATGCAATATTCTCTATTAAAAAGAATATAAATTTAAATCTGTAGAAATACATTTTACATTTAGGATGTCTTTGTTTTAGTATTCTTGTCAAGCATTTTTCAGCTTAAACAAAGACATCCTAAAACAAACTCCCTAGCATATTTAAATTATTTTACAGATTGTATTTTCAGAATAGTTACAGTAAAGCCAAAGCCCTCCAGTCTTCTTCTGGCATTTTTTATACTTACTCGGCTAAAGAATGGAATCATGGGTTTAGCATCACCCTTACTACTAATGATAGCGTACACTATTTCATACTCTGTTGCATTTGGCCTGGCTACAGAATCATTCCTCGCCCATCCCGTTTTTAGCTTACCGTTGACTTTTGTATTAAACTTTCTTCGAAACTCACGATCTGAAATAAAGAGTTCTCCTGAAACCAAACCCTGCTGAAAGAGATGGCTCAATACAGAAGAGGCACTGTATGGTTTAATATGGATGATTTTTTTGTCAAGCGTGTATATATCGCAGAACTCTATACTGCTTTTACCGCCTCCGTGAATAATAACGTCCTTATCCATGTTAATGAAAAGATCATTTTGATCGCATACATCAGCGGTATACTTGCCCTCGTTATCATGATTAAAATCAGGTAGTGTAATGGAAGAAGCATTTATACTGGAATAATCAGCATTTACAACGTTCACGAAATCATTGTTGATTTCATACCATTTCCCGTAGTTTAACATGTATTGTTTATCCTCATGCTCGAGTTCTCCATAAAGGCATTTATAGACTGTCCAACTATCCATTTCATCTCCTGATCTTTCTGAAAAAGCAGTCACCGTTCTACTTTTAATCTTTTTGATATCATCAATTGGATCTGAGAAGGATTCTACGAAATCTTCTATATCAATATCAGGAGAAAGCTCTCTTTGCCTTGGCAGAAACTTAAAACCTTTTACATCCGTCCAATCGATCAAATCAGGAACAGCCATCCAAATGCGATCCAGCTCCTTTCTGTTCAATCGATCGATCAGTAAAGCATTGAGCTTATCAACTAATGCTTTGGTTTTAATTTCCTGAATCTGATCTATCCAGTCAAAATTTTCTTTATAATCTTCGCTTAGATATTGTTTATAACATTTTCCTAAATACTCTTTAATAGTAGTGATATCAGCAGGCGCTGTTACACTGAGAACATCCGCGCCCGAAATAATTTTACTAAGGTCTGTGATTTTAGATTTTCCAGTGACAGCCCTGATTAGGTCTTGCTCTATATCAATGCCGAAAGCACTGGCTTTCGCGGCCTTGCCTAGCTGCTCTTTGGATATTTTAGGATTAGCACCAAGGGATATCTTTTCAATACTTCTTATACTTTCTGCTACTACACTATTTAAAGTAACCCTTAGACCAAAACGTTCTTCTATTGCCTCATCAACGATCATGTGCACACCTAATCCAAAAGGTATAGCAAATATTATTTCAGCACCTTCATAAAGTATTTTTACAATTAGAACTGCCCTGGAGCCTGCCGAAAAAATTGTTGGATCAATAATCTGATTGTTGAAAAAATTTTCAAGCCATCCAGGAGGATAAGAAACAGATGGTGAATAATAAAAGTCTCCTACTCCTTGTATAGTAATTTGACTTGTAAAAGATTTAAGAATGTGATTTTCAGAAGAAAACCCTTCCTTGATCTTGTAAATGGATAGTTTGTTACTTTTGGCCATAGCGGTATTTTTTTCATTTATACAACAGTATAACGAAAAGTAACCACTACAGGTTAATTGACACTTTTATTTTTTACTTATCAATGATAAAACTTAAAATTATTATTTCTATATTGGAACATGAAACAAAGAATAATTGACCTATGTAAGCTTTCCAACGGGGCAAATATACGAAAAATGCCTGACAATGAACAAAGTGGAGATATTTATGTGATTCAGTATAAAAATATAGATTTTGAGAATGAGCTGCTGGATTTAAAAAGTATTGCTAAAATCAGCAGTAAAGAGCTAAAAATTGACCCAAGAGACTTTTTAAGTGAGGGTGATATGGTTTTTACTGGCAATGGGAATAAAAATAAGGCAATTCTTATCCCAGGAAACATGGATCTACCCATTATTGCGACTCACCACTTTACTGTTATAAGTAAAGTAAAGAAGCATGAAATTATTCCTGAATACTTAGCATTGTTTATTAATCAGTCGGGAAAATTTTTCAACATGGCTTCACAAGGCAGTGTACAACGGAATATCAGTAAGGAAAATTTATCTACCTTGGAAGTATCCGTTCCTTCGCTTGAATTGCAGAAAAGGGCTGCTTCAATTCAGGAACTGATCACAAAAGAAAAAAAAATAACTCAGCAGTTGATAGATAACCGTCAGCGGTTAATGCAGGGAATTATAAACGAATACATCACTAATCAATAAGGTTACAGAATTTATTAGAGTAACAACAACATGGCAAAGACAATCGAAAAAAAGAAAGACATACAATCAGAAGTAAATGAAACACTTTGGAGAGCCTGCGATACATTCCGCGGAGTGGTTGATTCCGATGGATACAAAAGGTATATCCTGGCTTTTCTGTTTTTAAAATATTTAAGTGATGTCTGGAAAGATCACGAAACAGAATACAGAAAAAAATACGGTGATGACGCCGAATTGATCCAGCGTAAGCTAAGCAGGGAGCGCTTTGTACTTCCAAAAAATTGTACGTTTGAATATTTGGTAGAACATAAAAAAGATCCGGATATCGGCGATAAGATCAATAAAGTGATGGCTCGTATAGAAGAAGCTAATAAGCTGAAACTAGATCGAGTTTTCCGTGGAGTGGATTATAATTCAGAGAATCTTGGACAATCAGAAGATAAAAACAGAAGACTTCAATATCTGATCAATGATTTTTGCAATCCTAAGCTGGACTTCCGTCCTTCTGTAGTAGGTACAGACGATATAATAGGAAATGCTTATATGTACCTGATTGAAAAATTTGCCTCAGGTGCTGGTAAGAAAGGTGGAGAATTTTTTACTCCTCCGGAAGTGTCAGAACTCTTAGCACGGCTAATGAATCCGCAGCCCGGAGCAAAGATCTGTGATCCTACTTGTGGCTCCGGTTCATTATTGATTAAAGTAGCCGAACAGGTAGAAGGTAGAAACTTTGCTTTGTATGGACAAGAAAGTAATGGTGATACTTGGTCACTTTGTAAAATGAATATGTTCCTTCACAGCATGGATTCTGCTCGTATTGAATGGGGAGATACTTTGAATCAGCCAAGACTTGTAGAAGAAAAAGGATTGATGCAGTTTGATATAGTAGTGGCCAATCCTCCTTTTAGTTTAGACAAGTGGGGTCATGAAAATGCTCTTGATGATATACACAAACGTTACTGGCGTGAACATACAGTGCCTCCACGTACAAAGGCGGACTTTGCTTTTATCATTCACATGCTGGAAACGGCTCTGAAAGGGAAAGGGAAAGTAGGTGTTGTTATCCCTCATGGCGTATTGTTCAGAGGTGGAACGGAAGAAACAATAAGAAAACATATCATTGCAAAAGAAAAATTGCTGGAAGCTGTCATAGGTCTTCCTACCAATCTTTTCTTTGGCACTGGTATCCCGGCGGCTATATTAATATTCAATAAAGCGAAGGAAAATAAAAAAGTAATTTTCATAGACGCTAGCAAAGAATACGAGCCTGGGAAAAAACAGAATAAGCTTCGGGAAGAAGATATTAAAAAAATTGTAAAAACATATCAGAGCTTTAAAACCATTGACAAATATTCTTACGTAGCAGATCTAAATGAGATAGAACAAAACGGCTACAATCTTAATATACCTCGCTACGTGGATACGTTCGAAGAAGAAGCTCCTATTGATATAAAAGCTACCCAGAAAGAAATCGATAAACTGGAAAAAGAATTAGCAGCAGTGCAAAAAGAAATGAGTAAGTACTTAAAAGAACTTGGATTTTAAACTAAGCTTATGGATATCATTGAAAAAATAAAAACTGTTAACTCTCTTAAAAACGAAGTAGAGTCCTACGGAAAATTTCCAGAGGCGATTTTGCGAAAGATAAACTATAAATTCCGATTGGACTGGAATTATTATTCTAATTCGATGGAAGGTAATACACTTACTAGAAGTGAAACCAGGAGCATAATGATTGGCAATGTAACGCTGGAAGGTAAGCCAATCAAAGATGTGCTAGAGATAAAAGGGCACGACGATATAATCGAACAGATCTTAAAAATCGGTCGAGGAGAAATGAACATCTCTGAGCGCAGGATTAAAGATTTACATAAAGCAATAATTCATGAAGAAGATCCTGAAAAGAAAAAGGAAATTGGGGAATGGAAGATCCGAGAAAATGAAATTATAAATTACAAGGGAGAAAAATTTGAATTCTCTAAACCATCTGTAGTAAAAGATGAAATGCACAGTCTACTCAATTGGTTGAGTGCAGAAGCTGATAAAATAAAGGCTAACAAGAAAGATGCTATGCATCCTGCCATATTAGCCTTTGATTTTCATCTACGTTATCTTACTATACATCCTTTTTATGATGGAAACGGACGAACAGCCCGTATTCTAATGAACCTTATTTTAATTTCTTACGGCTTTCCTCCTGTGATCATCAAGTTGGACGATAAAACGATCTACTACCAATACCTTGCAGACATTCAATGCTACGAAGCTCCGAAAGATTTTTATTTCAGCTTTATGCTTAGTCTTCTCATACGGTCCCAGGAGCTTGTGCTGAAAGCCGTTAAAGGCGAAGATATTGAAGATCCAGATGATCTTGATAAAAAAATAGCCCTCCTAGAAAAAGAGCTAGAAGCTGTCGATCCGGACAATGAAGTAAAGTGGAAATTTAAAGAAGAGGTGTTTTATAAAATTTATGATGGATGGTTTTCTGATCTCATTAAGAAAGTAGTACCCGTTATTCAGAAATTCAATAAATTTTTTACGGAAACGCAGCATCATATATGGGTCATGAATAATATTGGACAAACCAATTTCGTAAATGAAAGTGCTGATGAAATTCTCAAATCTTTAAGAGATAATTGTACATTAAAACACAACCCTTTTTTCAACGAAGCTTCAATTTCTTTCAATACGTCTTATGGTATTTTAATTAAAGGAGGGCAAGATTCTTTTGGATGTAGGTATAGTTTTGAAATAAAATTTGAACCTATAAAGTATAGTATAGCCATTGATAAATTTATCCCTGAAAGTTCTTCAAGACAACAAGAAATATTCATTCAAAATAGACTTCTCCATAAACCTTTAACCGAAGAAGAGATAAATTCATTAAGCAATAAATTAACGGATGCTATATATAGTCATATTGACTACTATACAAAAAAGAATGGCCTAAGATAAAAATGTCAGTAAAAAACAAACAACAAAATACAAGAAGTAAAGAAGCGACTCTTGATATAGATATTCCAATGGGTTGGAGTTATGATATTTTAGCTAATGTCTGTATTAAGTTTCTTAATGGTGGTACTCCGTCCACTAAAATCGAGAAATACTGGACTGGCAATATTCCATGGATAACTGGAGCTGATTTTTCTAATCAAAAAATAACCAATATTAGAAGATTCATTACAGAGAACGCTATTGCTGAAAGCTCAACTAACTTAATTGAAAAAGGTAATCTATTAATAGTTACAAGAACTGGTGTAGGAAAAATAACTATTGCACCATTTGATATAGCAATAAGTCAAGATATAACGGGAGTTTATGTTAATAAACAGATCATAACTGTTGAATTTTTGTTCCACTACTTAAACTATTACTCATTCAAATTAAGTAAACTAAATCAAGGTACGTCTATAAGTGGAATTACTAGAGACACGCTTGAACAAATTAATATCCCTCTTCCTTCACTTTTTGAACAAAAAAGGATTGCTCAAATTATTTCCACCTGGGATAAAGTAATCGAAACAACTGAAAAGCTTATTGCCGAAAAAGAAAACCTAAAAAAAGGATTGATGCAGCAATTACTCTCAGGTAAAAAAAGATTTAAAGGAAATAAAGATCGCATCATTAAAGTTAAATTAAAAAATATTGTTTCTGACTTTATTGTACCAATGAGAGACAAACCTAAAATTCTCTCTGGAGAAATACCATGGTGCAGGATTGAAGATTTTGATGGTAAATACTTATATGATTCAAAATCTAACCAAGGTGTGAGTAAAGCAACAATAAAAAGTATGAATCTTAAAGTTTATCCAATCAATACAGTATTAGTATCATGCAGTGCAAACGTAGGAATATGTTCTATTGTAAAAAAAGAATTAATAACAAATCAAACGTTTATAGGATTAGTTCCAAATTCGAACATATCAGAAGAATTACTGTATTACATAATGACTTTCAAAGCACATGAGCTAAATAAATTATCCTCGGGAACAACTATATCATATCTATCAAGAGAAGAGTTTGAAAACTTTATTATTGATATTCCATCATCTATAAATGAGCAAAAAAAAATAGCTAATATTTTATCACTTATAGATACAGAACTGAAATTCTTAAATAACAAACTTCAAAAAAGCAAAGAGCAAAAAAAAGGCCTAATGCAAGTATTACTAACCGGAAAAGTTAGAGTAAAAATATAAGTTATAAATTCAAGCCAGCTATCATTATGTATCTTGACGAAAAGCAACTCCAGAATGTGATAAAACTAATTGCCGAGTACAGAAAACTCAACCTGTCCGAATTAATTGCTAAAAAATACAGCTCAAATCCGAATCCATTAACAATTACAATTGGAAGTTTTTCAGCAATGAACTTCATTTTACTTTCTCAGAGAGCAATAGAAATTTTATCAAGAGAGATTGAGGATGGTCTTGGGCCAATTTTAGCAGAAAAGGTTAATCGGCTAGATGATTATGACGATGCTATATATATAGAAAGCATGTTGAAGGAATTTATCCTTTGTATCCAAAATTCCGATTATGAAGATGCTCAGGCTTATCTAAAAGAGATTATTGAATATTTAAAATATTCAGGCTTGTGGGGACCGGCAAATCAAACGGTATCCTCAAGCATTAATATTACAAAGACAGAAGCTGAGATAAAGTTAGTACAGGAACATCTTAAAGAAACTATTAGTAAAAATATTGACCTAATTAATAGCATCAACGAGACAAGAAAAAGTCTGGAAGAGTTTAGAGATTCAAAAACTAAGGAGCTGTCTGTAATCCAGGGGAAGCTTGAAAGTTTAAGTAAAAACTGGGATGATCTTTATAAAAACGCTTCTGTAACAGATGTAGAAATTAATAATATTTATAAAAATCAAAAAAACAGATTAGAAGAAATTAATTCGGAACAGATAACCAGAAAGAAACTTTTCGATACCTTTTCTAACGAAACTACAGAATTAGAGAAGCAGCTAGATATTCTTATATCAACTACTCAAGACACTTTAAAAGAAGCCGATAAATCGCTAAAACATATTGAAGGTAAAAAAGCTTTCATGGATGAAAAAGAACAGGAAATTATTAAACTAACAGGCTTTGCCGCTGACTCCGCATTAGGACATAGTTTCAGAGACAGAGCTAAGAAGTTATACAATTCTTCCATTCTATGGCTGGTTGTAATCGTTCTATTGACAGCAGGTACAGGCCTGTGGGTGTATCTTGTTTTCACAGTTTTAAAATCCTCTACCGGAAACGTCTGGATAGATGGAATCATGAATATATTAAAAACTATTCCGGCCTTCATTGTCTTAGGTTTCTCCGTGAGACAATATTCTAAGGAAAGAAATCTACAGGAGGAATATCAGTTTAAGCAAGCCGTAGCAGTAACGTTAAACGCTTATGCAGATCAGCTTGAAAACGAAACAAATCAACAGCGTATTGCTTTACTAAGAAAAACTATAGCACAGCTCTATACACCTCCTCAAATAACACACGATCCTGGCATAAGCATATTTCGATCAAAATCAACAAATGAGGCACTTAAAACTATTTCAGAAGCTATGACCAAAATAGCAGATGTAACTAGCAAAAAATAACAATGGCAGAATTACCATCCTATAAAGAAAACCACGATTCACAACTCCCTGCTCTGCGGCTGTTGCAGAAGATGGGTTATATTAACCTTTCCCGTCAGGAAGCATCGGCAGAACGTGATCATATCTTATCTAATGTTGTCCTGGAAAAAATTCTGGAAGAACAACTAGCTCATATCAATTCCTTTCAATACAAAGGAGAAGAATATAAATTTAGTACCCGTACCTTGCGTGCTGCTGTCAATGGATTGAAAGATATTACTGAAGCCGGTCTCATTAATTCAAACCGAAAGGTTTTTGAATACCTTTCACTAGGTAGAAGCTTTGAAGAAATTATAGACGGAGACAAAAAAAGTTTCACGCTTAAATACATCGATTGGCAAAATCCTTCGAACAATGTTTATCACATTGTGTCAGAGTATGAAGTAAAAGGCCTATCCAAAGATCCCAAACGTCTGGATCTTGTTTTATTTGTCAACGGAATTCCATTTGTAGTAATAGAAACCAAACGCAGAGATCGTAAAGAATCGATCGATGAAGCTATCAGAGACCTTCATAATTATCAGCGAGGTAATGATCCGATTCCGTTACTATTTCACTACGCCCAATTATTGCTAGCAGTACAGCCTTCGGAAGTCCGCTACGGAACAGCCGGAACCAGACCTGAATTTTATGCGAATTGGGAAGAAAAAAGCAATACAGAAGAAGTGGTTCAGCTTCTATTACGTTCCGAAGTAAATGGAGTAGCCGCAGAGAACCGTCTTACCACAGAACAAGACATTGCACTCTACAATTTATGCAGACCACAACGACTGCCTGAGCTGGTATACAAATTTACTCTATACGACGGCGGAGATAAAAAAATAGCGCGCTATCAGCAATACTTCGCGGTAAAAAACACTTTAGAACGGATCAGAGAATACAACCCAGACGGAAGTCGCAAAGGTGGTCTAATATGGCATACGCAAGGAAGCGGAAAATCTCTGACCATGGTAATGCTGGCTAAAAACATAGCGCTGGAAGGATATAAGAATCCACGTATTATTATTGTAACTGATAGAACAGATCTCGATAAACAAATCAAAGAAACGTTTTACCACTGCGGGCATAAAAATGTAAAACGAGCCGAAAACTCAGGCAAGCTAGTCCGTTATCTGCAAAACGAAGACGAGGAAATAGTAACTACTGTCATAAATAAATTCGAAGCCGCATTACGCAGAAAAGAATTTCAGATAGACTCTCCTAATATTTTTGTGCTTATCGATGAGAGTCACCGTACTCAATATGGACGTTTCCATGCCAGAATGCGTGCGGTTCTTCCAAAGGCCTGTTACCTAGGTTTTACAGGTACTCCGCTGATGAAAAGCGAAAAGAGTACGATGCAAAAATTTGGCGGACTCATTCATGAATACACCATTAATAAAGCGGTACACGATAAAGCAGTCGTACCAATCTTATATGAAGGCCGTGCTGCTATGTTGGAAGTATGGGGTGAAAAACTGGATAAAGAGTTTGAAAAAGATTTAGGTAATCTCCTACAAGAGGAACAGGTACCTTATAAGAAAAAATATTCTAAGGAAGACAAACTATTAAAACTAGATGCTGTCATTAAAGAGATAGCACATGATGTAACAGAACATTTCTGCCGTAGCTATAAGGGAACAGGATTAAAAGGTCAGTTAGCCGCACCAGACAAGCTAACGGCTTTATTATATCACCAATACTTTAAGAGTATAGGCAAAGTTAATACGAAGGTAGTCATTTCCCCACCTGAAGAACCTGAAGACAAAGACGATTTTTATGAAGATCCCAAAGAGCTAGTGCAAAAGTTCTGGAATCAAACCTTAGATGGATTTACCGATCCAGAAAAGTATGAAGAATACGTCATTGATTTATTTAAACAACCTTCCGATGATGTAGAAATTATTATAGTAGTCCATAAACTACTTACGGGATTTGATGCTCCACGCAACGCTGTTCTTTATTTATGTAAACGCCTGGAGCAACACAATTTATTACAAGCTATTGCAAGAGTAAACCGCTTGTTTGAAGGAAAAGAATTCGGCCTTGTAGTGGATTATCGTGGAGTATTGGGAGAATTAGATAAAGCCCTGACTTCTTATAGTGCTTTATCCGAATTTTATGAAGAAGACCTTTTAGGATCGGTCATAAACATTGAAGACGAAATCAAAAAAGTACCTCTACTCAATTCAAGATTATGGGAGCTTTTCAAAGAAATTGAAAACAAAAAAGATCCGGAAGCCTTTGAACGCTTCCTTCACAAAGATGCTCTGATACGTGAAGATTTTTACAAACGTGTAGTTGACTTCGGAAAAGCCATACATATAGCATATACCAGCGATAAAACTTCTCAATTAATTCCTCATAAAGAATTTGAGAAGTATATTAAAGACCTGGCATTTTTTGAAGAAATGAAAGACTCTGTACAAAATCGCTACTTTGAAAAGAAAGATTATAAAGAATACGAAAAGAAATTACAGCGAATATTAGATAAATATGTAGCTGTAGACCGGGTAGAACAAATCACCGAGCCTATCAATATTCTGAATAAAGAGTTTCGTGAAACCGTAGAACAAATGAAAGGATCGGTAGCTTCCAAAGCCGATTTTATAACGCACAGCATTAAAAAGGAAATTTCTGAAAACATGGATAAAGATCCTGCTTTCTACAAGAAATTTTCTGAAATGATAGAAGAAACCATTAAGCTATATATCGAAGGAAGAATTAATGCATCCGAGTATCTGAAACGAAACATTAAACTCAATAATGATATACAAAAAGGCGTCATGGATAATACGCCTAAGGTACTTGAGAATAAACCAGAGGCTAGGGCATTATTTAACTTGCTACAGCAAGAACTCGAGACTTTCTTTAAAACAAAGAAAGGTCTCTCTAAAAGTATTCCTGATATATTAGCTCAATCGGCTATGGACATTGATGCTATTATTCGCGATAGAATTATCGTGGACTGGAAAAACAATTATGATGTTCAAAACAACATAATGAATACCATTGAGGATTATCTTCTCGACCTTAAACAAAAGCATAATCTCGCTATTTCACTCAATGTAGAAATCACCAAGCTGTTAGATTTTTTAATGCAAATAGCCAAAAACAATTATTAATTGAAGTCAAGTATAAAAATAGGAGAAAGATCTATTGAATACGATTACGCGTATTCAACCAGGAGAAGCCTGGGGATTTCTGTTTATCCTGATAGTAGTATTGAAGTGAAAGCACCGCTCAATACTTCTGAGGAAAAGATAAAAGAAGTTCTACATAAGAAAGCCAGCTGGATCATAAAACAACAGGCCATATTTAATTCGTTTCCTAAAAAAAGGATTATTCCTAAAGAATATGTGAGCGGCGAAACTCATTTATACCTGGGAAAACAGTACCGTTTAAAAGTAATTCAGATAAAGACCAAAGCAGAAGAACAAGTAAAATTAATAGGAGCTTATATCCATATATATACTACTGATAAAGAAAATCAAAAACAAAATAAGAGACTGCTAGATAAATGGTATAAAAAACATTGTCAGGAAATATTCTCAAAACATTTTGAGCTTTGCTATGAACGAATCAAAAGCCACAAAATAAAAAGGCCAGAATTGCAGATAAAAATAATGAAAAACAGATGGGGTAGTTATACTGAAAGTGGAAGCATAATTTTAAATCCACTTCTGATAAGACTTCCCTCCTTTTGCATCGATTATGTAATAACACACGAATTGTGTCATATAAAATATAATAATCACAGTCGTAAGTTCTTCGATTTTCTGACACTTATTATGCCAGATTGGGAAGAGCGAAAAAAAAGAATAGAATATTTTGGATAGTTGAAATACAGAACCTATGGAAACATTAGAAATCCCATTTTCAAAAAAAGATTTTATTATTAAACTTATTAAAGAAGATATCAGAAATAATATTTTGGTTTCTTCTCTTGAAAATACTGGACTCGTAGCTTATCCATTTTTTGCTGACCTTTGCTCAGTAGTAATGCAGCTTATTGGATTCTCTGAAAAAGATCGTGATGATGGATTATACCAGATTTATGAGTCCTTAATAGAGAAATCTAATGGAACAAATATTAATGAGTTTCCAGAAATCGCAGCCAAACTTTCTGAAGAGATTTATATAGAACTGCTGGCAGAAAAGAAATATAGAGAGAAAATAAAATAAATTTATCGGCTCCGTGAGTTAGTGAATTAGAGCATTCTCTTATAATTAATTTTGGTAATGCATAGCAGTTGGTAGTAAAGTTTTATTATATTCACCTCTATCAAAAGTTCCTTTGTTTAACAAGGCTCTATACGAACTATTATTTGATTGTACTCTGTCTCGTAAGTAAATTCACCCTTTTTTTTATCAATTGGTGATAAGATATTTTTTTTTCCTTCCTGTATTTTAATCAAGGCTTTTAATGCGTCATCCCAAAACATAAAACGCTCACTGCTATAGTCGCTTTTAGTATTTGACCATATAATGCTTTCCGTGATTTTATAATTCATATCATTATTTCAGATTATTTACTCTTCATCAAAAACCAAATCCTGTTGTCCAAATTTTCGGGCAAAAAGTCTTTTGAAATCTCTCCAATTAGTCGATACATTTATTATACTGATATAGTGCACCTTCTGTACATTTTAATCTAACCCCAAATATTTTCTATTTCTACCAAAAGAGAACTTGTTCGTGATTCGATTTTAGATTCATCCCAAACATGGTCGCCATTATTAAACGGCAATACTATATCATCATTAGTAATAGAAAGAGAGGCATAATCCTTAATTCCTTTCTTTTTACCTTGACCTACCATTTTTACGCTAAACTCATAATTACGAAGTGAAGAGTTTAAAGAAGATTTTAATAGTGTCATATTACCTAACCAATATAATTTTAAATTCCTGTCAGTTTTAGCTTGTTCAGGTGTCATTAAATTACCATCAATATTTTTCTTTGCTGGAATATTACTCCAATACTCTTCCCACTTTTGAGGCATTATATGTTCAAGAGTATAGTTATATTGTAAATCTGAAGTATCATATTTTTTATTTTGATTCCTTCTAGCTAGTTCAATCCAAAATAAAATTAACGCAGCATTTTTATTTGAAATATTTTGTATTCCTTTTACAATTTTTTCTCTATCCTCATACTTAGCCGCAATGCAGTCAGGATCATCTATAAATTCCTTTGTCAACTTATTATAACTTTTCGTCTCGTTACCAGCAATCATTCTTCTTATAATAAACTTTTCGAGACTTAGTAAGCATTGGTCTATATCTGAATGGTCTTTATTATTTTTAAGAACATATAATATAAAAGGATGAAAAGTTGAAATTTGTAGAACATCAAGTATGTGAAATAATCGTTGGGTTGAATTTGAGAAAGTAAGTATTGTTTTAGAATCAAATGATATTAAATGATCACGGTAAATTTGTGCATATCCACTAATTTCTAATATAAGAGAAATTAAAGATTTTGCATCTAAAGTTTCAATATGATCTTTATATATCTTTGATAACTCTGATAAAGTATTTGATTCCGGAGAATAATAACCTTTAATAACCGCTATTGAATGAAGTAATATTTCTATATTATCTCGCATAAAACGTCCGGTTGCTCGTTGCGTATTCCAATACTGGATAGTTTCTTCATCATTCAAAAAATATTTCTCCCAATTATTTTTATAATATCCGATGACTTCATCTTGTTGATCAGACAATAATATTTTCAATTTTTGAAATATTGCATTTTTAATAATATCAGCACTAGTTAATCTTACGCCTGCACTGTTTATCGTATCAAATATAGATTGCTCATCATCATCTTTTGTTAAATCAATAACAACTAATATTTTATTTTCGGGATCTAAAAGCGAGTTAAATAAACGTATCCTATCTTTTTCGCTTTTTTTATTTAATTCTTGAATAAAAAACCAATAACATTTAATTATTTTACTTTTAGTTTTGTCTTCACTAATAATAGGTGCATCAGAATCAATTCCAAAATTAACAACGCTTTGAAATGCCTCTGAATCTATTTGAGAATGTTGTACTCTGATGAGATATTTACTATCAGAAGTATATTTTTTATAAAATAAATAGTTACGAATAGACGCAATTGTATTTTGTTTGATTTCATTTGAAAAAGTATCATAAATTGATTTAATCAAAATACTTAAAGTTGTTAGTCTTTGTTGACCATCAATGACTACAACTTCCTTTGGTTCTCCACTAACTGGAGGTGACTGCTTCAATATAACAGAACCCAAAAAATGATTTTTATGTAAATTCAATAAATCATCAAATAAATCTTGCCAATTAGTTTCATCCCATACATAACTTCTTTGAAAAAAAGGGATGACCACTTTTCCTTCATTACTTAAAAAAGTAAAAGATTTTGCTTTTGCTTCCATAATTTAATTTTGTTCCTGAAATAATTAAATCGAATAGATGTAGAATCGACTAACGAAACCCAATAAAGAAAGGAAAAAGAAATATTAAAAGGCAAAAAGATGTTTTGTTTTAAATATACGCTCTTGAGCGTACGTAAATCTATAAAAGAAATTGGATATTTAAATCTTTAAAAATACTGTCGCATTTGATTTGCACAATTTCCAAAAAGCTATTTTCATATATCGGATTTAAATATTCTTAAATAACATGCCAAGTAACAAAGAAGCTATTAAAAGATATAGAATTATACACCGCATACTTCGAAGAGGCACCAGACATAAATCAAGTGAAATAACTAAAATTTGTAATGATCGTGGGATTCCCGTTGCTAAGAGAACTATCCAAAACGATTTAAAGGATCTTGCAGAAGATACGGAACTCGGCTTTTATCTTCCCATTGTAAAAGACACGAAAACTCAAACTTATTACTATTCAGAAATTCCCAAGGATGTGTTCCCTATTCTTGAATTAGAGACAGTGGAAATTGATGCCATGCTTTTCTATATTAAGATGATCAACCAATACAGAGAATATCCAATATTCACCGAAATTTCTAACGCTGTAAAAAAGGTAATCACGAACTCAAATATTCCACCTCATATAACTGAATTGCTTAACAATGAAACTTTGCTAGAAACTGAAACACATCCATTCATCTATGGAACTGAATTTATAGCAGGGATATTGAGTGCAATACAAGAAAGAAAAATCATTGATGTAGAGTATACTAAATTTAATTCAGAGTCAAAAAAATTTAAGATCAAACCGCTGTTATTAAAAGAAGACAAACGAATGTGGTATGTCGTAGGTATCAATACAGAAAAAGGAACCTACATCACTTTAGCCCTAGATAGAATAAATAATATTGCTATTACTAAGGAACATTTTAAACCTGAAAATTTTAATCCCGAAGAATATTTCAAATACTCTTTTGGAATAACTGTTTCTGACGAAAAGCCAGTGGAAGTAATTATCTCCTTCGATTCCCATCAGGGAAATTATTTAAAAACATTGCCCATCCATACCACTCAAAAAATTATAAAAGAAACCACCGATAAATTTATTGTTTCCGTTCAGGTGCAGCCCTCCTACGAGTTTTATTCCAAAATAAAAAGTTACGGCGAACAAGCCGTTATTATTTCTCCCTCTCATGTAAGAGAACATCTTTTTAATTGCTTTAAAACGGCTTTAAATAAATATAATTTATAGCCCGCGCAGATAGGCTGCGTTCTTGCTATATTTTTAAAAAAAAGTTTATACCGCGCAAGTACACTGCACTCTGGTATAGTTACTTTGATCTATAAACTCATAGTGATAGTAAATAATGGCTACTAAAGCAGAAAAAATACTTGGTACCCTAGGTGGTATACTAGTAGGAGGCATATTAGGAAACATATATGCCCAAAGAAATAATATCAGGGAAGAAGATCAATGGAAATATATTCTGGGAGGAGCCGCTGCTGGAGGATTAGTAGGTTATGGCCTTGCTAGTTTGTTTGGTACTCCCGATAATACTGTCAATTACAAATTACTCAAAGGAAAAGAAACGGTATATCATGGTATTACCTTTTCTCATAGAATTTCCGCAAGAGAAACGGAGCATAAAAAATCCGGCAAAGTATTTCACAAAATGGTAGTAAAAAACGAAGCTATTCCAAGATGTGATGCATTAGAAATTGAACGCTCTCTTATCCAGAGAGACAAACCTAAATATAATATTATTCATAATTCTTAAACTAAACTTTCTATAATATGTCTATAAGAATAACTTGTATAAAAAAAGATTCCGGTAATCATGAAAATTCGCATACCGCTATAAGTGTGTTGGGATGGATAGAGGATTCGACTAATAACACGGGAAGATCAAGCCGCATAGAAATGTATGACTTTGTAAAATCAGGGGGCTATGCCTACGTCAAGGACACATACGGAAATAAAGCCCAGTTAATCGCTGAAACTACTTCATGGGGTACAAAGTATGTCAAAACTAAACCTGATAACACAACAACTGATAATCTACTAAAATTATCTGAGTGCTATTAAATAAAATAGTTGCGATTTAATTTACTTGAACAACACAATAAATTATTGTGTTGTTCTTTGTATTTTTAATAAAATCGGAATTCGTATGGACTTACTTATAATATTTCTTCTTATCATATTGGTAATAACAATATCATTTGTCATATATAAACAATCAACTTCTACAAAAGAAATTCCTTCTGATTTACGTAATAAATTAGAAAATATTCAAAATGAACTATCCAGAATTGAAACATCTGTTAAAATAGAAATCGGAATAAACAGAAGTGAAACCAATGAAGCTAACCGGCATAGTCGAGAAGAATTATCTAATAGCTTAAAATCATTTGGCGAGCAGATTGCTAACTCTATGAAGGATACAAGCATTTTGCAAAAAACACAATTAGAAACTTTTTCATCTAATTTATCAACCCTTACAAAATCTATTGAAGACAAATTAAATGCTCTGACTTCCACCATTGATGCTAAACTATCTTCTTCCAATGAAAGTAATACGACTAACTCAAAAGAAACTCGCAAAGAATTAAAAGAAGCACTTGATAGTTTTAAAACGGATTTCTCAAAATCTGTCGAAACTTTTAATACAGCTCAAAAAGAAAATTTTCTTGCTTTATTGAATAAACAAAGTGAGCAAAATACAACGACGTCTACTAAACTTGATCAAATGCGGGAAACGCTTGAAAAGAAAATTAGCGATATGCAAACCGGCAACGAAAAGAAGCTGGAAGAAATGCGTAATACTGTAGATGAAAAGTTGCAGAAAACCCTAGAGACAAGACTTGGAGAATCCTTCAAATTAGTCAGTGAACGCTTGGAAGCTGTCCATGCAGGACTAGGTGATATGCAAAAACTAGCAACTGGAGTCGGAGATTTAAAACGGGTTCTAACCAATGTAAAAACAAGGGGTATATTGGGAGAATACCAGCTTGAAAATCTGCTCGAGCAATTGATGACTCCAGACCAATATGAGAAAAACCATAAACCTAAAAATAACTCTAATGCCATAGTTGAGTTTGCAATAAAACTTCCTGGAAGAGGCGAAACCGAAAAGCCTGTTTGGCTTCCTATCGATTCTAAATTCCCGAAAGAAGATTTTGAATTATTGCTTGAAGCTTATGATTTAGCAGATCCTGAACTAATAGAAGAACGGAGAAAAAACTTTATCAGGAGTATCAGAAAATGTGCAAATGATATTTGTTCAAAATATATTGATCCACCCAATACAACAGATTTCGCTATTTTATTTTTACCATTTGAAAGCTTATACGCTGAAGTACTTCGCTCTCCTGGTCTTTTTGAATCAATTCAAAGAGATTGTAAAATAATAATCACTGGGCCTACTACCTTATCTGCTTTATTAAGCAGTCTACAGATGGGATTCCGGACTTTGGCTATAGAAAAACGTTCTAGTGAAGTGTGGCAACTCTTAGGTGCAGTTAAAACTGAATTTGGTACCTTCGGTGGTATACTAGAAAAGACGCAGAAAAAACTTCAAGAAGCAAGTAATGTAATTGATCAAGCCAGCACCCGTTCGAGAGCTATCGAACGAAAATTAAAAAATGTTCAGGAGTTACCGAAAGATGAAGTGGCTGGATTACTCGGAGATATTTTAGATTCAAATGATGAAGAAATAGAAACCGAATAAATTATGCGAAGTGCTCTTCAACAAGGTAGATGCGCTCACTGCTTCTAAAATTGTATGGCTCGATTGCCTGCTCACCAACGTAGACCGCACTGCACGCAATACCAATATGCTGGTATGGAACAAACAATTATGGCTCATTGACCATG
>Ga0310811_10002011_pt1 | contig 25281 bp, 20 predicted proteins | sample YCmetagenome_FD_207642 | JGI IMG/M metagenome (GOLD analysis project Ga0310811, IMG submission 207642) | Soil microbial communities from experimental microcosm in Duke University, North Carolina, United States - YC | ecosystem: Engineered > Artificial ecosystem > Soil microcosm > Unclassified ... | reverse complement strand
CCGCCGCCCGAATACTGGTTGTCGACCAGCTCGTAGATGAACAGCGGGTCGCCCAGCTTCTCCGCGTCCATCACCAGGTTCAGCGTAAGCTTGGCCTGCGTGGCCTGGTCGACCCCTTGGGCGGTGTCGGAGGCCAGAGTCGGATAGCCGCTCTCGGTGATCGCGATCGGCTTGCCCGGCGTCACGTTCTGGGCGAGGGAGAGCAGGCTCGAGAGCTGCACGTGCGGCTGGTTGCCGTTCGACATGTAGGCGTGAGAGGTGCCGTAGTCGACGGCCGAGGCCATGTTGCCGAGGCCGGTGAAGGCGCTGGCCGAGCCGCTGCCGATCGACAGGTTGAACACCGGAATGTTGGCGATCGTCGGGTCGGCGTTGACCGCATTGAACATCGCCTGCTGATAGGCCGCTTCCGACGCCAGGGAGGTCGACCCGTTGTAGGTGATCGGCCAGTTGTTGACCTCGTTGGCGCCCTCGATGCTGGTGACCGAGCCGGGATGGGCCTTCACGAACGAGTCGAGCCACTGCGCGTAACCGGTCGGAGACAGGGCGTAGGGGTCCGACGGGGCGAAGAAGTCGAAATGGTACCCCGCATTGGCCATGGTCCCGTAGACCGATGCGCTCTGCCCGCCCATGTCGCGCATGGTGTTGAGGCCGAGGTAGTTCATGGCCGTCTGCACGGCCGCGGTGTTGGTATAGGGGGTGCCAGCAAAGTTGAGGTGAACGTTCACGCCGAGGTCGGCAATGAACGTCGAGGCTTCGATGGTCTGGGGCAAAGCGCGCTCCGTGGCTAACAGCAGATATCGCTGCCGTTCGTTGGCGAGAGCGCAAAGTAATAAAAGGGATAAGGCCAGAATACATGGTGGCAATATGCCGCCAAAACACCGCACAACCCCACTTAATCTATGTTTATTTGAAATATATATTGGGTCATATTTAGGTCGATGACCAGTCATGTCCCATATTGATCCATGATTGATTCAATCAATGAGATCACAACGGCGTTAGGTAACCATTTTTGATTATATGGTCACGCCATGATATACTTGGCTTAGTCAATTCTACCTAGGAGCGTTGCTTTGGCGCAGCCAGCATAACAGCTACGCTGGTCCAGAAAATCACCCCGATTTCGCCGGCGAACGTGGTTACCGAAGCGAGCGCCAGGGCCTGAACGATGGCGATCACGATAAAGGCATGAGCAACTTCGCGGTCGGCGCCGGAAACTGGCCTCACTGTCGCCACAATCAGCAGGACCGCCACCGCGCCGAGATAGAGAATTCCAGCCGGGACGCCCAGGGACAGGAGGATCTCGATGGGGCCGCCGTCGATGACCCGCTGGCGATCCGAGTAGTTGGCGGCGACGTTGGCGATACCGAGCCCCTCGCCGAGCGGCTGCGCGGCGAGCTCCCGCCCGGCCTCGGCATAGGCGGCCGACCGCTCGGAGAAGCTCTTGTCCTGGCTCACGTCGGCCAGCGTCGCGACCCGGTCGGTCACGTACTTCTGGAGCTGCGGCGTGGACAGCGCGACGGGCGACAGCAGCACTGCCGCGGCCAGGGCCACCATCAGCGCCGCGCGCACCCGCAGCGGAGCAAGGATCAGCAGCAGGACCAGCCCCGCGCCCAGGCCCAGCCAGGCGGACCTGACGAGGGACGCGGCCAGGGCGGTCAGGCCCAAGCCGACGTTGAGCCAACGGACCGGCGAGCGCAGGGTGAGGGTGATCAGGATCAGCGCCTCCAGATAGTAGGCCAGCGACGCCGGCGAATTCATCGTGCCGAAGACGCGGATCTGGAACGGCTGCGGCAGGCCGGCCGACTTCATGTCGGTGTTGAGCATCCACACCACGTCCCAGACCGGCGCGGTCGCGAACTGGTAGAGCCCGTAGACGCTGAGCAGGGGAAGGGCGAGCAGGGCCAGGGCGCAGAGCTCCCGGCACAGGGCCCGCCAGGCGGCGGGGTCGGCCCCGCCGCGGGACACGATGCAGCAGGCGAGCAGCGGGGGCGTCGCCCAGCGCAACAGGTCGAGCACGGCGGGGAACACCCGGCCCTGCCCCAGGGCGAGCACGAAGCCGTAGAGGAGCGTGGCGAACACGATCGCCATCGGCCACTGCGCCCGCCCGCCTCGGATGAACATGAACCGCGGCAGGTCGAGCGCCGCCCAGGCCAGGGCCAGAAAGGGCGCGAGCATGATGGTGCTGCCCTGCACATAGCCGGCATGCTCGTCGGCCAGGCGGCGCACGAGGGGCGTCAGCAGAAACAGCCAGAGGCAGAAGGTGACGTAGGCGGCGAGGCGCCCGCGCAGGATCAGCCCGGCGGCGATCAGCGCGGCCCCCAGGGGGAACGACAGCCGCGCCAGGCTCGCCGCCGGCGTCACCGCCGGGGCGGCCAGGACGGCGACGCTCGCCAGCGTCAGCGCCTGCCGCAGCAGGGCGGAACGGCCGAGCAGGGACCCGAGACCGGGGGCGCCCGCCTTGGCCGCGGCGGTTCGGCGGGCCGGCGGCGGCCGGGCTTCGACCACGCCCCCCGGAAGACCCGCCACGCCCTCCATCTCAATACGGGCGCAGCAGCGCCAGGGTGGTCAGGATCGAGCCGTAGTAGGTGAAGAAGCTTCGGGCGCCCGAAGCCTCGACGATGACGATGTCGTCGGCGTTGACCGTCGGGTCCGCCGCCTTGCCGTCACGGATCCTGGTGAGGTCGTAGGTCTGGGCGCCGCGGCGACCGTCGGCGGCGCGGACGATGGTCACCCGCCGGATGTTGGCCACCCGGGGATCGGGGCCGTTCGCCAGGGCGACCGCCTGCATGAGCGTGGTCGGACCGCTCAAGGGGTACACGCCCGGCTTGATGACGGCCCCGTCCACCGTGACCCGGTTCTTCGCCGCGGCCTTGACCACCACCGTGATCAACGGGTCCTTCAGGTACCGCCCCTGCAGCTTCTGGGTGAGAAAGGCGGCCAGTTCGTCCGATGTCTTCCCGGCGGCCGGCACACGGCCGACGATCGGCAGGATGAACTCGCCGTTCCGGTCTACCTGGACGGTGCGCGACAGCTCCGGCACCTGGAACACGCTGATGTCGAGCGTGTCGTCGGTTCCGATCTGGTAGCCGCCGTTCGCGGGGTCGGCCAGGACTTGGGCCGCGGCCTGGACCGGCTGGGCGGCGCCCGGCGCGACCTGCGCCGCGACGGGGCCCGCGGCCAGCAGCAGCACGGCGAGGACGGCAACGGGAGATCTCGGGGCCATGGGGCGCTCCTCTCCTTACCCTTGGTAATAGGGGGCGTGGACGGCGTCGTAGTAGCCTTCGCGATACCCCTCGCTCATCGGGCGGCGATTGATGATCACGCCGCAGGGGACCGATCCGCGCAGACGCAGGCGCGCGGCGGCGGCGCGGACGGCGGCGCGGGCCGTCTTGCCGTGCCTCACCACCATCAGGGTGGCGTCGCAGATCGAGGAGATGATCCAGGCGTCGGTCACGGCGAGCACCGGCGGGGCGTCGAGCACGATGAAGTCGTAGTCGCGCCGAAGCCGGTCGAGCAGGTCGCGGACCTCCTTGCTCGAGAACAGGTCGCGCGACGTGAACACGGGCCGTTCGAGACCGAGCAGCGACAGGCCGGGCACGACGTCCGGCACGATGGCCCCATACGGATCGATGTCGCCGTCCAGGACCTCGATCAGGCCCGTCGACTGGGACGCCTCCGTCGCGCGCCGGCGCAGCTTGGCCAGGCCGCTGTGGCGCAGATCGCAGTCGACCAGCAGCACGCGATCGCCGCTCATGGCCATGACCCGGGCCAGGGCGACCGCGATGGCGCTCTTGCCCTCTCCCATCACGGCGGAGGTGATGCAGATCGCTTTCGGCCCCGGTTCCTCCCCCGGCCCCAGCAGGGCCGCCCGTACGTTGCGGATGGACTCGGCGAAGGAGGAAACCGGCTTGTCCACCACATAGTCCCAGCAGAGGGCCTGGTCGCGCGGCCGCCAGACCAGCCGCGGACGGACCTTCGGCAGCTCCGGCACCGCCGCCAGCAGCGGGGCGCGCAGCTCCGCCGCGGCGTCCTCGCCCGAACGGAACCCGTTCTGCCCGAGCTCGCGAGCCGCCGCGGCGATCGCGCCGGCGACCATGCCCACCATCGCGCCGATGACGAGGAAGATGGGCTTGTTGGGGAAACTCGGGGTGAACGGAATCGCGGCGGATGAGGCGACCCAGGCGCGCACGTCGCCGATCCGGGCCTCCTGCGCCTGCTCCTGGGCGTTGCGGCTCAGGTCGTTGAAGGTGGTGCGCTTGGCGTCGGCGTCGCGCTGCAGCCCGGCGGCGATCACGGCGGCCTTGGCGTCCTGCTGCAGCCGTCCCTCGAGGCCGGCCAACTGGCCGTGGACCACGCTCTCCCGCACGGTCGCGGCGCGAGCGTCCGCGTCCAGGCCCGACACCACGTGAGAGGCCGCGTCCTTGATCTCCTTGTCGAGCTTGGCGAGCTGTTCGTTGATGCGCGTCGATGCAGGATGCTCGGGTCCGTACACGGAGGAGACCTGCGCCTGCTCCCGCAGCACCTGCGCGCGCTGGTTCCGCAGTTCGGTCATCGACGGCGAATTCAGCACCTGGGATATCGAGTCCGTTCCGGCGCTCTGCGCCTGGGTCGCGGCCGTCATCGCGGCCGCCCGGGCCGCCGCCGCCTCCGCGGACGCCTTTCCGAGCTCGCTGGCGACGGTCGACAGTTGCTGCTCCGTGACCGTGCCGGCGCCGTTGGGCCCGCTGCTGACGATGTGATGCTCGGCGCGGAAGCGGGCGACGGCCTCTTCCGCGGCGACCACCTCGCTCCCGAGGGGACCCAGTTCAGCCAGCAGGGTCTTCGCCTGGTCGGCCGCCTGGCGCGCCCGAAGCGCCTTGCTCTGGCGGAGGTATTCGTCGGCGACCGCGTTGGCGATGGCCGCCGCCTTGTCGGGCTGGCGCGATCGGGCGCGGATCGACACCATGTAGGTGAGGCCTTGACGTCCGACGTCGAGCGCGCGGCCGAGCTTGGCCGTCACCGCGGCGGCAGGGCGCGGCGAGGCGGCGGGCGCGGCAAAGTCTGGATCGGCCCCGAGGTTCAGTTCCTGCGCCACGGCCTCGAGCACGGCGTGCGAGGTGATCAGCTGGACCTCGGTGTCGACCAGCGTGGCGTCCGGCTGGCCGAGGTTCCGCCCCCCCGTGGCGGCCGCCGGGACGTGCGGCCGCGGATCGATCATCAGCTGCGCCACGGCGCCGTAGCGGGGTGGGATCAGGAAGGCCGCCGCCGCGCTCGCGGCGACGCACACCGTCATGACGGCCAGGAACAGCCGCCAGCGCCGCGCCATGATCGAGGCCAGGGCCACGAAGGACAGCGGATCGGCGGCGGACGCCTCTGGGGTCCTGGCGAAAGCGAGATTGGAAACGGCCGCAGCGGATTGGGGGAGCGCCTCGTTGTGCTCGACCAGGGACATTACCGCCTCCGAGCCCTGGCCTGAGAAGCGGACGCGCGACTCCGCGAAGCGAGCCAAGGCTAGCCCTCGCTTCAATTCAATTTACCATCCAGACTCCCGCACGGCGTACCCAAAGTCTGGTATTTCTCCAGTTACATTGCTCCAACCGTGATATTTTTCGCCAAAAACCACCAGATGATTTCGATATCACCCGCCAAACTCTATTGTCCCCACACTTGGGGACGACGAATTCTTCTCTTTTGCAAAAACTGAACTCATCGCCTGCATCGATGATGGCAGAGGGCGACAGGAGGACCTGTCATGCTTGTTCTCCAGCGGCACCCGGGGTTCACCGACCCAAGTCTTCTGCATCCCTTCGGCGGCGCGGCCAAACGGCTGGCGGACATCGCGATCGCCATTCCCGCCCTGATCGTGACGGCGCCGCTGATGCTCGCCGTCGCCTGCGCGGTGAAGCTGCAGGACGGCGGCCCCGCCCTGTTCCTGCAGCCGCGCATCGGCTTCGACGGCGGCACCTTCACCCTGCTGAAATTCCGCACCATGGTGCAGGACGGCCCCGCCCGGCTGGCGCAACTGCTGCGCGACGATCCGGCGGCGGCGCGGGAATGGGCCGAAAAGCAGAAGCTCGCCAACGACCCGCGCATCACCCCGCTCGGGCGGTTCCTCCGGCGATCGAGCCTGGACGAGCTCCCGCAGTTGCTGAACGTCCTGCTCGGACACATGAGCATCGTCGGGCCCCGGCCGATGCTGGTGGATCAGCCCGGCTCCTATGGTCCCGCCTACGAGGCCTATTGCACCGCCCGGCCGGGCATCACCGGCCTGTGGCAGGTGAGCGGGCGGAACAAGATCAGCTTCCGCATGCGCTCGGAGCTGGACGCGACCTATCTGCGGCGCTGGAGCGTGGTGAACGATCTGTCCCTGATCGCGCGCACCGTCCGCGTCGTGCTTCGGCATGAGGGCGCATGTTGAGGCTCACCGACATCCCGTTCGACTTCCGGCGCGAGGTCGCCGACGAGGTCTCGTGGCCGGTGCTCGGGGCCCTGGCGCCCGATGCCGCCCCGCGGCCGACCACGGACATCCTCGCCATCAACCGCGTGGGCTTCATGGGCGGCGTCGAGCGGGTGCTGCTGAGCGCAGCCCAGGCCCTGGCCGAACGAGGCTGGAGCACCGCCCTCGCCTGCCCGGCCGGCGGACTGGCGGCGGAAGCGCGGGCGAACGGCATGCCGCTCTACCTCACCGAGCTGGGCGCCGTGAGCCGTTCGCAGATCGGACGCTCGCTCGATGGGTGGCTGCGCCTGGCCGCCCGCGCCCGCCGGAGCAGCGAGGCCATCCTGGGCGCCGCCCGCTCGACGCGCGCCCGCATCATCCACGTCCATCATCCCGCCGTGGCGGTCCAGGCGCGCAAGGCCGCGCACCGGCTCAAGACGCCGATGATCTGGCACGTGCACGAGACGGCGCCCATGTCTGTGCCCTATCGCTTCCTGGGGACGATCGCCGCGCACAGCAGCGCCCTCGTGATCTGCGTCTCCAAGGCCTCCCGCGACATGGTCCGCGAACTCGGCGCTCCGGAGCACCGCATCCGCCTGGTCTACAACGCGGCGGATCCCGGCTTCTTCGCGCCGGTCCTGATCGACGCGGAACCGTGGCCGCCGGGTCCGCACATCGGCCTGTTCGCCGTGCTGGAGCCGCGCAAGGGACACGCCGACCTGATCCGGGCCCTCGCCATCGCCTCCGCCGTCTGGCCGACGCTGCAGCTGTGGATCGTGGGCGAGACCAGCTTCGAGCGGCATGCGGACTACAAGGCGGCCCTCGAACGGCTGGCCCAGGGCCTGGGCGTGGCCGACCGGGTGCATTTCACCGGCCGCCGCACCGACGTGCCGCAGCTGATGGCGCGGATGGACGCGATCGTCTCGGCCTCGGTGTGCTCGGAAAGCCTGCCCACCGCCCTGATCGAGGCCTGCGCCATGGGCCGCCCGACGGTCGGCACCGACGTCGGCGGGACCTGCGAGATCATCCGCAACCGGCAAAACGGGGTGCTGGTGCCCCCGGGGTCGCCGCACCAGCTGGCCAGCGCCATAGAGTTCGTCCTCTCGCCTAACGGAGCTGTGCTGGGACGGCGCGCCCGCGCCGACGCCCAGCGGCGGTTCTCGCCCGCTCGCTTCGCCAGCGCCCTGGAGGACTGCTACCGCGAGCTCATCGCCGAAGAGTCGGAGCGCGTGGGATGAAGGTCGCCCTCGTCCACGACTACCTGAACCAGTACGGGGGCGCCGAGCGCGTGCTCGAGGAACTGCACGCGATCTGGCCGGACGCCCCGGTCTACACGGCGATACACGACCCCCGGCAGCTTCCGGACCGCTTCCGCGACTGGGACATCCGGGCCTCGAGCCTCAATCGCGTGCCGTTCGCCCGGCGCAAGCACCAGGCGCTCCTGTTCATGCTGCCTCAGGCGTTCGAGGCGTTCGACCTAGACGACTACGACCTCGTCATCTCGTCCTCGTCGGGCTTCGCCCACGGCGTGCTGACCGGCCCGCAGACCCTGCACATCTGCTACTGCCACTCGCCGCCCCGGTTCCTGTGGGACTATCACAACTACGCCCGCCGGGAGGGCCTGAGCGGCGCGGCCCGCATGCTGGTGGAGCACACCCTGCCGCCCCTGCGGACCTGGGACCGGGTCGCCGCCGACCGGGCGCAGGTCTGGATCGCCACGAGCCGGCTGGTCCGCGCCCGCATCGCGACCTTCTACGGCAAGCCCAGCACGATCATCGCCCCGCCGGTGCAGGTGGACAAACTGGAGGTCGCCACCCGGCCCGGGTCCTATTTCCTCCTGCTCATGCGGCTGGTGGGCTGGAAGCGGCCGGACATCGCCATCGACGCCTGCACGCGGCTCGGCCTTCCCCTCGTGGTCGCCGGCTGCGGCCGCGAAGCCGCGAGCCTGAGCGCCCGCGCCGGATCATCGGTGGCGTTCGTGGGCCAGGTCGGCGACGACGACATCCGGCGGCTGCTGGCGGGCTGCAAGGCCCTGATCCTGCCCAGCGAGGAGGATTTCGGACTGACCCCGCTGGAGGCGATGGCCGCCGGCCGGCCGGTCATCGCCTATGGCGCCGGCGGCGTTCTCGACACCGTCATTCCAGGCCGGACAGGCATGTTCTTCGCGGAACAGACTGCGGACTCCCTCGCCGAGGTGCTCGAGCGTTTCGACGAGTGCGACTACGACCCCCTCGCCATTCGCAGGCATGCCGAGCAGTTCGACAGCCGCCTGTTCGCGGAACGGATGCGGCGCTTCGTCGACGAGCATGTCCGCGCGCACCTGACGCGCCTGGCCGCGCGGACGCGGCCGTTCGACCCGCCGCCGGTCGCCTCGCGACCGGCGTTGGCCGTGGCGAACGATCAGTCGACCGAGATGACGAACGGGGCCAGCTTGTAGAAGAAGTGCTCGCGCGAGCGCACGCCAAGCTTGCCATAGGCCCGCTTGATGTGGGTGCGCACGGTCTCGAGGGAGACTTTGAGCGAGACGGCGGTCTCGTCTGCAGTCTCGCCGCACAGCAAATGCTCGGCGACGCGCGCCTCGGTGGCGGTCAGGCCGAACGGCCGCCGCAGGTCGGCGACCCGCACCTTTACGTCCTCCCCGGTGCGCAGCAGCGTGATGCCCACCAGGTGACTCCAGGGATGCGGGAGCCGCGTCGCGGCCAGGACCAGCTGGTCGCCGGTCTCGCGGTTGCTCACGCACTGGGCGGAGACCTCCTCCGTGGCGTGGGCGACGAAGCTCCTCAGTTCGCCTTCCAGCCGCGGGTCCTTTGGAACAATGCGCCCGTTGCGATGCAGCACGGAACGGTCCGACTGCATCAGCGCTTCGGCCGATGGGTTCACCCAGTGGGCGGCGAGTTCCCCGTCCACGAGCAGTCGGGGCCGCCGATCACCGTCTAGCCAGCCCGCAAGGATGTGGTCCAATGCTTGGTCCATCGCTCGACTCCAGCCGCCCAAGGAGGCGAAGCCTTGAGACTAAGGCTCGGCGCTCGATGCTGCATTGCCGAAGAGACCTAACGAAGTTGACTACAAGCTCTACTTTAGCGGCTTGGGCCGGACCGGACAGGATTCCGGCGCGATGGCGTCCGGTAGACAGCCCGATCGCCGCGCGTCAGGACGACTTGTCGGAGCCTACGGAGCCGGCGTCCTCGAGGACACGCTCCCCCGACGACGCTTCGTCCAGGGCGTCGCCGATACTGAACAGGGCGTCTTCCTGACTTAGGCTGCCATCCAGCCACTGCTGGTAGATTTCGCGAATTTCCGTCGTCAACTCACTCACACCCGTCTCCGTAGCCGCCGCGTTTAGAGCAAATCTCCAAGAGAGGCAAGAGGCAGCCATCACAATATCTTGCACAACGACACACACCTGTGGACAAGCGCGACGACATCGTCAGAAGAGAATGACAAACGAGAATAATCGATCATTTTCAATACAACCAAAGATCGTGAATCCACTTGGCAAAGAGCGGCGCCTTGGCCCCAGAATTCACACGACCTTGCCGCAAAAAAGCTCTACCTCAGTAATGGTACACCCCTATGTTGAACCGTCGACAAGTTGTCACATGGACGCAGACTGAAGGGTCCGGTACACTCGCCGCCGCTGACGGATAGAACACCGGGCGGTTTCCCGTTGATCGGGCAAGCCGAGCTTTCCGGAGTGTTGGTCATCCGACATGGATGGCGATACTCATCGCCAATGAATAACGAAATTTACTTATTGAAAATTGACTAGAGCGGGGTTAAATATTGGCATGGCTGTCCCCGCCGCTTTTCGCCTTGTGGGCAACTTTTCAGGTCACGGGGTTTCGCCCGATCAGGGCCAGCCATGAAAGGCTGACGCGTGCCATGCCTTGGAATGAGGACGGGCGCCCTGACTTCGATTTTCTGGATGCGTTTCCGGCTGCCATCTTTCTGATAGACGAAAATCTTCAGCTCCTTCAAGGCAATGCATCCGCCCGCCAGCGCCTGGAGCGGAACGGCGACAGCTTCGCGCGACTTCTTGGACAGGGCGCGATCGGCCCGGCGCAGGAAATGCGTCGACAGGTCAAGGAGGCGATGGTCAAGGGAACGCGCCTGACCTTGCTGCTGAGACCATCGAGCCCCGAAGCGCTCATCTGCGGCATAAGGCCCATCCGGCGCGGGGAGGCGATGTGCGCGTTGGTCGTGATCACGCCCCTCGTGGCGGGGTCGCCCGAAGTGGTGTCCCACCTGCGCAAGCTCTACCGGCTGTCCAACGCCGAGGCGGAGATTGCATCCGCCGCCGCGACGGGCATGGACGTGGTGCAGCTGGCCGACGCCCGAGCCGTCTCGGTCCACACGCTGCGCGCCCAGATTGCATCGATCAAGGCCAAGATGGGTCTCTCCCGCATGTCGGAGATCGCCGTCACGGTGGGTCGCATCGAGGCGGCGGTGACCTGGCTATAGACTAAGGTAGGGGTTGCGAAGGGACCCCAGGCCGGCCAAGCATCGCCAACAACCCTAGACAGGCATCGGTGCGACACCATGGACCATGGCGGCGCTGAAAAACTGCTCGGCGCGATAACCGCAATCCATCGGCGATGGCTGACCGGAAAACTCTCCCAGGAAGACGCCCTGTTCGAGATCGGCGATCTGCTGGAAGACGCGTCCCCGGCGGCGGACCGATCAGAGACGGATGAGCCGCGGGACGCTCATGGCGCCGGCCGCGGCGACGCCACGGCGAAGTCGGGCTGATCAGGGCCGCGGGTGCGGAAGACGATCCGCGTCGGCGTCGGCCACGCGCTCAGACCAGATGGCTCGCCAACAGCAGCGACGTCTCCGTTGCGGCGATGCCCGAGATCTCGCGGATTCCATCCAGCGTCCGGCTGAACCCCTCGAGCGTGTCGGTCTCCAGTTCGGCGACGAGGTCCCATCGGCCGTTGGTGCTGTGGATCCTGGCGACCTCGGGGAAGCCCTTCAGCGCCCGGATCACGGCGGCGCTGCGCTCGCCCTCGACGGAGATGCACATGATGGCCCGCACCCGGCGCCCGTCCGCCTCGGGGCGGGTGCGGACCGTGAAGCCGTGGATCACCCCGCGCGCCCGCATCCGCTCGATCCGGTTCTGCACGGTGCCGCGCGACACCTTCAGCTTGGCGGCGAGCGACGCCGCCGGCTCGCGCGAATCCGCGCGCAGCAGGGCGAGTAGCCTGTGGTCGAGGTCGTCCATCGAATCGTCAACCCTTGATGACGAAATGCCAGATTATCCTACATTAGGTAGCGCCTTGCCCGCTTACCGCTAGCCCCGCCAAGTCCGATCCTGTCTCCAACGTGGTTGGAGTTCTCCGATGGCCCCGCGGCCGCTGTTCCTGCTCACCGATCCCGAGCACTTCGAAGTCTGCTATCGCATCAATCCCTGGATGAGCCCCGCGGCCTGGAGCGCGGACCGGGACGCCTTTCGCGCCCGGGCCGCCGCCGCCGCTCGCGAGCTGCGCCGGGCCCTGACCGAGGCCGGGGCCCAGATCGAGACGGTCGCCGGGGTCAAGGGGCTGCCGGACCTGGTGTTTCCCGCCAACGCCGCGGTGGTGCTCGACGGCCGCGTGGCCCCGGCCCGCTTCCGGCATCCCGAGCGGCAGGGCGAGGAGCCGGTGTTCCGCGCCGTGTTCGAGGACCTGCGTCGCCGCGGCCTCGTCTCGGAGATCGTCGACCTGCCCGAGGGCCTGTTCCAGGAAGGCGCCGGCGACGCGATCTGGGACGCCGACCGGGGTCTGTTCTGGGTCGGACATGGACCGCGCTCCAGCCCGGAATCGGTCGACGCCATTCAGCGGACCTTCGGCCAGCCGGTCGTGTCCCTGGCGCTGGCCTCGCCGCGCTTCTACCACCTCGACACTTGCTTCTGCCCGCTCGCGGGCGGGGCGGTGCTCTACTACCCGCTCGCCTTCACGCCGCCGTCGCTGGAGGCGCTGCGGGCGCGCATCCCCGAAGCCCTGCGGATCGAAGCGTCCCCCGAGGAGGCCGCGGCCTTCTGCGTCAACGCCGTCAATCTCGGGACCGAGGTGATCATGGCCAAGGCGCCCGCCTCGCTGAAGCGCCGGCTCGCGGCGCGGGGCTACACGGTGCGCGAGGTCGACCTCGCGCCGTTCATCCTGTCCGGCGGCGGCGCCTACTGCATGACGCTGCGCCTCGACCGCGCTTCCCGCCGCCGCGCCCATGTCCTCGCCGCCGAATGAGGGCGCAGGCCTCGAAGCCCGCCTGGGCCAGCCACAAAACAAGGAGCACATTCGGCCCGTCCGGAGGCAGACTCTGCGCCCGGGAGCGATGACCATGTCCGACACTGAATTCACTGCCCTGAGGGCGCTCTACCGCCTGCCCGAGCCGGAGGTGCTGCAGGCCCTGCTGCCGGCCGCCGCATCCACGCCGCAGGAACTGGACTCGATCCGCGAGCGCGCGCGCGGGCTGATCGCCGAACTGCGGGCCGGCCGCCATCTGGGGTGGATCGACCGCTTCCTGCACGAATACGGCCTCAACACCGAGGAGGGCGTGGCCCTGCTCGGCCTGGCCGAAGCCTATCTGCGGGTGCCCGACGCCTTCACCGCCGACCGGCTGGTGCAGGACAAGATCGGCCCCGGCGACTGGGGCGCCCACGCCGGCGCCTCGCCCTCGCTGCGCGTGAACGGCGCCACCCTGGGCCTGATGCTGACCCGCTATCTGGTCGACGAGGCGGAAGGCGGGCCGGTGCGGCGCCTGGTCCACAGGATGGGCGAGCCGGCGGTGCGAGCGGGCGTGGCCGCCGCCATGCAGATGATGGGCGAGCAGTTCGTTCTGGGGCGCGACATCGACGAAGGGCTGAAGCGCTCGCGCCGGGGCGCGGGCGCAATCTTCCGCTACTCCTTCGACATGCTCGGCGAAGGCGCCCGCACCCGGGCCGACGCGGCGGACTACCAGGCGGCCTATCTCGAGGCCATCGCGGCCGTGGGACGGTCGGCCGAGGACGAGGACGTGTTCGCGCGCGACACCGTGTCGGTGAAGCTGTCGGCGCTGCATCCGCGCTACGAGCCCCTGCAGGCCGACCGCTGCGTGCCGGAGCTGACGGCCCTGGTCCTGCAGCTGGCCCACGCCGCCAAGGCGGCCGGCATCGGCCTGACCATCGACGCCGAGGAGGCCGACCGCCTGGAGATGTCGCTGCGCATCATCGCCTCGGTGATGGCCGATCCGGCGCTGAAGGACTGGGAGGGCCTGGGCATGGCGGTCCAGGCCTATCAGCGGCGCGCCGCGGCGGTGGTGACCTGGGCCGACCAGCTGTCCCGCGCCTCGGGCAAGCGGATGACGGTGCGCCTGGTCAAGGGCGCCTACTGGGACACCGAGATCAAGCGCGCCCAGGAGCAGGGCCTGGTCGACTATCCGGTGTTCACGCGCAAGGCGGCCACCGACGTCAGCTACCTGGCCTGCGCGCGGGCCCTGCTCGCCGCCCCGCGCCTCTACCCCGCCTTCGCCACGCACAACGCCCTCACCGCCGCGACGATCATGCAATGGGCCGGCGCACGCCGCGACTTCGAGTTCCAGCGCCTGCACGGCATGGGCGTGGGGCTCTACGAAGGCCTGATCGAGCACGCGGGGGTCAACGCCCGGGTCTATGCGCCGGTGGGCGGCTACCGCGACCTGCTGGCCTATCTGGTGCGACGCCTGCTGGAGAACGGCGCCAATTCCAGCTTCGTCAACCAGCTGGCCGACCCGACCATCGGCGAGGCCGGGCTGTTGGCCGATCCGGTCGCCGCCATCCGCCAGGTCGGCGGCGCGCCTCATCCCAAGATCCCGCGGCCGGCCGACCTTTACGGCGCCGAGCGGCGCAACTCCCAGGGCCTCGACCTGTCGGACCCGCCGGCGGTGAGCGCCGTCCTGGCCGAGATGCAGAAGGCCTGGGCCGCGGAGGCCGCCGACCCCGGCCCTCCCGGCGCGCGGCTGGTGCTGGACCCGGCCGACCACCGACGGATCGTCGGCGCGGTGCGCGAAGCCGACGCCGACGCCTGCGGACGCGCCCTGGCCGCCGCCGTCGCGGCCCAGCCCGCCTGGGCGGCCCGGCCCGTCGAGGCGCGGGCGGCCTGCCTGGATCGCCTGGCCGACCTGCTCGAAGCCCGCCGGCCGCAACTGATGGCCCTGGCCGTGCGCGAGGCCGGCAAGACCCTGGCGGACGCGATCGGCGAGGTCCGCGAAGCCGTCGACTTCTGCCGCTATTACGCCGCCCGGGCGCGCCAGGACCTGCAGCCGCTGACCCTGCCGGGGCCCACCGGAGAGACCAACGAGCTGCGCATGGTCGGCCGTGGGGTGTTCCTCTGCATCAGCCCGTGGAACTTCCCCCTGGCCATCTTCACAGGCCAGGTCGTGGCCGCCCTGGTCAGCGGCGACAGCGTGATCGCCAAGCCGGCGCCGCAGACGCCGCTCATGGCCCGTCGCGCCGTGGCGCTGATGCACGAGGCGGGGGTTCCCGAGGACGTCCTGCACCTGCTGCCCGGCGGACCGGACGTCGGCCAGGCCCTGGTGTCCGACCGGCGGGTGGCCGGCGTCGCCTTCACCGGCTCGACCGCCACCGCCCGGCGCATCGCCCGCACCCTGCTGGAGGACGACCAGCGCCCGCTGTCGCCGCTCATCGCCGAGACCGGCGGCCTCAACGCCATGATCGTCGACTCCACGGCCCTGCCCGAGCAGGTCGTCGCCGACGTGATCACCTCGGCCTTCCGCAGCGCCGGCCAGCGCTGCTCGGCGCTGCGCCTGCTATGCCTGCAGGAGGACGTGGCCCCGGCGATCCTGGAGATGCTCGAGGGGGCGATGGCCGAGCTCCGCATCGGCGACCCGGCCGATCCCAGCGTCGACGTCGGGCCGGTGATCGACGCCGCCGCCGCCGAGCGCCTGCGGGGCTACATCGCGCGGAACGCCGGTCGGGTGCTGGCCGCCTGCGCCCTGCCGCCGGCCGCCGCCGATGGCCACTTCGTGCCGCCGACGGTGATCCGCCTGGATCGCATCGAGGACCTGACCGAGGAATGGTTCGGGCCGATCCTGCACGTGGTCACCTGGCGGGCGGAGGAGTTGGAGGCCGTGGTCCGGCGGATCAACGCCAGCGGTTTCGGCCTGACCATGGGCCTGCACAGCCGGGTCGGCTCCGCGCAAGGCCTGGTGCGCAGCCTGGCGCGGGTCGGCAACCTCTATGTCAACCGGTCGATGATCGGCGCTGTGGTGGGCGTGCAGCCGTTCGGCGGCGAGGGCCTGTCCGGCACCGGGCCCAAGGCCGGCGGGCCCCACTACCTCCACAGGTTCGTGGTGGAGCGCACCGTCTCCATCGACACCACCTCGGCCGGCGGCAACGCCAGCCTGATGACCCTGGACGCCAGCCTCGAAGGATAGCCATGCCGCCCGCACCATCCGAGCTCGCCTACATTCCCTTCGTCAGCGTCGAGAACATGATGCGCCTGGTGCATCATGTCGGGATCGAGACGGTCCTGCTCGAACTGACCGACGCCGTCGAGGCCGACTTCCGGCGCTGGAACGCGTTCGAGAAGACGCCCCGCATGGCCTCGCATTCCCGGCAGGGCGTGATCGAGCTGATGCCGACCTCGGACGGCGAGATCTTCGGCTTCAAATATGTGAACGGCCATCCGGGCAACGCCGCGAAGGGCTTCCAGACGGTGGCGGCGTTCGGCTTGCTGGCCCGCGTGGACACCGGCTATCCGCTCGTGCTGACCGAGATGACGCTGCTCACGGCGCTGCGCACGGCGGCCACCTCGGCCATGGCCGCCCGCCACCTCGCCCCGCCCGGCGCCAAGGTCATGGCGATGATCGGCAACGGCGCCCAGGCGGAGTTCCAGGCGCTGGCGATGAAGGCCGTCGTCGGCATCGAGGAGGTGCGCCTCTACGACATCGATCCCAGGGCGACCCAGAAGACGGCGCGGAACCTCGGCAAGAGCGGGCTGAGAGTGATCGCCTGCGCCAGTTCGCAGGAGGCCGTCGCCGGCGCCCAGATCATCACCACCTGCACGGCCGACAAGGCCTACGCCACCATCCTGACCGACAACATGGTCGGCGCCGGAGTCCACATCAACGCGATCGGCGGCGATTGCCCCGGCAAGACCGAATTGCACAGGGACATCCTGGCGCGCGCCAGCACCTTCGTCGAATTCGAGCCCCAGACCCGCATCGAGGGCGAGATCCAGCAGATGGACGCCAGCTATCCCGTCACCGAAATCTGGCGGGTGCTGACCGGCGACGCCGAGGGCCGCCGCGACCCGCGCCAGATCACCCTGTTCGACAGCGTGGGCTTCGCGATCGAGGACTTCGCAGCGCTCCGCTACGTCTACTCCAAGCTGCAAGGCACCGACTTCTTTCAGCCCATCGACATGGTCGCCGATCCGGACGATCCGCGCGACCTGTTCGGCATGCTCCTGCGCGCCGCCTAGAGTTAGAGATCGCGTCAGGCCACCGCCGCCACCTCCGCCTGCGGCGTGTAGTTGAGGATCGGCGCCAGCCAGCGCTCGGCCGTCTCCAGACTCCAGCCCTTGCGCCGGGCGTAGTCCGCCACCTGGTCGCGCTCGATCCTGCCCACCCCGAAGTAGTGGGCCTCAGGATGCGCGAAATAGAGCCCCGACACCGAGGCCGGCGGGGTCATGGCGAAGCTCTCGGTCAGTTCGATGCCGGTCGCGGCGGTCGCATCGAGCAGGCGGAACAGGGCGTCCTTCTCGGTGTGGTCGGGCTGGGCGGGATAGCCGGCCGCCGGCCGGATGCCCTGGTACTTCTCCGCGATCAGGTCGGGCGCGGGCAGGGCCTCGTCCGGCGCATAGCCCCAGAGCTCGGTGCGTACGCGCCGGTGCATCTCCTCGGCGAAGGCCTCGGCCAGGCGGTCGGCGAGCGCCGCGGCCAGGATCGCCGAGTAGTCGTCGCCCCTGGCCTTGAACCGCGCGGCGATCGCCGGCTCGCCGTGCCCGGCCGTCACCGCGAAGCCGCCGACGTAGTCGGGCTGGGCGCCGCGCGGCGCGATGAAGTCCGACAGGGCCAGGTTGGGCTTGCCCTCGGTCTTGGCCATCTGCTGGCGCAGGGTGTGGAAGCGGCCGATCTCGGCCGTGCGCGTCTCGTCGGCATAGAGCGCGATGTCGTCACCGACGGCATTGGCCGGCCAGAAGCCGACCACGCCGCGGGCCTCGAACCAGCCCTCGGCGACGATCCGCTGCAGCATGACCTCCGCGTCGGCATAGAGCCCCCGCGCCGCCTCGCCGACCACGTCGTCCTCAAGAATATCGGGGAACCGTCCGACCAGCTCCCAGCTGGCGAAGAACGGCGTCCAGTCGATCACCCGGGCCAGGGCGTTCAGGTCGTAGGCGGCGAAGACGCGGGCGCCGATGAAGCTCGGCCGGGGCGGCGTATAGTCCGCCCAGTCGATCTTGTAGCGGTTGGCCTGGGCGGCCTTGAGCGGCGTGCGCGCCTTCTGCTCCTGCCCCCGGGCGTACTGCTCGCGCACCTTGACGTACTCGGCGCGCGTCACCGCCACGGTGCGGTCGTGGTCCTCGGGCGACAGCAGGGACGACACCACGCCCACGGCGCGCGAGGCGTCCAGCACATAGGTGGTCGGCCCCGCGCGGTAGGCCGGCTCGATCTTCACCGCCGTATGGGTCCGGCTGGTGGTGGCGCCGCCGATCAGCAGGGGGATCTTGAACTTGCGCCGCTCCATCTCCGAGGCCACGAAAACCATCTCGTCCAGCGACGGCGTGATCAGGCCCGACAGGCCGATGATGTCGGCCTTGTGCTCGATGGCGGCGTCCAGGATGCGGTCGGCCGGGACCATCACGCCCAGGTCGATGACCTCGTAGTTGTTGCACTGCAGCACAACGCCGACGATGTTCTTGCCGATGTCGTGCACGTCGCCCTTGACCGTGGCCATGACGATCTTGCCGGCCGCCTTGTGTTCGCTGAGGTCGCCGCCGGCCAGCTTCTCCGCCTCCATGAACGGCAAGAGGTAGGCCACCGCCTGCTTCATCACCCGGGCCGACTTGACCACCTGGGGCAGGAACATCTTGCCCGCGCCGAACAGGTCGCCGACCACGTTCATGCCGTCCATCAGCGGCCCTTCGATCACGTGCAGCGGGCGCTCGGCCGCTTGGCGCGCCTCCTCGGTGTCGGCCTCGATGAACTCGGTGATGCCGTGCACGAGGGCGTGGACGATGCGCTCCCGCACCGGCTGCTCGCGCCAGGCCAGGGTCGGGCCCGCGGCCTGGTCCTTGGCCGCCTTGTAGCGGGGGGCCAGGTCGACCAGGAACTCGGTGGCGCTGACGCCGTCCTTGCGCTTGCGGTTCAGGACCACGTCCTCCACCGCCTCGCGCAGCTCCGGCTCGATGTCGTCGTAGACCGGCAGGTCGCCGGCGTTGACGATGCCCATGTCCATGCCGGCGCCGATGGCGTGGTACAGGAACACCGAGTGGATCGCCCGGCGCACCGGCTCGTTGCCGCGGAAGCTGAACGACACGTTCGACACCCCGCCCGACACACGCGCATAGGGCAGCGCCTGCTTGATCCGCCGCGTCGCCTCGATGAAGGCCACGCCGTAGCCGTCGTGCTCCTCGATGCCGGTGGCTATGGCGAAGATGTTGGGGTCGAAGATGATGTCCTCGGGCGGGAAGCCGATCTTCTCGGTGAGCAGGACGTAGGCGCGTTCGCAGATCGCCACCTTGCGGGCGATGCTGTCGGCCTGGCCCTGCTCGTCGAAGGCCATCACCACCACCGCCGCGCCATAGCGCAGGCACTGCTCGGCGTGATGCAGGAAGATCCCCTCGCCCTCCTTCATCGAGATCGAGTTGACGATCGAGCGGCCCTGCACGCACTTCAGGCCGGCCTCGATCACCTCCCACTTCGAGGAGTCGATCATGATCGGCGCCCGGGCGATGTCGGGCTCGGAGGCGATCAGGTTGAGGAAGGTGATCATGGCCTGCTTCGAATCCAGCAGGCCCTCGTCCATGTTCACGTCGATGATCGCCGCGCCGGCCTCGACCTGCTGGCGCGCCACGCCGAGCGCGGCGGCGTAGTCGCCGTCGACGATCAGCTTGCGGAATTTGGCCGAGCCGGTGACGTTGGTGCGCTCGCCGACGTTGATGAAGGTCGGGCGCATCAGGCCACCAGTTCGAAGGGTTCCAGGCCCGACAGGCGCAGGGCCTTGGGCCGCTCCGGGATGGGCCGCGGCGTCAGCCCCGCGACCGCCTCGGCCACGTGGCGTATGTGCTCGGGCGTCGTGCCGCAACAGCCGCCGAGGATGTTGACGATGCCCTGCTCGGCCCACTCGTGCAGCCGGTGCGAGGTCTCGTGCGGCTGTTCGTCGTATTCGCCCATGGCGTTGGGCAGGCCGGCGTTGGGATAGGCCGCCACCAGGGTGTCGGCGATGCGCGCCATCTCCGCCACGTAAGGGCGCATCAGCTCCGCGCCCAGGGCGCAGTTGAAGCCGACGGCGAAGGGCCGGGCGTGGCGCACCGAGTTCCAGAAGGCCTCGGCGGTCTGGCCCGTGAGGGTGCGGCCCGACCGGTCGGTGATGGTGCCCGAGATCCAGATCGGCAGCGGCTCCAGGCCATCGTCCGCCAGGTCCAGGATCGCCTTGATCGCCGCCTTGGCGTTGAGGGTGTCGAAGATGGTTTCGACCAAAAAGAGGTCGACGCCGCCCTCGTGCAGGGCCAGGGCCTGCTCGCGATAGGCCGCGTAGACCTCGTCGAAGGTGACGGCGCGGGCGGCCGGGTCGTTGACGTCGGGCGAGATCGACAGGGTGCGGTTGAGCGGGCCGATGGCTCCGGCGACGAAGCGCGGCTTGTCCGGCGTCATTTCGGTCCAGCGATCGGCGGCTTCCCGCGCCAGGCGCGCGCCCTCCAGATTGAGATCGCGCACCGCCGACTGCAGCCCGTAGTCGGCCTGGGCGATCGTGGTGGACGAGAAGGTGTTGGTCTCGCTGATGTCGGCGCCGGCCTCGAAGTAGGCGTGGTGCAGGCCGGCGACGACGTCCGGTCGGGTCAGGCACAGGATGTCGTTGTTCCCCTTCAGCGGGTGCGGATGATCCTGGAAGCGCGCGCCGCGGAAATCGTCCTCCGACAGCGCGCGCCTCTGGATCATCACGCCCCAGGCGCCGTCGAGCACCAGGACGCGCTCGCGGGCCGCCGCCTTCAGGGCGGCGATGCGGTCGACCCGCTTCTCGAAGCCAGGACGGCTCATGGCGTCAGGCGGCCGCCTGGACGTCTTGCTTGACCCCGAGCATCCGGCACACGGCGTAGACCAGGTCGGCCCGGTTGAGGGTGTAGAAGTGGAAGTCCTCCTGGCCCCGCTCCTCCAGGGCCGCGCACAGCTCCGCGGCGAGGGAGACGGCGATCAGCCGGCGGGTCTCCGGATCGGCGTCAAGCCCCTCGAAGTGGTTCACCAGCCACGGCGGCAGCCGGGCGCCGCACAGGCCCGCCATCCGCTTCAGGCCGTCGAAGTTGGTCACCGGCATGATCCCCGGAACGATCGGGATGGTGATGCCCGCCTTGCGCGCCTTCTCCTCGAAGCGGAGGAAGGCCTCCACGTCGAACACCATCTGGCTGATCGCCCGCGTGGCGCCGGCGTCGACCTTGGCCTTCAGCACCTCGATGTCGTGCTCGATCGACGGGCTCTCGGGGTGCTTCTCCGGATGGCAGGCCACGGTCACGTCGAAGGGCGCGATGGCGGTCAGGTCCCGCACCAGCTCACAGGCGTTCGCATAGCCGTCCGGGCGCGGCGTGAAGGTCTCGCCGAGGCCGCCTGCGGGATCGCCGCGCAGGGCCACGATGTGGCGGACCCCGGCGATCCAATAGTCGCGCGCCACCTCCAGCACCTCCTCGCGCGAGGCGTCGATGCAGGTGAGGTGGGCGGCCGGGACCAGGCGCGTCTCCTCCATCAGGCGACTGACCGCGCGATGGGTCCGCTCCCGCGTCGAGCCGCCGGCGCCGTAGGTCACCGAGACGAAGCTGGGGTTCAGCGGCTCCAGCTTCCGGATGGCCTGCCAGAGTTGCTGCTCGGACTCCTCCGACTTGGGCGGGAAGAACTCGAAGGACACGCGCGGCGTGCGGCCGCGCTCGCCCGCCCGGGCGATGGGTCCTGCCGGCGAAATTTCCGCGATGGCGGCGACGGTGGTCATGGCGCTGGTTCCCTGAGGGAGTTGACGGCTCAAAACACATAAAGACTTCTTTATATAAAGATATCTTTATGTCATGAATGCCACACAGCGCAAGCGATTCCTGCGCTGCAGCAACAAATCCAAAGGGGGTTGGCGTATGAGCGCATCGTTGGCCGAGACGCCGGACAGGGCATTCTTCTCCGCCGAACTGCGGCGAACGGACGCTGCGGTCGCCCGCGCGATCGGGTGCGAACTGGGACGCCAGCGCGACGAGATCGAGCTGATCGCCTCGGAGAACATCGTCTCCGCCGCGGTCCTCGAGGCCCAGGGATCGATCCTCACCAACAAGTACGCCGAGGGCTATCCCGGCCGACGCTACTACGGCGGCTGCGACTACGTCGACGAGGTGGAGACCCTGGCCATCGAGCGGGCCAGGCAGCTGTTCGACTGCCGCTTCGCCAACGTCCAGCCCCACTCCGGCTCACAGGCCAACCAGGCGGTGTTCTTCGCCCTGCTGCAGCCGGGCGACGCCTATCTCGGCATGGACCTGTCCGCCGGCGGCCACCTGACCCATGGCGCGCCCGCCAACCAGTCGGGGCGCTGGTTCGCGCCCTATGCCTACGGCGTGCGGCCCGACGACGGGCTGATCGACTACGACCAGCTCGCCGAGAAGGCCCGCCTGGTCCGGCCCAAGCTGATCATCGCCGGCGGCTCGGCCTATTGCCGGCAGATCGACTTCGCCCGCTTCCGCGCCATCGCCGACGAGGTCGGGGCGATCCTGATCGCCGACATGGCCCACTACGCCGGGCTGGTGGCCGCGGGCGTCTACGGCAGTCCCCTGCCCCACGCCCATGTGGTGACCACCACGACGCACAAGACCCTGAGGGGCCCACGCGGCGGCATGATCCTGTCGAACGACATGGAGCTCGGAAAGAGGATCAATTCGGCGATCTTCCCGGGGCTTCAGGGTGGACCGCTGATGCACGTGATCGCGGCCAAGGCGGTCGCCTTCGGCGAGGCGCTGCAGCCCGAGTTCAAGACCTACGCCCGACAGGTGCTGGCCAACGCCCAGGTCCTCGCACGGACCCTGCAGGAGGCCGGGCTGGCCATCGTCTCGGGCGGCACCGACTGCCACATGATGCTGGTCGACCTGCGCCCCAAGGGCGTCACCGGCAAGGCGGTCGAAGCCAGCCTCGGCCGCGCACTGATCACCTGCAACAAGAACGGCGTGCCGTTCGACACCGCGCCGCCGACGGTCACCTCCGGCATCCGTCTGGGCGCCGCGGCGGGCGCCACCCGCGGCTTCGGGACCGCTGAATTCGAGCTGATCGGCCGCTGCATCGCCAAGATCGTCGACGGGCTGGCGCACGGCGGCGACGACAACGCCGCCGTCGAGGCGCAGGTGCGCGAGACGGTCCGCGGCCTGACCGCCGCCTTCCCGATCTACTGACGAGGGGTTCGCGGCGTCGACCCGGGGGCCTCATCCGGCCGGTCGTGCGGAGGCATCCTGACGCATCGAAAATGATACGATACGGAATTGACGTTTCAACCGCGCAACACTATGTACCGCCCCGCCCAACCTGGGCGTTTCCTCCCTATTGACTGGCCCGCCCTTGTGGCGGGCCTTTTTTGCGCCGGCGCGCGCGAGCGGCCCGGCCGCGTTCCCGACCATGCGCACATCCGGTTACGGCCGGCCGGTTCTCCTGCTCCCCGCCGCCGGACGCCGCTGGGTCGGACGGGACGTCTGGACGCGAAGGGATGCGCCGCCACGGCAAAAGCCCCCGGCCCTGAGGCCGGGGGTCCAGTTGCGGGTGGAAGTAAGCATCCAATAGACACCAACGCCCGCAACTATAGACAATAACTCAATATACTCAAGCTCCATTTTGTTCTACTGGTGACCCTCGCAAATATCCATGGGCAATAGATCCGCTCGCCCGAGCAATAGCGCGGGACGCGCGGAGAACAGTATCGATCCCGGCCGCAATCAGATCTTGAACGTCTCCCAGGTCGAAGGGGGGAACAGGTCGCATGCGCGCGGCTGATCTGGCGCCTGAGCCACGAGCGGGCCGGCGAGGGGCGCCGACCGGGCGCTCCGCAAGACGATGGCCACGGCCAGCCGCCCGCGCGCACGCGTCGCCCTGCGTGACATACGACCTCCCTGCGCCTCAGGCCTTCCCGGCGCCGCCTCGCAATCCTGCGGCGGCTTCGCGGTTGACCGATTATCGGTTATAGTGCCGTATATCGGATATCGTGCGGCTCGTCGGCCCCAAGGTCAAGCCAAATGCGCGTGGCGCTCCCTCCGTCGACGGACGGGCCACGATTGACGGCGGCCGGTTTCTGCGGCTTGGGGAAGGCGCAGGATGCGCGGCCGAGGCCCTTCACGATTCCCGCAGGACTCGACCGTTTACCGGTCATAGCTCCGCATACCGGGCGATTTTCAGTTGAATCCGCAAAGCCGAGGCCGCTACGGTGGCTAAATTCCCGACCCCATCCGTCCTTATGACCACGGAGGGTCGGCAGGACGGCCGCCAGACATTCGAGGTCCCTGTTTGAACGACATCCGCGACTTCGCCGTCCCACCGACCGAGTCGGACGAACTCGACGTCTTCGCCGGCGATCCCGACTTCATGCTCAGCCTGGCGCGGGGCCTGCTGATCTTCCGCGCCTTCGCCGACAAGCGCGAGAAGCTGACCGTGGCCCAGATGGCCGCGGCCACCGGCCTCAAGCGGTCCACCGCCTACCGCTGCCTCTACACCCTGACCAAGCTCGGCTACCTGGACAGCGAGGGCAGCCAGTTCGCCCCGCGCATCTCGACCAAGCTGCTGGGCTCGGCCTATTTCGCCCGCGACCACTGGGAGGCGGCGCTGCAGCCGATCCTGGACGGCCTGCGCGACCGGCTGGGCATGACCTGCGCCCTGGGCTGCTACGAGGATGGCCACGTGCACTATGTGGTGGTGTCGCAATCGCTGGGCCGCCTGACCCTGGTGGCCTCGGTGGGCCGCCGCCTGCCCGCCTACTGCACGGCGGTGGGCCGGGTGTTCCTGGCCGACATGAAGCCGGCGGTGCTGGAGCGCTACCTGAACGGCCTGTCTCCGATCTCCCACACCCAGCACACCACGACCGCCCGCGCCAACCTCCTGAGCCGGATCGATGAGGCGCGGATGCAGGGCTACGCGGTGGCCTCGCAGGAGATCGACATGGGCGTGCGCGCCGTGGCCGTGCCGGTTCGCTCGGAGCGCGGCGAGGTGGTGGCCGCCCTGATGTGCGGCGGCGAGATCTCGGTGCTGTCGGAGGACAAGGTGCACGCCCTGTTCCTGCCGGAGCTGCAGAAGGCCGGGGCCGAGATCGGCATGCTGTGGGAAGGCTTCGAACGGCCGCAGGCCGCGCTGCCGGGCTGACGCAGCCGGACCTGTGAGAAAACGGGCCGGACGTCGCTGTCCGGCCCTTTTCAGCTCTGCCCGCCCGCCCCGCTAGGCGACGATGCCTTGGATGACCTTGCCGGCGGTGTCGGTGAGGCGGAAGTCGCGGCCCTGGTAGTGGAAGGTGAGCTGCTTGTGGTCGATGCCGAGCAGGTAGAGCATGGTGGCGTTGAGGTCGTGGATCTCCACCGGGTTCTCGGCGACGTTGTAGGAGAAGTCGTCGGTCTTGCCGTAGGCCGTTCCGGCCTTGGTCCCGCCGCCGGCCAGCCACATGGTGAAGTTGCCGCCGTGGTGGTCGCGGCCGCAGGTCGGGG
>Ga0310811_10002010_pt1 | contig 25286 bp, 23 predicted proteins | sample YCmetagenome_FD_207642 | JGI IMG/M metagenome (GOLD analysis project Ga0310811, IMG submission 207642) | Soil microbial communities from experimental microcosm in Duke University, North Carolina, United States - YC | ecosystem: Engineered > Artificial ecosystem > Soil microcosm > Unclassified ... | reverse complement strand
CCTGCGCCAGCTCGTCCTCGACATGGGCGACGATGTCGGGGCCGACGCGTTCATCCGCCAGCAGACGGCGATCATCGGTCGGCCGGATTCGCGGCCGACGCTGGCCTGGATCAAATGCCCGACGCTGGTGCTTACCGGCGACCAGGACAACACCATCCCGAATTCGCTCTCGATGGAGATGGCCGGCGGCATTCCGGGCGCGAAACTCGTGGTGTTGCCGAATTGCGGACACATGCCGCAGCCGGAACAGCCGCAGGCGACCGCCGACGCGCTGACCGAATGGCTGCGGAACTAGAGTTGTTTAGGCGGGGCGGACAGCCTAGATCAGACGCTGACATTCGAAGGATCAAAAAATGCTGCGCGACGATATCAACAATGCGGTCAAGGACGCCATGCGGGCCAAGGACGAGCGCAAGCTCTCCACGCTGCGGATGGTCAATTCGACCATCAAGAACGCCGACATTGACGCGCGCGGGCAGGGCAAGCCGCCGTTGTCGGACGCCGATCTGCTCGGCGTGTTCCAGAAGATGATCAAGCAGCGTCAGGAATCGGTCGAACTCTACGACAAGGGCGGCCGCGCCGAACTCGCCGCCCAGGAGCGCGAGGAGATCGCGATCATCTCCGCCTACCTGCCGAAGCAGATGTCGGAAGACGACGTCAAGGCGGCGATATCGGCCGCGGTCGCGGAAACCGGCGCCGCCGGCATGAAGGACATGGGCAAGGTGATCGCGGTCTTGAAGGCGAAATATGCCGGGCAAATGGATTTCGGCAAAGCCAGCGCCATGGTGAAGGTCGCGCTGTCGGGCTAGTCCGCATCTGAGCTCAAGGCCGGGACGACAAAAACAGAAGGCTAAGAATGCTCACCGAATCGTCCACCTACGACGAACTCTACTGCAATTTCCGCTGGGACATCCCGGAGCGTCTCAACCTGGCAACCGTCTGCTGCGACCGTTATGCCGATGGCTCGGGTCGTCTCGCACTGATCTACATCGACGAGGATGGCGCGGCGACGCGGACCACGTTCGATGAGATCGCGGAGATGTCGCGCCGGTTCGCCAATGTGCTCAAGGCCGATGAGCTCGAGCGCGGCGACCGCGTCGCGGTGTTCCTGTCGCAGTCGCTGGAACTGCCGATCGCACACGTGGCGGCGTTTCGCTCCGGCCTGATCTCGATTCCATTATTTGCGCTGTTCGGCGAGGACGCACTGGAATTCCGCCTCTCCAATTCGCAAGCCAAAGCCATCATCACCGACGAGGCCGGCTGGGAGAAACTCGCAAAAATCAGCGACCGCTTGCCGGAGCTGAAGAACGTCTATGTCATCGGCGATCGCGCGAACCCCGGCACCAAATCGTTCTGGGCGTCGCTGAAGGGCGCCTCGCCAGACTTTGCGACCGTCGACACCTCGGCCGACGATCCCTGCCTGATCATCTACACCTCAGGCACGACGGGCAATCCGAAGGGTGCGCTGCATGCGCATCGCGTGGTGCTCGGCCATCTGCCCAATGTCGAGATGTGCCACGACTTCATCCCAAAACCCGGCGATTTGATGTGGACGCCGGCCGACTGGGCCTGGATCGGCGGGCTGATCAACGCGCTGTTCGCGTTCTGGTATCACGGCGTGCCGCTGGTCGGTCATCGCGCGCGCAAATTCGAGCCGCAGGCCGCGATGCAGATGATGGCCGATTACGGCATCCGCAACGTGTTCCTGCCGCCGACCGCGCTGAAACTGATGCGGATCGCCGGCGTCAAGCATCCGGGCGTCAGGCTGCGCAGCATTTTCACCGGCGGTGAATCGCTGGGGGGCGAACTGCTCGATTGGGTGCGCGCCACCTTCGGCGTCGACGCCCATGAAGTGTTCGGCCAGACCGAATGCAATCTCGTGATCGGCAGCAACTCAAGACTGTTTCCGATCCGGCCGGGCTCGATGGGCCGGGCGACACCTGGCTTCGATGTGCGTATCGTCGACGAAAGAGGCGAGGAGCTGCCGCGGGGAACGCGCGGCGTCATCGGCGTGCGGCAGCCGTGCCCGTGCACCATGATCGAATACTGGCGCAATCCGGAAGCCACCGCGAAAAAATATGCCGGCGGGTTCCTTTTGACCGGCGATCTCGGCGTCCAGGATGAGGACGGTTACTTCTGGTATGTCAGCCGCGAGGACGACGTTATCACCACGGCCGGCTACCGCGTCGGTCCCTCGGAGATCGAGCACACGCTGATGAAGCATCCGGCGGTGGCGATGTCGGCGGTGGTCGGCATTCCCGATTCCATTCGCACCGAATCCATAAAAGCGTGGATCGTGCTGCGCCCGGGCTTTGCGCCCGGCGATGCATTGGCCCGCGAGATCCAGGAGTTCGTCAAAGTGCAACTCGCCGCCCACGAATACCCGCGCTTCGTGCAATTCGTCGAGAGTTTGCCGATGACGGCGACCGGCAAGGTGCTGCGGCGCGAGCTGCGGGCGCTGGGGTAGCTCCAAATGACGATTGCGCCGGTCGGATTGATCGGGATCAATCCCGCCGCGGGCCCGGCGGGTCTCAATGGTCCAAATCTTTGGGAGGAAGGGATGGCCTCAGTTTCCGGTAAGGTGGATCCAGTGGTGCGCCGCGTCACTGCCGTCGATATCGCGGAAGCGTTGAGCGCGGGGTTGCGGGATTTTCAGGCGCTGCCGTTCTACGGGCTCGCCTTCGGCGCGCTCTATGCCGCCGGCGGTATTGCGATCTTGCTGTGCCTGACGGCGTTCGGTCTGGTCTATCTGGCCTATCCGCTTGCGGCCGGATTCGCGCTGATCGGTCCGTTCGTGGCGATCGGTCTTTATGAGTTGAGCCGCCGGCGCGAATCCGGTCAGGAGATTTCGCTCCGCGGCATTTGGGCCACCGTCAGGTCGCGCAGCGAGATCGGCTGGATGGCCTTCGTCACGCTGTTCGTCTTTGTGATCTGGATGTACCAGGTGCGGCTCCTGATCGCGCTGCTGCTCGGCTTGAACGCCTCGTTCTCCAGCTTGCAGCAGTTCATCGCGGTGGTGCTGACCACCAATGAAGGACTGATGTTTCTCGTCATCGGCAACGCGGTCGGCGCGGCGCTGTCGCTGATCCTGTTTTCGCTCACCGTGGTGTCGTTTCCATTGCTGCTCGACCGCGACGTCGATTTCGTCACGGCAATGGTCACCAGCGTGCGTTCGGTCGTGACCAGCCCCGTACCGATGATCGGATGGGCAGCCGTCATCGTCGTCCTGTTGATCGTGTCGATCATGCCGTATTTCCTGGGGCTATTGGTGACGCTGCCGGTGCTCGGCCACGCCACCTGGCACCTCTATCGCCGCATCGTCGCCCCGGCTGCGGCTCGATAGCCGCCTTCACGTCGGCTTCAGCACCGACCGCAGCATAAAAGCAAGGTCCGTGCGCCGGTACGGTTTGTTCAGAATCCGCGTTTCTATTCCATCAAGCGAGTTGACGGGCTGTTCGCTGTAGCCGGAAGTGAACAGAATCTTCAAGTGAGGCCGCAGCTTTAAGCTTTGCCTGGCCAGCTCGGGTCCGAACATTCCTCCGGGCATCACGACATCGGTGAAGAGCAGGTGGATTTCCTCGGGCGTGCGCAGTATCGCGAGCGCCGCGGGCCCGTTGCGCGCCACGATGACGCGATAGCCAAGCTCCTTCAATTCCTTCTCGACATACGCGCGCACCATGTCGTCATCCTCGACAACGAGAATGGTCTCGCCGCCGGCGGGCGCGGCGACCGGATCGGCGGCCGGCGCATCGTTGCCGTGCGATGCGTCAATGCGGGGGAAGAAAAGTTTTACCGCGGTGCCGTGTCCCGGTGAGGTGCGTATTTGCATCGAGCCGCCGGATTGCTTGGCAAACCCGTAGACCATGCTCAACCCCAGGCCGGTGCCCTTGCCGACCTCCTTGGTGGTGAAGAACGGCTCGAAGGCGCGGCTGGCGACCTCGGCGACCATGCCGCTGCCGGTATCGCTCACGGCGACCATGACATAATCGCCAGGCCGGGCTTCGCCGTTGACGTCGACGTCGGATTGACCGAGCGAAATGTTGCGGACCTCGACCGTCAGCCTGCCGCCCTCGAGCATCGCATCGCGCGCGTTGAGCACGAGATTGAGCAGCGCGGATGCCAATTGACCGGGGTCGACGCTGGCCGGCCACAGCCCGGAATCGAGCAGGAACTCACATTCGATATGTTCGCCGAGCGTCCGTCGCAACAATTGTTCCATGTCGAGGATCTTCTGACCGATGTCGATCTCCTTCGGCATCAAGGGCTGCTTGCGTGCGAACGCGAGGAGGCTCTTTGTCAGCTCCGAGCCGCGTTCGGCGGCGGTCGCGATGCTGTCGGCGATCCCGTGCAGCTCCTTGTTTGCCGCCAGCCGTTCGGCGAGGTATTCCGAATTGCCCAGGATGACGGTCAAGAGATTGTTGAAATCATGCGCCACGCCGCCGGTGAGTTGACCCATTGCCTCCATCTTCTGGGATTGGTTGAGCTTTTGATTGAGGTCCTCGATCGCCGCGCGCTGACGTTCGAGCGATTCGGCGGTGCGGTTGAGCAGCGTCATCAGGCCACCCAATTCGCCGCGCGGATGCGGCTCGGGAATCCGCGCCCTCAAATCGCCAAGCCCGAGTCTGGTCGCCATGGCGGCAAGGCGTCCGACCTGACGGCCGAGACCGAGTGTCGCCAGCACCCACACGCCGGCAAGCAGCAACAGCGAGGCCACGGCAAGCATCGCCATATCCTCGAAGAGGCGGCGATTGGCGGCGGCGACCAGCCCGTCCTTGGAGAGTCCCACCATGATATAGAGCCCGGCATCCCGGTTTGACGGCGAACGGGCGACGGCCCAGACCTGCGTTCGGCCGTTGCGGCCCGTCACCTCATGGATACGCTCGCGGTTTGGCGTGGCGGCAAACCGGAACAGGTCCGAGTTTGCGATCGATGCGCCGGCGGGCTCGGTCCAGTCCTGTCCGCCAGGTGCAACCAGCACCATGCCCTTCCTGTCGACGAGCAGAATCTCCTTGTCGCCCGAGAGCCGTTTGTCGTGGAATTCGGCGAATTTGCGAAGGTTGAACGAGGCCAGCAGGATGAATTTCAGCGCGCTGGATTCGGTGCGCACCGGGTAGGCGATCTGCAGTACGGATGTCCCGGTCAGCCGGCCGAATACCGGCTCCAGCGTGACGATCCCGTTCGCAACCAGCGCATCCCTGAAATATTGGCGATCCCTGAGATCGAGGGTCCGGTTGGTCCGCAACGAATCGCAGAACAGGCTGCCGTCGGGATTGATGGTCAATATTCCCGTAAACTGCGGATACTCCTCGCGCACCGCGGAAAGGAAGGCCGAACAGGCGGCCTTGTCCGACGTGTCGAGGTCGCGGGCCCGGGCCAGGCCGTAGTGAAGCTGGGCCGTGCCCTGAATTTTTTCGTCCAGATCGCTTGAAATGTCGTTGGCCGCGGCCGACAGGTTGTCACGGGCGGCGTTGATTTCGCTGGCACGGTTTTGGGCGAAGCGCAATCCCACGAGAATGGCCGGCACCAGCATGGCCGCGATGACGAGTATCAGCAGTCGAGTGCGCAGGCTCATGGTCCGTCTTCCGCGCTCGAATCGGGTATTCTCGTTCAAGCACATAATGTGCGGCAGCTGTGTGCGATCCGTCCATAGGCGAGACGGAAACGCCCGGATCGGCCGACGGCGAAGGTATTCGAGTGAAGATGTTCCGAAAGGCCCCACCGACCCCTCTTTCGCTCCTCGCCGCACCCAAATATGGTTCGGCGTGAATTAAAACCCCTTGGGCCGGCGCGCCGGTTCGGACGGCAGGATGCACTGGAATGACCTTGAAATTTGAAATCCAGCCCACGGCAAAACCGACCCCGGACAAGGATCGCGCCGAAAAGCTCGTCGATCCCGGTTTCGGCCGGGTTTTCACCGATCACATGGCCATCGTCCGCTACAATCAGGCGCGCGGCTGGCACGGAGCGCGTATCGAGGCGCGCGCGAGTTTCTCGCTCGATCCGGCCACCGCCGTGCTGCACTACGCCCAGGAAATCTTCGAGGGCCTGAAAGCCTACAGGAGCGACGGCGGCGGCGTGAACCTGTTCCGCCCGGACGCCAATGCCCGGCGCTTCCGGGATTCGGCAGGGCGCATGGCCATGGAGCCGCTGCCCGAAGCCGTGTTCATCGAGGCCGTCGAACAGATCATCCGCATCGACCGCGCCTGGATACCGGGCGGCGAGGGCAGCCTGTACATTCGCCCGTTCATGATCGCCAACGAGGTTTTCCTCGGCGTAAAACCCTCGGCCGAATATATCTTCGCCGTCATCGCCTCGCCGGTCGGTTCCTATTTCAAGGGCGGCCCGGCGCCGGTCTCGATCTGGGTGTCGCAGAACTATACGCGCGCGGCGATCGGCGGCACCGGCGCCGTGAAATGCGGCGGCAATTACGCCGCCAGCCTGCGCGCGCAGGCCGAAGCGATCGATCACGGCTGCGATCAGGTCGTATTCCTCGACGCGGTCGAACGCCGCTATATCGAGGAACTCGGGGGCATGAACGTCTTCTTCGTGTTCGACGACGGCTCGCTGCTGACCCCGCCGCTCGGCACCATCCTGCCGGGAATCACCCGCGATTCCATCATCGCGCTCGCCAGGGATGCAGGTACGCGCGTGCGTGAGGAGCTCTACACGATCGATCAATGGCGCGCTGACGCCGCCAGCGGCAAGCTGAAGGAGGCTTTCGCCTGCGGCACGGCGGCGGTGATCTCGCCGATCGGCAAGGTGCGCTCGGCGAGCGGCGATTTCGTCATCAATGGCGGCGTCGCCGGTCCGGTCGCGATGTCGCTGCGCAAGAAGCTCGTCGACATCCAGTACGGACGCGCGCCCGACCCGCACGAATGGGTCAGAAAGGTGCTGTGATCGCCAGATCAAGCTGTCGTTCGGGCGGCTACGGCGTTGCGATCCCCATCTCCTTCAGCGCCGCCAGCATCCGTTCCGGCGGCGCCATCCTGATTGCGAGAGGCTGACCTGTCTCCAGCACGCTCTTCAGGCTGGAGAGGATCGCCGGCCAGCCCTGGCGGCCGCCGGACAAAATGTCGTCGCTGATGGTGCGGTCCTGCGACTGGATCAGCGTCAGCTTGACCGCGTCGCCGGCTTGCTCGATCTCATACGTCACCAGCGTCGGTCCGAGTTTCTCCACCAGCGCCGGCCAGTTGACGTTGAAGGTGACGGTCAGCTTCCTCGGCGGATCGCATTCGATCACCTCGCCGCTGATATGCAGCGCGCCGTCGGGCGTGCGCACGATATAGGCGCCGCCGACCGTCAAGTCGACCTCGACCGCATTGCCGAAGAAATATTTGCGGCTGAACTCCGCCGATGTCAGCGCCTGCCACACTTTTTCGGGCGTGGCGGCGATGTAGATGGTGTAGACGATCGCAGGCTTGAATTTGGCGATGTTCATGTCTGGCCGAACCCTTCGGTAGATTTTCATCCTTGTACGTATTGCTCTTTGCCGAGCGCGTCGGGCGGGATCGCAAGCACCTCGCCGGTTTCGAGCAGGCTCTTGAGGCCGGAGAGGATGGCAGGCCACCCCTTGGAGACGGCCCCGAGCAGCTTGCTGCCCTCGATGAAGCCTTCATGCGTCACCGTCAGCTTCACGATTCCACCATGGGGCTCGATGGTGAAGACGACTCTGGTCGCCGGCTCGTGGCGCATCTCCTCGAACAGCTGGTGCTTGAAGCTGTAGGACAGCCGCCGCGGCCGGTCGACTTCGAGGATCGCGCCGGTGTCGGTGATCTTGTCGCCCATCACGAGCGCAAAGGGCGAACCCACTTTCCAGTCCGACCGCACCTCGGTGTCGAACCAGTAGCGCTTGGTGAACGCGCCTGATGTCAACGCCTCCCACAACTTCTCCGGCGTGGTCTCGATATAGGTGACGTAAATGAACTCGGGCTTGCGCATTGGTCTATCCCTCACGCCGCGGGCGATGGCATCGGCGGCAACGGCTGCCCGGTCTCCAGGAGGCTCTTCAGGCTCGCCAGCACCATCGGCCAGCCGCCGGAAATGTCGCTGAAGGTCTTGCCGCCTTCGTCGAGATTGTCATGCGTCACGGTCAGCTTGACCACCTTGCCGCGCGGCTCGATGTCGAAGGTGACGCGTGAGCTGCGCTCGTGCTTGAGGTCCGGCTTTTGGTTGTCCCAGGTGTAGGACAGCCGCTTCGGCGGTTCGAATGCCAGCACCTTGCCGGCGATGGTCGTCTTGTCCTGCTTGGAGAACCTGTAGGGCGAGCCGATCTCCCAGGCCGAGGCCACGCGATGGCCGAACCAGTAACGCTCGGTGAAATCGCCATCCGTCAGTGCGAGCCAGAGTTTTTCCGGCGTGGTCTCGATATAGGTGGTGTAGACGAATTCCGGCTTACTCATCGCGCTTCTCCAGTTGCCGTTTCAACTCGCTGAGCGCGGTGAGCTTGCCGCGCTCGAATTTCCTGATCCACCGCTCGCCGATCTGATGGATCGGCACCGGGTTCAGATAGTGCAGCTTCTCGCGGCCATGCCTGAACGTGGTGACGAGATTGGCCGCTTCGAGAATTCCAAGGTGCTTGGTCACGGCCTGCCGCGTCATCGCCAGGCCGTCGCAGAGTTCGTTCAGCGTCTGTCCGTTCCTGGCGTGAAGCCGGTCCAGCAGCGAGCGTCGTGACGCATCGGCAAGCGCTCTGAAGACTTCATCCATGGCTGCGATAATAGGCAACCAAAAGGTTGCATGTCAAGAGCGTGTTTTTGGCACCGGCCGTGAGCCGTGCTATCGTACCGTCAGCCAACGAAGATTGGCGTTGAACATCAGGGTGGAAAGCATGAGCGGTCGCGTCAAACTCGCAGCCTGTTTCTCGGTTTATTTTCTCGCGGGTGCGAACCTCGCCTGCGCGCAGCAACAGGTGATCGGCGCTCCGCCGGAAGCCTCCAACATGAAGCTGGTTGGAACCAGCGATCTGCAGGCGCGCAGCGCCTATCAGCCGACCATCCATCATCAGGGCGACCGCTGGATCGCCTATATCGGCCATCACGGCGGCACCGACGAAATTCCGGCGCCGGTCAATCCGATGACCGAACGCGCCGAACCGAACGGCACCTCGATCGTCGATGTCACCGATCCCGCCAAGCCGAAATATCTGGCCCACATTCCCGGCCAGCAAGGAAAATATGAAGGCGGCGGCGCACAGATGGTTCGGGTCTGCGATGGCAAGGGGCTGCCGAAAGGCGACCCCAATGCGGTCTACATGCTGCGCACGTTCGGTGGCGAGGGGCATGAAATCTGGAATGTCGCAACGCCCGAGAAGCCCGTGCTGGTCAGCCGGATCGCCGGCGGGCTGAAGGATACGCACAAGAACTGGTGGGAATGCGACACCGGCATTGCGTACCTCGTCTCCGGCGCACCGGACTGGCGCACGCGCCGCATGACGCAAGTCTACGATCTCAGCGATCCGGCTAATCCAAGGAAGATTCGCGACTTCGGTCTTCCCGGCCAGGAGCCCGGCTCCACCGGCGCGGTGCCGACCGAACTGCACGGGCCGATCTCGACCGGCACCGATGGCAACCGCGTCTATTTCGGCTACGGCACCAACAAGGGCGGCTTCATCCAGATTGTCGACCGCGAAAAGCTGCTCAAGGGGCCAGCGGAGCCGACGGCGGAAAACCTTCGTCTTCCGGAGGTTTCCCGATTGGCGATGTCGGCGCTCAACGGCGCACACACCACGTTTCCGATGCCGAAAATGCCGATCGCCGAATTCGCCCACGACAAGGACGGCAAGTCGCGCGACATCATGATGGTGGTCGACGAGGCGATCCTCAATGAATGCGCCGAGGCGCGGCAGATGGTCTGGTTCGCCGACGTTACGGTCGAGAACCGCCCGATGATGATCTCGAGCTACACCGTGCCGGAAGCGAGCGGCAATTTCTGCCAGCGCGGCGGACGCTTCGGATCGCATTCGTCGAACGAGAGCATGGCGCCGGTGTACTACAAGAAGATGGTGTTCATCGCCTTCTTCAATGCCGGCGTTCGGGCGCTCGACATTCGCGATCCCTACCATCCCCTCGAGGTCGGCTACTTCATCCCATCCATCACCAAGGCGACCGACAAGCGCTGCGTCACCGTCGATGGCAAGGAGCGATGCAAGGTCGCGATCCAGACCAACAATGTCGAAACCGACGAGCGCGGCTACATCTATATCGTCGATCGCGCCAACACCGGCCTGCACATTCTGGAACTGACGGGCCCTGCACGCGCCGTCGCCGGCCTGCCGTGAGGATCTCATGCGCCACCGGACCGCCATCATGCTTGCGGTTCTGGCGCTCGGCGCCTTGTCCGGCGGCACGGCGTATCAACGCGCGGCGCCGCGCGCCGGCGCGTGGCAGGAAATCGCCTGGCCGTTTCCGCGCGACGGCTGGCCCGCGGGCCGCGCCTTCCGTTGCGGCGCAGGCGCCTGCGGCGGCGCCGAGGTTTACGTGCGGCCGAAGCGAGGCTTCTGCAATTGCGACACCGGCGTTGCCGACGATGACGAGGTCGACCGCGTCGCCGATCTCGATCTGATGAGCGAGCGTTTTGTGGCGCGCGAAGCCGGCCATGTCATCCGCGTCGCGGATATGCCGGGACGGTTGCGCGCCTACGATCTCGACATGCAGGACGGCTCCCGCCGCGCTGCCATCGGCATCGCCGTGTCGCGGCGCTGCGATCTGCTGGTCGCGGTGGCGCAAGGCAGGGGCAGCGCCGCCGAGGTCCGGCGCGCGGCGCTGGAATATCTCGCCTCCAGCGACATGACACGCTGGATGACCGCGGCGATGGAGGGAAGGTGAGACTGCTGTTCTTCCCTTCTCCCCTTGTGGGACAAGGTGGCGCGCCAAGCGCGCCGGATGAGGGGTCTCCATCCGCGGAAACAACTCCTCACCCGTCCGCGCTCTCCCGCAAGGGGAGAGGGGGTGAGTCGCTTCCATCTCCTCCTTCCACGTGCATAATGGTCGGATAATCCTCACCCGGGAATTTCCGCATGTCCCTGCAAGTCTATCTCGCTTTCGTCGCCGCCTGCATTGCGCTTGCGCTGATCCCGGGGCCGGTGGTGACGCTGGTGATCGCCAACGGCCTGCGCCACGGCACCCGCGCCGCGCTGACCAATATTCTGGGCGTCCAGGCCGGGCTTACGATCGTGATCGGCATCGTCGCGGTCGGCCTGACGTCGCTGATGGCGACCATGGGCTACTGGTTCGACTGGGTGCGGTTTGCGGGCGCGGCCTATCTGGTCTGGCTCGGCATCAAGCTGGTTCGTAATCCCGTTGAAGGCGTCAATTCCGACGAGCCGCCACCGCCGCCGCGCGGCGGCTTCTTTCTGCAGGGTTTTGTGGTGCTGCTCAGTAACCCCAAGGTGCTGGTGTTTTTCGGCGCGTTCATTCCGCAGTTCATGGATATGAGCAAGGATCACATTTCGCAGGTGGCGCTGCTCGGCTTCACCTTCATGGTCACGGGGGCGATCACCGATTCGATCTTCGCGCTGGTGGCCGGCCGCGCCCGGCTGTTCTTCTCGGCGCAGCGGACACGGCTGGTATCGCGGATCTCGGGCGGTTTCATGATCGGCGGCGGCATCTGGCTGGCGCTGACCCGGGCGCGGTAACAGCGCGCGGTTGAACCGCGGGCCGCGATGGCGCGTCTAATTTGGCGCCTTCCCTGGGGAAACGCCCGTGCCTGATCTGCCGTGGTTCGTCTATCTGATGCTGCTCGGTCCGCTGTTGCTGGTGCTGGGCGCTGCCGCCTACAAGTCCTTGCAGGTTCGCGCTACCAGGGAGTGGCCGCAAGCCGCCGGCAAGGTGGTGGTCTCGGAAGCGGAAGTGCGCGACACCAGGGTGATCGACGGCGACCTCGAAGAAGGCTACCGCACCGAGCAGCGCAACTTCGCCAACATCGTTTACGAATATTCCGTTGCCGGGCAAAAGCTGCGCAACAACCGCGTTAGCATCGGCGAGGACCGCGGCAATTTCCAGGTCGCCGAGACCATCGCGAAATATCCGGTCGGCGCTATCGTCATGGTTTATTACAATCCCTTGCATCCGAACGAGGCGGTGCTTGACCGCGATTTGCCGAAGGGCCTGTGGGGCTGTCTCGGCATCGGCACGGTGGTCGTGCTCGGAATCGTGTTCGGCTCGGCGTTCGGGCTCAACCGGCTGAGCGAATTCGCAGCGTCCCATCTGGCCAATCCAAAAGCGTCGCCGCTGGTGATTGCCTTCGGCGCGTTCGGTGGCGTCATCGCGCTGTTTGCGCTCGCCATCCAGAGGCAGGCGCAGCTTGCAAAGAAATGGCCGGTGGTATCAGGCACCATCAAACTGTCAGGTCTCGAGCAATACCGTGCCGCGCGAACTGACGGGCGGCGCGGGCAGACGATGTATCAACGCAAGGTATCGTATACCTACATCTACAACGGCAATTCCTACACCAACATGCATGCGAGCCTCGCCAGCAACGTCGCATCGACCTCGGGCTGGCTGATGAACAAGTTCACCACGGCCTATCAGGACGGCGCGGCCGTCAAGGTCTGGGTCAATCCTGACAACCCGTCGGAGGCGACGCTGGAGCCGCGCGCGCCGTTCGCGTGGTTCCTGTGGATCCTGGTGCTTGGGTTTGCCGGACTCACTTATTATACGGCGGCGCACGGATAAGAGACAGAGCTTCTGCAGGCGCACCTCTGCTCCCGCCTGCGCACGGACCGCGCAAGGGTGGAGGGAAACGCCGCATCGGTACGGCGAAAAACCAAGTCACCCGCCGCTTACGCAACTTTGCTTCTCCCCGAAAATTCCTGTCGGCCGGTTCGCCCCTGCCTTCTCACCGGCCTGATCGGAGGTCGGATCCTGGCGGATTTCGGTTCCGATGTTCACCACATCGCCCGCGCGTCGAGTGACAAGGACCATTGGCATTCGCTCGGCGCCGGGACACCATGCAGATTGACTGCATTGTACACTCTTGCGACAAACGCTACTGTTGGTAGAGTTGGTCGTTTGATTGCGATTGGGTCACCGATGTGGGAACTGATCTGTCATCACCAGTATAGTTGGGGTACCATCGCGGCCGACCGGTCACCGTGGCACAGTGACGGTTTTGTGACGGATGTAGCCCCGCTGGCTGGCGAACCTGGCTTACGCTTCTCGACGCCGCAAAGCCGTATCGTAATTCCTCGCAAGGCCGCCGACGCCTGGCGGGTGATGCGGGCTATCCGCGTTGAGATCGTTGCGAGCTCGTTGCAAGGCGGCGGTACCCTGATCGATGCGGATCAATGCTTTCGCGTTCGCTTCGATGGCCCGCAAAAGATCGTCGTCGATATCCTGGGTAAATCCCTGGAGTATGAGATCGAAGGTCTTCCGGTCGGGAACTGGGTCTCGTTCCAGTTCTCGCATGACGGCGTGAATGCGCTGACACACGGCTATCGATATACCTTGGCCTCCGGCCTTGGCGAGGGTGGAGGCGGTGGATCGGCGCAGTTCGTGCCCGGCCAAGTGCCGGCTGTCGGACCGCAAGGCGTCTGGTTCGGAAACCGGATCGGAAGCCCGGCCAGCCATCTCAACGGCAACATTCAGAGCATCAAAATCTGGCGCGCCGATCCAAAGACCATGATCAAGAAATTTCTTGACCGCCCGCTCTCGCCTCCGCTGCTGAAATGCTGGGGTGACTTCCTTCACAAGATCAACGAGGTTTCGAGCAAGGATCCCGATTGCGTCGCCTGGCTCGCGCGCGTTGCCGAGCAGATGCAAAGCGGTTTCTTTCAGCGGCTGGCCCAGAAGAGCCCGGAGAAGATCGCGGAGTTCTGGGATCTCTGCGCCGCCTATCAGAAGCTGTGGGCGGCCGGCAAGGTCGGCAGTGACGAGATGAAAGATCTCGCCGCCCGTCTGCGCGATTGGCTCAAAAGCGAAAATCTGTTTTCGACAGACGATCCCGACATTCTCGGTGTCTTCGAAAATCCCTGCATGAAGAACCTGACGGGAGCCGTCGGAGGGCTCGATTGCGATGCCGATGCTCAGACGTTGCTCAAAGCAATCCTGGGCGCCTGAGACCAGCAAACAGCGAATGAACAGCGATCAAGGATCCGCGCAATGGACCCGACACAGGTTCAGCTAATTCGGGACTACGAGCCCGCGCTCTTCTTTTTCGGTTATCCCGGGGAAGCAGGTGCTGAGCGCTTTTTCCCAAGCGACGCCAAACGCTATATCGAGCACGCTGCACTGTATCTCGCCAAAAAGCCCTTCGCCACGAGATCGGATTGGGGAGCACCGATCGTCGAGGCGGATCAACTCCGCGCCAACGAGCAAGAGGGCGGTGTCTTTCTCGGCAAACGGGACGGCAGCGGCCATCCGCTTTATCTTGAGACGCCACCGGACCAGGAATGTTTTTTGGAGGTCTCGGGCTGGAAATCAGACGATCAACGCGCCGATCTCGACCGCCTCGCCGCACGCTATGCCGAGGCGAACCCCAGTGGGCCAGGACCGAACCTGAACAAAAGCCAGTTTTGGTATCACGCCGAATTCTTCGACGCCGGAAGGCTTCATAGTCTGTTCGACCACGTGGATCCGGGCGGCAGCGCCACCCATTTTAGCGAGTTGTTCGGGTCGGTTCTGACCGAGCCGGCGCTCATCTGCTACTATCTGTTCTACCCCGGCCATGAGGAGTCCTTACCCGGCTGCGCCGGCTTCGAAACGGCGAGTGACTATGGCAGCTTCGCCGGCGAATGGAGCTGTATTGCGTTGCTGCTCGACCGGGCAAATACCGTTGGCGCCGCGTATGTGCCGAAGTGGGTCGGGCTGACCAATCGGAACATCGGCGTGATCAGGATGGACAGCGAAAGCCCGGAAGTCCGAACCGGCATGCGCATCCTTCCCTGGAGCGCGATGCAGACATTCGGAGGCAACCATCCCCGTTTCCAGGTCGCGAAAGGCAGCCATGGCCTTTACTTGCCGGGTGAAGCGATTCCGCCGGTGCAGCCGCTCACATCGGACGATCTTGCTGCCGGGCACTGCGGCGGTGCCGCACCCATTGTGAATTCTATCGACGAAATTCCGATAACCTTCCCGTACATCCCTGCTGCAAAAATAGTGGCTGGTGCGAACACCGGTGGAATTTTCGGGCCCGTCGGGGCAGCGCTTGGCGCGGCGGCAGGTGTGCTTTGGTCAATAGCCGAACTCTCGCCCGTCACGGTCAACGATTCGTACCTTCCCACGACGGCGCCAACCGTGGACGCGGTCAGTCCCAGCGGTCTCGTCATTCATCCTGTGGGCGTACGTCCGGCAGAGGTAGACCCAAGTCGCGCGATGGAATGGCGTAGTGCCGACAATGTCCAGATCGATGGCCGCCGCTACGACTTTACGGTGGATCGCGCGACGCAGGTGCTCTGGGGCACCGATCCGGATGGTCCAGGCTATACCGGCCGCTGGGGGCCGGACGTTGCAGGGGATGCGCAGGGCCGCCGGGCGGGCATGAAATTTCCAAAGTTCTGGCAACTGTTTTTCGATGCGCTGGTGCGCAACGAGCCGCCCGCGAGGGTCATCGTACTGAAGAGCGACGCCGGCGCGACCTGGACCGTTCCCGCCGACTGGAACAATGCCAACAACACCATCGAATTGATCGGCGGCGGTGGCGGCGGCTCTGCGGGCAACGAGGACGGTAACTCCGGCGCCGGCGGCGGCGGCGGAGCATATGTCAAGGACACGAATGTCGCGCTCACACCATCGGCCGTGCTTTCGATTGCAGTTGGCGCGGCGGGAGCGGGCGGCAAAACGCCGGGCGCCAGCGGTGCGGCTGGCGGCGACACGACCTTGAACTTCAACAGCGGTGTGATGATCGCCAAGGGCGGCGCCGGCGGCATCACGGGCGCCACGCCCAAGGGCGGCGCCGGTGGCAGTGAGGCGGACAGCGCCGGTACAACCACATTCGCCGGCGGCACCGGCGGCGCAGCCGATGCCACTGGAGCAGGGGGCGCGGGCGGCGGCGGCGGAGCCGGTGGGCCGAACGGCAAGGGCGGCGCCGGCGGAGCCAGTATCTATGATGCCGTCACGGTAGGCGGCGGTGGCGGTGGTGGCGGCAACGGCGGCGGCAAAGCGGGTGCCGGAACGGCCGGCACCAATAGCGGTGGCGGTGGCGGCAACAATTTTGCGTCCGATGGGGCGGGCGCGGGAAGCTCCGGCCCCGCCGGTCCTGGCGCCGACGGCAGAGCCGGCGGTGGTGGCGGTGGTGGATTTACTTCGCCAACAAACGGGATTGCTGCGACGGCGGGCGGCGCGGGTGGCGCGGGCTTCGATCTGGGTAACGTTGGCGGCGGCGGAGGCGGCGGCGGCGCCGGCTCCGGTGCCGGCTCCGGCGATGGTATGGCCGGCGGCAGCGCAGGAAACTACGGCGGCGGCGGTGGCGGTGGCGGCCGCCGAGGTCACGACGGCGTCAATCCAGGTCTCGGCGGGGACGGCGCGCCAGGCGTTATCAAAATTACCTATACTCCTCCTTAAACGGTATCCACGGAAACGGTACTGCCGGCGATTTCAGGCACATCGATCCGGAGCAATCGCTAAATCACCTTCTGCTTACGCAGCGTCGCTTCGATCTCGGCGAGAATCCGCGCCAGCCGGTCGGCCCATGACCTCTCGCCGGCCTGGTCCGAAATCAGATCCTGGCGGATTTCGATTCCCGAATTCATCAGGCCGCGCGCTTCGGCGTGGACGGGGATGGTGTAGTCGGTCTGGTCCGAGACCGCATAGGGTTCGTTGTCGCCGACGACCAGATCAGGCTCGGCGCGCAACGCCCCGAGCAGCAGCGTCGGCAGCACCTTGTCGCGCTGGTAGAGCGTGCCGATGTGCCATGGCCGCGCGATGCCGGCATAAACCGGCGTGAAACTGTGCAGCGAGACCAGGATCGTCGGCATGTTGTTGTGCCGGCGCGCGTCGATGATCGCGTCGATGCGCTGGTGATAGGGATCGAAGATCTGCGCCCGCCGCGCCGCCGCTTGCTCGCGCGCGATGCCTTCATTGCCGGGGACCGTCGTCGCTTCGCTGATCAGGGGAATCGAGCTTGCGACATGCGGCGGCCGGTTGCAGTCGATCACCAGCCGCGAATAGCGCTGCACGATCAGATGCGCGTCGAGATGCTTCGACAGCATTTCGGCAACCCCGGCAATGCCGATGTCCCATGCGATGTGGCGAACCAGTTCGCTTTCGGGCAGGCCGAGATCGCCGAGCGCGCGGGGAATCAGCCGGCCGTAATGGTCGCAGGTCAAAAGGAACGGCGAGCGTCCAGAATCGTTATATTCGCGGACCGGGGGAACATCCGTCTCCCCCAGCAGTAATGGTGTGTCGATGGCGTGGTTCAAAGCAATTTCCCTTAACTTTTCCTCGGCATTGCCTATCGAAGCGGCATTTCGGCCTACAAATGAGCAGGTTTCGCACTAGATAAGCCAGCCCAAAATCATAATGATTGCTTGACGATGCCGTTACTGACGATTCACCACAAGACCGTATATCGCTACACGCATCCGGTGGCGTTCGGCGAACACCGCATCATGCTGCGCCCGCGCGACGGCCATGATCTGCGCGTGCTGTCGAGTAGCCTCGAGATCGCGCCGCAGCCAATGGCGCTGCGCTGGATCCACGACGTGTTCGGCAACAGCGTCGCGATCGCGACCTTCGACGAGCGGGCGCAAACGCTGTCGTTCACTTCGATGGCGACGGTGGAGCACAATCCGGCGGAAGAATTCGCGCTGACGCCGGACGATCCCGCCTATTTCTATCCGTTCCTGTACGACGACGAAGAGTTTCCCGATCTGCAGCAGTTCATCACGCCGCAATACGGCGATCCCAATGGCGAACTGTCGCACTGGGCGCGGGGGTTTCTCGAAGCGGACGGGCCGACGCGCACCTTCAACATCCTCAGCGGCATGACCCACGGCATCCGTGAAGCGTTTACCTATCGCAAGCGCCACGCGCACGGCACCCAGCATCCGCTCGACACGCTGTCGACGGGATCGGGCACCTGCCGCGACTATGCGCTGTTCATGATCGAGGCGCTGCGGCGGCTCGGCATCGCCGCGCGCTTCGTCTCCGGCTATCTCTTTATCCCCGGCGACCGCGCGCACGGCTATGTCGGCGGCGGCTCGACGCATGCCTGGGTGCAGGTCTATCTGCCGAGTGCGGGGTGGATCGAGTTCGATCCGACCAACGGTATCGTCGGCACCCGCGATCTCGTTCGCGTCGCTGTGGCGCGCGATCCGCGGCAGGCGATCCCGCTGCACGGCGCCTATCTCGGGTCGCCGGACGCTTTCGTCGGCATGGAGGTCTCCATCAACGTCGTTTCGGTCGGCGACGAAAAGCAGGCGGAGAAGGTCTGATCATGGAGATCAGGGTCGGATTCGAAATCGCCTATGCCGCCGCGCAGCCGACACCGATGGTGATCATGCTCTCGATCCATCCGTCGCGCTTTTCCGATATCGTCGGCACCGAGCGCATTACAGCCGAGCCCGAGGTGCCGATCGGCTTCTACCGCGATAGCTTTGGCAATGTCTGCGGACGGCTAGTGGCGCCCGCCGGCGGCGTCACCCTGCGCGGCAGCGCGCTGGTGCGCGATTCCGGCCTGCCTGACGTGGTGATGCCGACCGCGCAGCAACTGCCGATCGACCAATTGCCGGACGAAGTGCTGCTATACCTGATGCCGAGCCGCTATTGCGAAACCGACAAGCTCACCGATATCGCCTGGTCCTTGTTCGGCAACACACCTGCGGGGTGGGCGCGGGTGCAGGCGATCACAAATTTTGTCCATCACCATGTCACCTTCGGCTATGAACACGCCCATCACATGAAGTCGGCGCATGACGTCTACGAAGAGCGCGCCGGTGTCTGTCGCGATTTTGCGCATCTGGCGCTGACGTTCTGCCGCTGCATGAACATCCCGGCGCGCTATTGCACCGGCTATCTCGGCGACATCGGCGTCCCGCCCGATCCGGCGCCGATGGATTTCTCCGGCTGGTTCCAGGTCTATCTGTCCGGCCAGTGGTACACCTTCGACGCCCGCCACAATCATCCGCGCGCCGGCCGCATCCTGATGGGCACCGGCCGCGACGCCGCCGACGTGGCGCTGACCACCAGCTTTGGCCGCATGGACCTCGTCAAGTTCGAGGTCGTCAGCGACGAGGTAGTGCCGGCTTGATCCCGTGCGCAATGACGGGATAAGTGAGCGCCATGATTTCAGATCGTCTGTTCGTCTACGGCACCCTGATGCGCGGCTTCGACCATCCGATGGCAAAACTGTTGTCGCGCAGCGCCGATTTCATCGGCGAGGCCAGCTGCTGCGGCCGGCTCTATCTGATCAAGCATTATCCGGGACTGGTGCTGTCGGATCAGCCCGCCGATACCGTGTTTGGCGAAGTTTATCGCCTGCGCGCGCGCGACGAATTGCTCGGCGAGTTCGACATGTATGAGGCCTGCGGCCCCGGTTTTCCGGAGCCTACCGAATATGTCAGGCGGATGCTGAGCGTCACGCTTGCCGACGGCACCGCGAGCGAGGCGTGGACTTATGTGTACAACTGGCCCGTCACCGGCCTGCCGCGCATCGCCTCGGGACGGTTTCTCGAAACCTAACCCGCTTCCAGCCGCTCCCGCTCCAGCCGCACATCCACCTCGCGCTCGACAAAACTCCATTCTTCGGTGGCGCGCAGCATCGCGACCAGTTCCTCGAACAGCGCGGCATTGGCGGGATCGTATTCGAACCAGGTCAGGAAATCGAACGGCTCGCCGAGATCGCGGCAGTGGTAGAGCTGGCGGGCAATCGCCGGGAGATATTTCAGGCTGCCGGCGATGTGGTGCGACTTGTCCTCAAAGATCCGCCGCCGCTCCTCTTGCGTCAGCTCCCACCACGCCGCGTTCTTCTTGATCGGGATCAGCGCGGCGCGGGTTGCCTCGGGCCGGCCGAGGCGGGGCTCGACCGCCACCAGCTGCGCCTTTTCCGCGCGCTCGGCATAGCGCACATGGCTTGCGACGCCCGCGAGCCGCCAGGCGGTCTGCGACGGCAGGATCGGCAGCGCGATCGAGGGCGATTCGACGATCGACAGCGACGGCGTCCGCAACAGCCCGACACCCCTGACCGCGGCCTGCGATACCACCTGCCAGGACCCGCTTTGCCCGCCTCTGAAGGTTGTAAACATGGGACTATGGAAGCGTGGAACCGGGCGGGATTCAAGCTATTTGCGCCGTCATTCCGGGGCGTGCGGAGCACGAGCCCGGAATCCATTTCACCGCGCACCCAGCCGGCAAATGGATTCCGGGGCTCGCGCCAAGTGGCGCGCCCCGGAATGACGTAGGGGGCTGTGAATAGCGGCGAGAATCCCAATTCCCTTCGTATTTTGCGCAGTCCTCCCTATATCCATGGCGGGTTGGCCAACATGCTAGAATCCGGCCTCACGACTCAAGGCCCAAATCACCCATGCGCTTTACGCCCCAATTCCTCGAAGAGCTGCGCGCGCGGCTTCCGGTTTCGGAAGTCGTGGGCCGGCGCGTGAAGTTGAAGAAGGCGGGAAGGGAGTGGAAAGGGCTGTCGCCGTTCCAGCAGGAGAAGTCGCCCTCGTTCACGGTCAACGACCAGAAGGGTTTTTACCACGACTTCTCCTCCGGCAAGCACGGCGACATCATCTCGTTTTTGATGGAGACCGAGGGCGTCGGTTTTGCCGAAGCGGTCGAGCGGCTGGCCTCGATGGCAGGCTTAGCGCTGCCGGCCGCAACCCCGGATGCCGCCAAACACGAGCAGCGCCGCAAGACGCTCTATGATGTAATGGAACTCGCCGCCAAATTCTTCGCCGACACGCTGGCCTCCCGCCATGGCGCCAAGGCCCGCGGCTATCTCGCCGACCGCGCGATCTCGCCGGCGACGCAATTGCAGTTCCGCATCGGCTATGCGCCTCCCGAGCGCTTTGCGCTGAAAGAATTTTTGGGCGCGCAGGGTATTTCGACCGAGGACATGGTCGAGGCGGGCCTTCTCAACGGCGGCGACGACATCCCGGTGCCCTACGACAAGTTCCGCGACCGCGTGATGTTTCCCATCACCGACGTCCGTAATCGCGTGATCGCCTTTGGCGGCCGCGCGCTGGAGAAAGACGTCCCCGCCAAATACATGAACTCGCCGGAAACCCCGCTGTTTCACAAGGGCGACAATCTCTACAACCTCGCCACCGCGCGGGCCGCCACCCATAACGGCGCGCCGTTGATCGTGGTCGAAGGCTATGTCGACGTCATCGCCATGGTGACTTCAGGCTTTGCGGCGAGCGTCGCCCCGCTTGGCACCGCGCTGACCGAAAACCAGCTGATGCTGCTGTGGAAGATGGCGGACGAGCCGATATTGTGTTTCGACGGCGACAAGGCCGGACAGAAGGCGGCGTGGCGCGCCGCGGATCTGGCGCTGCCGCATCTGAAGCCCGGAAAAAGTTTGCGCTTTGCGCTGCTGCCCGAGGGACAGGACCCCGACGATCTCGCGCGCTCCGGCGGCCGCGCCGCGATCGAAGAAGTGATATCAGCCGCACGCGGGCTCGCCGATATCATCTGGTCGCGCGAGATCGAAGGCGGCACGTTTGCAACCCCCGAGCGGCGCGCGGCGCTCGAAGCGCGGATCGGCGAACTCGCCAACGGCATCCGCGACGAAGTGATCCGGCGCTATTACCGCCAGGATCTGGTCGAGCGCCTGCAGCGAATGTTCGCGCCGGAAGGCGGCCGCGGCAGCTACAGCCGCGGCAATTATCGCGGCGGCGGGGGAAGCGAATCAGGCCGCCGTTTTGCCCCGCGCGGCTCCTTCACGCCCGGTCCTGCGGGCCGGGTAGCACCCTATGGCGGCCGCGGGCAGGGGGGAGGCGCGAGCCAGACCATCAACCGCGGCCCTTATCAGGCGGCGAGCCCCCAACTTGCCAACAGCCCGATCATGCGCGGCCAGCGCAGCGCGATGTCGCGCCGGGAGGCGCTGATTCTGCAGTCCCTGATCAATCACCCCTGGCTGCTGCACGACCATCTGGAGGAGGTGGCCGCGCTGGAACTCGCCCATCCTGAGGCCAACAAGCTCCGCGCCGGCATCATCGCAGCCTTCGCGGGCGATCATCATCATTCGCCGGACGTGGAGGAACAGGCCGAGAAAATGCGCACCGATCTCGAGGCTCGCGGATTTTCTCAAGTACTTCAAAGGGTTGGGAATGCGATCACGACCCAGGCCGTCTGGGGCGTGCAGGTCGGCGCCGCTCGGGAGGACGTTCTTTCCACCTGGCAGCAACTTGTTGCCTTGCATCAGAAAACCCACGCCTTACTTAGGGAAAAGAAGGACGCTGAGATTGCCCTCGGCGAGGAGTCCAGCGAGGCCAATCTGGCGTGGTTGAAGGATGTCAGCGCCCGGCTCGAATCGCTGGATGGTACGGAAGCCCTGATCGAGGGTTTTGGCGAGCTTTCGGGCCGGTTCCGGCAAAGCGTGTGATAAAAAAATGATGCGGATGGCGGCCGCCGGAGCCGCAAAAAGACTCGCCAAATCCATGGTTTGGCGGCAAAAACAGGGTTAAGCGAAGCTTAAGGGCCTTGACGCTAGTAGAGGCTAGACGACCAGAGGCTAGAATAGAATCCAGCGATGCGGGGTTAAAGGGGTGGCGACGGTCTGCGCCGCCCTTTCCGCGTCCAGATCATTTCAGTGATTCAAAATGGGGATCGCGGCAACGCATCCTCGCATGAGCGCGTTTCGGGAGCTTGATGAATGGCCACCAAGGCAAAGACGCTGCAGGTTAAAGACAAGGAAAAAGACGACAAGGCAGCGGACACGCCTGAGAAGGATTCTCCGGACGCGCCGTCGCCGTTGCTCGATCTGTCGGATGCCGCCGTCAAGAAGATGATCAAGCAGGCCAAGAAGCGCGGCTTCGTGACCTTCGATCAGCTCAACGAAGTGCTGCCCTCCGACACCACCTCGCCCGAACAGATCGAGGACATTATGTCGATGCTCTCGGACATGGGCATCAACGTCTCCGAGGCCGAAGAGGCCGATTCCGAGGACGAGAAGGAAGAGGCCGACGACGAGACCGACAACGAACTCGTCGAGGTCACGCAGAAGGCCGTCACCGAGGTCAAGAAATCCGAGCCCGGCGAGCGCACCGACGACCCCGTCCGCATGTATCTGCGCGAGATGGGCACGGTGGAATTGCTGTCGCGCGAAGGCGAAATCGCGATCGCAAAACGCATCGAGGCCGGCCGCGAGGCGATGATCGCAGGGTTGTGCGAAAGTCCGCTGACCTTCCAGGCCATCATCATCTGGCGCGACGAATTGAACGAAGGAAAGATCTTCCTTCGCGACATCATCGATCTCGAAGCCACCTATGCCGGGCCCGACGCCAAGAACAACATGAACCCGGCGATGCTGGCAGCGCCCGTTGGTCCCGACGGTCAGCCGCTCGCCGCCGCCAACGGCAATGGCGCAGCCGTGCAGGCAGCACCTGCGCATGTAGCACCCCCGGCCGCGCCGCCGTCACCGACCCCGTTCCGCGCCGCGCCTGCGGGCGACACCGAGACGGAAGAAAAGGATCCGGCCGAGTCCGCCGCCGAAAGCGACATGGACGACGACGAGTTCGAAAACCAGATGTCGCTCGCGGCCATCGAGGCCGAGCTGAAGCCGAAGGTGGTCGAGACCTTCGACAAGATCGCGTCCGAGTACAAGAAGCTGCGCCGCCTGCAGGAGCAGGACATCGCCAACCAGCTGCAGAGCGAGTCGCTGTCGCCCTCGCAGGAGCGCAAATACAAGAAGCTGAAGGACGAAATCATCGTCGAGGTGAAGTCGCTGCGGCTGAACCAGGCCCGTATCGATTCGCTGGTCGAGCAGCTCTACGACATCAACAAGAAGCTGGTCTCGTTCGAAGGCCGCCTGCTGCGCCTCGGCGACAGCCACGGCGTCGCGCGCGAGGACTTTTTGCGCAACTATCAGGGCTCGGAGCTCGATCCGCGCTGGCTCAACCGGGTGTCGAAACTCTCAGCCAAAGGCTGGAAGAATTTCGTCCATCACGAAAAGGACCGCATCAAGGAGCTGCGCCACGAGATCCAGTCGCTGGCCGCCTTGACCGGGCTCGAGATCGGCGAATTCCGCAAGATCGTGCACGGCGTGCAGAAGGGCGAGCGCGAAGCCCGCCAGGCCAAGAAGGAAATGGTCGAGGCGAATCTGCGTCTCGTGATCTCGATCGCCAAGAAATACACCAACCGCGGCCTGCAGTTCCTCGACCTGATCCAGGAAGGCAATATCGGGTTGATGAAGGCGGTCGACAAATTCGAATACCGCCGTGGCTACAAGTTCTCGACCTATGCGACGTGGTGGATCCGGCAGGCGATCACGCGCTCGATCGCCGACCAGGCGCGCACCATCCGCATTCCCGTGCACATGATCGAGACCATCAACAAGATCGTGCGTACCTCGCGCCAGATGCTCAACGAAATCGGCCGCGAGCCGACGCCGGAAGAGCTCGCCGAAAAGCTTGGCATGCCGCTGGAGAAGGTGCGCAAGGTTCTCAAGATCGCGAAGGAGCCGCTCTCGCTCGAAACCCCCGTCGGCGACGAGGAAGACTCGCACCTCGGCGATTTCATCCAGGACCCCAACGTGGTCCTGCCGATCGACGCCGCGATCCAGTCCAACTTGCGCGAAACCACGACGCGGGTTTTGGCCTCACTGACCCCGCGCGAAGAACGCGTCTTGCGCATGCGCTTTGGCATCGGCATGAATACCGACCACACGCTGGAAGAAGTCGGCCAGCAGTTCTCGGTGACGAGAGAGCGTATCCGGCAGATCGAAGCGAAGGCGCTGCGGAAGCTGAAGCATCCGTCAAGGTCGCGGAAGCTGCGATCGTTCCTCGATAACTGATCTCGTGTCCCCGGCGCGGCGCAGCACGAAGTGGTGCGCCGCTGAACCGGGATCCACACTTGCTCTCTGTCGTCGTCATGGCCGGGCTTTGTCCGGGCCATTCGTGTTGGGGCGCGTGTGATAGAGACGTGGGTGCTCTAACTCGAAACGCCGAATTGCAGGATAATTGGCGACGCGCCCGCGCGCATCTGCCGCTGGAAAAGGTCGCAGGTCCCGATGCCGACGAATGAATTACCCATAATTGACGTGTTGCGCCTGAAGACCCTCGATGACCACCGGCTGTGGCTTCGCTTCAGCGATGGCAGCGAAGGCGTCCGTGATTTTTCGGACATCCTTGCTCAAGGCGGACAGATGGTCGAGCCACTAAGGGCGGCGGACTATTTCGCGCGGGCTTTTGTCGA
>Ga0310811_10002009_pt1 | contig 25293 bp, 19 predicted proteins | sample YCmetagenome_FD_207642 | JGI IMG/M metagenome (GOLD analysis project Ga0310811, IMG submission 207642) | Soil microbial communities from experimental microcosm in Duke University, North Carolina, United States - YC | ecosystem: Engineered > Artificial ecosystem > Soil microcosm > Unclassified ... | reverse complement strand
AGATCCTGATCGCCCCGATCACCGACCCCAGCTGGTGTTCGATCATGTTCCTGTCCAAGGCGCTGGTCGTGGACCTCGGCGGTGCGCTGAGCCATGCCGCGATCGTCGCCCGTGAGCTGGGCATCCCGTGCGTGGTCAACACCGAGGACGGCACCAGCGTGATCAAGACCGGCGACCACATCCGGGTCGACGGGGACAAGGGCACCGTCGAGCTGCTGTCCGCCTCCGATGCTGAGCGGGCCGGCGTGGCACCGTCCTGACCCGCCGTACCTCCACCGGGCGGCGGCATTTGAGAGCATGGCCCGGTGAGCTCACCAACGCCATCCGGAGCGTCGTCCGCCGGTTTCGCGACGAGCACCGACCCGTCCAACCTCGGCCAGCTGGAGAACTGGGACGGCCACGGGGGCGCCTTCTGGGCCGAGCAGGCCGACCGGTTCGACGCGGGCGTCGCGAGATACCAGGAGCATCTCCTCGCAGCGGCGGCGATCGGATCCGGGGACGTGGTGCTCGACATCGGCTGCGGCAGCGGCCAGACCAGCCGCGACGCCGCCCGTCGCGCCACGGAGGGATGGGTGCTCGGCGTGGATCTGTCGTCACACATGATCGAGCTTGCCCGCCGGCGCGCGGCGGATGAGCAACTGACCAACGTGACGTTCGAGCAGGCGGACGCGCAGGTCGCCGGCTTCACCCCGGAGCGCACCGACCTGGTCGTCAGCCGCAACGGGACCATGTTCTTCGGGGACCCCGCGGCGGCGTTCACCAACATCGCCCGAGCCCTGCGACCGGGCGGAAGGCTGGTCCTGCTGACCTGGCAGTCCTTCGAGCGCAACGAATGGCTGACCGCCGTCTTCGCCGCCCTGTCCGCCGGCCGTGACCTACCGCCTCCGCCGTCCGACTCTCCGAGCCCGATGGCGTTGAGCGACCCCGACCGTGTGCGATCGGTGCTGAGCAGGGGTGGATTCCGCGACGTGCGGATGCGGGACGTCCGCGAACCCATGTTCTTCGGTGTTGATCCCGAGGATGCATTCGAGTTCGTCTCGGCCCACCAGGCGGGACTGGTGCGCGACCTCGAACCCGACGCACGGGCCCGTGCACTCGACAGCCTGCGCGCATCCTTGGTCGCCCACCACACCGGCCGAGGGGTGCTCTACGACTCGGCTGCCTGGCTCATCGAGGCTCGCCGGGGCTAGTCGGGCCGGGGGAGGTCACCGTCTCGGCAAGCCTCGTCGCCCCGTCGAGATCCATCACCCGTCCATCGGCCCAGGCCTCGCGGAACTCCTCATCGGGCAGATGGGACCGCAGGTCCGCGACCAGTTCCCGGTGACGGTCCCGGTCCTGCCCGGCCATCGCGGTGCCGTGGCTCTCACGCAGCATCTCCGCGGCTCCGAGCAGGCGTGCCGCGCGGACGTGATGGCCCCGGCTGACGGCGATCTCGGCGATGTCCTCCAGGCAGGCGGTGATGGGTCCGTGCAGGCCGTGGCGTCGATAGAGCACCAGCCGCTCCCGTTGGAGCTCGGCGGCGCGGTCGATGTCACCGACCCGGAGGGCGACCAGCGCGACGGTGCGCAGCGCGGAGCCGGCGCCCTCCTGGCTGCCGGACTCCCGGTAGGCGAGGAGCGCGCGCTCGGCGATCTCCACCGCCTCGTCGTCGTGCCCTTCCCGGAACGTGAGCGTGGCCAGCGTCCCCAGTGCGAACCCGACCGCCTGCGGCTGCCCGATGTCCCGTGCCAGCCCCGCCGACCTCTCCAGCAGGCGCCGGGCCCGCTCGTTCGCGCCCCGGTCGGCCGCGATCCGTCCGAGACCCGCGAGCCCGAGAGCCTCATGCCAACGGTCACCCGACCTCCTGGCGAGCTCGGCCGCCTGCTCGTGCAGCGCTTCGGCGGCCGCGTAGTCATCCCGGGCCCACGCGGTCAGACCCATGCCGGCGAGTCCCCACCCGGCGCCCAGATCGTCGCCCTGGGCGACCGATGTCTCATGGCATTCCCGGCCGAAGCGTTCGGCGTCCTCCAACCTGCCCCGGGCCAGGGCGAACGAGACCAGCCCGTAGAGCAGCCGGGCTCGGGTGGGTGGAGTCGGATCGTCGACCGCCCGCAGCGCCGCTTCGAGAAGGTCCTGCCCCTCGGTGATCGGACCCCTCATCCACCACAGCCACCACGAACCACCCATGATCGTGGCGGCATCCGACCCGTCGGCCTCGGCCAGCGACCACCGGACCGCCGTGCGCAGGTCAGGGCCCTCCTCGACCAACCGGTCACCCCAGTCCGCCGGCGTCGGTGACGGAGCCAGCGGCGTGATCCGGTCGGCCAGCTCCGCGTAGTAGGCCGCATGGCGAGCCGCGACCTGGGCGGTCTCACCCCGCTCCGCGAGCCTGGCCCGGGCGTACTGACGCAAGGTGTCCAGCAACCGGTAGCGGGATCGGCCTCCGATGCCTTCGGTGCGCACCACCAACGACTTGTCCACCAGCTCGGCGAGCAGGTCCACCACGCCCACCGGGCCACCGGTTCCACGATCGCCGGACGGCTCACCGACGGCTTCGGCCGCGGCGAGCCCGAAGTCACCGGTGAACGCGGAGAGCCGCTCGAACAGCCGTCGCTCGGGCTCGGTGAGCAACCGGTAGCTCCAGTCGATCACCGCTGAGAGCGTCCGATGCCGGGCGGGCCCGCCGCGACGACCGGCCGCCAACAGACCGAAGCGGTCGTCGAGCCGCACCTCGATCTCCGCTACCGACAGCGTGCGGGTACGGACGGCGGCAAGCTCGATGGCCAGCGGCATCCCGTCGAGCCTTGCGCAGATCCGGGCCACTGTTCGGGAGGTCTCGGGGGTGAGCTCGAACGGAGTGGCGGCCCGGTCGGCGAACAGGCGCACCCCCGCCTCGCGGGTGAGACCCGGCACCGGCCAGACGAGCTCGCCGGCCACACCCAGTGCCTGCCGGCTGGTGGCCAACACCCGCAGCTCCGGAGCGTAAGCCAACAGCGTGTCCACCAGCTCTGCGCATGAGTCGAGGACGTGTTCGCAGTTGTCCAGCAGCAACAGCGCCCGCTCGGCTCGCAGGCTGTCCTGGAGGGTCTCGAGCAGGGGCCGGCCCGCCACTTCGCGGATTCCGGCCACGGCGGCCACCGCGGCGGTGACGTCGGCGCCTTCGGTCACCGGGACCAGGTCCACCAGATAGACCTCCCCGCCCGTGGCACCGCTCAAGTCCCCGCCTAAGTCCCTGCCGCGCCCCTCGTGCAGGCCGTGTGCGGCGAGGCGCTCGCCGCCGATGAGCTCCAGCGCCAGCCGGGTCTTGCCACATCCGCCCGCGCCTGTCAGCGTCACCAGACGGTGCTCGCGCGATAGCGCCCGAAGCTCCGCGAGCTCGTCATCGCGTCCGACGAACCGGGTGAGGGCGGTGGGCAGCCGCGGCGGGCCGGTCGGGGCGATGGTCGCGACCTGGGCCGCCGCCATGGGAGGGGGCACGTCGTGCCGCAGGATCGCTGCCTCCAACTCGCGTAGCTCGGGGCCGGGGTCGAGCCCCAGTTCCTCGGCGAGAGTCCGGCGGGCCCGGGCGAAGGCGGCAAGCGCGTCGGCCGGACGCCCGGCGCGGTAGAGCGCGAGCATCAGCTGACGATGGCTGCTCTCCCGCAGTGGGTCCTCGCCGACCAGAGCCTCGAGTTCACCCACCAGGTCCGCGCCGCGGCCCGCGGCCAGGTCGGCGTCGATCCGCTCGGTCAGGGCGGCGCGGCGCAGCTCGCCCAGACGGGTGCGGGCCGAGACCGCGACCGGGATGTCGGCCAGGTCGGCCAGCGCATCGCCACGCCACAGCGCGAGCGCCCGTCGAAAGGTCGCCGCTCCCGTCAGCGGATCATTCTCGCGGATCCGGCGTGCCTGCTCCACCAGAGTGGCGAACCGCCCGGCATCGGTCTGCTCGGCGGGCACCGCGAGCAGATAACCGGGCGGCCGGGTGACGAGCACGGTCGCGGGCCGCCCCCGGTCGCGTCGGGGCACCAGTACCGCCCGGAGCCGGGCCACGTACCCCTGCAGGATGTTCGTCGCCGACTCCGGTACCCGTTCGGCCCACAGGGCGTCGACCAGCGCGTCGACTCCGACCACTGATCCCGGGCGCAGAGCCAGAGCCGCGAGCAGTGCGCGTTGTTGCGGTGGGCCCAGCGCCAGGGGGCATTCGTCGACCAGGGCCTCGAGCGGGCCCAGCAGCAGGAGATCAAGCATCGTCGGTGAGCGTTCAGCGTTCGTCCAGTGGCCGTCAAGGGACACGGCGCACGGTGACCGGGTGAACAGTCACAGCTCGTACCTCAGGGCCCGCGAGCGGGCCAGGCACATGACCTGCGTCGGGGCCGGCGCGCGGCTTCCCGGCCGGGACCGTGAAGTGCACACCGACGTCCTGGTCGTCGGGGCCGGACCGGCCGGCCTCACCACCGCCATCACCTTGGCCAGAGCCGGGGCCGACGTGCTCGTGGTGGAACGCCACAGTGGAACCTCACCTTTCCCCAAGGCCACCGGGATCAACACCCGGACCATGGAGCTGCTGCGCGGCTGGGGCCTCGACCAGCGGGTACGGGCCGGAGGCATGCGGGTGCGGCCCGCCGTCACCAGCTCGGAGACGCTGATCGGGCCTGAGCTGGCCAGCAGCGCAACCACGTTCCCGTCCGAGCAGCAGGCACTCGCCGTGAGCCCCACCGCACCGAGTTTCTGCGCGCAGGACCACCTCGAACCGATCCTGCTGGCCCACCTGGTCGCACACGGTGGCCGCGACCGGTTCAACACCGAGCTGACCGACCTGCGGTTGACCCCTGCCGGCGTCATCGCCGAGGTGGTGGACCGCGAATCCGGCCGCCAGACCCGGGTCCACGCGCGATACGTGGTCGGAGCCGACGGGCCGCGCAGCACCGTGCGCTCCCTGCTCGGGATCGACGTCCAGGACCTCGGCACCCTCGGCGAGTTCGTCGCGGTGACCTTTCGCGCTGACCTGGCCGCCCGCATGCCCCGAATCCCTTCGGTGATCAACGTCGTCGAGCGGGTCGGGGCTGAGGGATTGTTCGTACCCACCAGCAACGACGGTCGCTGGATCTACGCCCACCCGGCCGATGACCGGACCCGGGACTATCCGGAGGTACTGCGGACGGTGACCGGGGTGGCCGATCTGGACCCGCACATCCTCACGGTCATGAGATTCGTCATGGGCGCACAGGTGGCGACGACGCTGCGCCGGGGGCCCGCGTTCCTCGTCGGCGACGCCGCGCACCGCACCACGCCGATGGGCGGGATCGGGATGAACACCGCTATCCAGGCGGCGCACAACCTCGGCTGGAAGCTCGCCTGGGTTCTACGCGGCCACGCCGGCGAAGCGCTGCTGGACAGCTACCAGGCCGAACGGCTGCCGGTCGGACGGGCGAACGCTCTGCGCTCCCTTGAGACCGAGGCGCCGGTCGGTACCGAGTACGACCCGCTGGCGATCGACCTCGGCGTTGCGTACTCGTCCGCGGTGATCGCCCGCGCCCCGGGAGCGGTCGCCCTCGAGACGACCTCCACCGGGTCGGACAGTCTGATGCGTGCAGTAACCGGCCGACGTGCCCCGCACGCGTGGATCCTCAAGGGCGGGCGCCGGGTCTCCACCCTCGACCTGTTCGAGGATCGTCTGACCCTGGTGAGCGGCTACGACGGCGCCCGCTGGCAAGCGGCGGCGGACGCGTTGGCCACGCACGGTCTGCCGATCACGGCCCTGGCGGCCGGTTCGGACTTCCATCCGGTGGACCGGTCGTTCGAGGAGCGCTACCGGCTCGGGAGCGCCGACGCGGTGCTGGTGCGGCCTGACGGTTACCTCGTCCATCGGCTCGCGGGTAGCGATGGTGACACGCCCGCGATGTTGCGCGCCGCAGTCGAGCTCGCACTCGGCGCGAACACCGGCACCGCCTCGCTCGTCCGAGCCGGATGAACTCGTACCCAGGAGAAACGACAGAGATGAACCTGCTCACCGGAATCAACCACACAGCCCTGCTCAGCGCCGATGTCGGTCGGCTCGCGGCCTTCTACGTCCGGGTGTTCGGCGCCCGGGCCGTCCTCGACATGACCGAGGGCGATCTGCGCATCATGCTGATCGACGTCGGAGGCGGTGCGACGCTGGCTGCGTTCCAGCGCGAGGGAACCGAGGTACCCCGGGGTGGACTGCCGGAGTTCGCCCGGGGCCGCCATGACCACGTCGCGCTCAACGCGGCCGACGAGCAGGCGTTCCGGGAACTTCGCCGCCGGCTGGTCGCCGAAGGGGCCAGCGACGGCGTCATCACCGACGTGGGCCCCGCTCAGCAGTTCGGCTTCACCGATCCCGATGGCTGGGAGAGCGAGGTGCTCTGGATGAAACCCGGTGATTCGTGGGTATCTCATCTGCCACCCGCCGAATGGCTGCTGGTGGAGGCGGACTGACCATGACCTACGCGTTGAAGCTGAACGGTGACGAGGTCGACCGCTACCGGTTGATGGCACAGCGGGCCCGCGAGCGGGAGTCCGATCTGTGGGCACTCGCGGGGCTGCGGCCGGGCGCCGCGGTGGCCGACATCGGCTGCGGTCCGGGCGCGATGCTCGCGGCACTGGCTGAAGTGGTCGGGCCGACCGGTTCGGTCGTCGGGATCGACGCCGACGAGGAGGCCGTCCGGACCGCGTCCGCCCTGCTGGACGCCTTCGGCTCGGAGGCCGGGCCGGTCGCCGACACCGAGATCCGGGTGGGGCACGCCGACGACACGGGATTACCCGAGGGGTCGTTCGACACGGTGGTCCTGAGGCACGTGCTGGCCCACAACGGTGGTGCCGAGGCGCGCATCGTCGAGCACCTGGCCCGCCTGGTGCGACCGGGTGGGCATGTCTTCGTGGTGGATGTGGACATGAGGGGTATCAGCGTCGAACCCTCGGAGCATGATCTCGACGACCTGCACGACAGATATCTGCGGTGGCATACGAGTCGGGGCAACGACCTGGGTGTCGGCCGGCGGCTGGCCCGGCTGGGTCGCGGTGCGGGTCTGGCGATCGAGGAATTCCGCGGCTGGTTCGAGATCGCCGAGCAGCCACCGGGGTTCAGGGGCCCGGCGTGGGCGGCCCGGGACGCCCTCGTGTGCGCGGGACTCGCCGACGAGGCCGACGTGGTGCGGTGGGACGCCGCCTTCGAGCGGGTCCACCGCGGCGGCACCCGCCCGGAGTTCATGCTCCCGGTGTTCGCAGCGGTGTGCCGCCGGTGATGCCGAACTCGCAGATCAGAGCGCTGTCACGCTGACTGTCCCCCTAAGTGCACTGGGTCACACGGGCGACGGCTCATAGCCTCCGAGCGAGGCTCCGGATGCGGGCCGGGGCGGAACGGAGCAGAGATGGCCGAGGGCCACGACGAGGTCGGTACCGGGATGAACCTGTTCACGGCGGGTGAGGTGAGCGGGGTGGCCCGGTGGTTCAACGACACCTCCGACGTGCTGGACATCGATGACGAGGATCTCGAGGAGACCATCGCGTTCGTGCACAAGGGCGGCATGACTTTTCTGTCGCCGATCCTGCCCGACCTGCGCGGCATCGTCTGCAGCGCGGGCAGTCGGGAGTCACACCTGGCCATCCTGTGCCGGGAGTCGGACGTGCCGTGCGTGCTGCAGGCCGAGCTGACCGGGTCGATCTCCGACGGTGACAGCGTCACCCTGGACCTCACCGACGCGAAGACCGCACGCATCGTCCTCACCGCACCGGCGGGGGCGGGAGCGTCATGACCGCGACGATCCCCACCCCGTCCGATCTCAAGGCTCTCTACACCGACGCCTCCTACGAGCCCACGCTCGAGGAGTGGAACTGGTTGGTCCACGAGGCCGGCGCTGCGTACAAGAGTGAGCTGGCCGCGCGCACCGTGTTCGAGTCCGAGCTGTTCGGGATGAACACCTACATCGTCATGTCGATGATGGAGGACTACCTGAAGGTGCCCGACCGGATCCGCACCATCCGGGCGCACGCCTCACCCACCGAGCTCGTGCACCGGGACCTGACGATCGGCAACAAGCGCAGCTTCATCAACCTCGCCGCCATGCCGCTGCACTACCTGACCGGCCGCGAGCTGTTCGTCGACCTCGGTGAGAACGACCTGGCCCAGGGCCTGGACGACCAGCTCGAGGTGCTGCGGTTCTGGCGCGAGGCGACCATCGCGATGCGTACCGACGGGGTGCTGTTCAACATGCACGCCGAGCCGGCCAACAGCTCACACGTGGCCGGCGACGGGTTGCTGGCGTTCATCCAGGAACAGCTGCTGCCCGCCGAGCCCGGGTACAAGGCGTCGATGCGCAAGTTCGGGGCCCGGTTGACCGGGTACGCCTTCCTGGAGAACTGCGACGCCCGCATGGCGGTCTGCGACACCGGTCCCTACCAGCTGGAGGACGGCTCGTTCCTGGCCCTGCGGGAGACCTGCGCGGACCTCGACGGGGACTTCCCGTGGCTGGACGGGATCCGCGAGACCCTGCCGTTCCACCACTTCGTCATCGCCTACCGGCTGCCCTCGAGCGTGCGGATGGACAACAACGTGTGGGGTACCGCCTGGTTCTCCCCGAGCGACTACCAGGCCGACATCCAGGCCGCCCGGGTCTTCGTCAACGAGGGCGGCAGCCTGCGTCCGCTGGACGGACCCGAGGTCGACGAGGCCACCGCCGCCATCCGGAAGGCGCACCGCGCGCTCTACCAGCGGCTGGCCGAGACCGACGCCGAGGAACGCAACCTCTACGCCACCCAGATGTACGCCTGGAAGCTCAAGAGCTGGGCCCGGCTGGCCGGGTGCTACGACGCGATCGACTGGTCGGTCACCCCCCGCATCGCCGAGTCCTACCAGCGGTTCAGCGACCCCGAGGTGGCGTTGGGCCTGATCGGTGGCGTGTTCGTCCCCGAGGACCGCGACAGCTGCTTCCGCCCGCTCGGAATCGACCGTCACCTCGGTTCCTGACCTGACCCCGGCTTCAGAGGGAGACGAATGTCGACCATCGGCAAGGGCGTACCGGCCTACCCGTTCGGCCGCGCGGACGGGGTGCTGCGCAACTTCCGCTCGCCCGACGACGTGATCGACGCGATGGATTCCGACTCCGATCTGGAGACCACGATCGCGCTGGTCGACTCCGGCGGCACCACGTTCCTGTCGCCGCTGCTGGCCCGGCTGGCCGGGGTGGTGTGCCGGACCGGGACCCTGCGCTCGCACCTGGCGATCGTGTCGCGGGAGTTCGAGCTGCCGTGTGTGCTCGGCGCCGACCTGCCGGAGATCCTCGCCGACGGGACCGCTCTGGTGCTGGAGGCCGTCGACGGTGTCGCGCTCGTCCACGCCGGGGTCCGTGACGACGACACCGGACCCGGCGGCAGGCACCGCGCCGAGGCCACCCGGGCGACCGCGCCCGCCGAGACCCGAGCGGCGCACGCCGGGCCGGCGGCCGTCGTCACCGCTGAACCGACCGAGGCGCCCGCCTCGGCTGACGTCACCGACCCGTGGTGGGACTACGTCCGCCGGGTGGGCGACGACATCGGGGTCAAAGACTTCGACCTGGTCGTGGGCCCGGAGGCACTGGACCGGCTGATCGCCGAGCCACTGGACGACCAGCGGCTGGACGACCTGATCGGGCACATGGGCCGGGCGTTCAAACCGGAGATGACCCGCCGCTCGGGCTTCACCTCCGAGCTGTTCCCGATGCTGCCCTACATGGCCTTGTCGATGGTCGAGGACTTCCACAGCTACCCCGCCCGGGTCGCGGCCATCGAAGCGGTGATGCCCGCGCACGAGATCGGACGCCGGCTGCGCGCCGCGCCGAACCTGGCCAGCCCGCTGTGGATCTGGATGGTCGGCTACCACTACCTGTGCGGGCGCGAGTGCCTGATCAAGATGGGCAAGCTGGCGCCGGACGAGCGCATCGAGGACGTCCGGACGGTCGTGGACTTCTGGCGCCGCCTCACCCTCGCCCACCGCGGTGACGGCACCCTCGACTACAAGGACGCCGGCTTCACCAACCGCTACCTTCCCGCGCCGGTGGTCGAGGACCTGGTGGCGGGGAGTTCGGTGCTCAGTGGTTCGGCCGGTGAGGACTCGCTCAAGCTCCTCAAGCGGCTCAACGCCACCGCCTCGGGCTACACGTTCCTGTACTTCTGCGAGTCCAGGGTCGGTACCTGCGACTCCGGCCCGTACCCGCTGGGCGACGGTCGGCGAGTGATCGTGCGGGACTTCCTGTCCCTGGGCCCGAGCGCCTGGGACTACCCGTGGGCGGCCGACCTGAAGCCGCCCTTCCAGGGCATCACGATGGCGCTCACCTTCGACCCGGCGGCGTTCAGCTACTTCGAGATCAACGACTGGGGCACCACCTTCACCGAGCCAGACCAGCTGCTCAGCTCGGTCACCGAGGCCGCCGTCTACGGGCACGCTCCCGACGGCACCCGTCGGCGGTTGGACCCCGGGGAGTGGGAGGAGCCGATCGTCGAGCTCGGGAAGTCCCACGTCGCGCTGTACCGCCGGTTCATGCTGATGGACCGCCGCGAACGGATCTTCGCCGCCACCCGGATGTACACCTCCGGGCTGCGCCCCTTCGCCGCGGTGGCCGGTGCGACCGGGTCGGTCGACTGGGACTTCCACCCCGACACCCTGGCGCTCTACCCCGACCCGCTCGACGACGACGCGGTCGCGGCCGAGATCTTCGGCGGCGCGCTGGTCGCCAACGACATGCCCGGCTCGTTCTCCCCGATCCGCTGACCGCCACCGACCCAGACCCGACCGTCGCTAGGAGAGGAGGCGCCCGGTGCGCCAGTCCATGCAGAAGATCACCCCGGCCGACGAGATGCTGTGCCACCAGACGGCCGAGACGTTCGCGACGATCGCCCAGGCCGACATCTCCTGGACCGAGAAGATCTGGACGACGCTGTTCAACAAGGACGGGTCCATCCAGATCAACGCGGGCATCGGCAAGTACCACAACCGCAACGTTCTCGACGCGTTCGCCGGGATCTCCCGGGGCACCGAGCAGCTCACGGTCCGGGCCGGGCGGCTGCTCGACTCCGACCCGGACCGTACCGGGGCCGGGCCGATCGACTACGAGGTGATCGAGCCGCTGAAGAAGGTCCGGTTCGTTCTCCGGGAGAACGACGTGCTCCCGTTGAGCTTCGACGTGACCGCGACCGCCACCCACCCGGCGTTCCTGGAGGCCAAGGACGCCCAGCGCGAACCGGCCGGCTTCCGGATCTGCTCGGACCTGCTGCGCTACCACCAGGCGATGACCGTGCAGGGCCACATCCGCCTGGACGGGGAGACCATCGAGCTCGACGACGACTCCACCGCGGGGTTCCGGGACCACTCCTGGGGCGTGCGGATGGACGTCGGTGAGCCGCCCGCTGACGTGTACCGCCCCGAGCGGCTCGACCAGGACTTCGTACTCACCTGGAGCCCGATGTTCATGACCCGCCCGGACGGCACCAGCTACGAGATCCACCACTACCTGCAGTCGGTGGACGGCGAGGTCACCTACTTCTCGGGGTTCCTGAACAACTCCGACGGCACCCAGGTCCAGCTGCACGGGGTGCGCGACGAGCTCAAGTACGACCCGGTGAACCGGCGGCTGCTGGGCGGCAAGATGACCTTCGACGCCGGCTGGGGTGAGACCCGCACGCTGGAGATCGAGCCGGTCAGTGACACGGGGTTCCACCTGGGCACCGCGCTGTACTTCGGGTTCAAGGGACGCCGGCACGGGCAGTGGCAGGGCGAGCCGTACCTGGACGGTGAGCGCTACGCCGACATGTCCGACCCCGACACCGTGCGCGAGGCCCACCAGCTGCGGGACTGCGTCATCCGGGTGCGGGAGGGCGACGCGGTCGGTTACGGCACGTTCGAGTCGATGGTGATCGGGGAGCACCCCCGTTACGGCCTGACCCGCGAGAGCTCCATCCTCTGACCTCACACTTCGGAGGAGACTCCTACTCACAAGGAGAAACGTGACCGACACCGCCGTCCACCCAGACAGCGCCGTCCACCCCGAGATCGGTTCGCCCGGGCTCGCGGGCACCTCCGTACCGCCCGGGGAGTACGTCGCCCGGGCTCGCCGCATCGCCCCCATCATCGAGGCCGAGGCGGGCGCGATGGAGCGCGAGTGCACGATCACCGCACCCGTGGTCGAGGCGCTCAGGGAGAACGACCTGTTCTGGATGCTGGTGCCCCGGGAGTACGGCGGCGCCGGGATCGGCATCGTGCCGGCACTCAAGGCGATCGAGGAGCTGGCGCGGGCGGACGGTTCCACCGGGTGGGCCGTGATGGCCAACGCGTTCAGCATGGGCATCGCGGCGGGTTTCATGGGCGAGGAGGGGGCCCGTGAGATCTTCGGTGGCGAGGTACGCGGCATCACCGCCGGGATGATCCTGCCCACCGGCAGGGGTGTGCGGGTGCGCGAGGGCGACACCGACGGCTTCCGCGTGGACGGCCGCTACGGGTTCGCCAGCGGCTCGGCGCACGCCGACTGGATCGGCGCGGGTTTTGTGATCCACGACGACGACGGCAACCCGCTGTCCGACGACGACGGCCAGCCGCTGTGCCGGGTGGCGTTCGTGCCGCGCGAGCAGGTCACGTTCCTGGGCGGCTGGGACGTGATGGGCATGGCGGCGACCGGCAGCGACGACTACGAGGTCGAGGGTGTCTTCGTCCCGGAGTCCCGCACGATGGATACCTTCTCCACGGTGCCGGTGCGCTCCGAGCCGGTGTACAAGCTCGGATTGCTCGGCATCGGGGTCGGCGGTCACGGGCCCGTGGTGCTCGGCATCGCCCAGCGCGCGCTGGAGGAGGTGGCCACGCTGACCTCGGCGCGGGGCCGCCCGGGGTACCCGACCGTTGTGGCGGATGCACAGATGTTCCGCCGCGAGTTCGTCACCCACGAGGCGTCCCTGCGGGCCGCGCGCCACCTGGTGTACGCCGCGCACGCCGAGGCGGAGGAGACCGCCGCGGCCGGGCGCGAGATCACCGACGAGCAGCGGGCGAGGCTGCGCCAGGTCACCACCTGGGTGCAGGGGGTCGCGCGCGACATCGTGACCTTCGCCTTCAGCTGGGGTGGCAGCGGTGCGTTCCGCAACCCGAGTGCGCTGGGCCGCTGCCTGCGGGACGTCTCCACGGGTGCCAACCACGTGCTGGTCGAGCCGATGACCCTGGTCGATGCGGCCGATCAGATCCTGCCGCGTTACGTCCGTCAGAAGTGAGCGGAGGCGCTCTGACGTCGCGCGCGACCCGATCCAGCTACTTTACACGTATATAAAGTAGCGATACGGTCTCCTCACTCAAAGGGGAGCCGCATGCAGACACTCGACCGGTCCTACGACGAGCTCGACATCTCGTCCTTCAAGTTCTGGACGCACACGCCCCGGAAGCGTGACGAGATCTTCGGTGCACTCCGGGCCGCGCGTCCCGTCTCCTGGCACCGGCCCGTCGAGGACGGTGGGGGCAACCGGGCCGACACCGGCGGATTCTGGGCGGTCACCTCGCACCGCCACGTGCGGGAGGCCTACCTCATGCCGGAGGTCCTGCTGTCGGGCAACGGCGTGTTCTACGAGGACGTGCCGGAGGAGGCGAACGTCGGGATGTCGTTCATCGCCATGGACGCGCCCCGGCACACGCAGCTGCGCAAGCTGGTGAGCCAGGCGTTCACCCCGCGCCGGGTGGCCGACCTGGAGGACTCCGCGCGGGTGCACGCCCGCGCGATCGTCGACCGCATGATCGATGAGGGCCCCGGCGACTTCGTCACCCAGGCGTCCGCGCCCATGCCGACCGAGGTGATGGCCGACCTGATCGGCATCGACACCCGTGACGAGCGTAGGTGGTTCTCGGAGAAGGCCGACGACTTCGCCAACTGGAACGAACCGGCGAAGCTGGCCCGCTACGGCGTCGACCACCCCGGTCTGGTGATGGTGCAGACCATCATCGACATGCGCGCGGCGTTCAAGGAGCTCGCCGACGACCGTCGCAAGCATCGTCGTCGGGACTTCATCAGCGACCTGGTCGAGGCGCGCGTCGACGGGCAGAGCCTGACCGACGACGAGATCGGCAACTTCCTGTGCCTGATGGTGGTGGCCGGGACCGACACCACCAAGCAGACGATGAGCCACGCGATGCAGGGGCTGACCGCGGTTCCGGAGTCGAAGCAGGCGCTGCTGGACGATTTCGAGTCGGCCGGCCCGTCGGCGGTGGAGGAGATGATCCGCTGGTCGAGCGTGGGCATGGGCTTCCGGCGTACGGCGGCCCGTGATCTGGAGCTGGGCGGCCAGCGGATCCTCGAGGGCGAGAAGGTCGTGCTGTTCATCATCTCGGCCAACCGCGACGAGGCGGTGTTCGACGACCCGTGGCGGTTCGACGTCCGCCGCCCGAACGTCAACCGGCACATCGCCATGGGTGTCGGCCCGCACCACTGCCTCGGCTCCGCGCTGGCGAAGATGGAGCTACGGGTCTTCTTCGGGGAGCTGCTCTCGAGGGTGCCGGACATCGAGGCCGGTGAGCCGGTCTACGCGATCGGCAACCACATGCACTCGGTCCGCACCCTGCCGTGTCATTTCTAGACGAGAACCCACCGCGGGACGGCACCGACACCGGTCCACTGGCGGAGCTCGGCCGCCGTCGCGCCCGGGTGTCCGATGACGGACGCCCGGACGAGGTGGCACGCCAGCACGCCCTGGGCAAGTTCTCGGCGCGGGAGCGGGTCGCGCGGCTGGTGGACGACGGGACCTGGCAGGAGTTCGGGCAGCTGGTGGACGCGGCCGAGACCACGGCGGATCAGGACGTCATGGCACCGGCGGACGGTGTGGTCACCGGCATCGGCGACATCGACGGACGGCCCGCGGTGGTCATGTCGTTCGACTTCACCGTGTTCGGCGGGAGCAACGGCACCACCGGTGGGTTGAAGGTGGCCCGCTGCTGCGAGCGGTCCCTGCAGTCGGGGCTTCCGCTGGTCATGCTGCTCGACGGCGGCGGCCACCGGATCCAGGAGGGGCTCGACAGCCGCCACTTCGCCCACGGGTTCGCCGTCTTCGGGCAGATGGTCGACCTGTCGGGTCACGTACCCATCGTCGCGGCCATGCTGGGACCCGGGTTCGCCGGACCGTCGAACTTCGCCGCCCTCGCCGACTACGTCGTGATGGTGCGCGGCATGGCGACCATGGGCATGGCCGGCCCCGCGCTGGTCCGGGCGGCCACCGGGGAGGAGGTGTCCAAGGAGGAGCTCGGGGGTGCCGACGTGCAGGCCCGGCTGGGGGTCACCGACCTCGCTGTGGACACCGAGACCGAGGCGCTCGACGCCGTCCGGGTGTTCCTGAGCTACCTGCCGGGCAACGCCTCACTGCCACCGCCGGTCGACGCCGACCCGTTGCCTCCCCGGGCGGGCGCCGACATCGCCGGGGTGGTGCCCGCGAACGACCGCCGGTCCTACGACGTCCGCGCGGTGATCGACGCCCTGGCCGACGCCGACGGGGTGTTCGAGATCAAGGCCGAGCACGCACCCAACATCGTCACCGGCTTGGTCCGCCTGGGTGGCCATCCGGTCGGGGTGGTGGCCAACCAGCCGTTGCATCTGGGTGGAGCCCTGGACAGTCCCGCCTGCGAGAAGGCCGCGCACTTCGTGTGCATGTGCGACGCGTTCGGTGTCCCGCTGCTGTTCCTGATCGACGTGCCGGGCTTCCTCGTGGGCACGGAGTCGACGACCACCCAGCTGGCGCGCCGCAGCGGGCGGCTGCTTTTCGAACTCGGGCAGGCGACGGTGCCCCGGTTCAGCGTGGTGCTGCGCAAGGGCTACGGGGCCGGTTACATCGCCATGTGCGGCGGACGGAGTTTCAACGCCGACCTGGCACTGGCCTGGCCCGGTGCGGAGATCTGCGCGATGTCGGTGGAGGGTGCCGTCGACGTGGCCTACCGGCGTGACATCGCCGGTGCCGCCGACCCGGGGGCCCGCCGGGCCGAGCTCATCGACGACGCCCGCGGGCAGATCGACGCGTTCTACGGTGCCCGGGGCTTCGGTCTGGACGACGTCGTCGATCCGATCGAGACCCGGCCGACGTTGATCCGGGCGTTGCGGCGGGCTCCGGCCAGGCACCGGTCCAAGGCGCCGGCCAAGCGCCACGGCATCTCGCCGATCTGAGGGCTGTGCCGATGACGGTGCCGGTGACGGGGCGGAAACCGATGCTCACCACAGTCCTGGTGGCCAACCGGGGGGAGATCGCCGCCCGGATCATCCGCACCTGCGCGGAGCTCGGGATCAGGTCCGTCGCGGTGTTCTCCGACGCCGACGCGAAGTCGCTGCACGTCAGGCTGGCCGACGAGGCCGTCCGGCTCCCCGGGGTCACCGCCGGGGAGACCTATCTCGACGGCGACCGGATCGTCGCCGCCGCGGTCTCCTCCGGGGCGGACGCCGTGCACCCCGGTTACGGCTTTCTGTCGGAGAACCCGTCGTTCGCGGCGGCAGTGGAGTCCGCCGGTCTGACGTTCGTCGGTCCCTCGGCCGAGGTGATCGGGGCACTGGGGGACAAGGTCGCGGCCCGTGCGCTGGCGACCGCCGCCGGTGTCCCGGTGATCCCCGGAATCGACCTGGCCGACGACCCGTCCGGCAACGCGGCCTACGACCCGGCCGACGGGGCCCTGGACCGCCTGCGCCGCTTCGGTGACGACCACGGATGGCCGCTGCTGATCAAGCCCGCCCGGGGTGGCGGCGGAGTAGGGATGCGGGTGGTGGCCTCGTTCCGGGACGCCGCCGCCGCGGTCGAGTCGGCACGGGCGCAGGCGGCTGCCGCGTTCGGGGACGGCGCCGTCTACGCCGAGCGCTACCTGGCCGGGCCCCGCCACATCGAGGTGCAGGTACTCGGTGACCGGCACGGGCGGACGGTGGCGCTTGGCGACCGGGACTGCTCGGTGCAGCGACGACACCAGAAGCTCGTGGAGGAGTCGCCGGCCCCCGGGCTGGACCCCGCGCTCCGCGAGGCGATGGCCGACGCGGCGCTGCGGCTCGCGCGCCGGGTCGGATACGTCGGCGCCGGGACGGTCGAGTTCCTCGTGCAGGACGGCGCCTTCCACTTCCTGGAGATGAATACCCGCATCCAGGTCGAGCACCCCGTGACCGAGGCCGTGCTCGGTGTCGACCTCGTGCGCGAGCAGCTGCTGATCGCGGGCGGCGCGCCGCTGAGCGTCGGGGAGCAGGGCATCGCGCCCCGGGGGCACGCGGTGGAATGCCGGGTCAACGCCGAGGACCCCGCCCGGGAGTTCCTCCCGGCGCCGGGCCGGGTGGATCGGCTGGAGGTGCGGTGGCGGCCAGGGGTGCGGCTGGACACCGGATACGAGGCGGGTGACGAGGTGCCCGCGCACTACGACAGCCTGCTGGCGAAGCTGATCGTCTGGGGACCGACGCGGGAGATCGCCCTGCACCGGCTGGCCGAGGTGCTCGACGGCACCGAGATCGCCGGGATCCCCACCACGCTGCCGGCGCTGCGCGCGATCACCGCACACCCTGACTTCGTCGGGGGCGGGGTGTCGACCCGGTGGTTCGAGCATGTCCTCGCACCGTCCCTGCGGACCACTCTCGCACCGTCCCTGCGGACCACACTCGCACCGTCCCTGCGGACCGCACCGAGGGATCCGGGGACGTTGGCGGACGACGACCCCCACCCCGGCGTGTGGATCGCCGGACGCTTCCACCGGCTGCCGGCCACCGCGGCCGCCGAGCTCCCGGGACGCCCACGCACCCTGGTCGCCCGCAGCACCTCCGGCCGCGATTCCGGCCAGCCCACGGGTCGGGTCGTGAGGGCCGCGCTCGGCGGCGGCCAGGAGATCCGCAGCCCGATGCGCGCCACCGTCACCGCGATCGCCGTGGCCGCGGGGGAGGCGGTGGCGGCCGGTCAGCTCCTCGGTGTGGTGGAGGCGATGAAGATGGAGCACCCGCTGACCTCGGCGGCCCCCGGGCGGGTGCTCGCCGTGCACGTCACCGTCGGGCGGCTCGTATCGACCGGCGAGGTGCTGCTCGTCGTCGGGCCGGAGGGCACCGGTCAGACCACCGAACAGGAGGGAACCGGCGATGCCGCACCCTGAACACAGGTTGCCCGAGCTGGTCGCCCGGCACTCCCGGGAGCGTCCGGACGCGCCTTTTGTGGTGGCCGCCCCCGAGGGCCGCACCTGGACCTACGGTGAGGCACATCGGGACGCCGACCGGTGGAGGGACGCTCTGGCCGCTGAAGGGGTCGGCGCCGGTGACACCGTGTTGACCATGCTGCCACCCTGCACCGACGCGGTAGCGGCCTGGATCGGGGCAGCGAGGCTGCGGGCGCTGGAGGTGCCGATCAACACCGGGTACGTGGGCCGCATCCTGCGCTACGTCGTGGAGGACTCCCGGGCGAAGGTGATGGTCGTGCACGCCGACCACCTCGCCGCCGTCGAGCAGGCCATCGACGGGCTGGACGGGATGGACGGGCTGGACGGGCCGGCCACCATCGTGGTGGTCGGCTCGCCCACCGATCCGGTGCCCGCACAGCGGCGGTGGCTCCGCGCGGAGGATTTCCTCACCCGTGCGCACACCGGCCCCGGCGCACGGGTGGGTGCGGACCCGCCGCGGGCACGGGACGTGGCCGCGATCATCTACACCTCCGGCACGACCGGGCCGTCCAAGGGTGTGCTCGTGACCTGGCGGCAGCTGGAGCTCACCGCGTCGGCGATCATGCCTGAGGAGCTGTTCGATGCCGGCGACGCGTTCTACTCGCCGTTCCCGGTGTTCCACGTGAGCGGCAAGGGCCCGCTGCACGCGGCCGCCCGACTCGGCGCCCGGGTGATCATGCGCCCGAGGTTCGACACCGCCGCGTTCTGGGGCGACGTCCACGCGCACGGGGCGAGCACCACCATCCTGCTCGGCGCGATGGCGAACTTCCTGCGCCAGCAGCCCGAACGGCCCGACGACACCGCCTCGCCGCTGCGCGATGCGTTGATGTTGCCGCTGGTGGACGACGTCGCCGGCTTCGAGAAGCGCTTCGGGTTGCGGGTTCGCACCGCGTTCAACATGACCGAGACCGCCTGCTGCATCGTCAGCGACGGCTACCGGTTGGCCGACGAGACGAGCTGTGGCCGGATCCGGGACGGTTTCCAGGCCCGGGTGGTGGACGGCGACGACGTTGAGGTCGCCCCGGGTGAGCTCGGTGAGCTGGTCCTGCGCGGTGACGAACCGTGGACGCTGATGGCCGGTTACTGGGCCAAGCCGGAGGCCACGGTCGAGGCGTGGCGCAACCAGTGGCTGCACACCGGCGACGGGTTCACCCGTGACGCGGACGGCAACTTCTACTTCGTCGACCGGATCAAGGACGCGATCCGCCGCCGGGGGGAGAACGTCTCCAGCTTCGAGGTGGAGATCGAGATCGACGCGCACCCCGACGTGCTGGAGAGCGCGGCCGTGGCCGTCCCCTCACCGTTCGGGGAGGACGAGATCAAGGCTGTGGTCGTACCCCTGCCCGGGCGCACCATCGACCCTGCCCGGTTGCACGCCTACCTGGCCGACCGGATGCCCCGGTTCATGGTGCCCCGGTACATCGAGATCGTCGGCAGCCTGCCCAAGACGCCCACCGAGAAGATCCGGAAGGTCGAGCTCCGCGCCGCCGGTGTCGGACCGGACACCTGGGACGGGCGACCGGACCGCGAACGCCCGGAGGCGTGAGGATGCGGGGCATCGGAGGCCGGTCGCTCCAGCTCGAGGACAAACGTGAGCTGCTGCTCGATGCGTCCGAGCGCGCGTTCTGCCGTCTGGGTCACGCGCGAACCACCATGGCGGCGCTGGCCGAGGAGGCGGGGGTCACCCGTCCCACCGTCTACTCCTACTTCCCGTCCAAGGACGAGGTGTTCCTGGCCCTCGCCGACCGGGTCCGGCGCGAGTTCCTCGCCCTGCAGGAGCAGGCGGTCAACGACTCCCCGCTGGAGACGATCAAGGCGGCTCTGTACGCCTACCTCGAAGCGTTCACCCGCCACCGGGGGATGCTGACGGTGATCGCGCACGAAGCCCTCACCGACCCGGCCATGGGCGAGCTGCTCGAGGACGTCTTCAGCCGGGCGAACCGGCGCAACACCCGGTTCATCGAACGGCTCGCCGCAGACGGGCTGGTGTCGCCCGTGGTGGAGCCGGCCGTGCTCTCGGAGGCGATCGCCGGGGTGACGGCCCGCTTCGCCGAGCAGGCCGCCGCCGACCCCGAGCGTCTGCCGTCCCTGTCCGCCGACCTGCTGGAGATCTACCTGGGCATGGTGCGGTTCACCGACGGTGTGATCGACCGCCGCTGACCGTCCCCGGTTGACTCACTGCGTGGACAGGATGGTGACCACGCAGGCGTTGCCGTCCATCCCCGCTGCCCCGCCGCCCATGGTCTCCACCATGCCCACCCGGTGCCGACTGACCTGCCGGGCACCGGCCCGACCCCGCAGCTGCCAGGCGATCTCGGCTATCTGCGCCGTCCCGGTGGCACCCAGCGGATGGCCCCGGGACAGCAGCCCGCCGCTGGGGTTCACCGGCTGGGCGCCGTCCCTCGCGGTGTGGCCCGACGGTGCCAGCTCGGCGCCCTTGCCACGCGGCGCGATCCCCAGCGCCTCGAGGGTCATGATCTCGCCGATGGTGAACGCGTCATGGACCTCCAGCACGTCCATCTCAGCGGGGGTGCGGCCGGACTGGGCGTAGGCCTTCTCCGCCGCGCGGGCCACGCTGGCGAAGCCCCACACGTCGTCCGAGCGGTGGTCCCACAGGGCGCCGGACACCATCGCGGACGCTTCGATCCGCAGGTCGTCGCGGTTGCCCCGGTCCGGCCCGATGATCGCCGCGCCGGCCCCGTCGCTGGTCGGGCAGCACTGCAGGAAGGTCAGCGGCTCGGCGATCATCCGGGAGGCCAGCACCTCCTCGATGTCCGGTGCCTTGTTGCGCAGCTGGGCCCTCGGGTTGTCCAGGCCGTTGCGCTTGTTCTTCACCGCCACGGCCGCGAGCTGCTCGGGCGTGACCCCGAACTCGCCGAGGTAACGCTGGGCCTGCAGCGCGTACAACCCCGGCAGCGGCAGCGACGACGCCCCCTCGGGGTCGGTGGCCTCCGGCACGATCGCCCCGGAGAACAACGTCGACATCTGGTCCACACCGAGCACCAGCACGCAGCCGAACCGGCCGAGCCGGACGGCCTCGACCGCCTCGTGGTAAGCGCTGGTCCCGGACGCGCAGGCGTTCTCCACCGTCCACATCGGCACCCCGGGGATCCCGATTCCGCGCTGGACGCGGGTGGCCACCCCGGGCGGCCCGAACACCGAGCCGACCACGATGGCGTCGATCTCGGCGGGGGAGATCCCGGCGTCCCGGACGGCCTCGGACACCGCCGCCCAGGCCAGCGACTCGACCCGCCGCTCGGGGAACAGACCGTAGTCGGAGGTCCCGACGCCCCACAGCATGGGCTGGTTCACGACTGTCCCTCCGTGCTTTCCTCGGGCGAGGCGAGCAGGTCGCCCCGGTCGGTGCCGGTGATCCGCAACCGGGCGCCCAGCGGCAGCACCGCCGGTTCGGCGAGGTGGACCATCACCCGGGGCCCGTCGTCGAGGTCGAGGTAGGCGATCCCGAACGGCGGGCGGCGCTCGCCCACCGGGATGGCCACGACCGTCGAGGACCACGCCGCCCCGGCCGGAGAGAAGCGGGCGGGCTCCACCGGCTGGTAGCACACCGGGCACCAGGGGATGCCCTGCTGCGCGGCCGGGTAACGGCAGGCGGTACACCGCACACCGAGCACAGAACCGTCCTCGAACACCGGGCGCGGGTCGGCCACCGCCAGCCCGCCGACCGCCGAACCGGGTCGGCGTTTGGTGGGCCGCCCAACCCCGAGTGTGCTCTCGGTGGGTGCCTCGGACTCGGCCATCAGTGGTCTCCGTCCAGGGTCAGGGAGAACCCGGGCCCGTCGATGTGCAGGTACGCCCCGACCGAGGTCTCCACCAGCTCGCGGATGAACCGGACCTGCCTGGTGGTGGGCGCGAAGTCGCGGTTGCGCTGCGGGGTGGCCCGCATGATGTCGATGTCGTTCTCCGGCACCAGCAGCCGCAGGATCAGCTCGTCGTCGGAGATGTCCTTGCCGAAGCGCTGGCGCAGCTCCGACAGGCTGGGCTGCGGTGGCTGCCACTCCTTGTAGCTCTTCGCCTTCGGGGTGGCCATGATCGTGTCCAGCACGTTCTGGTCCAGCGGCGCGACCGGTTTGCCGTAGAAGCCGTGCGCGTAGATGAGCACTTCGTCGGGGACCACCGAGTAGCGCTTGCCGGTGACCACGTTCAGCACCGCCTGGGTGCCGACCAGCTGCGAGAACGGGGTCGCCATCACCGGATACCCGAGCTCCTCGCGGACCTGGGACATCTCGTCGAGGACCTCCTCGAACCGGTCGCCCATACCGCGGGCCTTGAGCTGGTCCTTGAACGTGCCGGTCATCCCGCCGGGCAGCTGGTGACGGTAAAGGTAGAGGGAGAACTCGGCGGGCTGCCCGACCGGCAGCGCCTCGTACTCCGCGACCCGCAGCAGGTGGTCCTCGACCGGCTTGAAGTGCGACTCGTCCACGTCCACGTCGAAACCGGCGTAGCGCAGGTTGGCCAGGGTGTTCTCGTTCGAGGGCAGCGACACCCCGGCGGCCAGCGGGCGGCTGGCGCTGTGCACTCGGTCGGCTCCGGCCAGCAACCCCTCGAGGTAGTTCAGTGGCGCCATCCCGTTGTTGCTGTGGAAGTGGATCTCCACCGGGACGTCCCCGGCGGCCTGCTTGATCGCGGTGACCAGGGTGCGCGTACGGGCCGGGGTGAGCAGACCGGCCGCGTCCTCCAACTCGATGCCGTCCGCCCCGAGCGCGACCAGCTCACGCGTGCGCTCCGCGTAGTACTCGTCGGTGTGGTACGGGCTGTCGGCGTAGAGGATGCACGGGATCGCCTCGGCCCCTTCGGCCTGCGCGGTCTTCACCAGGCGGCCGATCTTGTCGATGTTGAACAGGCCGTCGTAGATCCAGAAGCTGCCGATGCCGTGCGCGCACAGCCGCTGCACCCACAGGTCCATCACGCTGTCGGCGGTCAGCCCGAAGGTGACGATGCCGTTCGAGCGGGTGCCCGCGCGCACCGTGGTCCTCGGCATCGCCCGGGACAGCGAGATCAGCTGCTCCCAGGGGTCCTCCTTGCAGTGGCGCACCAGGACCTCGAAGATCGAGCTGCCGACCAGGTCGATGGTGTGGAACCCGCTGCGGTCCAGCTCGGCGGCGATCGGCAGGCCCATGTCCTTGCGCATCCGCATTCCCCACCAGCTCTGCGGGCCGTCGCGCAGGGTCTGGTCGATGACCTCGATCTTCTTGCGGCCACCGCTCTCGGTGCGGGGTGCGCAGTCCAGGTAACTCACTGCTGTTCCTCGGTCATTGCAGTCCTTCCAGGAAGTCGGGCAGGCCGCGGGCGGCGATCCAGTCGGTGGTGACCCGGCCGGCGCGGAAGTCGGGGTGGTCCAGGGCGAAGCGGCAGAAGTCACGGGTGGTCGGGACGCCCTCGATCTCCAGGGTTCGCAGCGCGGCCACCATCCGGTCCAGCGCGGTGTCCCGGTCCGGGCCGTAGGCGATGATCTTGGCGAGCAGCGAGTCGTAGTACGGGGTGACCACGTAGCCGGGCTCGCAGTGGCTGTCCACCCGGATGCCCTCGCCTTCGGGCGGCGCCCAGGTGGTGACGGTGCCCGGGCGGGGGATGAACCCGCGGGCCGGGTCCTCGGTGGTGATCCGGACCTCAACCGCGTGCCCGCTGATCGTGACGTCGTCCTGGCGGTGACGCAGCGGTTCACCGGACGCGGACCGCAGCTGCTCGGCGACCAGGTCGATCCCGGAGACCATCTCGCTGACCGGGTGCTCGACCTGGATCCGGGCGTTGAACTCCAGGAACGCATAGGTACGGGTGTCCGCGTCGTAGATGAACTCGACCGTGCCCGCGCTGTCCAGGTGCAGGGCCTGCGCGAACGCCACCCCGCTGCGGCGGATGTCCTGGCGGACGTCCTCGGGGATGTTCGGTGCCGGCGACTCCTCGACGACCTTCTGGTGGCGCCGCTGCAGGGTGCAGTCCCGCTCGCCGACGTGGATGACGTCGCCGTGCCGGTCGCCGAGTACCTGCACCTCGATGTGCCGGGCGTTTCGGATGAACCGTTCGACGTACAGGCGCCCGTCCCCGAAGGCGGACTGCGCCTCGTTGGCGGCCGCCGGCCAGCGGGCCCGCAGCCCGGCCTCGTCCTCCACCACCGACATGCCGCGCCCGCCACCACCGGCGGCCGCCTTGACCAGCACCGGGTATCCGAGTTCACCCGCCGCCCGCACCGCCTCGTCGGTCGTCTCCAGCACCGGCGACCCGGACAGGATCGGGATTCCGGCCTGACGGGCCAGCTCCCGGGCCCGGGCCTTGTCACCGGCCTGGGCCACGGCCTCCGGCCGCGGGCCGACGAACACCAGACCCTCGGCCACACACGCCGCGGCGAAGTCCGGGTTCTCGGACAGGAACCCGTACCCGGGGTGCACGGCGTCGCACCCGGTGCCCAGGGCGGCGCTAAGGACGGACGGGATGGCCAGGTAGCTCTGGCCGGCAGGTGCCGGGCCGATGCAGATCGAGCGGTCGGCCAGCCGCGCGGCCATGCCGTCCCGGTCGACGGTGGAGACCACCACGACGGTCTCGATGCCCAGGGCCCGGCAGGCCCGCACGATCCGGACCGCGATCTCGCCCCGGTTGGCGACCAGGACCCGCTTGATCGGTGTGCCGGTCGCCTGCTCGGTCGCGAGCCCGGCGGCGCTAGCCATTGCCCGGCCGGATCCAGAACAGCACCTGCTCGTACTCCACCAGCTCCGCGTTGGCCGCACACACCTGCACGACCTCGCCGGCGGTGGGGGCCAGCACCGGGTTCATCAGCTTCATGACCTCCACGATCCCGAGCTGCTCGTCCTCGGCGACGGTCTGTCCGACCTGCACGAACGGCGGCTGGCCGGGGCTCGGCGCCACCCAGAACGACCCGACCGCCGGCGAGTTGACCGCCACGCACCCGGTGGTGTCGGCGGTCGCGGTGGAGGAGGGACCGGACCCGCCTGTGGACGGCGCGGTTCCCGGGCCGGTGGCGGCGGCCTGAGGTGTCGCCGGGGCGGAGGCTGCCGGTGCCGCGGGCGCTGCCGACGCCGCGGGCGCTGCCGGCGTCGCCTGGGCGGTGGCGGGGGACTGAGAGGACGGGGGAGCAGCGGACACGGCCGAGGCCGGCGGGCCGTCCTTGCCGAGCACGACCCGCATCCCGTGCAGCTCCAGCG
>Ga0310811_10002008_pt1 | contig 25294 bp, 21 predicted proteins | sample YCmetagenome_FD_207642 | JGI IMG/M metagenome (GOLD analysis project Ga0310811, IMG submission 207642) | Soil microbial communities from experimental microcosm in Duke University, North Carolina, United States - YC | ecosystem: Engineered > Artificial ecosystem > Soil microcosm > Unclassified ... | reverse complement strand
CTACGTTGCGCCCGTACACCGTGGCCATGCCGAGCAACGAAAAGGAGTAAGCCATGCGCGCCTATCTTGACCTGCTGCAGCATGTGCTCGACCACGGCGTCGAAAAGGCCGACCGCACCGGAACGGGGACGCGCAGCGTGTTCGGCTGGCAGATGCGTTTCGACCTGTCCAAGGGTTTCCCGCTGGTCACCACGAAGAAGCTGCATCTAAAGTCGATCATCCATGAGCTGATCTGGTTCCTGCAGGGTGATACCAACATCGCCTACCTCAAGGAACACGGCGTCAGCATCTGGGACGAATGGGCGGACGAACACGGCGAACTTGGGCCGGTCTACGGGCGGCAATGGCGCGCATGGCCCACCGCGGACGGCGGCACCGTCGACCAGATCCGCTGGGTGGTGGACGAGATCAAGCGCAATCCGGATTCGCGACGACTGGTCGTGAATGCATGGAACGTCGGCGAACTGCCGAAAATGGCGCTGATGCCCTGCCATGCGCTGTTCCAGTTCTACGTCGCTGACGGCAAGCTCAGCTGCCAGCTATACCAGCGTTCGGGCGACATCTTCCTTGGGGTGCCCTTCAACATCGCCAGCTACGCGTTGCTGACCCACATGATCGCCCAAGTTTGCGGGCTGGGCGTGGGCGATTTCGTGCATACCCTGGGCGATGCCCACCTTTACAACAACCACGTGGAGCAGGCGCGCCTGCAGCTGTCGCGCGAGCCGCGTTCGCTGCCCAAGCTGCAGCTGAATCCGGACGTGCATTCGGTGTTCGACTTCCGCTTCGAGGACGTCGCCATCGTCGGTTACGAGCCGCACGGTGCCATCAAGGCACCGGTGGCGGTGTAACACTTCCGCAAGTCGCCGATGGACGTGAGTTGCGTCGGCGCATCCTGCTAAGATCGGCCGGCGCGGCGCCATCGGCCCGGCGACGCGAGCCGTCCCCACTGTCGATGATTCAAGGATTTCCATGGCTATTTCGCTGATCGCCGCGCTGGACGAAAACTTCGCCATCGGCCGTAAGGGGCAGCTTCCCTGGCACCTGCCGGACGACCTGCGGTGGTTCAAGCAGCTGACCCTCGGCAAGTACGTGCTGATGGGCTACAACACCGCGGTCGCCATTGGGCGCCCCTTGCCTGACCGGACGAACCTGGTGCTCACGCGCCGGCACGAGGCGCCGTTTCCCGGCCAGATCACCGTGCGCTCGCTGCCGGAAGGGAAGGCGAGGGCGGGCGGCACGGGGCTGATGGTGATCGGTGGCGGTGAGGTCTACGCCGAAGCGCTGCCTCACGCCAAGCGTCTCTTCCTCACCTGGGTCAATGCTGCCGTCGATGGCGCGGACACCTTCTTCCCGGGCGTGCATTTCAGCGAATGGACCGAGCTGTCGCGCGTGCACCACAAGAAGGACGCCGACCATAAATACGACTTCGACATGGTCGAGTACATCCGCAACGACTGAGTTTCCGTTGAAGTCGCCCCATCCTGATCGCCGCGCCATGCACGTCATGGCCGGCGTCTTGATCGATGCGCAAGGTCGCGTGTTGCTGGCGCAACGCCCGCCTGGCAAGCATTTGGCCGGTTCATGGGAATTCCCCGGTGGAAAGCTCGAAGAGGGCGAATCGCCGGCCGCGGGCTTGGCCAGAGAGCTGCATGAGGAACTCGGCATCCAGCTGACGGCCCCGGGCGAGTCGTTGATCCGCGTTCCATGGCGCTATGGTGATCGCCTCTTGCTGCTTGATGCATGGATCCTGCGCCAGTGGGAAAGCGAGCCGGTGTCGCTGGAAGGGCAGGCCCTGCAATGGTGTGCGCCGGATGCTGTCGACCTCACCATGCTGGCGCCGGCCGACCGGCCCCTCCTGCGCGCCTTGCAGCTGCCGCCGCGCTATCCGATCACTCCGGCCGACGTTGCCCCTGAGTCGTTTGGCGCGTGGCATGAGCGACTTGTGCGCGCCTTGCATGCGGGCGAGCGGCTGATCCTTCTGCGGTTTCCGCGCTGGCCGCTGGAGCGGGTGCGGGAACTGGCCGACATGCTGTTGCCCGTGGCTCGCCTTCAGGGTGCCCAGCTGATGTTGAGCGGTGACCTGGACGGCGCAAGGGAACTGGGCAGAGGCGTGGGCGTGCAGCTCAAGGCTCGGCAATTGATGGCGCTGGAGACGCGTCCCTTGCCGTGGGACCAACCCGTGGGTGCCAGCTGCCATGAGGCTGGCGAGCTGATCCACGCCAGCGCCGTGGCGGATTTCGCGACCCTGTCGCCGGTGGCGACAACAGCGACCCATCCGGATCAAGCCCCGCTGGGCTGGGATGCATTCCGTCTGATGGTCGATGGGGCTGCCTTGCCGGTCTATGCGTTGGGCGGCATGCGCGACGAAGACATGGCGACGGCGCAGCGGGCCGGGGCGCAGGGTATTTCCGGTATCCGCGGCTTCTGGTGAGCGCGGTCAGCGCTTGGCGCGCGCCAGTGCCAGGTATTGCTGATGAAGCCGGTCGACGGCGCTATCGAGTTCGGCTTCGTCGCCGTGGTTCTCAATGATGTCATCGGCCAGCTTGAGGCGATCGGCACGACTGGCCTGGCGTTCGATCATCCGCATGGCGAGGGCTTTGTCGATGCCGTCGCGCCGCAGCAGTCGGTCGAGCTGGACGGCCTCGGGCGCATCGACCACGAGCACCCGGTCCACCCAGCTGTAGTGCGCCATGTTTTCCGCCAGCAACGGGATCGCTAGCAGGCAGTAAGGTCCACGGTCGGCGATGGCGTGATCGTGCAGCCATGCCCGTACTCGGGGGTGAATGACGGCTTCCAGCGCCCGCCGCTCTTCGTCATTGCCAAAAACGCGCTGGCGCATGGCGGCCCGGTCGAGCTGTCCCTGTGCGTCGAGAACGCCGGTGCCGAAATGGTCGACGACGGCGTGCAAACCATCACTGCCTGGCGCAATGACCTCACGCGCCGCGATGTCCGCATCGTACACATGGATACCCAGGGCCTCGAACCGCTTCGACACCGCGCTTTTTCCCGCGGCGATGCCGCCGGTGAGCGCAACGACGTAGCCCGGGCTTGGCGTGTTCATCGCATGCCGGTCAGCTGTGCGTAGTGCTGCCACAGCCAATCACCCGCCACGAACCAGGTCCAGCCGGCTGCGGCAATGAAGGGTCCGAACGGCATCGGGATATCCCGCTCATGCTTGCGCAGCAGGATCAACGCACCTCCGACGAGCGCGCCGATCAGCGACGACAGCAGGACTATAGGCAGCAGGGCTGTTGGCCCCATCCAGGCTCCGAGCGCAGCAAGCAACTTGAAGTCGCCGTAGCCCATGCCTTCCTTGCCGGTCAGCAGCTTGAACAACCAGTACACGCTCCACAGGCTCAGATAACCGATCGCCGCGCCGATGATCGCAGCCGTCGGCAGCACGAACATCGCCAGCAGGCTCAGCAGCAGGCCCATCCACAGCAGGGGATAGTTGAGCTGGTCGGGCAGGTACTGGGTCCGGAAGTCGATGCCTGAAAGAGCGATCAACATCCAGGTAAACACCAGGCCCGCCACGGCCGGCCACGTCGGCCCGAACTTCCACACGATCACCGCACTCAGCACGCCGCTCATCAACTCGACCAGCGGGTACTGGATCGAAATCGGCACCTTGCAGTACCGGCAACGCCCACCCAGCAGCAGCCAGCCAAACAGCGGGATGTTGTCCTTCACCGCCAGCGGATGCTTGCAGTGCGGGCAATGGGACGGCTCTCGCACGATGCCCGGCGGCATCGCCTGCTCGTCCGATGCCATCTCCAACGTATCCAACGCGTCCCGCCGCCACTCCGCCTTCATCCGCTCCGGCAGACGCAGGATCACGACATTGAGAAAGCTGCCAACCAGCAGGCCAAGCACGCCGGCGGCGAGGATCCAGGCCCAGAGAGGAAGATCGAGCATGTGTGATTCCAGGAGCTATAAAAAAGGCCCCCCTCCCGGCGGGAGAGGGGCCTAGATCAAGCGAGCTTACACCGTGCCGGCGAGCTTGAAGATCGGCAGATACAACGAAATTACCATGCCGCCGACCAGCACGCCGAGGATCACCATGATCAGGGGCTCGAGCAGGGTGGACAGGGTGTCGACGGCGTTGCTCACTTCTTCCTCGTAGAATTCGGCAACCTTGAACAGCATGTGGTCAAGGGCTCCCGACTCCTCGCCGATGCCGACCATCTGAACCATCATGTTCGGAAACAGGCCAGTTTGACGCATCGAAAGCTGCAATTGATGGCCGACGGAAACGTCGTCGCGCATCTGCTTGACCGCTTCACCGTACACGATGCTTCCGGTAGCGCCAGACACGGCATCCATAGCTTCGACCAGCGGTACGCCGGCGCGAAAAGTTACTCCAAGTGTGCGCGCAAAGCGTGCCAGAGCCGACTGCCGGAGGATATTTCCCATCACTGGAAGCCTCAGCATCACGCGGTCAAGAAAGTGGGCGAACTTGACCGAACGGTTCTTGGCCATGACTAGAGCCACAACGCCGCCGACGATGCCGCCGATGACTACCCACCAGTAAGACTTCATGAATTCAGAAGCACTGATGACCACTTGCGTAGGGGCCGGCAGCTCAGCGCCAGCGTCCTTGAAGGTCTGGGCAAACACGGGTACCACGAAAAGCAGCATGATCATGCTGACCAAGAGCGCAACGACCATTACCATGACTGGATAAAACAGCGCTTTCTTGATCTTGGATTTGATGCTCTCGGTGCGTTCCTTATACGTAGCTACGGTATCGAGCACGGTGTCGAGTACACCGGCGGATTCGCCTGCGTGGACCAGATTGCGATAAAGTTCGTCGAACTGGACCGGGTATTTGGCCAATGCCTCGTGCAAAGCCGAACCGCCTTCGATGCTCTGCTTGACGTCCGTCAACATGTTCTTGAAGCGGACGTTTTTCTGGCCTTCGGCGATAATTTCAAACGACTGCACCATTGGAACGCCGGATGCCATCATGGTGGCGATTTGCCGGCTGAACATGGCCACGTCTCGTGGCTTCACAGTGCTGCCGGTAGCGCCGAACAGCGGCTTGCCGCGCTCGCGGATGGTCTGCGGATTCATGCCTTGGCGACGCAGCTCGGCTCTCACGAGCGAGGCGTTCTTTGCCGACATCTCGCCTTTCATCCTCTTGCCACGCTTGTCCAGCGCGACCCAGTCGTACATCGTCAGCGCATTGACCTGGGCACGTTGCGAGGCAAGTTTGGCGGTATTCTTCGCGGTGGCTGTGGCCGTGGCCATTGCAATTCCCCCTGCTGTTACGGTCCGGTCACCTCATGATGGCGACCGCCTAGTTTCTCAGCTTAAGTCATTCACTGAGCCCAATTCGTGGCACCAGGCTCAACTTTGGTGTGACGAACCGCCCCAGCGGGTTATACCCCTGAGATCAATCCTTGGTCACGCGGTCAATCTCGGCAAGGCTGGTTACGCCCTTCTTGACCTTCAAGAGAGCCGAGGCACGCAGATCATTGATGCCTGCGTTGCGGGCCACTTCGGCAATTTGTAGCGCATTGCCTCCCTGAAGAATGATCTTCTGGATATCCTCCAGCATGGGCATGACCTGGTAGAGGCCTACGCGGCCCTTGTACCCCTCGTTGCAGGAGTCGCAGCCTACTGCCTCATAGATCGTCAGCCCGGCGTCGATCTCTTCCTGCGTGAAGCCGGCGGCGAGCAGTACATTTGATGGCAGCTCGATCGGCTTCTTGCAATCGTGCAGGCGCCTGGCAAGGCGCTGGGCGATCACCAGGGTGACCGAAGAAGTGATGTTGTAGGGCGCAATGCCCATGTTCATCAGTCGCGCTACGGTCTGCGGAGCGTCGTTGGTGTGCAGCGTGGACAGCACCATATGGCCGGTCTGGGCGGCCTTGATCGCAATCTCGGCGGTTTCCAGGTCCCGGATTTCGCCCACCATGATCACGTCCGGGTCCTGGCGCAGGAAGGAGCGCAGCGCCGCGGCGAACGTCATGCCACGCTTGGTGTTCTGCTGGACCTGGTTGATACCCTCGACGCGGATTTCCACTGGATCCTCTACCGTCGAGATATTGCGCTCTGCCGTGTTGAGAATATTGAGCGCCGTATACAGCGACACTGTCTTACCTGAACCAGTGGGGCCGGTGACCAGCACCATGCCGTAGGGCTTGTGAATGGCGTCCAGGTAGAGCTTCTTCTGCGCATCCTCGTAGCCCAGGGCATCGATGCCAAGTTTGGCCGCCGAACCATCAAGGATACGCATTACGATTTTTTCGCCGAAAAGCGTTGGCAGCGTGCTGACGCGAAAATCTACTGCGCGACTCTTCGACAGATTGAGCTTGATACGGCCGTCCTGTGGCACTCGGCGTTCGGCAATGTCCAGGCCGGCCATCACCTTAATACGTGACGAAATGCGCGAAGCCAGCTTCATGGGCGGGCTTGCCACAGCACGCAGCATGCCGTCCATGCGCAGGCGGACGCGGTATTGCGTTTCGAACGGTTCGAAATGGATATCTGAAGCACCGCGCTTGATCGCGTCCACGAGGATCTTGTTCACGAACTTGACGACAGGGGCATCGTCGTTCGCATTGGCGTCGATACCGGTGCTTTCGGCTTCTTCGTCGCCGCCCTCCAGGGCCAGCTCGTCCAAGTCACCGCCACCCAGATCGGGCAGGGTGTTGCTCATGGAGTTGAGCATGGTTTCGATGGTACGCAACAGCTGGCCGCGCTCGACCAGGATGGGCTCCACCATGCAGTTAGAGTGGAACTTGATCTCGTCCAGCGCATGCGATTGCATGGGGTCGGCAATGCCGACGAACAGGCGCTTGCCCCGCTTGAACAGCGGAAGCGCGTGATGCTTGTTGATCAATGCTTCGCTGATCAGGTTGGCCGGCATCTGGCCAACGGCGATGGCAGACACATCCATCACAGGCATGCCGAACTCGTCCGAGGCGATACGGGTGAGCCGGCTGCTGTCGACCAGGTTGTGGTCCAGAAGCCAGGCAGTGAGCGAGGTCTTGTGCTGGAGCGAGTCGGCGACTGCCTTGCGCACATCGGCTTCCGGCAGGACGTCCTCGGAGACCAGCCTGCGTGCCAGACCAGAAAGGCCCGCAAGCGACGGTTGCATTAGCGTTGACATGGCGATACTGACTCAGCCCCCTGATTAAAAGGGAATTTACCCCAGTTGGGCAGGTTGGTCACGTAAAGGCGAAATGACGGATGCCCCTTGAGTGACACGGCGCACATATGACCGGATGGCACCGCTCCATGCAACGGCCGTGCCTCGGAGAGGTGCTGTCATGGACGGCCCGGGCCAGGGTGGGATAGAAAGAGCGCTTCGCCTTGCAGATGGCCTCCCGTGGCACAAGTAGACAACTCCGTTCCATTCTTGGTCTTCGGGGCCCCTCGTATCGAGGAGCCTGAGATTGCCGAGGTGGAGGCGTGCCTGCGCTCCGGTTGGCTGGGTACGGGGCCGCGGGTAGCTCAGTTCGAGCGCGACTTCGCCGCCTGGCGGCGTGTCCAGCCATCACAAGTAGCCGCAGTCAATTCATGCACCGCAGCGCTCCATGTGAGCATGGTGGCTGCCGGGCTCAAGCCCGGCAGCGAGGTCATCACGACGCCGCTGACCTTCTGCGCCACCGTGAATGCCATTCTGCACGCCGGCCTGAGCCCAGTGCTGGCCGATGTCGATCCCTTCACCCAAAACCTCGATCCTGCGGCCATCGAGGCCGCCATAACCCCGCGCACCCGGGCGATCCTGCCTGTGCACTTCGCCGGCCGCCCCTGCGACATGGGGCGGATCATGGCCATCGCTGAGCGCCACGGCCTTGTGGTCATCGAGGATTGTGCGCATGCCATCGAGAGTGAGTACCGCGGACAGGCGGTCGGGACCTTTGGCGACTTCGGCTGCTTCAGCTTTTACGTGACCAAGAACGTCGTCACCGGCGAGGGTGGCATGATCCTGGGGCGCGACGAGGAGCACATTGCCCGTGCACGCATACTGGCGCTGCACGGCATGAGCAAGGACGCCTGGCACCGGTTCGGCGACAAGGGCTATCGGCACTATCAAGTGGTCGAATGCGGCTTCAAGTACAACATGATGGATCTGCAGGCCGCGATCGGCATCCATCAGCTGGGCCGGGTGGAGCAGAACTGGGCGCGGCGCCGAGAACTCTGGCTGCGCTACGGCCAAGCATTCGCAAACCTTCCTGTCGGCTTGCCCGCGGCGGCCGAAGAGGGCACCCGGCATGGCCATCACCTGTACACGATCATGGTGGATGAGGCACGCTGCGGCATCAGTCGGGATGATTTCCTCGAAGCGATGAATACCGCCCGCATCGGCACCGGTGTGCATTACCTCTCGGTCCCGGAGCACCCGTACTACCAGCAACGCTTTGGTTGGCGGCCGGAGCAGTGGCCCCACGCCATGCGCCTGGGGCGCCAGACTGTAAGTCTCCCGTTGTCTCCGGCCATGACCGACGCGGACGCTCAGCGTGTCGTAGAGGCGGTGACGGCAATCGTGAGGCACACCTGACGAGACCCGGCACGCGGATCCGCCGCAAACGTCAAATTCGCCACAGCCATTCGCTGGGCTGCGGTTTATCATGCTTTGGTCTATCGGGGGAGCCTACTTGAGTCATCTAAGCATCATTTTGCCCGCCAAGAACGAAGGGGCGGCCTTGAAGGAGCTCCTGCCTCGCCTGCGCGCCGCCCAGCCCGACGCTGGGATTATCGTGGTGGACGACGGCTCGACCGATGACACCCGCGACATCTGCGCCGCGGCCGGCGTGACTTGCCTGTCGTCTCCCTATTCGATGGGCAACGGCGCGGCCATCAAGCGCGGTGCACGGGCTGCCAGCGGTGACGTGCTCGTCTTCATGGATGGCGATGGCCAGCACGACCCTGCCGATATCGCACGCCTGTTGGAAAAGCTTGAGCAGGGTTACGACATGGTAGTGGGTGCGCGCGACTGGAGCAGTCAGGCGGGCGTGGGGCGCGGTGTCGCCAACACCATCTACAACTGGCTCGCCACGCGCATGACGGGGCATGCGGTGATGGATCTCACCTCCGGCTACCGTGCCGTTCGTGCCGATAAATTCCGCGAATTCCTGCACCTTCTGCCTAATGGGTTTTCCTATCCCACTACCAGCACCATGGCGTTTTTCCGCAGCGCGTATCCCGTGGCATATGTGGCGATCAAGGCGGCGCAGCGCATTGGCAAGAGCCATATCAAACCAATCAAGGACGGTGTGCGCTTTTTCCTGATCATCTTCAAGATCGCCACTCTTTATTCACCGTTGAAGCTCTTCGCGCCTACAAGTTTGCTCTTCTTCCTGCTGGGTTGTGCCAACTACGCGCGAACCTTCCTTGTGGATGGTCGCCTGACCAATATGAGCACGCTGATGTGGAGCGCGGCGGTGATCATTTTCCTGATTGGATTGGTCTCGGAACAGATCACGTCATTGATCTACCGTCGCGATGCGTAAGGCGACCTGCGTGCCCCGTCTATGAAGACACTGCGTTTGCTCGCAATGACGACGTCATATCCGTTACGCCCGGGCAGTTCTGCTGGCATCTTCATCCAAAGCCTCTACCGGCACTTATCGGCAGCCTGCGCGATAGAGGTGGTGTGCCCGGCCGATTCAAATCGAACGGAAGCGGCAATCGGCGATAGCTCTGCATCGGACATACGAGTCCATGCCGTGCGTTACGCTCCCAGGGCATGGCGTACATTGGCTCAGGGGTCCGGCGGGGTCGTGACGGGTCTGCAGCGCTCGCCTTGGAAAGCGATCCTGCTGCCGGGCCTGCTATTAGGATTGTTTTGGCGCTGCCTGTTGCTGGCGGGTCGTGCGGACCTGATCCATGCGAACTGGTCAGTGTGCGGAGCCATGGCAGGAGTCGTTGGCCGTTTGCGGAGGAAGCCAGTCATCACGACGTTGCGGGGAAGCGATGTGGCGCGCTCAACTCGCTCAATGGTGGACCGGTGGATTCTGGGTCTGGCCGTGCGCAACAGTCGAATCGTGATTTGTGTTTCGGAGGCAATGGCCGAAAATCTGCGTGCGAAATATCCGCAACGTAGTGCTGATATCCATGCATGCCTCAATGGCGCCGATGATGCGTTCTTCCAGATTGACAGGAAGCTCTCCGTCGACGCCAGCTTGCGCGTGCTGGCGGTAGGCAACCTGATTCACCTGAAAGGTTTTGACGTTCTGGTCGAGGCTGTTGCGCGCGCGCACCATCGAGATCAGATACACGTATGGATTGTGGGCGGCGGACCCGAGCGTGAGTCGTTGCTCTCCCAGGCAGCATCCCGCGGTGTGTCTTCCGGCTTCACGTTCGCCGGCACTTTGCCCGCCACCGATATGCCGAAGTGCTTTTCCGAGGCGGACATATTCGTCCTTTCCAGCCGCTCGGAAGGTCGGCCCAATGTTGTCGTGGAAGCTCTGGCGAGCGGATTGCCTGTCATCTCCACCGATCTGGAGGGTGTGCAGGGCCTGGTAAACAACGGTGACAACGGTTGGCTGGTCGCGGCCGATGATGCAAATGCATTGGCCGCCGTGCTGGACCAAGCGGTCGGCAATCGCACGGAAGTCCATCGCCGCGGTGAGCGGGCGCGTGCATTTGCGCGCGTACGGATCGGAACCTGGGCTGATACTGCGCATTGTTATGAAGCCTTGTTTCAGGCCGCGCTGACAACTGACGAGAGACATCGCTCCTCATGTGCGGAATAGCCTTCCTCCGGGCCCCGGCAATTTCAGCCGGGGCGCGACGCGAACGCATGGACGTGGCCTTGCAGCGACTCAGACTGCGCGGGCCCGATGAGTCCGGAAGCTTTGTTGGCGACGACTTCATAGCAGGGCACACGCGTCTGGCGATCATTGATCTCAAGGGCGGGCACCAACCCATGCGCGACCGCAGTGGTCGTTGGGTCCTTGTGTTCAATGGTGAGATCTATAACTACCGGGAGCTGCGCACCCAGTTGGCGGGGCGTTGGGATTTCCGGGATGACAGCGACACCGAAGTGCTGCTTGCCGGGTTGGTCACGGAAGGTGCAAGGTTCATCGAGCGCCTGGACGGCATGTGGGCGTTCGTGCTGCACGATACGGCTTCCGGCGAACTGTTGCTTTCCAGGGATCGCTTCGGCAAGAAACCTCTGTATTACCGACGTCAAGGGGAGACATTTGCCTGTGCCTCCGAGTTGCCTGCGTTGGCGGCGCTGACTCCGGATGTGGCCATCACTGAAGATGCCGCAGGCATCGCAGACTATTTTCGCTACGGTTACGCATTGCCCGGGAAGACCAGCGTGGCGGGTGTCAGCGAAATCCTGCCGGCGCATACACTGTGGCTAGGCGCTAATGGTGCCATGGTGCAGGAGCGTTACTGGAAGCCGTCGGTCGAGCCGTGGACGGGCAGCTTTTCAGAAGCTGCCGAGCACGTCCGGGAGCTGTTGACGCAAGCCGTGCGTCGGCGTCAGTTGGCGTCCGATGTCGAGGTCGGGGCGTTCCTTTCGGGCGGTATCGATTCAACGACGGTGTGTGCGCTGGCCCAGGAGTCCGGGTTCGGAAAACTGCGATCATTCACGGCTGGCTTCGCCGAGCCTACCTACGACGAGCGTGCGCCGGCGGCGCGCGCCGCCGCCGAGCTGGGCACGCTGCATACGGCGGAAGAAATCAGGCCGGACGCGGCGGCGTCGCTTGCAAGCGAACTACCCCGGCGGATGGGGCAACCCTTTGGCGACTCCTCCCTGGTTCCCAGCGCGCTGGTCGCTTCGGTAGCGGCCAAGCACGTAAAGGTGGTGCTGACAGGCGATGGCAGCGACGAGATCTTCGGCGGGTACGCCAGGTACATGGGGCGCCTGTTGCGCCAGCGGTATCACCGGCTGCCCTCTGCGTTGCGCTCGATCGTCGAACGAAGCGTGCTGGCGACGCCGGAGCCTTACGCGCACCACAGCGGCAGCCTTTTGAAGCGCGCACATCTATTTGTGCGGTTGGCGCGCGAGGACAGGGACACCTATATAGGGCCGTCGGCCATCCGCAAGGAGGTCCTCGCGCAACTGGTGCCTGGGTTGGGTGCAGGAAACCCGATGCCGGACCGACCATGGCCCGATGACCCCGCCGAACTGAAGCACATGCTGCTGATGGATTGCCTGGTGTACCTGCCGCAGGACATCCTGCAGAAGGTCGATCGCGCGACCATGATGTATTCGCTCGAAGCCCGCAGTCCCTTCCTCGACAAGGCTTTGTTCGAGTTTGCCATACGCCTGCCCTGGCAATGGCACTTTTCAGGCATGCGCGGAAAGCAGCTGCTGCAGGCGGCCATGCGCGGCCGGGTGCCCGACTTCATCTGGAATCGACGCAAACAGGGATTTGCATCACCGGTCAGCCACTGGTTGCGCGACTGGTTGGGCGACGATCTGCTGGCCATGGCCGGCTCGGGGGACACCGGCGTCGTGGAGGCCGCGGGACTGCGCGGTCTGTTGAATGAACATCGCGCAGGGCGTGCCGATCATTCCCAGCCCCTGTGGCTGGCCTATGCCTATCTGCGCTGGCGCGCCGATTGACCTCATGACCGCCCGCGCTGACCGCATCCTGCTGGTATTGCCGAGCCTCGAAAGGGGCGGCGGTGAACGCGTGATGTTGCAACTCGCGGGATCGTTTCTGCGTGCTGGGCGTGAAGTTCACGTGGTGGCGCTGCTCGGCGGAGGTCCGCTGCGCAGCATGGTGCCGCAAGGGGTCAGCTTGCATGAATTGATCGATGCCGATGATGCGCCCCGCGGACTTGCGTTGGCATGGGAGGCATTGCCGCGGCTGGCATCCCTCATTCGGGTACTCAGGCCAAATGCCGTATTGAGTACGATGACCGGCACCAATCTACTGGCGGCGCTGGCATGCAACCGCCCGCGCGTACATACACGTCTCGTTCTGCGTGAAGCGTCCAGTCTCGTCAACACCAAGAGTGCCTTGAAACGGTTGGCCATGCGCTTACTGTACCGGTACGCCGACGGGCTGGTCGCCGTGTCGGATGGCGTCGCTCAGGATTTGCGTGGATTGGGGCTGTCGGACGAACGTATCCATGTCATCCGCAATCCGGTGGACGCCGAGCGTTTGCAGCAGCTGGCAGCCGTCGACCTACCTGCGGCGATTCAGGGTAACGCACCTTATATTATCTCGCTGGGGCGCCTGACCGAGGCGAAGGATTTCCCCACTTTGCTGCGGGCGTACGCGGCTAGTGCATTGCGAGATAGCCATAGCCTCGTCATCGTTGGTGGCGGTGAAGAACGCTCGAATCTGGACAACTTCGTGAGAGACCTCGGTCTAGCGGACCGTATCCTGCTCGTGGGGGCGATGGATAATCCGTATCGCGTGCTGGCAGAGGCTAAGTTGCTCGTCCTTTCCTCGCGCTGGGAGGGCTATCCAAGTGTCCTGCTAGAGGCCTTGGCGCTGGGGGTTTCCGTAGTTTCCACCGATTGCGAGCATGGGCCTCGCGAAATACTTGACGGTGGCCGCTACGGCCGCCTTGTTCCTGTCGGTGATGTAGGCGCTCTGGCGAATGCGATGGATGCCGAGTTGCAGCTTCCATCCCCGCGCACTACGCACCTTCTTGAATCCCATTCTCCACGGCTCGTGGCGTCGAGCTACCTTATGGCGTTGGACGATTCCTGTGCGAATGACATGCTATGAAAGGGTCGATGATGTGCGTGGAATGCAGGGGGCATATTCCGGTAATCGAGTTGTCGATATGAAAGTCCTGTTCGTTCTTCCGAATATGTCAGTCGGCGGTGTCGAGCGGGTTCGTTTGGCGCTGATTGAATATTTTTCCGCTCGAGGAATCGAGTGCCGCCTTGCATTGAGCCAGCGTCGGGGAGAGCTGCTTGAACATGCCTGTCAATTAGTGGCTGTTGACGACCTTGCGCCGCGCGGTTTGCATCAGTTTGTTCCTTCGTTGGCCAGGTTAATCAGGCGAGTGCGGCCGACTCATGTGGTCACGGCGTTTGCGGACATTGGGGTTTTGACCTGGCTTGCACTGAGGCTGGCTCGTAGTCGAGCCAAATGGGTGCATACGGTCGACGGCAAGGACATCGCCGGACCTGATGCTGGATCGATGGGAAAATTGCAATTCCTGACGAGGCGTCATGCGGCCAGGTTTGTATATCGATACGCTGATGCCGTCGTCCCGGTTTCGGAGGGACTTCGCGCGGAGGTCATAAGCGGCGGCGTTCGAAATCCGCGACGGGTTACGGTGCTTTACAACCCGGTCGTTCCGAATGAGGAGCTTCAATGGCGACGGAAGCCGCCAGGTGGAGATCCTGGCCTGTGTCGCATTGTGGCCATGGGGCGATTGGCACCCGAAAAGGGTTTCGACTCACTTTTGCGCGCATTGGTGAAGGTTCAGGGCCCATGGCAGCTCTCCATTTGGGGCGAAGGCGCTGAACGAGTCAAGTTGACTAGACTCATCATGGAGCTCGATATGCAGGATCGAGTGCGGCTATGTGGTTACACATCCGACCCCTTGCGAGCGTTGCGTGACTCGGACCTTTTTGTCATGCCGTCGCAGCATGAGGGTTTGGGAAACGCTTTGATTGAAGCGCTTGCCTGCCAATGTCAGATTGTTGCTTCAGACTGCCCGTACGGCCCGAGGGAAATCCTGCAGGATGGACGACTGGGTGCGTTGGTGCCTGTCGGGGATGTAGATGCACTGGCTGGCGCAATCGAACGAGCGATGGCTGGCCAACGCCGTGTCAGTCCAGAGTTGTTGCTTCAACGAGCGAACGACTTTTCAGTGTCGAAAACCGGGAGTCAATGGGAGCAACTGCTGCGCGAATTGGGTGTCGGGTGATCATTTACGCGCCGGAGTGACGAACGCCTGGCGGCAAGCGGCAATGGTTGTTGACTGATTGGCAAGTTCATTAGATGAGCCTACAGGTATCAACCACCTCTCGAAGTGACTGAAGGTGTACATAAGACATTCTGGAATTCCTCCAGATTGTCGGCATTGAGTGCTGTTAAGCGACCACCGTGGCGGATGGTTTCGAAGGTGTAGCCCAGCTCTGACAAGAAGCTCAAGATGTCACTCGCCCTATAGCCAGCGACTGAGGACGTGAGATCTTGAATCTCCACGATCAATATTGGTCTGAATCGCCGGAGGGTATGTTCGGCACCCCTCAGGCAAGGCAATTCTGCGCCTTCAATATCAATTTTGATTAGGTCGACACGGTCAACCGGATGAGCGGCCAGCCAGATATCCAACGTTGTAATGGGTATACGCTGCAGCTCGGGTGCGCCTTTCCCGCCACCGAACAAACTACCCAGGCCGTGATGCTCGTCATCTGGAATGCCCTGTCCGCAGGATGCGTATACGGGAACACTGTCTGCAGGGGTATCGGATAGACCGGTGCGTGCAACGGTCACCTGATCCAGGCCGTTGCGTGTCACATTCGCCTGGAGTTGGTCGGCGATGGCATCTATGGGTTCGAATGCAATTACGTGCCCGGACCGCCCGACCCGCTTGGCTGCTGTCATCGAGATCTCGCCGATGTTCGCGCCTACGTCGATCACGGTCATGCCTGGACGCAGCATACGGTCAAAAAGCACGATCATCCGGCGATTGTAGTAGCCAGTCCAGAATATGCGGCGCTGCATATGATCTGAAAGACTGAGATCGACATGAATGCCGCCGTCAAAATCAGTAACCTGAATCTTGCCGCGCGCGTGGCGGAAACAAGCTTGCAAGGCAAGTTGAGGAATGGGGATGCGTCCGCCGAACGAGAATGTGTTGCCAAGGCTGCGAAGCAACAAGAGCGCTCGTGACTTCAGGCTGATCGGACGGGTGGTGTGTTGGGTGCTCAAGCGAGGTTACCTGGCGTCAGTGCAATGCATGTTTTGGGTTATTTCTATTCGCAGCTGTTGTGCGATGGACGGTGCGACCTGCTGGATTCAAAAGGGAGCATCCGGGCGTTCCTTCGCTCCAGTCACAATTTAGCCCGGGGCGGTGCTATGTGACTCAATATCAGTGCAATGCCAAAGGCTGCCATAAACCATTCCGAACAGGCCAAGGCCAAAGGCATGCCAAGCGCACCAAATCGCGGGGCAAGTACAACGGCAGCGACTATCAAAACCATCAGGCCCGATACTTCGAACCACACCCTCGCCCATGGCTTGCCTAGTGCCATCATGATGGTGCCTGCGCTCATTCGGATAGCCAAGCCTGGTACGGCCAGACACAACCAGCGGATGGTGTGCCCCAGGCCGCGGTATCTCTCGCCGAATATCCATTCGAAAGCGGGTGAGATCAAGCATAGAGCGACCGCGGCCACTAGCATATAAGCAACGGTGGCACCAAGAATCCGGAGCAGCAAGTGGCGAGTGCGCTCAAGCTGGTCGCGGCCATCGCGAAACAGTCGCGGTAGGGCCGAGGCCATCATCGCGCTAACTGGCAGCGTGATTGCGGAGATGACACGCGCGCCAGCCGAATAAATGCCGGCGGCCGGTAATGGCAATAGCTTGGCGGCAAGCGTTTTGTCGAACTCACCGGGACCGGCGGCCGTTATTGCCAGTGCGGCATATCCCGCGGTTTCGCGAAGTTCAGTCATTCGAGGCAAACGCCATTGGCGTGGAGATGGCCAAGCGGATGGGAAGGTCGTTAGCGCCCATATGAGGGCCCCCAGCGATAACATGGGGTAGACATTTGCATACATGACCAGGCGATCGCTGGTGTGTATCAAGAGGATGCTTGCAGCTGCGATGAGGCGTAATGCGGAAGGTAGTGTCTTGAGTAGTTGCGAGCCCGCGATGTGTCCTAGCCCATGGTGCTCACATACGGCGAGGCTAAATAGCGGTTGCAACCATAACTCGGTGACACCGACCGCAAGTAATACTGACCATGGCGTGCTGGTGATGGGCAATGCCAGCGTGCAGGCTGTGAGGTAAATAGCCAACAACACACCGCCGCACAGTAGCGTGGTTGGAATCGCATAGGGAAGAATCTGTGCGCGGCGCGATGGTGCCCTGGCGACCTCGCCCAGTAGCACGATATTCGTGCCAAATGTAGAAAAAGATCCAAGCAATACCGCCAAGGAGGCGATAGCTGCGAACGCCCCAAACTGGGCCGGGCCAAGCATGCGAGCAACAAGCAGCAATGTTCCTGCCTGCATCACTGTGTACAGACCCATGGCGAAGGTTGTACGGATGGTGCTGCGGGTGATAGGGCCATTCATTGCGATTTGTACGAATCGCGTTGATCTGCGGAAGATTTGCTTTGTTTGGTTAGTCCATCTAGTGCTGCAAGTTGCTTGTCGAGCCGCCCTGCATAATTCAAACGCCGCAACGCGTCGATTTGTACCTGCGCCTTATCCGGCTGCCCGTGTCGGGTATATAGCACGGCCAAGTCAATGCGATAGGCGGGTTCGTTCGGTTCGCTCGTGGTCGCGAGTATCAGATATTTCTCCGCCAGCAGATCGTCGTGCATGACGTCTCGCTGGAAGACTGCGTAAGCGGCATTGAGTCGCGCAATAGGGTGTGGTCGTGAAAGCACCGCCTGATAGGCGCGCTGAAGTTGTGCGCTATCGAATTTGCAGCCGCCCTTGCTGTGGCACTGTGTCAGCGTCATCAATGCGGAGATGTTCTCCTGTCCGGTAGGCTGGTCGCGTAGCTTGCGCACCAGTGATTCCCAGTAGGCGTTATCGTCGCCCTGCTGATCGTGGTCGACAAGCATGATCAATGCTTGATCGGGCAAGACGGACGACCCTGGAATCGCGGCAGCCTGCTGCAAATAGTTGAGTGATTCAGTCCGCATCTTGCCTGGCTCATAGTTGGACGCAATGAGTAGCAAGCGACCTGCCTCGTACACTGCGCGTCCTGATGTAGGGTGGTTTTTGGCTTCGGTGACGGCCAGTCGCAGCGGGTGGGACCAATCCATCGCGCGAAGATGCGTGACCAGCGCGAGCCACAACAAGAAGATGGTGACCAGAAAACCGCGCAGTATCGGCAGTGCGATCTTCCAGCGCAGGCCGAGCAGCCAGGTACCTACGGCAAGCAGTACGCCGATCGACCCAAAATACATGCGCTGTTCGTAAACCAGCTCCAAGGGGATGATGGTGGCAGTCAGCAGTTGCGCGGCGAAAAACCAGCCAATGCCAAGTGTGACCAGTGGTTGCCGATGACGTAGCCATACCGCAAGCACAATGAGCGCAACCAGAAAAGCGATCGCGGCCAACGTCGTCCATGGCGTCAGCAGCCCGGTCGAAACCACGACGTCATCGTGGTACAGGCTCAACACCATGGGGTTGGGTAGCAGTGTCCAGTGCAGATAGTCCACCAGTACGCGTGGCTCGGTGAGGAGGCGCTGGGCAAGGTTGAAATCGCGGCCTACCCATGTGCCGGGACGCAGGGCTGCGCGCAACAACCACGCAAAGCCCAGGATCGCGGGGACAAACAGAGTGACGACAAAACTCCACCAAAGGCGAGGATCCTGCACTTTCCCTGGCTGCTGTGCTGAGGGCACGCGTGCAAAGCGCAGCAGGATCCATTCGGTAAGAAACGCGAAAACAGGTAGCAGTACGGCGCTTTCTTTCGCCGTCAACCCCAAGACCGTGCCCAGCACCATGCCGCTGACGGCCAAGGCGAACCCTTGCCTGTCACGACGCGAGACTTGTGCCGTCAACATCATCCAGCGGCCGTGCAAGTACGCCCACAAACCGGCCAGCATGAATACCTGGCATAGGCTCTCCATGCGTTGCACCACGTACAACACCGCCATCAGGTTGATGGGCAGCAGCATCCACGATGCAGTCACGAACAGCGCAAGGCGTGACGCGGCAGCGGGGTCGATGTTCTTTGGCGTGTGCAGCGCCAGCAGGCGTAGCAACGCGCGCAACATGCCGAACAGCAGTGCACCGTTGAGCAGATGGATGATAATGTTGGTCAGCTTGAACGACCACGGGGCACTACCACCCAAGTACCAGTTCAAGGAGAACGTGAGCGATGCCAGTGGCCGATGCAGGAAGCTCGAGGGTGAAGACAGCAGTGAATTTACCCACGCTCCCAGCGTCGAATGCCCGGGTGCGATATGGATGTCCGGGTTGTCCACGATGTTCGGATAGTCGTCGAACACCCAGCCGCCGGTAAGGCCTGGCCAGTAAATGGCCGCCGTCGCGATGATCGCCATTGCTAGCAGTAGCCAAGGTAGACGCTGGCGTGTGGTATCACTGAAGTGCATGCGGACATTCCAAGTGCAAAGCCGGCTTGTAGCGGTGAATCGTTTCATTGCGCCGAAGAGTCGGGCGGGTAGCGCAAGCACATGGATGGTGTCGATCAGATATGTGCTGACTTGCCACGGCTACCCGGGTCTTGCGTCGTGTTGCCTGATGCTGGCGTTGCATCAACGGGCCATGGGTTGATAGGTAGTGCTCCGATGGGTTGTCCATCCTTTGAGCGCATCATCATCACAAGGTCGCCATTGCGCGCCTGAATCGGCAACCACAGGACTTGTGCCTCGTCCGTGTGGTGACGTTTGAGCCAATTGTCGATTTCGCCATGCTTGTCTGGATAGAGCTTGATCAGGGCATTAACGGGTTGTGCCCGTTGCAGCAATGATGACGCGACGTCTGGGTAAGGTACGTAGTACTTGGGCAGTTCCTCCACGTCTTTGCCAGTCGAAAGCGTGCTGAACAACAGTGCGTTGCGTTCCTTCGAATCGGTAGGCAGCTTGGTGCCCACCAGTACTGGCCCCGTCCACGATAGTTGCTGCCACTCCGGTCGGCTGGCCTGCGCCAGGTCCTGCGTTATCAGCTGGTTGGCGTCAACGAGCACGAAACGGTCGATAGCGGCCACCAGAAATACGGGGCGCGTGCTCACAATCGTATGAGAGCCATACACAAGTGCCATGGCCTGCACGATACCGATCACAGCAAGGTCAAATTTCAAGCCAGGCTTGCCGCTCTTGAATACGATAAGGGTGATCAGAGGTCCCAGCGTTACATCCACGAACACCACTAGTGTCAACAATTCGTCGGCGCCACCGGCATGGAAATACGGTGGTGGATACCAAACAAAAAGCAGCAGAGCCGATACGATCGCGGCAATCGTGGCGCTGACATAGAGATGGATGAATGCGGCTTTCCAGCGTGACATGCGGCCATTCTATATGGGGTAACGCGGTCCCTTGAAGCCTGCGCTTTGGGCACTGTATGGGAGGGTCGCATCAGCGTTTCGGAACCTTGCCGGGGCATGGGCTGACTCTCATGATCCTGCGCTACGCCCATTAAACAAAAAGCCTCGCACATGGCGAGGCTTCCGTAACGCAGGGCGTGTCAGGAACTGAAAATCAAGGTCAACGGCACTCGGCAGGGGCGTACTTGGCTGGCAGGGTGCCAAGAGTGGAGGTGAGCTTGTGAGCTTGCGCGGTGATGTTGGAGGTCGAAGCGCAGGCCCAGTCGATCGTTCCCGACATACCGGCCACCAGCGCTGCCCCGCCGATGTTGGGAGTCAGGTTCAACGTCGTGCCTCGTACAGTAGTCGGCAGGCTGGTGTCCTGACTGGTGGTGATGGTGATCATGCCGGTGGTCGCGTCGACGAGAAGATTTGCAACGTACTTGGACGCACTCGTGCCTGTGCCTGGAAATTGCGCATGGGCGGAGACGAGGCCGTTCAAGTCATTCGTCTGAAAGCCCTCGGCCACGGCCGTCTTGGCCGGCTCGGCGATGACGACGCCTTCGCTGATCTTGGCGCGGACGGCATAATCCTGATAAGCAGGGATGGCGATAGCCGCAAGGATGGCGATGATCGCCACGACGATCATCAACTCGATCAGGGTGAAGCCTTTTTGAATGGTCTTCATGGAAGTTCTCATTGCCTCGTTAGCGAACCTTTGATGCCCCCTGGTGCCTGCCCCCATCGCGCGGGGTTGACACCCTTCAATCATGGTCAAGAACAACCAAGAAGCTGACCTGTCTTAAGCACTTTATGTGCCATGGATGCCTTGCAAAAAGGGTGTGGCAGGATTGCCGCTTGCAATGTGTTATCCGTCACGAAAAGAGGCGCCGACTTGCACATAAAGACTCAACCCTATTACCCGGCCAACCCATTGAGTTGCCGAGGGTCCTGAACCCCGCGCCCGGGGTGTTGGATGGCGGACTGCTTGGGTGACTTGGAGGATTGCAGCAACGCTGATTTGGTGCGCATGGTTTCGCACCATTTACCCCAAAAAGAAACCCCGCACGTGGCGGGGTTTCAGAAGTCAGCGCGTGTTGAAACTAAAAAATCAGATTCAACGGCACTCTGCGGGAGCGTACTTGGACGGCATAGTGCCCGCGGCACCAACCGTCAGCTTGTGGGCTGTTGCGGTGGCATGGGTATCCGAAGCGCAGGCCCAATCGATCGTGCCGGTGGCGCCGGCTGCCAGCGCTGCGCCACCGATGTTTGGGGTCAGCGTCAACGTGGTGCCTCGTACCGCAGTCGGCAGGCTGGTGTCCTGGCTGGTGGTGACAGTGATCATGCCGGTGGTCGCGCTGACCAAAACGTTCGAGACATACTTGGACGCAGAGGTGCCAGTACCGGGGAATTGCGAGTTGGCAGCGGCGACACCAGCGATGTCGTTCGACTGGAAGCCTTCGGCCACGGCAACCTTGGCCGGCTCGGCGGCGACGACGCCTTCCGTGATCTTTGCGCGCACGGCGTAATCCTGATACGCCGGGATGGCGATAGCCGCCAGGATCGCGATGATCGCCACGACGATCATCAGCTCGATCAGGGTAAAGCCCTTCTGTACGTTCTTCATGATGGTTCCTCTGTTTGATTAGCTAACCGGTGATGCCCCCTGAGCCCCGGCCCCGATTTCCCCCTAGGCGGGATCGGTTCCCCTTACAGCGGTCTGGAACGACCAGGAAGCTCTTGGCCTGTACAGCACATTACGTGCCGTACATATCGTAGGCGATTACCCACATCCATGTAGGCGCCCTGTAGGCACTTGGATTGTGCACACTGTCACGGGATCGGGCAATTGGCCGACAACACCATGCTATCAAACGTTTTTTGCCGTGTTAGAGCGTGCGTCGTTGATTGTCACAAAGTGACGTTGATCGTCATGGCGGGGTGTGGCACAAGTCACGAAACGCCCTTGGTGGGCACTTATTGATCTCTGGAAGGGGTGTAGCGATTCGCCCGTGGCGTAGCGGCGGGCGGCGGGCGAGCTCACAAGAGGGGGCTGTCCCCTTTGGCACTGCAGTGCCCACTCGTCCCGCAATGGGCATTCCGGTGTGGCGACTACGAAAGATGGCTATGTGCGGCGTGAAAAATGTGCCTTCGTCTGAAGGCCATCATCAGGTCGGTAGTCCGCGGACGAAAAGAAGTTCGGGCGCGGAAGAGCTGATGGAAAGGGCTACTTCCTCAGTCTCGCCCGAACGGTTGGCCGGAGGGGGAGCGGCATGTCGTAGTGCGAAGCTAAAGCGGGACGGATCGTTATCAACCTGCGGCCACCGCTAGACGCAGCTGCCACGGTTCCGCCCTTGCACTGCAAAGCGCTGGCTCTTACCGTCAGGGCCTTCGTAGCACCCAGGGAACCCCTCGATGAAACCCTTGTTTGTCGCGCTCGCGCTCTCGCTTGCCGTCACCTCAGCCGTCGCGGCCGAGGTCGAAAACCACGGCCCGCATCCGTTCAATATCCGCGACCTCGTGATGATGGATCGCGTGGGCGACCCGCAACTGTCGCCGGATGGGCGGTACGCGCTCTATACCGTACGTGCTACCGACTACGCGGCGAACAAGGGCGTGACGTCGATCTATCTGCTGGACCTCGGCAAGGGCGGCACGCCGGTGAAGCTGGTGGAGAAGGCTTCGTCGCCGCGCTGGGCGCCGGATGGCCAGGCGTTTTATTACGTTGCGGCGAAGGACGGGGTGGCGCAGGTTTGGCGCCGGTCGACCACGGCTTCGGCGGAAGCAGTGCAGGTGACGCATGCGCCGATCGATGTGGACGGTTACAAGCTCTCGCCGGATGGCAAGAAGGCACTGCTGACGTTTGGCGTGTTCACGGACTGTGCTGATCTGGCCTGTACCAAGGAGCGCCTGGACGGTCGCGCCGCGGACAAGGCATCGGGCACCGTCTATGACAAGCTGTTCGTACGCCATTGGGACACGTGGTCGGATGGCCGCCGTGCGCAGCTGTTCATCGCCGATGTCGATAACGCTAGCGAGCAGCCCGTGCTGCTTACCCGTGGCATCGATGGCGACGTGCCGAGCAAGCCTTTTGGCGGCGACGAAGAATTCAGCTTCTCCCCCGACGGCAAGACGGTGTACTTCAGCGCTCGCATCGCCGGCAAGACCGAACCGTGGTCGACCAACTTCGACGTCTATAGCGTGCCTGCCGATGGCTCGGCGGCGCCGAGCAACCTCACCGCCGCCAACCAGGCCTGGGATGCATTTCCGCTGCCTTCGCCGGACGGCAAGACGCTTTACTACCTGGCGATGAAGACGCCGGTGTCGGAAGCAGACCGCTTTGGCATCATGGCGCTGGATCTGGCGACCGGTCAGAAGCACGAAGTGGCCCCCAACTGGGATCGCTCCGCCGGCGGACTGCAGATTTCTGCCGATGGCAAGACGCTTTACGCCACTACGGATGATCAGGGCCAGCACCCGCTGTTTGCCATCGATGCCGAAACCGGCAAGGTCACGACGCTGGTGACTGCCGGCGATGTCGGCGCGTACTCGGTCGGCAAGTCGAGGCTGCTGGTGCAGCGTGACGACCTCAAGCGTTCGGCCGACCTGTATGTGGCCGACCTGAAGGGCAAGGGCCTCAAGCAGGTGACGCACTACAACGCCGCGCGCCTGAAGAACGCGCAGATGGGTGAGCCGGAGTTCTTCACCTTCAAGGGTTGGAATAACGAAACGGTGCAGGGCTACGTGGTGAAGCCCGCCAACTACAAGTCGGGCAAGAAATACCCAGTGGCCTTCATCATCCATGGTGGTCCGCAGGGCGCGATGAGCAACGGCTGGAGCTATCGCTGGAATCCGCAAACCTATGCGGGCCAGGGGTTTGCCGTGGTCACCATCAACTTCCACGGTTCCACCGGCTATGGTCAGGCATTCACCGATTCGATCTCCGGTGACTGGGGTGGCAAGCCACTGGAAGACCTGAAAGCGGGCTGGAGCGCGGCGCTCTCCAAGTACAGCTTCCTCGATGGCGATCGCGCGTGCGCGCTGGGCGCCAGCTATGGCGGCTACATGACGTATTGGATCGCTGGTGTGTGGAACCAGCCGTGGAAGTGCCTGGTAGACCACGATGGTGTGTTCGACGCACGCGCCATGTATTACGACACCGAAGAGCTCTGGTTCGAAGAGCGCGAGAACGGTGGTACGCAATACGAACATCCGGAGAACTACGAAAAGTTCGACCCAATCAATCACGTCAAGGATTGGCGCGTGCCGATGCTGGTGATCCATTCGGCCAAGGATTTCCGCATCCCGGATACGCAGGGCCTCGGCGCCTTCACGGCGCTGCAGCGTCGCGGCATTCCGAGCAAGCTGCTGCACTTCCCCGATGAGAACCATTGGGTGCTCAAACCGCAGAACAGCGTGCAGTGGCACGAGACGGTCAATGCGTGGTTGAAGCAGTGGACGTCGGCGGAGAACGCCAAGGACGCCGCGAAGTAAACGTGGGGAGTAAGTAAGAGAAAGGCGGCCACAGGGCCGCCTTTCTCTTTTTCAGCAGCCTGATTTGCCTTAGTGGCGGCAATTCGATGGCACGTACTTGAAGTGCGTGGCTTCGGCGCTGACATCGCAGCCCCAAACAATGGGTTGGCCCGCCAACATAGGACCCGTGGGCCGACCAGTAGTAGAACTGATCGTGCCACTGCCGGGGGTCAGGTGAAGAACGATGCCAGGAACGCCAACCGCGGAGTTGTATGTGACGGTGATTTGGCCATCGTTCGCCGCAGGTGTTGTGGCGACCGCCGCAACGGCAATGCTTTCAACCATGTTGGTCGGCGTGAATTCATAGCCATAGCTGTTTACGGCTGTGTCTCCGGTGCCAGTGTACGCAACGATGGCCTGGCCGATATTGGACGCGACGGTTTCGGACACTGCGAGCTTCGCGGCGTCAGCCAGCACGATGCCTTCTGAAACCTTCGCGCGGATCGTGTAGTTCTGATACTGCGGAATGGCGATAGCCGCGAGGATCGCGATGATCGCTACCACGATCATTAGTTCGATCAGGGTAAAGCCTTTTTGTACAGTCTTCATGGGGAGTCCTCAGCAAATTGGCGAAACATCGGTGATGTGGCTGAGCCCCAGTTCGGATTCCCTTGTGGGTATCGGTTCTCTTGGATGAT
>Ga0310811_10002007_pt1 | contig 25299 bp, 27 predicted proteins | sample YCmetagenome_FD_207642 | JGI IMG/M metagenome (GOLD analysis project Ga0310811, IMG submission 207642) | Soil microbial communities from experimental microcosm in Duke University, North Carolina, United States - YC | ecosystem: Engineered > Artificial ecosystem > Soil microcosm > Unclassified ... | reverse complement strand
TCGAAGAAGTCGTGAATAACTGCGAGAGACGCTTCCGCATTGTTGATGTTTTCGCGGTAGCGACGAGCCTGCTCCGTGTCAGCCGCTGAGCGCGTTTCATAAAGCTCCTGGAACACTTCCACGATGCTTTCGTCCACGGAACCAAGCTCGATGTAGGCCATCAGCTTGCCAGCAATGCCCAAATCCCAACTGGAGCGGTTCGGCTGCCGGTATGGGCCGAAGTGAAGGCCCGCGGCGGCATAGGCATGGCCAATCATCGGAAACAGCGATCCGATGAGCCGCGCGCCCTGGGGCTCGACATAGTAAAGGCGTGGAAAGATACAGCCGTCCCATACCAGACACAACGCGGGTTTCCCCGCGCTGGCGAAAGGACTGGTGCTATATGCTGAGGCGACATGGCCCGTGACATGCGGGTAGCTCTTATATGGAAACTCCTCGCCTCCGAGGAGGAGGCCATAGCCGTCGACGGAATCAAGGAGGCCCTCAGCATGACGCTCGACATATGGCGCGCCTTTTAGCGCGACCGGCACCGCTCCGCTTAGGAGCTGGAACTGCGATTCATTCTCCCCGTCCCAGCCATCAATCACGAACTGATCGATGTCGCGCGGATTCAGGCCATGCTCCGCCAAGGCGAAGACGACTGCATCGAGATTGTCGACGGACTGATAGCGAGGACCATTGCCGCGCTTCTCTTGCTCGACGCAAAAAAGACGCCGACCGTCCTCGACGACAGCAATTGCTCCGTCATGTGTCAACTTTATTCCGCAGATGCGCATACGTCCTCCTGGCCTAATGACCGGCGTTTGATTGTGCCGACGCGCCGCCCGGCTTCAGAAACCGGACGATCAAGCAGTCTTCGCTCGCCGACCCGGTGCAGCAGTGCCGGCGCTCGATCTCTGATAGGCTCTCATTGAAGAGAGCGATCACCGTCTCAGCACCGGCAGCATGCCCCCAGCGTTGACATATTTCATCACGCGCAGACCCGAAAATGAGAGTCTCATCTGGCGCAAGCATACTCACCAGGTTGCGGATAGCCGCATGCATCTCGACGACGTCCCTGAGGTAGTAAAGAACCTCAGCCACGACAATCAAATCGAATTGCTCAGTGGTCGAGAACCGCTGAATGTCGCAGGTCACCCAACTAATATGTGACCATTTCCCGGTCCGCAGTCGCGTTCGCTCGATTGCCTGCGGCATGACATCCACGACCGTAAGTCGCTCGCATAGCGGCGCCAGCATCTCCGTGAATGCACCGGCTGCACATCCTACTTCGAGCGCAGACGCCGCATCTCCGTCGCGGCGCGACATCCGGAGCATTTGCGCGTATCGCTGCTGCTCGAACGCACTAGTGTCGAGGCGCCACGGGTCGTCGACAGCCAACTCTCGCTCTAATAACTGATGGTTTTCGTCCTGAGTCATCAGCCGACCACTTATTTGTAGACAGTCGAACGATCGCGACCGGAAACACTCTCCGTCGCCGCCAGGCTCGATGGAGGCTGCGATAACGCCGCCTTACGAATAGGAGCAGGCGCCCCCCTACACCAGCAGGACTTCGTCCGGCATTCGGGTGCAGGATGACAGGCTGTTTCCCCTCTTCCGTCGGCATATCGGTGACTTTCCGAGATAGCCAATCGCTATTGCTCAATGTACAAAGCGCATAGGCCTTCAAAGGCAGTAAGAGACAGATATTGATCGGCGTGTGGAGCGAGAAGCCGATAAACCGCAGCTCGCGGGCACGAAGCGCTGCCACACAGCACCGGACCGTAGTCATTGCAGCAATCGTCAATCCCGTCCACCAGGGTATAGAGCCATCGATCAGGAGCTGTGCGAGCGCAGCAAGTGATGAAATGGCGAGGAGCAATGGGCCGAGATTTTGCCCGATAACGTCTAGCGTCAAATAACCATCGAGCTCTGGCAGCAGGCGCCAAGCAAGAAACGTATCTCGAAAGGTACTTCGCGCCCAGCGGAGTTGCTGTCGTAGATATGGCCGAAGACTGTGCGGGACGACTGTGGCTGCTATGGCGTCCGGAACGTATTCGGTTCGAAACCCCGCCTTGAGCATGAGTATCGTTAGGTGGCGGTCCTCGCCGAAATCGCTCGGCTTCCCACGAAAGAATTGGGCTTCATATTGATCAAGAAGCAAGGCGAGCGCGGAACGCCGATACATGGCACATGGGCCGCAGCAACACATGACGGCACCGAAGCGCGCCTGTGCCGCGCGCTCTTCGTTGCACGCGAGCCAATATTCCATGTCGATCAGCCTGGTCAGCCAGGTCTGGTTGCGATTGCTCGCGATCAGCTGACCCATGGCCGCACCGATTCCCGGGTCATGCATCTTCAATACAAGCTTCGTGACGACGTCGGCAGCAAGTATCGTATCGGAATCGACGTTGAGAACCAGATCACCGGATGAGCTGCGTATCGCTGCGATCTGCGCCTTGCGCTTTCCCACATTGTTCGCCAACAAGATAAAACTGAATCTCGGATCGCTCGCATATATCCGGTGTACAGGCGCGACAACGTCGCGGTTTGCCGATCCGTCATCGACCACATATACCTGCATCTTTCCGGCGTAGTCTTGACTGGCAATCGACTCCAGACATTCGGCGAGTGTGTTCGGATTCTCGTTGAAGCACGGCACGATCACGTCCACAGCAGGAACGACCACCTCGGCTTGTCCAAGGTTGTCCAGCGATGAGTTGATCGCCGGCTGAGCATAAAGCGCTTGCACGCTCTTATAGATCGTCGATAGGAGCGCATAAGATGAAACGGCGGCAGCACTGGTCGTCGCGAGCAGGTCCATGGGGTGTCGTTTTTTCAGTGGAGTTGAGGGAGTGGACGGATTACAAACCCGCGCCGTTGTAGTGCTGGAATGAGATATGCCAGCGCCGTCCTGGTCTGATCGCGCAGCGTAGAGCCACTGGGCAATCCCTCCTCATCGGGAGGATATCCGTCGTGCAGGAGCACAATTGCACCCGGGCGTACGTTCGCCAGTACGGAATTCACAATTGCATCAACCCCGGGGCGGGACCAATCTCTAGGGTCGACCGACCAGTGCAGAGCCGTGAGACCAGCGCTCGCCGCCACTGCGAGCACATCTCGCGTCCATATGCCGTAAGGCGCTCGCATATGCCTGGGCGAGGCCAGCGGGCACGCCAGACGGATGGCTTCGCTCGCCGTCAGCACCTCGTCGTGTAGCTCCGTAGGTCCGCATCTGGATAGATCAGGATGGGTCATCGTATGGTTCGCAACCTCATGCCCTTCCGCAATCATTCGTCGGATGAGTTCAGGATGCTCCGTCGCGTACGTCCCGATGACGAAGAATGTCGCGGGGACCCGATGTTGCGCCAGGACATCGAGCACCTCTGGCGTACAAAATGGATTTGGCCCATCGTCAAAGGTCAAATGGACAGCTCGACTTCCGCCCGCGTCAGCGTAGTCGCAGCGGACAGTAGATAGGGTGGAACGCTCTGTCACAACTCAGGCCCGTTACGATCGATGACAGTCCCGGCCGGCCATTCGCTTATCGAGCGTCCGACCGGAAACACCACGACGATCACGTCTTCGATGCGCGTCGGCGATAAATTTGGATAGACATCCGGCAAGGTGGAGCGGACGCGAATGCCACGCATCAGGGTGGCGAGCCCCTGCCTTTCGACCAGTCGGGTCAAATGTTTTTCGAGGGCCGAGCGAACCGCGCCAAATCCGAATGGAACGCCGAGCTCCTGGAGTGCGGGATACATCACGCGCATTGCGTGGCCTATCCCGTGCCCCTCGAGATCGGGGCGCACCGCATACAACCCCAGTTCGGCCACAGGGAGATCGACTTCACCAACTTTGATGAAGCGGCGCAGTAGCCCGATGTGAGCCGCTACCCCGCGCGCGTCGTAACCAATTACGCGGAGCTCGGGTCTTGCTCCAGCCCAACTTCGGCTCCGCTCAAACGGCTGCGCATTGAACGCACCCGTCGGTCCGTAACTCTTGCGGAAGAACTCCGCGAGCTCGGCATGATCGGCGAGCTGCAGTTCACTTTCCCAACGAAGGCTCCACTGCACTTGAGCGCGCCCAGAAGATCCTTCCGCAGTCGGGGAGACGGCAATGTTCATGGCGAGCTTCCTTGCGCCGGTGGAATGAAGAGCGGGGATGGTCACGTCAATTCGCTATTCGCCGAACCGCCGATGAATGCTGAGATGCGCCGCCATGCTCTGTCGGAGCTCGGCACTGCTCGCCTACTCCGCGCCGCTGGCCTTTGCGCGACGGAGCGATCGCTTGATTGCACCCTCGTGCGGTTGATGCCGCGCTCACGATAACTCGGAAGCTGCCGACGAGGCGGTTGGGCTAGCCAGAACCTGTCTGCACCAGCGAGCTTTTGTGCCTGCAGTCGCATCGCCCTCCGGCGCTTTGACGTCTGAGGGCCGGCCATCGGCGCGCAAGCCTCATCGATGGCGCATCGGAGCGGCATCAGATCACACTGGCTTTTATACATCTTCGACACGCCCCACATGCACTGGACAGGCGAGCCATTTGGAACGGCGCCTGGAATTCTTGGCATCCGCAACCTGCGTCTGCCTCTATTCTTCGACACTAGAATGAGGCTGAACGCGCCCTCAATTGTACGCGGGTAAACCTGAAATATGGAAACGGATGATATCCGCATACCAACGTTTATCGGGACGCGCTTGGCGTTCGAACGGCCACGCTTAAGGAGAAACAACAACGCGCGCCCATGGTGCGCTCCCACGTCTGGGAGCTCTTCTCTTAGCTCACGTGAACGACCGGAAACCATCGTGGCGCGTCTAATTGCTTTTTCCAAACTTCAGTTTGCTATCCAACCTCCCCCAGTTTGGTAAAATCGATTGTTTCGATAGAACACATCCACACGATGGATAGACTCATCACATGCGGTTCAAGGGACTTGATCTAAATCTTCTCGTTGCGCTCGACGCCGTGATGACGGCGCGCAACCTCACAGCGGCGGCTCGCAAAATCAATCTGAGCCAGCCTGCTATGAGCGCTGCGATCGCACGGCTGCGCACCTATTTCCGCGATGAACTCTTTACTATGAGAGGTCGCGAACTCGTCCCGACACCTGGCGCGGAAGCGCTTGCAGGTCCGGTTCGCGAGGCTCTGCTGCACATCCAACTCTCAATCATATCGCGGGACGCGCTCGACCCTGCTCAATCGAGCCGACGCTTCAGGGTCATTCTCTCAGATTTCATGACGATCGTTTTTTTCCGCAGAATTGTGGACCGCATGGCGCAAGAAGCCCCCGCGGTGCGCTTCGAACTGCTGCCATTTTCTGATGAACCGGATGAGCTGCTGCGGCGGGGCGAGGTCGACTTTCTCATTCTGCCGGAACTTTTCATGTCGAGCGCGCACCCTAAGGCGACGCTGTTCGACGAGAGCCTCGTATGCGTCGGATGCCGCGCGAACAAGCAGCTATCCCGGCAGCTTACGTTCGAACAATACATCTCGATGGGGCACGTTACTGCCAAGTTCGGACGCGCACTGAGACCGAACCTCGAAGAATGGTTTTTGCTTGAGCACGGCCTGAGGAGACGAATTGAGGTCGTCGTGCAGGGCTTTAGCCTGATTCCGCCCCTGTTGCTAGACACGAGCCGTATCGGCACGATGCCCTTACGACTGGCCAGGCACTTCGAAAAGCGGATGCCGTTGCGGATCATCCAACCGCCCCTCCCCCTGCCCACATTCACAGAGGCCCTGCAGTGGCCCTCATTCCACAATACCGACCCCGCGAGCATCTGGATGCGTCGGATATTGCTCGAGGAAGCATCCAACATGGCATCTGGGGACCAGGAGCCTCCAACTCGCAGGCGCTGTTAGGCTTACCTTAAGCTGCGCTCTGAACATCCCCGGCACACTGTAGAACCTTCGACGTGCCCCGTTTTCTTTCGTCTCTCCAGGGTATGGAGGTGAGAAGGAGCCACAGACGCGCAATGCGACGATCGGTCGCGAAGCCTTTTCCAGTTGTGCGCGTGGTGACCTCGAAGGTGCGGTTTGATGCGCTCACGACGCATTCAGGCTACGTCCGGCAACCATCGCAGAAGAATATGCCTGCCGTGCAAATGTTTGGCTCTATCACTAAAATGTCTTGAACCGCACATTGCGTCAGGTTGTAGGTTGCTCTCGTGACAAGCGCTGCACGACCCAGCTGTCGACACCGCGCTTTGGCACGCTGACGAACACTGGGCTGATCTGCCATCAGCGGACTGAACGACCCTGCTGCGTGGCCGGCCGGAACCGGCAAGACCAATTAGCTTGGAGCTCCCGACGCTTTCCCGCCGCTGCCGATCGGCTTTCCGCCTGCTCTCCATTGTTGCGGTCATCTCGCAAGCTTCCTTTCCCGGGCGCAGGAATGAGCCGATGTCCATTGGGGCGGGCCAAGACGATTGCTCCAGGCGCTGGCGCCACCGCACGCTATTGCGCAGCAACGACGTTTGTGCCGGATAGGAAGAGATGCGTTTCAAAGGTCTGGATCTAAATCTTCTGGTCGCGCTGGATGCTCTAATAACTGAGCGCAACCTCTCGTCAGCCGCACGCAAGATCAATCTTAGTCAGCCGGCAATGAGCGCAGCCGTTGCCCGGCTGCGCAAGCATTTCCGTGATGAACTGTTTGGAATGAGGGGGCGCGAACTTGTCTTGAGCTCACGCGCGGAAGGGCTCGCGGCTCCTGTGCGCGAGGCTCTGATGCACATTGAACTCTCGATTATGGCCCGACATCCGTTCGACCCAGCTCGATTGAACCGCCGATTCAGGATCGTCCTTTCTGACTTCGTAACAGTTGTGCTCTTCCGAAATGTCGTAGCACGCGTCACGCGAGAAGCCCCCGCCGTCAGCTTCGAATTGGCTGCGCCGACCGATGAACACGAGCTGCTCCTCCGCCGCGGTGAAGTCGATTTTGTTATCCGGCCAGATTTTTTCATGTCCAGCACGCACCCCAGAGCGGCCCTATTCGAGGAGCGACTCGTCTGCGTAGGCTGCTGCACCAATAGGGAATTACAACCCCGGCTTACATTCGATCGATATATGTCGATGGGTCACGTTGCAGTTAAGCACGGAGGTGCGCCCCGGACGCCAGTTGAGCATTCCTTTTTGACTGATCTCGGACCCACGCGGCGCATCGACATCCTCGTGCAGAGCTTCAGCATGATCCCGCCTCTCATAGTTGGGACGAACCGCATAGGCACGATGCCATTAGGGCTCGTGAGGCATTTCCAAAGAACGATGCCCCTTCGGATCGTTGAGCTTCCGCATCCATTCCCCGCCTTCACCGAGGCGGTCCAATGGCCCTCACTTCACAACAGCGACCCGGGAAGTCTGTGGATGAGGGACATTTTGTTTCAGGAGGCCACCCGCATGGCAACTACACAAGAGCTCCGTGTGACCAGCAGCCCGGAAGACGCGGAGCCCCCGGGACATTTCGTGCGATCCGTCTCACCGTTGCCGTAAGCACATTCGCGAAGTCTACGAACCTCACATTCCAACACTTGTCTCAACACACAATTCCTGCTCGCCTGGCTTGCTCTTATTGCCGGGGGAAAGGATCCTTGCGGCAGGCAAGAGGCGCTTTCGCTCTTCGCACCTCCGCCTCGGGGGCGAGAAACGGCAGACTGCCGACTTGATGCTTTTAGGGACGGGAACGGAACGGGGCCGGCGAGCGACGGAGCAATGCCTTCGCACTGAAGCTAGGCGTTTACGTTGCAACGGCCGCGGCAGGGCGCAGCTCTCTCAAGAAGGTAGGCCAGGCACGGAGCTCTTGCCGTCAACTCCCTGGGTCGGTAGTTGCTCCCGATGAACGGAGATGATCAGCTTATTCGGATTCCTACCACCGTTCATTGTGAGCATAGAGATCGTCGGACTTGCCGTGCCGTCGAAGCTAGCATCGCGAACGCGTGTGGCCTGAACGCATCACACAGCAGCACATCACATCCTCATCGCTTTGCGCCGCAGGTATGACTTCTTTTGGCCCTACCGCAGCCAAACGTCTTGACGACGTGCGCTGCGCTTGACTCAATTTCAAACAAGGAGCTGAACGTTGAAGCTTTGCAGCGGGGTGTTCGATCCAGAAGAGCTATCTGCCCTCGGACGGCTTTATGACGGCGCCGTCGACGCGCTACCTCCGTCGATGCGGAGTCCAGAAAACTGCGCAGCAATCGCCAAACTTATCCTGGAGCGTACGGCGGCTGGCGAGGCTGAACTGGCACGCCTGGCGAACTTGTTGATCACCCTTTCTCCTGAGGGTTGATCAGCCGCCATTCTAAGGATAGTCACCACTCGCGCGCATGAATTAAAGGCGATTCAACTGGAGCTTAGAAATCCGCTTGAATCATACGTGACGTCAGGTTGTAGGCTTTGAAATTGAACAACATGAACAGAGCTACACCAAGACGGCGTCGATGGCGCATTGGCGAACTTGCAGAGGCGACCGGAGTAACGGTGCGCACGCTGCACCATTATGAGCACACTGGACTGCTAGCAGCGACAGAGCGCACTGAGGGCGGTCACCGGATGTATGACCGCGAAAGCGGGCAACGGGTTCATCAGATTCGCGCGCTGCGTGAGCTTGGCTTCTCGCTCGTGGAGATCCGTAAAGCTATGGAGGGGACGACCTCACTCACGGACTTGCTGCGCAAACATCTAGAGCGCATAGAAGTCCAAGTCGCGCGCACAACTCTGTTGCGCGACCGTTTGCGCAACATGACCATCGACAGCGAGGCGCAGGTAAGTGTGGATGAGCTGCCTGCCACCCTGAACGCCATGTCGCGCGCCGAGACGCGGAGTCAGACGTCCCGGTGCACCTGCAATTTAGCTGCGGAGCGAGAGGACCGCTGGCGGCGAATCCGTGATGATCTTCGCGACTGCATGGATGGGGGCGAGCACCCTTGCGGAGAGCGCGCAAAGGCTGTCGCGGTTGCAGCACGCTTGCTGATCAGCGAAATCGCCGGCGACGATTCACGTGTTTCGATGATCCTGAAGGTACTTGCACGATTAAGCGCGCCCCGCAGTCTGGCTGGTTGGGATCCCTGTCTAATGCAATATCTCGATCTTGCCCTTGGCGGATTGGAGGATCAGCCTTACTGACGCATTCATGGCGGGTTCCACACGCCGGTTAGGGCAAGCTAAGAAACGCTAGGTGAACCGGCCGCTCTCCGACGCGGCTTGGAGTTTTACGGAATCAAACGGAAGGATTGTCACCGCCGGTCGATCCGCGTCCCTGACGCCTCCATCGCTCTTCCCAAAAGGGCTTGATCCGCACGTAACGTCAAGTTGTAGATCTTACCGTAGTTGGCGGCTCGCCCGGCCAACGCAGGTTTGCCCAGCAAGCAACGCCTGTCTACAGGCGTGGTTGACTACAACCAGTTGCGGTTCACTTCAGGTGAGCATTGGAAGCTCTACAATGGTAAATAAGCGGCATGCCTCTCTTGCGCCTGCGGCGCTTCTCTTCTGCGCTCTCGTCGCTCCGTCTGCGCGCGGCTCTGAAATAAAGATCGCCGTGGCTGGCCCAATGACCGGAAGCAGCGCTGCATTCGGCGCGCAAATGCGCGATGGTGCGGCTGCGGCGGTCGAGGTCCTGAACGCCTCAGGCCAGCTTCCCGATAATGCCAAAACTATATTGAGCGTCGCTGACGACGCCTGCGACCCTAGGCAAGCTGTCGCAGTCGCGAATAAGCTCACGACAGAGCGGATCCTGTTGGTGGTTGGCCATTTTTGTTCCTCTTCGTCGATCCCGGCCTCCGACATCTACGCGAAGCTGGCATCGTCCAGGTGTTACCAGGCTCGTCAACTCCTCAACTAACAGAGCACGGCCTTGAGACTGTCTTTCGGATCTGCGGCCCGACGACCAACAGGGAGCCGTTGCCGCCGAGTACATTCACACGAATTATCGCCTCGAGAAAATCGCGGTGCTGGACGACAAGAGGACTGCTGGCAGGGGGATTGTCGACGTGGTTGAAGCCCGGCTTCATCGATTGGGACGGCAGGTGAGCCGGCAAAGCTATGTTGCCGGTGAAAGGGGCTTCAGAGCCTTGCTCTCAAGAATGGAGAAGGACCGGCTGCGCGTCGCCTATATCGGCGGCTACCACACCGAAGTCGGATTGTTGGTACGCCCAGGCAGCAGAAGCAAAAGCAGACCTCACGGTCATGGCGAACGATCCGCTGATGACCTCCGAATTCTGGGCCATTACCGGCAGCGCTGGGAATGGCACATTGTTTACCTTCATGCCCAACCCCGCTGGGAACGCCAATGCTGCCAGTGCGGTCGCCGGACTCAAAGCTTCCGGGCTGCCCGGTGAAGGCTACACACTATACGCTTGTGCCGCTGTGCAAGCCTGGGCAGAGGCGGTGAACCGGAGCGGCTCCTTCAATGCTGACCGGGTCGCCAGCGCGCTTCGTTCCCGACCGATCGACCGGTTCGACAAAAGGAGGGACAACTCGGCTTCTGGATTTTTGGTTTATCGCTGGCGCGACGGTCATGTCGAGCGTGTCAAGAAGTACTGATTTTCATGCAACGCAGCATTCCCCACGCGAAGTATCTCGAATGATGAGACGCCCTCAGAACGTTGTCGCAGCAATGCTCGCTAGCGCTTTTATATTCGCTGCTTTTGCAGCGTTTTTCGCGCTCGCTGCGGCGCTCGCAGAGCTACCGAGCGCCGCCCTGCCGAAGGTGCTACGCCCGATGATAGACAAATAGCAGCCCCCTTGTCTGATCCCGTCTGCAGCACTGGCCTCGGAGGCGGCCATTTACCGTTCTGCTAGGTTTGAAGGCATGCCCCTTATGCAGCCAGTGATCGAAGGTTGAGGACTAGGAAAGCGAAGCTAACGATTCTTTATGGACAAGCACGGATTTTGTTGGAGGCGTTCGCCTTCTGTCAGATTCGTGCCCGACCAGCATCTACGCATTCTCTAGCCTGGATTATATCGCGCAATCTCAGATCCACGAATGGAAGAGACAGCGGGACGGCACGAAGCAATCAGGCCCACTACCTAGACTATAGCCGAGTATACGGGTAGCGAGAGCTGGTGGATAGCCGGCGCCGGGATGCATGTCTCTCTTGGCCGCGGGGGCACCAAGGTTTTGGCGTCCAAGTCAACGCTACTCGTTCCGCTACTTCGTGCGCTCTCAAGCATGGCGGGTCATCAGCGGCTCAGCCGCCTGCCCGGGCATTCCCTATGCTTCCTAGCCCGGATAGCAGGAGAACCAATCAACCGGCTCCGATGAAGGCGGTGAGATTGCTCGCCTGCGCTATCAACGAACTGGATGCATCCCATCAACACTTTCTATTTTACTAATTGAAGCCAAACACCGCATAAGTCGATCGCCGGCTTACGGAAGGCAGTGTTCACGAATGTCGCGTGATAATGGATCACTTGGTCGCAGAGCAAATCACGTGCTTCTTGGCTGCTTCGAGCAATGTTTGACGGCAAGACACGTGGGGGCACGAATGCAGTGCGGTGACCAGTCGCAGTTGGCGCGCAATCTACACGACGTTGCCTGCCCCTTTGGGCATGATACTTGATTGCTCTAAGAAGACAGCTATCACGCACACTCGGCGATGGTAAATGCCTCCGCAGCGTAGAACTCGGGCAGGTGAGTTGGCCTTCGCAGGGGTGCGGGCTGGACCTTTCGCTCTGACCAGGCGGGTCGCCTCAACAGTCCGGCGCTGTTGCCGCGGCTCCAAGCAGAGCAGTACAATCAGCTGTGTGGCCCCGAACAGAGTCACCGCTGTTGCCGAACGCACTGGGCGGCTCGAGAATCCATTCAAATCCCGCGCCATCGGCAACGCTTTTCGTTTTTCCCTAGACGCTCATTGCACTTTTGCAATCCTTTCGCGGCACATATGTGCCCCCTCTTCCAGGGGACCGGAAGCGCCTCCTGTGCAGCAGTCATTTGTCCAGCGAAGCGTCCGCCGTTTGGCGAACGGGAAACGATACCTCTACTCCGCCTGTCTTGCATTTCACCACTTTGGAGAAATACCGTGGAACTTGACCCTTCCAATTCACGCATACAAAACCTCGAGGATCGCGTCGACCTGCAACTCGACATCGTGGCTGGGCTCATGCGCGAAGAAGGCAACGAGCTGGAAGCGATCCGATTACTTAATGCCCTCATAGGCCAAATGATCACCGCGGAACTGGAGCTCGGCCAGCTTGGCGATACAAGAACCGGCCACGGACGAATGCGATTGTCGCAAGACCGTGGCGTTTACCACCCCGAGGACCTTCAGATTCTGGGACGCCTTTTTGATCAGACTGTGGCGGCATTACCGGCCGCGCTGCGGACTTCCGCCAATCGATTGACGATCGCCAAGCTCATTCTTTCACGTGCGGCAGCGGACTGAGATTTCATTTGCGCTTTTTGGAGATTGATGGCGTTGAGCGGACGTTTATGGCTGGGCTGACAGTTACACTTAGGCCGCACACACCAGGGATCGACATTTGCTGTTTATGGGCTCACCGTCCGTAAGCGCGCCGCTTCCGCTGGCCTTTCATATGGCAACAGTTCGCCACCACTTTCGAAATCAGGCTTGCTCTATCTCACGCCGCCGGCGACGCATTCGATCTAGCTGGGCCTTGCTGTCCCTCGACGCCTTTCACGAGCTGCAAGTATCCAAAGCTCGGAAGCGCGCCGCCGATCCCACGCTGCGCCGGCTTTCCTACGCAACTCCGTATTGAACCCACACCGACGGCGCCCGACCCTTCTTTGCCAAACGACTAAGAATCCGCCGTGGGGAAAGTGCAATTGCCCTTGCATCTCGTTCCCTCTCTTAGGCGCCTGACCGGTAACAAACACCACGGCCGGAGCAGAAAGCCACGCGCAGGTGAATATCACACGGCAATAGGCGTCGAGACTTGTCGCAAAGCAGACAAGTCTCATCCGGAACAGGCTACATCACCCCAAATCCGACGTCACAAGCGCCATTGCGGTTTGAACGCTTCTTGAGAGTGGGAAAAGAGTAGGCGGCCTTTTTCATCATGCTGGGCTTTAACCGCAACCCGTGGGGGCCGATCTTCCGAATGAAGGAAAAGCCACAATTTGGTGACCGACCAAGAGGCCCACGACGGCAATGAAGGGCACGACAACTCGTACTCGCTTCACTCTTTTCAGAATTTCTTCGAATTGCGCGGGCATTACGGCGTTCGGTCATCGCAACTTCAACAAGCATCTATATCCTCTCCTGAAGTCCCGGGAGTAGCGTGGAAGAGGTTGAAGAGCAGATGTCTTTCGTGCTGAGACACGCAACACAATCCGGTTGCTTTTGAGAAGGTACTTCCTTGTATCAGGATGTCGAGGAGCGTTAGAGATGGATCAGATCTTTTCCGAGCAGGTGCAGGTGCCAGATGCCGTTGTGAGCGTCGCATTTGACAAGGCTTGGAGCTTTGTCGAGAAGGATCCGCTGCTGGCACATAATCTGAAGGCCGTCCTTCATAGCCGATTGCGCACTTACCTCGAGTGCTCGATAAGAAACGGCGAACGGAATGCTTTGAATCTGGCCAACGAGGCGATACGCAACTTGCGGGCTGAACTGGCACCGTCGACCGGGCAATGACTCGCTTGTGCCTATTGCGGCGAGAGCATCCGGCGCCGTTAAGGCATTTAGGGCGCCTCATACGGTGGAAAATTCGGGCCAGTGCGTGGTCGAGCAGACTTTTCTCTAATCATGTGCGGCCCCGCTGAAACGAGAGCGCTCGAGAAAGCTGTTGCCTCTACAGCTCCTCTGGCGGCCGAGACCAGGAAGCTGAACACCAGGCCCAGACGGCGGCGAGACGGGGCGGCCGCGCTGGTATTCGCTCGCGCCAGGAAACCGACCACGGTGACCTTGAGCTCGGCACGATCTTGCGCAACTTCAAGCAAGAGCACTGTCTAGCACGCAGTGGGCTTCCCGACCCATCAATCAAGGTCGAAGTTGACGGACCATCGAGCTAGACTTGTGGTCGTTCCAGAGCCAAAGCGATCGAGCCTGCAATCGATCGGCATCGCGTTGCTCGCGATTGCAAGCGATAGCACGTCCGTGTTGCCGGAAGAATGACCTTAAGCGCCTGAGGCGTGCCATCGATCCAGTACTGTAAGTGCGGCTGGGCGTTGCCGCAGCTTAGCGACGGAAGGAGCCGAACACCTTTTGGCTTTGCTCCGCGTCGCAGGTGATCATGAACGATCATTTTCAAAGAGGATGATCCGCGCGAGGCGACCACTGCCGAGCCACAGCGTCTCGGTAGAAGCAAAGCAGCGGAAACCGCGAGCTCCGCAATCTGACGCCGCGGGCGATTGGGCACGTTTCTTTCCAAGACATGTTGTGCGCCAGTTACAGCAATTCGCGTTCATGTTGTTAAACGGCACGGTGCCTGGGGCACCTAAAGGAAACAACACGCGAATGAAAAAGATTCTTATTCTGACTGCATGCATCGGCGCACTCTGTGCGGCCGCCCCCTCATTCGGCACGGATCTGGCCGGGCAGCCCGTCAAGGTCAAGGCGGCACCGCTGCCGGTCGCGGCCCCGATTATCGATTGGTCCGGCTACTATATGGGCGCAAACGGTGGCTGGGGAACGAGCCACAATTGCTGGGATTTCAATGGCATCACTTCCGAGGGCTGCCATAATTCGACTGGCGGTACCGTTGGCGGCCAGATCGGCTATCGTTGGCAAATCTTCAACATGGTGTACGGCCTCGAAGGCCAGGGCAACTGGGCCGACTTCCGCGGCTCCAATGTCAGCACCGCCTTCCCGACAGACACCGTTGGCACCACGACAGATGCATTCGGCCTACTCACGGGCCATATCGGATACGCGTTCAATGCTGTGCTCCTTTATGGCAAGGGCGGTGCTGCGGTGACCAGCAACACCTATTACGTCAACTCGGTGGCAACCGGCACCGAGCTTGGCAAAAACAATGATGTGCGTTGGGGTGGCGTGCTGGGCGCCGGTGCCGAAGTCAGCCTCACGCCGAACTGGTCAGCGGGCGTCGAGTATAACCACTTGTTCATGCAGCGCAGCAACATAAGCTTCCCAGCGGCCCTTGGCGCGGATCGCGCGCACCAGGACGTCGATCTCATCACGGCACGGCTCAACTACAAGTTTGGCTGGCCGTTCGCCAGATAAAGATCTCCACGCGTTTGGATGAATCGGGACCCCGGCCCGCGGTCGGGGTTCTTTCCTCAGCTGTTCCTCTCCCTAGACCCCTGTCCGACGTCCCGAGCAAGCGGTGCGGGCTCATCTGAGCAAAGAATCACCCGCTGGTGGAGAGAGCCATGCTCCGACCAGTGAGCATTAGATCGGCCGATTCCACATCTTACCGACCTTACGAAGCCCCAGAACCTCACCCAGCGCGAGATGCAGACTTGCCCAAAGGAGGGTTATATCTGCGAGTTCACCGAAAGCACCGTGCTCAACTTGCCAGAAGCTGGAAGCCAAAGATGTGACAGTTGGCGGTCGTTCCTCAATTGAATTCAAAGAACATCGAGGCGAATAGCTATCGCGACTGCTTGAATCCGGCTGGTCGCACCCAGCTTTCCCATCGTATTCTTGACATGAAAATTGACTGCATTCTCGCTGATTTCCAGGATCATCCCAATTTCCCATAACGATTTTCCTTCTCTGACGCCATTGGCCGCATTCGTTGCTCTGCCGGCGACTGCGCCAGGATGATCGCATCGTCAAACAACCGAATAGCGTCATCATCCTTGCTCCGAGGCGATCGACAAAGTGCTCGCTGATGGCGAGCTGGCGAACTCGGAGATCATCGCCTGTCGTCCGTGCGGATCGACTCCATGCGAACACAAGGATGCTCCATCTTACTCATGCCGGCAGTGATAGAAGGGCCGAGGGCCCCGGGACTGTGCTGGCGACAAGAACCGAGCGCACGCACGGCTAGATGCTTGGGTCGGTTTAGCTTGCATGGCGAGAAAACGCAGTCGCGTCCGAACGGTGCTTCGCTTTGTCTCTCGGGCGAGCACGAGGAGATCTTGGGCTCTGAACTACACGTAAGGTAGAGCACGCACCTTTCAGTGCGAGACTCGATCTGCGTCTTGTCAGTACCAATTCCCTGCTTTGAGATGAAGACAACAGAAGTGTCATCTTTTTTCCCAATCTTGCGAATCATCCATCGCTAACCTGTCGCTGATTCTCGGCGTGTGACAGCGTCGGTGACGCGATCGATGAGCTGAACGGAAGATCCGATGCAGACGCCATACTCCCCGCATCGTTGTCCGGCATTTCATCGGGCCCGTCCGGCAGGCCCGGTACAAACGAACCGAACGGACAGAAATGGGCCACGTCAAAAACGCAACAAGCGATAGGCGCAGTCGCGAAACCTGTTTGATGCGGAAGACACTTTGCATGCGCATTCCAGAAGGAGAGGCCCCCGGATCGGACTAGCAAGTGCCATACCAACTGTTGATTTCGCCAAAATCAATCGTCGCAAAAGGACTTCGAATGCGGACGGTTGGTTGCGAGGTAGGTGCCTCGAAGCATTCATGACATGGGGAGGGAAGGCGACAGTACCATTGCGAGCTGCGGCACGGGGTAAGCTACAGCAACAAATGCAGCTCACCTCGGCAGCTCACCTCGGCCGCCCCCTCGAGTGCCGTCCTCTCAGGGCCTCAAACGCCCCCTATTGGGGCCCAGTCAACTACCAACCTCGGCAATTGATGGGAGGGTCCACACATGGCACTCGCTAAGGAACTTGAACTGACTACACCTCCGGCCGCACGATTCCGGCGAACCGCTTAGATCCGCCCCGAGCGGAAATACAATTAGGCCGCACCAGATGCACGAATCATGATGGGCTTGCTAATAAAACGGGCGAAGATCGTCGCCAAGATATGTGAAGCATGACTTCCCTGCTCTTCGCGATCATCTCCCTGCTATATGCGAGCGTTGGCCAGGCTGGCGGGACTGCATTCCTCTCGCTAATGGCTTTTTTTGGTATGTCATCGACAGAGACGCGCCCCACGGCGCTTGGTCTCAACATTGTCGTCGCGGCTTATTCTACTTGGCTGTTCAACCGCAACAAGGTCGTTGACTGGACAATCCTGCGCCCTCTTCTCTTTTCGTCAATGCCAGCGTCGCTTGCCGGTGGCTTGATTGTGCTCGAGGAGCACATGTACAAAACACTAACCGGACTCGTTCTTCTTCTGGCGAGCGCAGTGATGATCATGCAGCGGGGACGAGCTGTCGATCGCGTCGGCGAAATTCCGCTCCGGGAAAGCGTGAGCATTGGCGCGGTCCTTGGCCTCGTTTCTGGCCTGACTGGGGTGGGCGGCGGTGTGTTCCTCGCCCCGACGCTCATCGCACTGAATTGGGCATCACCGAGGCAGACCGTCGCGCTATCACCCCCTTTTATCCTGGCCAATTCCACAGTCGGCTTCGTCGGAGCTCTTTTCACCGGGCAATTTCCCTCTCCGGATTTGGCTCTATACGCTATCTTCACGCTGGCGGGGGCGGTCGCTGGAGCAGTAATCGGCCTGAAATGGTTGAGCCAGACAGCCATCAGATTCATACTGGCGGCCGTTCTGCTCGTTGCCGGCATTCAATTGGTTCGCGCTTAAAGTGGAAACGCGCATCTTTCATGCGGGCGATCCCAGCGCGGTCAGATCGAAGTACAAGGTTTCTGCGAGCCGCGGCTCAAGCCTGGTCCGAGCGCCTTGCCCAACACTGAAAGCCGCCAACACGATCGCGAAAAGCCGTAGGGTCGAGCGAGGGTGAGGCGGATCCGAGCGCGCTCCGCATCGTCCTGAGGCGGACGGTCAGTACTAGATCGCATCCGATTCGCGCTTCCAATCGACCTGCAGGATCAACGTCGGGCAGGCCGGGCGAGCAAACGAGGCGTACGCCGATCTCGGCTATGGCCTGGCGCGACGCTTCAATCAAGCGTGCCGGACGAAGAGCACCTGATCGATGGCGATCCGGCAAGCTCTCACTACCCTGAGGACCGCGCCAGGGTGCGCATTCGACTTGGTTAGGAGCGATAGGGCGATGAACTCTCAATATAGTATTTCTGCAAGGCCGCGCAATCTCCTTTCTCGCGCGCGTGTGGGCTGCGTCCTCATGGAGAATATTACGAAGATGATGTCCACGCTCGATTGGTTTTCGAAACAGACACTTTATCGATCCAGTGTGAATGGACTGGAACGCCAGGATGCGAATCCCATTTTCTGTAATCATGAGGCACAACCTTACACCCCGGCTCCTGCATACATGGCCTCCAGCTCGCAGCGTAGGAATGTTTTGTGACGGGATGATCGACGCCTCACCAGGCGACTTATGTGGAACCGAATCTGGAGGTCCATCGCATTGATGCGACGCCAATGAAGACTCGCTGCATAGATATGCGATCTGGCCGATCAACAGCTGCAACGGCGTTATCAGAAACAAAACGCCTCAACCGATGAAGCAGAATAGAAAGTACAGCAAATCGTTCCGAGCTCGCGTTTGCCATCAGCACGACGTCCAACTCGTTGTGAGTTAGTGACATGTATTTGGATCTGAACGAGACGCCGGCGAACCAAGGCGTCCCGACGCACTTTGCCGGGGGCGTGAAGTGCGCCGGGGCCACCCCAACATCATCAGTACATCCGTGATGATGCTTGCGGCAATGAGACAAGCAGCGTGGCGGAATTGAGGCTCATTGATTTTATGCTGGAAACCAAAAAAGTTTTTCGTGAGCTGCTACAAAAGACTTGAATCGCACGCAGCGTCACGTGCTGCAATCGCACATCGCACATCGCGCTCTGCTCTAGCAAGTCACTTATCTCCGTGACGCTCCGGCCTTGAACGGGAGGCATCCGTCGATTGCGGAGCAACCACGTCGGCCTTTCCTCGGAAGTCCAGCAACAAGCTCAGCTGCCCTGCTGAGGTTTTAAGATCCCTGTTTCCGTCGCAAAAAGGCAGCACGCCAGGGGGAATGCGGAAACGACGCTGCCCGATGAGCGATTGATACTGCGCACGGCTAGTCGCGGTACACCGCGCTAATTCGAGCGTCCTCGTAGAAATTCATATGCCACCATAAACGTCCGAATAATTGCGGACGAGCGGCGCTCACTTCCAGGCATGAACCCCAACGCTGCGTTTGGCCGTGACGTCGAGAGCAGGCCAGATCTCAGGAACCGTTAGACGCGTTTGACATAACGCAAAGACATAACAGTGGGCATCGGTCAGCTTTATGCCGCTCGACCATGAGAAAGTTAGGCTTTGCAGACGTCTCTCCTGAACAAGTATTGCGACGCTCGCCTGCCTTGGTACACCATATACCCGACCGTGCCGGATTTCTCCGCGACCGTCGGTGCCAAGACTTGTGAGACATGGTTGAGGCGGCTGCCGCCCGACGATCCCGTGTCGCTATACATCCAGGTTCCGTTCTGTCGTGCTATCTGTTGGTATTGCGGCTTCCCTACAAGCCTCACTCGCAGCGAGCGACCGATCCGCAAGTACTTGGCGACGCTGCATGCCGAGATACGTTTGGTCGCAGAGCAAGCGCCTCGCGCGCTGCCGGTAAGCGACGTGCATTTCGGCGGCGGGACGCCGACTACTATTGCACCGGCCGATTTTCTCGCCTTGATGGCACTCCTGCGACGCTGCTTCGCGTTCAGCAAATCAGCTACCATCGCCATAGAAATCGACCCACGTGCGTTCACGGCCGAGATGGTTGAAACATTACAAGTGGCCGGCGTCAATCGCGCGAGCATCGGCGTGCAAAGCTTCGACGGGGTGGTTCAGAGGTCGGTCAACCGCGTCCAGAGCGAGGTGCAGACGGCGTCTGTCGTCGAAAGCCTTCGCCAGCATGGGATAAGCCGCATCAATTTCGACCTCCTCTTCGGACTGCCGCATCAGACGGTGCGATCTTGCGTGGACTCTACACGGACGGCTCTGGCCATGCGGCCAGACCGGCTTGCAGTTTTCGGCTATGCTCACGTCCCCTCCTATATGAAACGTCAGCGCCAGATCGATGAGACGGCGCTGCCGGATAATCTCGCCCGCGCCGAGCAAGCCGCGGCTATCGCAGATACGCTGGTCTCGGCTGGCTACCGCCAGATCGGGCTCGACCATTTCGCCCTGCCCAACGACGAGCTCGCGCTGGCGCAGAAAGCCGGTCAGCTTCGCCGCAACTCCCTGGGCTATTCGGCTGATACCTGCAAAACCGTGATCGGCTTAGGTCCGTCAGCCATCGGCCGTCTGCGTGAGGGTTACGTTCAGAACGAGAGCGCAACCGCTTCCTATCACCAACACATTCAGGCTGGTCGTCCGGCAACCTCAAAAGGCTACTGCCTCTCCCCCGAAGATCGCCTCCGCGCCGCAATTATCGAGCGTCTGATGTGCGATTTGCAGGCCGACGTACCAGCGATCTGTGCTGCTCACGGATTTGATCCAATTCCTCTTCTCAATTCGGCCGACCGGCTGGGAATGCTCGCCGAAGACGGGATAGTGGACATTGAAGAGGGATTCATTCGGGTCAAGCAGGAACACAGGTTTCTCGTTCGTGCTGTTGCTGCCGCATTCGACACCTATCTCGACCGTATCCCTATTAACTAAGCCGCGCATGTGAGCAGATCTCAAACATTTAAGCTCTTCGCGACGGAATGATCTGAAGAGGCACCTCCGGCAGACAGGCCAGATTTCGAGGATGCAGCGGCGGTGTCATGACAACGATCTTTCAGATATGGCCTCAAACCGGGAGGGCTGACTAAAGGGAAGCTGATTTGAAGGAGAAGCGCAGCGGATTCCGCCGTTCAGGGCCACGGCTCGATCATGCCGAAAGGGCTCTGCCCCACCTCCCCTTGACTGCTCTTGATGATGGTGACGGCCTCAGCGACGTGCCGCTGGAGACGCCGGCGCCCGCACCAGCTTCGGGAAATTTACGGCTGGAGGCAGCTTTGCGAAGCTACGGTCCACCTCCTCGAGCACAGTTGGACACTCGACGACGCCTGCAGCGTCCCAGACTCAAGGCTCGGCTGTCTTCGGTCCGGCGATCACTGGCGCGCCTCCGACGGAAACAGGTCCCTGTGGTTTGGACCGCCCGAAGCGTTTCCTGGCGGCGCTCGAAACAGCCCGGGCTGGCGACAAAGGAGGCTCGGAAGCAGCAGAAGGGACAGGTGTTGAACTCTGCAGCGCATCGATCCGCGAAGTCAGTATGGTGATCTGATCCAGGACCCCTTTGAGGACATCCCGCTGGGCATCGATCCGGCGGTTGAGTTCTGCGATCTCATCACCATTTTTCTGCTGTGCCCACTTTATCTCGGACAAGGATGCCCTGTCCTCCGGTGGCAGGCTCATCGTTGAAGCGACTTCGCTGCTTTCCGGCGTCTCGACAGGCTCTTCAAGGTTAGCCCAAAGCCAGGCGCTAGCAGCACACGAGCCGACGAGGATAAGCGGGAGCACCAAAACCGGGAGAATCCGTCTTGACGGCCCGTGCAAGAGCGGCCGCAAGTCTGAAGCGGCCGCTTGATCAATCAAGTCCATTGTCCCTCGCTCAAGATCTCGTTCCAGCAGGCTTATTTTGTCGACGCGATAGCTCGCGATGCTCCCGCGTTCCAGGAGCTGCCAGCGTCGACAATAATCAATCTATGGTGAGCTTCCCGATCGGCTGCGCCTACTCCTATGAAACGCTCCTTCTTGAGCAACGCGACAATTTGCGCGCGTTCTCAATGATAGCGCCACCAGCGAGCAATGGTTCTCGTCGTAGTCGGCGATGGCGCAGCATTCTCTCATCATTCAGAAGAACCTTGCAGATTTTTTACCGTGCCCCGGCACGAATGCAAACCGTCCACTGATTCCTGCAAGTGTTCGATGGAGCCCCGCCTCACGCATTGCCCAGACCAGCAACCTCGTCTGGGACGCGCCACGTAAGCGCCACGGCTGATCGGCCGAGCCGCAATGGCGCGATTGGACCGGCAAACATTGCACCTGATCAACTACCAGTTCCGGCAGGTTGTTCGAGATGACGGGCACGTGGCAAGCGTAACCAACGAACGCCGCGCACATCAAGGTTTTGGATGCAAGACAGGTTTTGCCGCGCCGACGGCAGAAAGCAACTGCTCGCCGATATCCGCCAAAGCTGCTCGATGGCTGATTCCTCCGGTCCCCTGGGCTATCACGTTGGATGTTGTGGTGTGGTTGCCGCGCGCGCAAATCCAAAAGCTCTTCGGCCTTCAAGCCCGCCGATCGTCTCGTGTTTCGGTGACAACGATACCAATGAAACGCTTCGTGAAGCCAAGCCTCTTGCACGGCTAGCCTTGCTTTCGGGTGGCTGCCGTTTGGTCCAGAAAGCCGCCTTCGATGCAGATGCGCACCACCGCCAGACTCGCCTGACGCACAGTGAGCAAGGTGGACATTCGCAACGCTTTGGCGGCCAGGACAGAACGCTCCGCGCGCTCGTGAGCATTTGCCGAGCCAGCGCTCTCCGCTGGCTCTGGGCGCACCGGCGTCACGCACAACCAAAGTTTCGGACCAGATCATCCTCGCGCCGCGAGCTGAGAGGTTCAGGAAGCCTGAGTGGCTCTGTTCGGATAGATCGAGTTCTGGCTCGTCCCCCTCCCCCACGGACGCGAAACGACAGCCGCGATGCCGCTTGCTCGTCATTGCGAGGAGCGCTGGCGACGAAGCGATCCAGACTGCCACTGCGGGGGGGTCTGGATTGCTTGGCTGCGCTTGCAATGACGATGTGGAAGCAGGCGCGTGCCACACGCCGCCGCGAGCTCACTTCGGGCCAATCAGGCCGCATATTCATGGCCGGCAGACATGGACCCGAACTACGCCATGCGTGATTGCCTTCTTGCGACGACCTCGCCCCGGACATACTCGGCTACGGCAGCACTTTCTTTCAATTTAAGACCAAGGGGCAAGCAATCTGGGCTTGCTATCGCACTTTCGCTAGCGGCTTGTCTGGTCGGCAATCCCGTACTGGCACAAACCGCGAGCGGACTTGATCCTAGTAACCACCCTGTGGATCAGGCCAGCAAAAGAGGAAAGACTTCCGACCGGGCCGCAAAGCTCCCGATCGACCTGATCTGTCAGGCAATCCGCCCTCCTGCCCCGGCGCGAGCAGCAGGTCCCGGAGTGCCTTTGGAGAAGCGCGGCAATGCGGACAGGGCTGCTCAGACGAGACCGCAAAAAACGATCGATCCCTTCCAAAGGTACGACAATCTGCGTGAAAAAGGGTTGTGGTTCCCCATCCCTGGTCCTGCAGATACGATTGATCAGGACAAGGGGGGCGTTAGATCTGCGCTGGCGGACGTCGGCATCGGCTATATCGGGTGGACACATAACTCCTTTGCAAGCAACCAGCTACCGCATGCAGCCAGAAGCACTATCGCAAACCAGCTCTATATGGGCCAGAATCCGACTTTCGCGTCGGCGAACTTCATGATCGTCACCTACGATCTGAGCCGGTTTGGCATTGCCGACGGACAGATTGTCGTAGGGGCCGAGCAGCAATACTGGACGTGGGATCGCCCAGGGCCAGATCGGGTGGGACTCAATACGCTCGCCTACTACCAGACTTTCTTCAACAGGACACTAGAACTCAAACTTGGCTACCTCAGAAACCAGAATGAATTCACCGGCACATTGTTCGGAGGAATCACAGGATCGAACATGTCTGCCTTGTTCCAGGCTGGGATGAGCACCAATGCCGCGCCCACGCCAGCGGCCAACTTGAAGTACAATTTTGACGCTCGCTTGTACAACAAGGTCTCCGTCCAGCGCTCAATCAGTCCAGATGGTGCCTATGCCCATATAACCGAGAATCCCACCGGCTTGAAATGGAGCACGGCCAATGCAGGCATCCTTCTTGTCGAAGAAGCCGGCTACAAGAGCAAGGCTGCTCCCGGCGTACCCGACACGTGGCTGCGGGCGGGCGTTGGTTTGAACAGGAGCCGCTACACGAATTTGGCGGATCCCAAGCAACAAAGGGAGAGCGGAAATAATTTTCACTACATCGCTGCGGACAGGCAGCTCTGGCAGAGTGACGCCCTTGGGTCGCCGTCTCGCGGCATCTACGGCGGCTTCTCCGTCATGGGAGCTCCACCTGAGCGCAACAGGATCAGCCGGTATTACGAGCTTCGTCTTTATGCAAAGGGACCTTTTGATAGCCGGCCCAGTGATCTGATTGCTCTCGTGGCGACCAACACGGCCTGGAGTAAGCTTGCAGTGGATGCTGCTCTGGCAAAAGGCCAGCTTGCGCACCGCGATAGCACAGCAGTCACGGGAACATACATCGCGCATCTCGCTCCGGGGATATATGCAAGCGTCGGACTGTCATACATTCATTACCCGACAATCATCACACACACGCCCCAAACGGAACACGCGCTCAATCTGTTGATATCTACGTTGATATTCTTCTGATCATCGCAAGCGCCGTTCTGCTCCGACGTTATCGTGACGCATGGGACCGAACCCTACCACGGCAAGTCGGCTAAGCGTGACAGAAACGAGAGCGCGACCTTCGACCGAGCAACGAGCACCACTTTATCGGCATGGGGAAGGACCTGGACGATCGTAAGCTCGGGGGAAACCAGCGAGCGGAAGGCATGGAGCAAGGGCGAATCGCGGGCATCGATTGCGATTCTGATCTTATGACCTTATTCGCGCCCGTGAATTCCGCAACCTTCACCAAAGAACCCAATTGCATGAGACGAGGCGGTCTCGCGGGCGCCGGCATCACCGCGTTGATGAGCCGCGAGGCCGTTTGCTACGACAATGCCCCGATGGAGAGCTTCCTCCATACACTGGTTCGTCATCGCAACCATAACCGCGCCGACGCCCAGCGCATTATCTTTGCTTTCATCGAGGGCTTCTACGAGCCGAACCCGGCTCCATTCCGCAATCGATATATCGCCCGATCGAGATGGAGCTAAAAGCCGCTTAAACCCCTCCACTCTTTCGGGGAAGATCAGACTGCCCTAAATTTAGAGCCGAGTCATCTGGATCGACGGATACTGGCGACGGTATGGATTGATCATCGAGCAATCGCCAAAGCTCCCCTGGAGAGAATTGCTCTAGATCGAAACTAAGCCCTTCTGGACCGGCGGAGAACGACGGGGCAGGGTGTTGGCGCAAGTCATCCTGCAAGTCCTTTTCTAGTCGCTGAAGCTCCTCTGAGGGGACGGAGACGGGGGACGGCATGGATTGATTATCAAGCAATCGCCGAAGCTCCCCTAGTATAGCGCGACGATCTGGGTCGGAAGAGCGCGGCGATCAGGATGGCGAGTCAGTGTCGCGGCGCGATGATGATCGCCGCGATGATTGTCGCGCGCAAGAGTTTTGTTTGCTTTGATTGTCGCGGAGC
>Ga0310811_10002006_pt1 | contig 25304 bp, 22 predicted proteins | sample YCmetagenome_FD_207642 | JGI IMG/M metagenome (GOLD analysis project Ga0310811, IMG submission 207642) | Soil microbial communities from experimental microcosm in Duke University, North Carolina, United States - YC | ecosystem: Engineered > Artificial ecosystem > Soil microcosm > Unclassified ... | reverse complement strand
GCAGGCCGGAGCCGTCGGCCACCGCGCCGAGGTGCGTGGTGAGCATGCCGTTGAACTGCTTGGGCTCGGTGAACTGGCCCTTCACGCCGCAGTTGGGGCAGTTGACGTCGGCCAGGCCGTGCTCGGGGGCGTGCTTGTGCTTGGCCTCGTACGCCTCTTCGAGGTGGTCCGCGCGGTACCGCTTGTGGCACGAGACGCACTCGGTCAGCGGGTCGGTGAACTCCTTGACGTGGCCGGAGGCCTCCCACACCTCGCGCGCCAGGATCACCGAGGAGTCCAGACCGACGACGTCCTCCCGGCCGCGCACCATCGCCTGCCACCACTGGCGCTTGATGTTGTCCTTCAGCTCCACGCCGAGCGGGCCGTAGTCGTACGCGGCGCGCGAGCCGCCGTAGATCTCGCTGGAGGGGAAGACGATGCCCCTGGCCTTGGCCAGTCGGACGATGGTGTCGATCTTGTCGGCGGCCACGATGATTCATTCCTCTTTGTTCGCCATCACGCCCGGCTGGCGTGCGGTCTTGCCGCATCGTACCGGTCGCGTCGGGGGCGGGACCAACGCATTGGCCCGACCCGCGCGGCCCCCGTGCCGCCCCGGAGGTCGGACGCGTCGGGGTCTGGTCAGTGGCACAATGAGGGATTGCGCCATACGGACGTGAAGCGAGGAGTACCGGTTATGCCGCAGCCGCAGGAATCCATCGGGGCGCGCACCGCCGTCCCCGCCCCCGGCCGCTCGACCCGGCAGCGCGCCGCGGTGACGTCGCTGCTGGACGAGACCGAGGACTTCGTCTCCGCGCAGCAGCTGCACGACCGGCTGCGGCACCGCGGCGACTCGGTCGGGCTGACCACGGTGTACCGCACGCTGCAGTCGCTCGCCGAGACCGGCCAGGTGGACGTGGTGCGCACGGACGAGGGCGAGTCGGTCTACCGGCGCTGTTCGAGCGGCAGCCACCACCACCACCTCGTGTGCCGCGGCTGCGGCACGGCCGTCGAGGTGGAGGGGCCCGCGGTGGAGGCCTGGGCCGGGAAGGTGGCGGCCGAGCACGGGTTCATCCAGGTGGAGCACACCGTCGAGATCTTCGGGACCTGCGCGAACTGCGCCGCGAAGGCCAAGGGCTGACGCGGCCGACCCACGGGCACGGGGCATACGGGGGTTACGGGGCTGGGGCTACGGGGTCGTCCACACCATGCCGCGGCCGGTCTCGCCGGGCGCCGTGGGCTCCAGCCGCTCCACCATCGCCGCCAGCCGGTAGCCGAGCCGTTCGGGCACGGCGGCGCTGCGCGCGTTGGCCGCGTCGCAGTGGATCTCGACCCGCTCGATCCCCGGCAGGCCGAGCGCGATCTCCGTCAGCCGGGCCGCGGCGCGGCTCATGATCCCCTTGCCGGTGGCGTCCGAGCGCAGCCAGTAGCCGATCTCCAGGCCGCCGGGTCCGATGCGGTCCATCAGCGATATCGAGCCGACGAACTCCTCGCCCCGCTCACCGTCGCCGCTGGTGCCGATGCCGTAGTCGAAGGCCCGGCCGGTGGCCCACGCGAGGAAACCGCGCTCGATGAAGTCCCGCTGCTCCTCGATCTTCACCGGGTCCACGCACCAGGGCATCCACGGGTGGAGCTCGGCGAAGCTGGCCTTGATCGCCTCGTGCAGCGGCTCGGCGTCCTCGCGGGTGTAACGCCGCAGGTGGAACTCGTCGATCTCGATCCGCTCGGGCGGGAAGACGCCGGGGGGCAGGGCCTTGGGCCGCGGCGGGGGTGTGTCCGTCATACGGCCCGATCCTGCCCAAGCCGCGGCTGATCGGCAACAGGATTCGCGCCGGGGGAGCGCCGGGAGGGCTACGCGCGGTCCAGCTGCACCGCCTCGCGCAGGTGCTCCGGCGTGCGCTCCGGCACCGTCTTGCGCACGAACTCCCGGCGCAGCGCGTGGTACGGCGCGGCCGGGTCGTCGAAGATCGCGCGCATCCGGGACAGCTCGGCCTGCCGGTAGCGGGCCAGCGGGTGCGCCGCCTCGTCCGCCGCGAGCCGCTTCGCCTTCTCCGCTATCCGGGTGCTGAGATCGGAGGCCGCGGCCAGTTCGAACGCCCCGGCCCACACGGCGTCGGTGAAGTCCTGCGGATCCACGTCCACGAGCCGCTCGGCCAGCCCGCCGCGCAGCGCCGCCGCGGTGCCGACCGGCAGCCCGGACCGGGTCAGCCGCTCCGCCTCCGCGCGGCCGACCCGCCGCGGCAGCACGTACGTCCAGTATTCGGACCCGTACAATCCCATCAGCCGATAGTGCGGGTTGAGCACCACGCCGCGGCGCAGCCAGACCTCGTCCGCCGCGAAGCCGAGCACGGCCCCGCCCGCCGCCGCGTTGCCGCCCATCGCGGCCACGACGAGCCGGCCGGTCATCCGCAGCACCGTCTCGACCACGTCGTCGATCGCGTTGATGTTGGCCCAGGACTCGGCCGCGGGATCGTCCGCCGCCTCGATCACGCCGAGGTGGATGCCGTTGCCGAAGAAGTCGCGCCGCCCGCCGAGAACCAGCACCCTGGTACGCCGGGTGCCCGCGTGCCGCAGCGCCTTCAGCAGTCTGCGACAGTGCTCGGTGCTCATCGCGCCGCCGGGGAAGCCGAAGCTCAGCATGCCGACCTCGCCGCGCTCCCGGTACGCGATCTCCGGCGATCCCGGGCACTCGGGCAGGTGTCCTACGGAGCCGGACAGCGCCGACGCGGCGGGCAGCTTCACCCCGGCCGGGCCGCCCGGCAGGCGTTTCGGCTTCGCGTGGCTGAGCCAGACCGCGCCGTCCGCGGTCGCCCGGCACACCGCCCCGGTGCGGGTGGCCAGCAGCGTCCCCGGCCGCCCGCGCAGCGCGTACTCCGGTTCGCCGCCGTAGAGGTAGTACTCGCGGCCGTCGATCCGGTCCAGCACGCCGGGACTGGAGTCGGCCGCCCGAAGCAGGGCACTGACGTGCTCGGTGGAGTCGGCCGCCCAGTCGATCCGGCGCAGCCGCTGCGGATACCCGCCGCGGGTCACGGAGTCGCGCTGCGGCCGCGGGCTCAGCCCGGCCTCGAACCGGCGCACGGCCTCCCGCACCGCCGCGCTCGCCGCGTCGGCCAGCTCGCCGCGGTACAGGTCGCTCTTGGCCACGCCGGCCGGGATCCGGAACTCGGCCGAGGCCCACACCGGACCGGCGTCCATCGTCGCCACCGCCTGCAGCACGGTCACGCCCCAGGTCTCCGCGCCGAGGTGCAGCGCCCAGTCCAGCGAGGCCGGTCCGCGGTCCCCGGGCGGACCCGGATGCACGATCAGGCAGGGCAGCGCGCGCCAGACGTCCTCGGGTATCGCAGTGGTCAGCATCGGCGCGACGCAGAGGTCGAACCTCGGCGGGCCCGCCGCGCCGTCCGGGCCGAACACCGCCTCGCGCACCTCCCCGTCTCCGCAGGCCGCGACCACCACCTCGAGCTCGTGCCCCGCGTCCGCCAGCTCGGCGTACACGCGTTGGGCGAGACTGTTGAAGGCCGTCGCGATCAGCAGGATCCGCACGGAAGAGGTCCTCTCCTCGGGGACGGTGACAAGGAGCACGGTACGAACGGGCGTTCTGCGGAGACTAGGGCACACCCCTGAGTACTCGGAGCAAGAAGAGGGTCAATACCCGCCCAAATGTGCGCCGTGGCGCGCGGGTGGCGAGGCAGCCCGGGCGAGGGTCAATACCCGCCACTGTGCACAAATGACCGCCGTGGCGCGCTGGTGGCGGATGGTCTCACGGCCGCCGAAGGAGTCTTCACGGCATCCGCGCGCGTCCCGCTTGACATTCCAGAGACGCGATATATCGTGGTTCTCGGACGACGCGATACATCGCGTTTCCAGGATACGCCACGAGCGGAAGGATGGGGCGGGCGGAACATGGGCGAGAAGTGGAAGATCGAGCAGCCCGAGCAGCTGGCGATCGGGGAGGGCGTGCACCGGCTGCGATTGTCGGCCGTCGGCGGGCGCATCAACGTGCTGGGGGTGGACGGGCCCGCGGCGCTCGAGGTCAGCCGGATCAGCGGACCGCCGCTGAACGTGGACCTCGAGGACGGGGAACTGACCGTCAAGCACGGCGAGGACCTCAAGTCCGGGCTGTGGAGCTGGCTCACCCGCGGCGCCAAGCAGGAGGTGGAGCTCTCGCTCTCCGTCCCGCCGGACGCGCTGGTCGAGATCACCGTGGTCTCCGGCCCGGTCGTCGTCTCCAACTTCCATGAGCGGGTCACCGTCAAGGGCGTCTCCGGCGAGGTCACGCTCGCCGGGGTCTACGGGCCGACCAGCGTCAGCACCGTCTCCGGCCTGGTCACGGTCGAGCAGGCCACCGACGACCTCAAGGTGCGGGCGGTGTCCGGCGCGATCACCGTGCTCGCCGGGGCGGGCGGCGAGATCGAGCTCAACACCGTGGCCGGGTCCATCACCGTGGACCTCGAGGACCCGATGCCCGGCCGGGTGCACGCGACCTGCGTCTCCGGCGCGCTCACCGTGCGCCTGCCGCACGACCCCGACGTCGAGGTGGACATCACCTCCACCAGCGGCCGGGCCACCACCGCGTTCCCCGAGATCACCCGCAGCAGGCAGCCCGGCAGCTCCCGGCTGAACGGCGTGATCGGCAACGGGGCCGCACAGCTCAAGGGACACACCGTGTCAGGATCGATCACGCTGCTGCGCCGCGACCCGGACGAGGATGCGGACATCCAGGACACGCAGCCGGACAGCACCGGCGATGAGGGAATCGAGGACGCACGATGACTCCGGTCTTCGGACACGGCAGGCTCCGGCTCTACCTGCTCAAGCTGCTGGACGAGAGCCCGCGGCACGGCTACGAGATCATCCAGCAGCTGCGCGAGCGCTTTGCCGGGCTCTACTCGCCGAGCGCGGGCACCGTGTACCCGCGGCTGGCCCGGCTGGAGACCGAGGGCCTGATCAGGCACGAGACCGACGGCGGCCGCAAGGTCTACCAGATCACCGAGGCGGGCCGGGCCGAACTGGCCGCGCGCGCCGGGGAGCTGGAGGAGCTCGAGACCGAGATCCGCGCCTCGGCCCGCGACCTGGCCGAGGGCATCCGGCAGGAGGTGCGCGAGTCCGCCAAGGCGGTGCAGCAGGAGCTGGCCGACCAGGCGCGCCGGGCACAGCGCGAGGAGGCCGGCGGCGGCAAGGGCCCGTCCGGCGGTGCTGGCGGCGGTCCCGGCGGAGGCGGCTGGGCCGGGATCCCGCCGTGGGCCCCGCAGCCCCCGCTGCCGCCCGAGTTCGAGGACGCCGTGCCGCCGGTGCCCCCGACGCCGCCGGGAGGTGGTGCCGGTTTCCCCGGTTTCCCTCCTGGGTTCCCCTTCGTGCAGCCGCCGGGATCCGCTGACTGGAGTCGCGAGCAGTGGCGTGAGTGGAAGCAGCAGCTCAAGGAGCAGGCCCAGGAGTGGAAGCACCACCAGGACGAGTGGAAGCAGCAGCAGAAGGAGTGGCGCGAGCAGCAGAAGGACCAGCGCCGCGAATGGCGTCAGCAGCAGCGTGACTGGCAGCGCGACTGGAAGGACCAGTGGGCGCGCCAGTGGAAGGAGCAGTGGCAGCAGCAACAGCGCGACTGGGAGGGCGGGGGCATGCAGAACTGGCGGGCGTGGTTCGGCGGGCTGGCCGGGGAGACCGACTTCAGCCAGGTCGGCGAACTGCTGAGCTACCTGCGGCGGGAGGGCGGCCCGGTCGCGGACGCGTTCCGGCGGCACGGGACGCTCACCGAGCAGGAGCAGGCCGAGGTCAGGGCGATCCTGGACGGGACGCTGCGCCAGCTCAAGGACCTGCTCGACGGCGGCCCGCACGACGCCCGCCCCGAGGAGGGCTGAGCCGCCGGGAAGCGGGGGAACGGGGAGCGGGGGGCACCGCAGGAGGGCAACGCCGTGGGGCGCCGGACGTCAGGGTCCGGCGCCCCACGGCGTTCCGGCATTCCCGGTCCCGAGACCTTCGGTATCCCCGATCCGGGCGAAAATCCGCACCGCCGCGTACGTCCCGGGCCCGCTCCGACCGGGGGTCGTCGCCGGGTACGGACCGTACCGTGGCGGATGCCGGACACGCGCCGGGCGCGCGCCCCTCTAGACTCCCGGTGTGACTGAGGGCTGGATAGTGATCGCGCCGGACAAGTTCAAGGGCTCGCTGAGCGCCGCCGAGGTGGCCGACGCCGTGGCCGAGGGACTGGCGGGCGCCGACGCGTCCATCGAGGTGCGCACCATCCCGATCGCCGACGGCGGCGACGGCACGGTCGACGCGGCCGTGTCCGCCGGATTCGAACGGCGCGTCGTCAGCGTGCGCGGACCGCTCGGCGCGCCGGTCGAGGCCGCCTTCGCCGTGTCCAACCACACCGCCGTCGTCGAACTGTCCGAGGCCAGCGGCCTGCGCAGGCTGCCGCACGGGGTGTTCGACCCGCTGCACTCTTCCACGTACGGCACCGGCGAGGTGCTCCGCGCCGCCCTGGACGCGGGCGCGCGCACCCTCGTGCTCGGCGTCGGCGGCAGCGCGAGCACCGACGGCGGGGCCGGAATGCTCGCCGCCCTCGGCGCCCGCTTCCTCGACGCGTCCGGCGACGAACTCGAAGGCTGCGGCGCCGCGCTGGCCGAACTCGCGAGCGTGGACCTGAGCGGCCTCGACGAGCGGATCGCGCAGACCGAGGTCATCCTCGCGACCGACGTGGACAACCCGCTGCTCGGCACGTTCGGCGCCGCCGCCGTCTACGGCCCGCAGAAGGGCGCCGCCCCCGAGGACGTCCTCGCGCTGGAGACCGGCCTCGGCAGGCTCGTCGACGTGCTCACCAAGCAGCTCGGCGAACACGCCGTCGCCGCGGCCGCCCAACCCGGAGCAGGCGCGGCCGGCGGCGTCGGCTACGGCGCGATCGTCGGCCTGGGAGCCACCGTGCGCCCCGGCATCGAACTGATGCTGGAACTCCTCGGCGTCGAGCAGTCGATGCGCGGAGCCAAGCTCGTCGTCACCGGCGAGGGTTCGCTCGACGAGCAGAGCCTGCGCGGCAAGGCCCCCGTAGGCGTAGCGAGACTGGCCGCCCTGCACGGCGTCCCCGTCGTCGCCGTCTGCGGACGCCTGCGGCTGACCGAGGATCAGTTGCGGCAGGCCGGGATCCAGCAGGCGTACGCCCTCACCGACCTGGAGCCCGACCCCGTGCGCTGCATGGCCGAGGCGGCCCCGCTGCTCAAGAGGCTGGCACCGAGGCTGATCGGCCTCGGCGGAGTCCAGTAGCCGGTAGCCAGTAGATCGAAAGTGGCTCTTGGCCCGGCCCGCGCCGCTCTGCTTTGATGCGCCCATGACCGTGCCCAAGCCCGACGAAGTGCCGCCCGCCCTGCCCGAGGGCTACGAGATCGACACCGACCCCGCCCGTCTCGACACCGCCCGCGTACACGCCTGGCTTTCGCAGGACGCTTACTGGGCCAAGGGCCGCCCCCGCGACAAGCACGACCGCGCCGTGGCAGGATCCCTCAACTTCGGCGTCTACGAGAAGCAGCTGGACGGAGCCGCCGGAGCCCAAGTCGGCTACGCCCGCGTAGTCACCGACGAGGCCACCTTCGCCTGGCTCTGCGACGTCTACATCGCTCCCACCGCCCGCGGCAAAGGCCTAGGCACCGCCCTGGTCGCCGCCGTCCGCACCCACCTGGCCCCCTTCGGCCTCCGCCGCATCCTCCTGGCCACCGACGACGCCCACGGCGTCTACGCCAAGCTCGGCTTCGCCCCCCTGGCCAAGCCGGAGCGATGGATGGCGTTGGGGTTGGAGTAGGGGCTGCGTGGTAAGCCCGCGGTTTGTCGTTCGCCCCTACCTACGCTGCCGACACTCCGCTTCGCTCCGCATCGGCGGCTACGTCCGGGGCGATTACTTACCCCGCCCACCCGCCCTACTCAACCGGGCCCTACAGTCGCTGCGCTCCTTCGGGAGCCTGCGGCCCGCTACCTACGCTCCCTCGTCGCTGGCGCTCCTCAGTCGCTACGTCCGCGGGCCTACGGCGCTCTGACGCATCGGCGCGGCTTAGTGCGTGGTGCCTTCGACGGTGTGCACGTCCTCGACCTGACCGGCCGCCGCCACGAGCAGTGCGCCTACGCCGCGAACCATCGTGTCTACGGACATTGACGGGGTGCCGCCGGACAGGACCTGCTCGGGGAGTGCGGGCAGGTGGACGAAGCCGCCGCGCAGGGTGGGGCGCTCGGTGGCGATGAGGTGCATCAGCGCGTAGAAGACGTGGTTGCAGACGAACGTTCCGGCGGTGTGGGACAGGGACGCCGGAACACCGGATTCGCGGATGGCGGCGACGCACGCTTTGACCGGGAGGCGGGCGAAGTGGGCGTCCGCGCCGCCGTCGATGATGGGGCGGTCGATCGGCTGGCGGCCCGCGTTGTCGGGGATGCGGGCGTCGTCGATGTTGATGGCGACGCGCTCGACGGTGATGTCCGGGCGACCGCTGGCCTGGCCGAGGCTGAGGACGATATCCGGCGCGGCACCCTCGATCGCCGCACGAAGTTCCGTCGCGGCCAGGCCGAAGACGCAGCTCAGGCGGACGGCCGTCACGTCGAGGCCGTCCGGCGGATTCTTGGCGATCAGCTGCGCGACGTCCCAGGAGGGATTGACCGTGTCGCCGCCGAAGGGCTCGAAGCCGGTGAGGAGAACCCGAGTCACGTGGTCACGCCTTCCTGATCAATAGCCCGATCGCCGCCCCCACCTGCCTCAAGCCTTACAGCGGCGCCGGGTTCCTCGACGCGTCGTCGGCTACCGGGTTGGGGCGTGCGCCGCCGAAGCGGCGGTCGCGCTCGGCGTAGGTCCGGATGGCGTCCCAGAGGTGGGTGCGGTCGAAGTCGGGCCAGAGGGTGTCGAGGAAGACCATCTCGGCGTAGGCGGAGCGCCAGAGCATGAAGTTGCTGGTGCGCTGCTCGCCGGAGGACCGCAGGAACAGGTCCACGTCGGGCATGTCGGGCTCGTCGAGGTAGCGGGCGAACAGGCGCTCGTCGATGCGGTTCGGGTTGACCTTGCCGGCGGCGACGTCCTTGGCCAGGGCCGCGGCGGCGTCGACGATCTCGGCGCGGCCGCCGTAGTTCACGCACATGTTGAGGGTGAACCTGGTGTTGTCCCGCGTGCGCTCCTCGGCCATCTCGAGCTCGTCGATGACGGACTTCCACAGCCGGGGACGACGTCCTGACCAGCGGATTCGCACGCCGAGCTCGTCCATCTCGTCGATCCGGCGGCGGATGGTGAGGCGGTTGAAGCCCATCAGCCAGCGCACCTCGTCGGGGGAGCGGCGCCAGTTCTCGGTGGAGAACGCGTACGCGGAGATGTGCGTGACGCCGATCTGCACCGCGCCCTCGACCACGTCGAACAGCGACTTCTCGCCGACCTCGTGGCCCTCGGTGCGGGACAGGCCGCGCTGCTTGGCCCAGCGGCCGTTGCCGTCCATCACGATCGCCACGTGCCGGGGCACGAGTTCGGCCGGGATCTTCGGGGGCAGCGCACCGTCCTTGTGCGGCTTCGGGTCCCGGTACGAGCGCGGGCCGGTCGGTCGCGCCGCGGCCTCGGGGCCCGGCTGGTTCGACTTCCTGAGCAGTGCCATCCGTGTGTTCCGTGTCTTCCGTTCTCGTGTCTCTAGGACCGCTCGACCAGCCGCAGCGAGCGCAGGCCGCGCTCCAGGTGCCACTGCAGGTAGGCGGCGACCAGTCCGCTGGCCTCGCGCCGGTGCCGCGGCTCGCTGGCGTCGGCGATCGCCCACTCGCCGGCCAGCAGCGCGCCGAGCAGTTGCACGGTGGCTTGCTGCGGCACCGCGGCGCCGCCCGGCTTGCAGGTCGGGCACACCACGCCGCCGGCCGGCAGCGAGAAGAAGCGCCAGGGCGTCTGCTCCTCCGGCTCGTTGCCGCAGCCCGCGCAGTCCCGGAAGGACGGCGCGTACCCGGCGATGGCCAGCGAGCGCAGGATGAACGCGTCGAGCACCAGGCCGGGCGCGTGCTCCCCGCCGGTGAGCGCGCGCAGGGCGCCGAGCAGCAGCAGGTACTGCTGCAGCGCGGGCTCGCCCTCGTCGGTGAGCCGTTCCGCGGTCTCCAGCATCGCCGTCCCGGCCGTGTACCGCGCGTAGTCCCCGACGACGTCCCCGCCGTACGGGGCGATCGTCTCGGCCTGCGTGATCATGCCGAGCGCGCGGTTGTCCCGCTCGAAGGTCTGGAAGTCCACGTGCGCGAACGGCTCGAGCCGCGCGCCGAACTTCGAGGTCGTCTTGCGCACGCCCTTGGCGACCAGCCGCAGCTGGCCGCGTTCGCGGGTGAGCATCGTGATGATGCGGTCGGCCTCGCCCAGCTTCTGGGCGCGCAGCACGATCCCGTCGTCACGATGGAGGCTCACCAGCTCATTCTCGCAGACGCGGCGCCGTGGACGGGTCCGCTCGGCCGCGCCTGCACAACACCTTCACCAACGAGGCCGCCGGTCCGCCGACGGGGCGGTTCAGCGGCGCGGGGCGGCCTGCTCGACCATGGCGATCAGGCCCTGGGCGTGCGCCGGGGTCATGCCGAGCTCGGCGGCGGTGCTGGTGAGCACGCTGCGCTCGAGGTCGGTGAGCGGTCCGTCGGCCAGCGCGGTGCGGGCGCCGGCCCGCAGCAGGTTCTCCTTGCCCTGGTCGGCGAGCTGTCCGCCGAGCGCGCCCATCAGACCACTGAGATCGCCGGGGACGACGTCGAGGTCCGCGGCCAGCGACTCGTCGGTGTAGCCGGGCACGCCGGCGCTCAGCACCTCGTTGACGGCGATCTCGCGCGCCGCCGGAGACATCATCGAGCCCGCGCGCAGCACGTGCACGATCAGCCCGCGCACGCCGTCGAGCAGCTGGCCGGACAGCTGCGCGCTGGTCGGCCGGGCCAGCACGCCCATGGTGAACATGCCCTGGCAGGTGTCGCAGCGGACGTGCTCGTTGACCTGGCCGCCGACCGGGAACACCGGGATCCAGTACAACCGGAACCACTTGCGGCCGACGCGGTGCTGGTAGGAGCGGTCGGCGCCGCACTGCGGGCACAGGAACGTGCCGCTGTCGAGCACCTTGTAGAGGACCTTGAATCCCCAGACGAGAAAGAACACGAAGACAACCCCTCGGGACGCGGAAAGGCGGTGGCCGAATGGTATTACTAAATCAACGCAGCGCGCGGTTCACGGCCGAGACCACGGCCTTGAGCGAGGCGGTGACGATGTTCGCGTCCACGCCGACGCCCCACAGCACCTTCCCGTTGACCGCGCACTCGACGTACGCGGCGGCGCTGGCGTCCCCGCCGGCGGAGAGGGCGTGCTCGGCGTAGTCCAGGAAGCGCAGGTCCACCTCGAGCTGCTGCGTCAGGGCATTGACGAACGCGTCGATCGGGCCGTTGCCCGCGGACACCACGGTGGTCGGGGTGCCGTCGACGACGACGTCCACGCTCATCGCGTCCTTGCCGTCGAGCGTCGAGTCCGAGCGGTACCCGGCGAGCTGGAAGCGGCCCCACGGCTCGTCCGGCGTCGGCAGGTACTCGTTGGCGAACACCGACCAGATCGCCTCCGGGGAGACCTCGCCGCCCTCCGCGTCCGTCTTCGCCTGGATGATGCCGGAGAACTCGATCTGCAGCCGGCGCGGCAGGTCCAGCTGGTGGTCGTTCTTCAGCACGTAGGCCACGCCGCCCTTGCCGGACTGCGAGTTGACCCGGATCACCGCCTCGTAGGTGCGGCCGACGTCCTTCGGGTCGATCGGCAGGTACGGCACCGCCCACGGGATCTCGTCCACGGTCACGCCCGCGGCCTTCGCGTCCCGCTCCAGGTGCTCGAAGCCCTTCTTGATCGCGTCCTGGTGCGAGCCGGAGAACGCGGTGTAGACCAGGTCGCCGCCGTACGGGTGGCGCGGGTGCACCGGCAGCTGGTTGCAGTACTCGACGGTGCGCCGGATCTCGTCGATGTCGGAGAAGTCGATGCGCGGGTCGATGCCCTGCGAGAACAGGTTCAGGCCCAGGGTGACCAGGCAGACGTTGCCGGTGCGCTCGCCGTTGCCGAACAGGCAGCCCTCGATCCGGTCCGCGCCCGCCATGTAGCCCAGCTCGGCGGCGGCCACGGCGGTGCCGCGGTCGTTGTGCGGGTGCAGCGAGAGCACGACGCCGTCCCGGTACTTCAGGTTCCGGTGCATCCACTCGATCGAGTCGGCGTACACGTTCGGGGTGGCCATCTCGACCGTCGCGGGCAGGTTGATGATCACCTTGCGCTCGGGAGTCGGCTTCCACACGTCGTTCACCGCGTCGCAGACCTCGACGGCGAACTCCAGCTCGGTGCCGGTGTACGACTCGGGGGAGTACTCGAAGTAGATCTCGGTCTCCGGGTACTGATCCGCGAACTTCCTGCACAGCTGCGCGCCGTTGACCGCGATCTGCTTGATCCCGGCCTTGTCCTCCTCGAACACGACGCGCCGCTGCAGCGTCGAGGTGGAGTTGTAGAGGTGCACGATCGCCTGCTTGGCCCCGGCGACGGCCTCGAAGGTGCGCTCGATCAGGTGCTCGCGAGCCTGAGTCAACACCTGGATCACGACGTCATCGGGAATGCGGCCCTCTTCGATGATCTGCCGCACGAAGTCGAAGTCGGTCTGCGAGGCGGCCGGGAAGCCGACCTCGATCTCCTTGTAGCCCATGGCGACCAGCAGCTCGAACATCTTCAGCTTGCGGGCCGGGCTCATCGGGTCGATCAGCGCCTGGTTGCCGTCGCGCAGGTCCACGGCGCACCAGCGCGGCGGGGCGTCGATCACCTTCGCGGGCCAGGTGCGGTCGGGCAGGTCGATCGGCGCGAAGGCGGTGTACTTGTGGATCGGCATCCTGCTCGGCCGCTGCGCGGCCACCACGTCGTACTGGCCGGCGTTCGGTACGGCGGGGGTGTGCACGGTCATGATTTCTGGGATCTCCATCCGGGCGGTACGGGGAGGGAGACCGGCGGGACTACGAGTGCTTCGAGGCCGAAAAAGCGCAGCACCGACTCCGCGACGAGGGTGCCGGTCTGGATGGTTACAGACCCTCGCCGCGGCAGATAAGAAGCCGCCGTCCGTGCATAGTGGGATTCACTCTAGCAGACGCCCCCGAAGAGCCGGATCGGGCGAACGCGGGGGGAAATTCCGCGAGTCTGCCGCCGTACGCCGCCGGAACGCGGTGTGATTGATCCCGTGCGCACCCTGTTCGCCCCCGCGAGTGGCCCGGCCCTGCGGTCCTGGCGGTTGACCCGGGTGCAGACCGCGAACTGCGGCGGCGGCCCGGACGAGGAGGTCCCGGCCGAGCTGCTGGCGCAGATCCAGGTCTGCCAGAACGCCGCCGATCTCGCCGACCGGCCCGGCGACCCGCCCGCCAGCCGCGCCGAACTGCGCTCGCTGCTGGCCCCGCCGTACCGCGGTAGACGCTTCGTGCACCTGGCGCACGACCACTACGGCCGGCTGCTCGGCTTCGCGCGGCTCGGCGTCTACAGCGCGTTCCACCACGAACTGGCCCACGGCGCCCTGACCGTCCACCCGGCCGCACGCCGCCACGGCGTCGGATCCGCCCTGGTCGGCGCCCTAGCCGCCTCCGCGAAGGCGAACGGCCGGGGACGCCTGGTACTAGACGGCCCCCGCAACGCCGCCACCGACGGCTTCGCCCGCAGCTGGGGCCTGACCGTAGGCGGCTGCGACCTGCGCTCCCGACTGGACCTGAACTCGGCCGCACTACACGCCAAGCTGGCCGCCGTACTCCCCGAGCAACGCAACGGCACCGCAGGCCAACTGCTACCGATGCGCTGGGCCGGCGCCTGCCCCGAATACCTGCTCGACGCCCTGATCGAGACCCTGGACTCCCTGCACGCCGACCCCGACGACCCGGCCGTCACCCCCTTCACCGAGGCCGAAGTACGCCACCGCGAACGCGCCGCATGGTCCGCAGGCCTACGCGAATACACCGCCTGCCTACTGGACCCGGCAACCGGCCGCATGGCCGCACTGTCCACCGCCCACACCGCAGACGGCGTACGCGGCGAGCAGAACGAAACCGTCGTCGTCCCCGAATACCGCAGCAGAGGCCTCGCGATCCGCGTCAAGGCCTACCTGGTCAGCGAACTCCTCCACGCCGAACCGAACCTGCGCGTCCTAGACACCTACAACGCCGTCTCCAACACCCGGATACTCGCCGTGAACCGCCGCCTAGGCTTCGAACCCGTAGACACCCACGCCGCCTGGACCATGGCGCTTTGAGTGGGACGGCTGCGGGTGCGTCGCTTCGCGCCGCTCCGTGGTTTGCGCTTGCCCACCCTCCCACCCGTTGCGTAGCAGCCCCGCCTGCGGTTTCAATCTGAAAGGCAAGATCAACGGCGCCTCCGGCGGGCCGGCTCGGACAGCACCCAACAACACTGCCCGGCTGCGGTTGTCCTGTTGTCTGGGGTGGGGTCCGGTTGGGGTGCTCTCCTCGCCTGGCGCCGAAGGCGACCAGGAACCCGCCGGGGCCGCAAACAGCGGTGGCTCCCGCTGGTGTAAATATCTGCTTCGCTGTTTGCGGCCCCGGCAGAACCCTGGTTACCGGGCTGCGCCTGCCAGGCGAGGAGAGCACCCCAACCTCGGCGGGACTGCGTGCGCTGCGCTCGGCCCGAGTCCTCCTCGGCGCGGCATCCGATGTAGAAAATCCCCTCGCATCCATCCCGTTCAGACCTCGGATCCACTTACTTGATCAACGATCGGCCGGTCATTCGAGTTCCCAGACAAATATGTAAACATTCCCCTTGGCGCAGTGGGCGAGAGTGATGGGAAATCTTGCATCATGCGCTCGCAGAGCGAGTTGAGCGCAGCGGCAGAAAATCCCCTCCGGTTGGAGTGCTCCCTGAGCCAGCCCGCCGGAGGCGTTCTTGACCTTGACCTTCAGGCTGAAACCGCAGGCGAGGCTGCTGCGCAACGGGTGGGAGGGTGGGCAAGCGCAAACCACGGAGCGACGCGAAGCGGCGCGCCCGCAGCCACACCAACCATCCGGGCCAAAAACCTGAACGCCGGACACCGTCCCTAGAGCGTCACCAAACCTCCGTCTACGCGGATTGCTTGGCCGGTGATTGCGCGGGCGGCGTCGGAGGCTAGGAAGGCGACTAGGGCGGCGACGTCTTCGGGTTGGGTGGTGTGGGGGACGGCTTGGCGTTGGCGGATCTCTCGGAAGAACTCCCTGGTGAGGGCGCTGCGGGCGCCGGGGGTGTCGGTTAGGCCGGGTGCTACGGCGTTCACGGTGATGCCGTCTTCGCCTAGTTCCACGGCTAGGGCGCGGGTGAATCCGAGCATCGCGGCTTTGGTGGTTATGTAGGAGAGCAGTCCGGCGGCGGGGGGCTGCCATACCGTGTTCGACAGGATGTTGATGATTCTGCCGAACCTGCGTTCCGCCATGCCGGGGGCGAATGCCTTGGTGAGCATCAGCGGCGCCTCGACGTTGACTGCTTGGAAGCGCCGCCACTCCTCTAGTTCGACCTCGGAGAAGGTCCGGATGGCCTGGTACGCGGCGTTGTTGACCAGCACGTCGCAGCGGCCGAAGCGGCCGAGTACGTCCTCGACGAGTACGTCTCGGCCGGCTGGGTCGCCGACGTCCACGGCGCAGCGGTAGTAGCGGTGGTCGCCGTGCACGAGGTCTGTGGGCTTCGGGTCGGCGATCAGCACCGTGTGGCCGGAGTCGGCCAGCGCGACCGAGATCGCGCGGCCCATTCCGGACGCGCCGCCGGTGACCACGGCGATGCGCCGCTCGGTGTGGATCAGCGGCTCCGCGTGTGCTGTCTCCGGTTGTGCCAACGTTTCCGTCATACGTACTCGACTACTCGACGGTCACGCTTTTCGCCAGATTCCGCGGCTTGTCGATGTCCCGGCCGAGTGCGAGCGCCGCGTGGTAGGCGAAGATCTGCATCGGGATGCCGAGCAGGATCGGGTCGAGTTCCGGTTCGCTGCGCGGGACGAGGATCACGTCTTGCGCCAGCTTCGGGTCCGGGGTGGAGTGGCCGATCATCAGGACTCGGCCTTGACGTGCGCGGATCTCGCCTAGTGTGTTGAGGTTCTTCTCCAGCAGTTCGTCGTCCGGGACCACGGCGACGGTCGGCAGTTCCGGGCCGATGAGCGCGAGTGGACCGTGCTTGAGCTCGCTCGCCGGGTAGGCCTCCGCGTGGATGTATGAGAGCTCCTTGAGCTTCTGCGCGCCCTCGCGTGCCGCCGGGTAGCCGCGCACTCGGCCGACGAACATCAGGCTCTCGTGCTTCGCGTACTCCTGGGCGAGCGCGGCGATGTGGTCCTCGTCCTCCAGGATCCGCTCGATCTTCTCGGGCAGCGCGCGCAACGCGGAGGTGATCCGGCGGCCGTCGGCGGGGGAGAGGTCGTGCACCCGGCCGAAGTGCAGTGCGATGAGCGCGAAGGCCACGGCGGTGCACGTGAAGCTCTTCGTCGAGGTGACCGAGATCTCCGGACCGGCGTGCAGGTACATGCCGCCGGAGCACGCGCGGGCGATCGTGCTGCCGACGGTGTTGACCACGCCGAGCGTCGTACCGCCCTTGCGGTTGATCTCGTGCACGGCCGCGAGCGTGTCATACGTTTCGCCCGACTGGCTGACCGCGATGTACAGCGTGTCCGACTCGATCACCGGATTGCGGTAGCGGAACTCGGAGGCGGGTTCGGCGTGCGCGGGGATCCGGGCCAGCTCCTCGATCAGCTGCGCGCCGATCTCGCCCGCGTAGTACGCGGAGCCGCAGCCGAGCACCTTCACCCGCTTGAAGTCGCGTGCCTCACGGGCCGTCAGGTTCAGGCCGCCGAGGTGCGCGGTGGAGAAGCGCTCGTCGAGCCGGCCGGAGAGCGTGCGCAGGATGGCGGCGGGCTGCTCGTGGATCTCCTTGCCGAGGAAGTGCTTGTGCCCGGCCGTGTCGTAGTCGGCGGCGGCGGTCTCGGCGGTCGAGGGCTGCTTGGTCACGGCGCGCGCGTCGAGGGTGAACGTGGAGAAGCCGCCCGCGCGCACGACGGCCAGTTCGCCGTCGTCGAGGTGCACGATCTGGCGTGTGTAGCGGACCACGGCCGCGACGTCGGACGCCGCGAACATCTCCTTCTCGCCGATGCCGAGCACGACCGGGCTGCCGTTGCGCGCGACCACGACCACACCGGGCTGCTCGGCGTCCACGACCGCGATGCCGTACGTGCCGACGACCTGGTTCAGCGTGGCGCGCACCGCGTCGTCGAGTTCGAGGCCCGCGGCGGACTGCTCGGCGATCAGGTGTACGAGCACCTCGGAGTCGGTCTCGGAGGCGAAGGCCACGCCGTTCGCCTGGAGCTTCGCGCGCAGGTCGTTGGCGTTCTCGATGATGCCGTTGTGCACGACCGCGAACCGTCCCGCCTCGCTGACGTGCGGGTGCGCGTTCTCGTCGTTCGGCTCGCCGTGCGTCGCCCAGCGCGTGTGGCCGATGCCGGTGGTGCCCTTGAACCGGGACGGGACGGCTGCCGCCAGTTCGGCGATGCGGCCCTTCTTCTTGCAGACCCTGAGGTTCGACTTGCCGACGACCGCGAGCCCGGCCGAGTCGTAGCCGCGGTACTCCAGCCTGGCCAGCCCGTCCAGCAGGATCGGGGCCGCGTCCTGCGCTCCGACGTAGGCGACGATTCCGCACATGCTTGGTAACTCCTATCCGTAGACCATGCGGCGCAGTTGGCGGGCCGTCAGCTCGGGCGCGGCCACCGGCCGGTCCCGCAGTTCGGCGCCGATCCGCTCGAAGATCGGATCGTTCGTCAGCCCGCCCGCCTGCAGTTCGCGGTGCCGCCGCCGCACGTACTCCTCGACGCTCTCGTCGAAGTACGCCTTCACGTCCGCGATGACCCGCGCCGCGCTGCCCGCCGGAAGCCCGGTCGTGCGCATCACGTGCCGCAGCAGGTCGTCGTGGGAGGTGTTGGGGGACGGCACGGCTTCGACGCTAGCCCGCGGCGCCGCGCGAAGCCCAGGATCCTGCCCGGAATCGGGCAGGAATTCCGCCGATTGGCCCCGTGGAACGTTTCGGCCGGGGGAGGTTTTGCGGACCGCGCGATCGGGGTACCGATCTTCGGCGGGCAGGGCAGGCAACGTGCACGAGCACAACCTTGGAGGGGTCATCGTGGGGCGAACCGTCGTGGTCACCGGAGGCGGCAGCGGCATCGGGCGGGCCGTCGCGGACCGCTTCGCGGCGAACGGCGACCGGGTCTTCATCACCGGCCGCACCGTGCGCACCATCGTGGCCACCGCCAAGGAGCTCGACGAGAGCCATCCGGGCGAGGTCATCGCCGTGGTCTGCGACTCGACCCGGCCGCGCGACCTGGCCAAACTCGTCGACGAGGTGGACGAGCACGTGGACGTGCTGGTCAACGCGTCGGGCGGGCTGGTCGCCGGCAAGCCCTGCGACGACCCGCTGGAGGAGCTGAGCGAGACCTGGAGCGCGTACGTGGCGCAGAACGTGCTCGGCGCCGTGCTCACCACGGCCGCCCTGCGCGACCTGCTCGGCCCGCGCAGCACCGTCATCAGCATCGGCTCGATCGGCGCCGAACGACGCGGCGGCGCGTACGGGGCGGCCAAGGCGGCGCTCTCTGCGTGGAGCGCGGGGCTGTCCGCCGAACTCGGGCCGCAGGGCGTGACCTCGAACGTCGTCTCCCCGGGCTACATCGCCGGGACGGAGTTCTTCCAGGGCGGGATGACCGACGCCAGGCACGCGCTGCTGGTCGAGGAGACGCACGACAAGCGGCCGGGCAGCCCGGAGGACGTCGCCGAGCTGGTGTTCTTCCTCGCCTCACCCGGCGCGCGGCACATCACCGGCCAGACCATCCACGTGAACGGCGGCGCGCACACCACGAGGTGAGAGCTGGCTAGAACCCGAGCCGCTGCAACTGCTTCGGGTCCCGCTGCCAGTCCTTGGCGACCTTCACGTGCAGGTCGAGGAAGACCGGCGTGCCCAACAGCGCCTCGATCTGCTGACGCGCCCGGGTACCGACCTCGCGCAGCCGCGAGCCGCCGGTGCCGATCACGATCGACTTCTGGCTGGACCGCTCCACGTACAGCGTGGCGTGCACGTCGAGCAGCGGCTTGTCCTTCGGCCGGTCCTTGCGCGGCAGCATCTCCTCGACCGTCACGGCGAGCGAGTGCGGCAGTTCGTCGCGCACGCCCTCCAGCGCGGCCTCGCGGATCAGCTCGGCGACCATCACCTGCTCGGGCTCGTCCGTCAGCTCGCCGCCCGGGTAGAGCGGCGGGGACTGCGGCAGCTGCTTGACCAGCAGGTCCGCGAGCAGCCCGACCTGCGCCCCGGCGACCGCGCTGACCGGCACGATCTCGGCCCACTCGATGCCGACTTCCTTGCCGAGCTCAAGCACCGCGAGCAGTTGCTCGCCGACGGCCTGCTTGCCCATCGTGTCCGTCTTCGTCACGACGGCGATCTTCGGCGTGCGCCGCACCTCGGCCAGCTGCTGCGCGATGTACCGGTCGCCCGGCCCGATCTCCTGGTCGGCGGGAATGCAGAAGCCGATGACGTCCACCTCGGCCCACGTGGCGCGCACCTGCTCGTTCAGCCGCTCGCCGAGCAGCGTGCGCGGCCGGTGCAGCCCGGGGGTGTCCACGAGCACCAGCTGCGCGTCCTTGCGGTGCACGATCCCGCGCACGGTGTGCCGCGTCGTCTGCGGCTTCCCCGAGGTGATCGCGATCTTCGCCCCGACCAGCGCGTTCGTCAGCGTCGACTTGCCCGCGTTCGGCCGCCCCACGAAGCACGCGAAGCCCGCCCGGTAGTCCTCCGGAATGTCCAGGTAGGAGCTCGGCGTATCCGCCCCCGCCCCCTCCGGCGCCCGACCAGCCGCCGTGGGAGCCGGCTCCGACGACCGCACCTGCTCCGACGTCGTCCGCCGCTCCGCCTGCGCGACCGACCGCCGCTTGCGCTTCTCCGCCGCCTCCAGCTCCTCGGCCTTGCGCCCCCGCGCATTGCGCACCGCGTTCCGCCCCGCCTGGGACGAGGCGGACTTCCGGGGCTCAGACGAAGAGGAGGTGCGGCGCGGCTCGGTCATTGCCCCATTGTCTCAGACCGCGAGGCACGCTTCGTGCGAAGATCGCGCCACGATACGTGGGTCAGCCGCATACCCGAGGGAGGAGCGTGCCGATGGGCGTCACGAAGATCGATGTGGATGACGGTGAGGCAGCGCGGGAGATGCGCAATCTCGGCGCCGCTATCGCAGAGGAATCGATGAACGCCGCACCGCACGAGGTCAACGCTCTCAGGCGCCGGTCGGCTGCTCTGGAGCGGATGGCTGAGCGCTATGAGCGTGGCGAGTTCGACGCGGCGGTAGCGGCTTGGGGGCGACGGAAGACGTGCCTCGGTTTCGCGCCTCTTGAGCAGCACGAGCAGGATCGACCTTGATGTGACCTTGCCGCCGTCATTCATAATCCTCCGCGCGGCTGCGGCGGTCTGACCTCGGGCTCCATGACGTGCAGCGTGGCACGGCGCCGGAGCACCGTGCCACGCGATTTACCCGGTTGCGCGACGTGCCGACTACCGCCCCCGCAGCTCCCGGTACTTCGCCACGAGGGCGTCGGTGGACGAGTCGTGGGCTTCGGGCAGGGGGGTGCCGTCGGGGGTGAGTTCGGGTTCGATCTTCTTGGCGAGGACCTTGCCGAGCTCGACGCCCCACTGGTCGAAGGAGTTGATGTTCCAGACGGCGCCCTGGGTGAAGACCTTGTGCTCGTAGAGGGCGATGAGCTGGCCGAGGATCGAGGGGGTCAGCTTGGGGGCGATGATCGTGGTGGTCGGGTGGTTGCCCTTGAAGACGCGGTGGGGGACGATCGCGGGGTCGGTGCCCTCGGCCTCGACCTGCTCCTTCGTCTTGCCGAAGGCGAGGGCCTCGGTCTGGGCGAGGAAGTTCGCGGTCAGCATGTCGTGGTGGGCGCCGCGCGGGTCGGCGGCGGGGACCACGGGCTCGGCGAAGCCGATGAAGTCGGCCGGGATGAGCTTCGTGCCCTGGTGGATCAGCTGGTAGTAGGCGTGCTGGCCGTTCGTGCCGGGGGTGCCCCAGACGATCGGGCCGGTCTGCCGCGTCACCGGCTCGCCGTTGCTCTGCACGGACTTGCCGTTGGACTCCATGTCCAGCTGCTGCAGGTACGCGGAGAACTTCGAGAGGTAGTGCGAGTACGGCAGCACCGCGTGGGTCTGCGCGTCGAAGAAGTTGCCGTACCAGATGCCGATCAGGCCGAGCAGCACCGGGACGTTCTCCGCCAGCGGCGTGTTCTTGAAGTGCTCGTCTACGGTACGGAAGCCGGCCAGCATCTCCTGGAAGTGCTCCGGGCCGATCGCGAGCATCAGGGACAGGCCGATGGCCGAGTCCATCGAGTAGCGGCCGCCGACCCAGTCCCAGAACCCGAACATGTTCGCGGTGTCGATGCCGAACTTCGCGACCTCGTCCGCGTTCGTCGAGACGGCCACGAAGTGCTTGGCCACCGCCGACTCGTCGCCGCCGAGCGCCTCCAGCAGCCAGTTCTTGGCCGACGTGGCGTTGGTGATCGTCTCGACGGTCGTGAAGGTCTTCGAGGAGATGATGAACAGCGTCTCGGCCGCGGCCAGGTCGCGGGTGGCCTCGTACAGGTCGGCGCCGTCCACGTTGGAGACGAAGCGGAAGGTCATGTCCCGCCGCGAGTACTCCTTGAGCGCCTCGTACGCCATCGCGGGGCCGAGGTCCGAGCCGCCGATGCCGATGTTGACGACGTTTCGGATGCGCTCGCCGGTCGCCCCCTTCCACTCGCCGGAGCGGATCTTCTCGGCGAACAGGGACATCCGGTCGAGCACCTCGTGCACGCCCGGCACCACGTCCTCGCCGTCCACCTCGATCGACACGTCGCGCGGCGCGCGCAGGGCCACGTGCAGCACGGGGCGGTTCTCGGTCACGTTGATCCGCCTGCCCGCGAACATCGAGTCGCGCAGGAACTCCACGCGGACCGCCGCGAGCTCCAGCAGCAGGCTGAGGGTCTCGTCGGTGATCAGGTGCTTGGAGAAGTCCACGGACAGGTCGCCGACGCTCAGCGCGTAGCGTCCGGCGCGCTCCGGGTCGGTCGCGAACAGTTCCCGGAGGTGGGTGTCCCCGAAGGCTTCACGGTGCTTGGCAAGCGCTTGCCACTGCGACTCGCTGCTAAAGCGATCAGTCATATCGACGGCTCCTCGGCCTATGCCATCAGATCAGTTCCGGCTTCCGGAAAAACCTAACACCGGCCCGGGCACCAGGTGTTCCGTCACGCCGCGCGTACCCTAACGACCATGAGTCAGCCACCGCCCGAGCCGCCGCGCCGCAAGATCCTCGTGGTCGAGGACGAGCCCACCCTCGCGGACGCCGTGCTGGCCCGGCTGAACGCGGCGGGATTCGACACCGCGTACGCCGCGACCGGGCCCGCCGCGATCACCGCCGCGCGCGAGGAGCGGCCGGACGCGCTGGTGCTGGACGTGATGCTGCCCGGCTTCGACGGCCTCGAGGTCTGCCGCCGGATCCAGGCCGAGCAGCCCGTGCCGGTGCTGATGCTCACGGCCAGGGACGCCGAGTCGGACCTGCTCGCCGGGCTCGGCGCCGGTGCCGACGACTACCTGACCAAGCCCTTCTCCATGCGGGAGCTGATCGCCCGCATCACGGCCCTGCTACGCCGGGTGGACCTGGTGCGCGCGCAGGCGTTGAAGAGCAACGGCGTGGACGCGGACGGCGCCGATCCGGCAGCGCCGCTGGAGCTCGGTTCGCCCACGCAACCGCTGAGCGTGGACCGGGCCCGGCGCCGGGTGCGCGCGAACGGCGCCGAGGTGCACCTGACGCCGATCGAGTTCGACCTGCTGCTCAGCCTCGCCCGCCGCCCCGGCCAGGTCGTCTCCCGGCAGTCGCTGCTGGCCGAGGTCTGGGACTGGGCCGACGCCTCCGGCACCCGCACGGTCGACTCGCACATCAAGGCCCTGCGCAAGAAGATCGGTGCGGAGCGGATCCGCACCGTGCACGGCGTCGGCTACGCGCTGGAGACCGCGCCCGAGGCCGGGGCCGCGCCGTGAACGGCCCGCGCGCCGAACGGGCCAGGGCCGACCGGGTGGCCCGGCTGCGGGAACTGCGCGAACTGCAGCCGCTGGACCGGCTCTCCTCGCTGCGCATCAAGCTCGGCGTGCTGGTCGCGGCGTCCGTCACCGTCTCGGCCGGGTTCTCCGCGGTCGGCGTCACGCTCGGCATCGAGGCCCGCTACGTGGTCACGGTCGCCGTGCTCGCCTCGCTGGTCGTCGTGCAGATCCTGGCGCACGGCATGATCGCGCCGCTGCGCTCGATGGCCGCGGCCGCGTCGTCCATGGCGCACGGCGACTACTCCCGCCGGGTGCGCGCGACCTCCCGCGACGAGGTGGGCCGGCTGGCCGTCGTGTTCAACCAGATGGCCGCCGACCTCGAGGCCGCCGACCGGGCCCGCCGCGAGCTGATCGCGAACGTCTCGCACGAGCTGCGCACCCCGATCTCGGCGCTGCGTGCGGTGCTGGAGAACGTCGTGGACGGCGTCACCGAGCCGGACGGCGCGGCGGTGAAGGCGGCCCTCGCGCAGACCGAGCGGCTCGGCATCCTGGTCGAGGAGCTGCTCGACCTGTCCCGGCTGGAGGCGGGCGCCGTGCCGCTGGACGTCTCCGAGTTCCACGTCGAGCCCTTCCTCGCCGAGGTCGTGCGGCAGGCGCAGACCGCGGGCCGCTCCGTGCGCTACCGGCTGGACGTGCGCCCGCCCGACCTGGTGGCCCGCGCCGACGCCGGACGGCTGCACCAGGTCGTGGCCAACCTCGTGGACAACGCCGCGAAGCACTCGCCCGCCGACGGCCTGGTCCAGGTCTCCGCGCTGCGCACCAACGAGGACATGCTGCGCATCGAGGTCGCCGACGAGGGCCCCGGCATCCCGGAGCCGGAGCGCACCCGGGTCTTCGAGCGCTTCACCCGCGGCGCGGCCGGCCAGACCGAGCCGGGCGGCGGCACCGGCCTCGGCCTGGCGATCGCGCGCTGGGCGGTTCAGCTCCATGGCGGAACGATCGAAGTGATGCCGTCCCGGCGCGGGGCGCTGATCCGGCTCGAACTTCCGGCGGAACCCGCGCCCGGTACCGCGCCGAGTGCATCCACCTCGGAATAGTCATCCTGGGCTACGGCATTATGCTCAGTAAGGGTGGTTCAGGTCCCGAGTTAGTGTGACTCTCGTCGCGTTGGCCGGTGCGAACTGCGATTCGCGGCGAAAAGAGCGTAGCCTGGGCTACCGCTGCCCGCTGTGAGGAGGAACCGCTCGGGCCCGCGACGCGGATCCCTCGGCTCCCGCCTTTCTCCGGGCGGTTGAGCAGTCTTTACGCGGATCTACGAAGCGGAAGAGGGCGGAAACCGCCGTGTCGCCACAGTCCACACCGACGACGTCTCAGTCAACCCCGTCCCCGGCCGGCGGCGAGACGCCTCCGGGTGAGTTGGCCCAGTTCGGACCCAACGAATGGCTGGTCGACGAGATCTACCAGCAGTACCTGCACGACCCGGAGTCGGTCGACAAGGCCTGGTGGGATTTCTTCAACGACTACCAGCCGGCCTCATCCAACGGAGCCGCCCCGGCGGGAGTGCCCGCGCAGGCCCCCACCGCGACCGCGCCCGCCGCCGAGCCGCTCGCCAAGCCGGTCCCGGTGCCCGGCAGCCAGGCTCCCGTCGCGCAGGTCTCCGCCGGGGTCGCCCCCGCCGTGGCCGCCCGCGACTCGGAGGTCGCGCTGGCCCCGAAGCCGACCCCGCAGGCCGTGCCCCCGGTCGTCGGCGTTCCCCGGGACGCGGCGATCACCGCCCCGCCCACCGCCTCCACCCCGACCGGCGGCGGCGCCGCGACCACCGTGCTCAAGGGCCCGGCCGCGCGGCTGATCACCAACATGAACGCCTCGCTGGAGGTGCCCACGGCCACGTCCGTGCGCGCGGTCCCGGCGAAGCTGCTGATCGACAACCGGGTGGTCATCAACAACCACCTCAAGCGCGCCCGCGGCGGCAAGGTCTCCTTCACCCACCTCATCGGCTACGCGATGGTGCAGGCGACCAAGGCCATCCCGGCGATGAACTCCTCGTTCGCCGAGGCGGACGGCAAGCCCGCGCTGGTCACCCCCGAGCACATCAACTTCGGCCTGGCCATCGACCTGCAGAAGCCGGACGGCTCGCGCACCCTCGTGGTGCCGTCGATCAAGGCCGCCGAGCTGATGGACTTCCGCGAGTTCTGGCAGGCCTACGAGGACCTGGTCCGCAAGGCCCGCAACAACAAGCTGACCGCCGACGACTTCGCCGGCACCACGATCTCGCTGACCAACC
>Ga0310811_10002004_pt1 | contig 25336 bp, 17 predicted proteins | sample YCmetagenome_FD_207642 | JGI IMG/M metagenome (GOLD analysis project Ga0310811, IMG submission 207642) | Soil microbial communities from experimental microcosm in Duke University, North Carolina, United States - YC | ecosystem: Engineered > Artificial ecosystem > Soil microcosm > Unclassified ... | reverse complement strand
TGATAGGAGAACGTGGCGAACTCCGAAAGCACGCAGAAGCCGTGGGCGAAACCCTCGGGTATCCAGAAATGGCGGTGATTCTCAGCCGTCAACATCACGCCGGCCCACTGCCCGAAGGTTGGCGATCCACGGCGAATGTCGACCGCAACATCATAGACCTCGCCCTCGAGCACGCTAACCAGCTTGCCCTGCGGATTCGGCCATTGATAATGCAAGCCGCGCAACACGCCGCGCGCCGAGCGCGATACGTTCGACTGGACAAACCTCCGGTCGATGCCGGCTTCGCGATATTTCGCCTCGTTGTAGCTCTCGTAGAAGAAGCCTCGCGAGTCGCCGAATACTTGCGGTTCGATCACGACGCAACCGGGTAGCGATGTTTCGATGAACTTCATCCAACGTAGCCTTGCTTGGTCAGGTTCTGGAGGTACTGTCCATAACCCGTCTTGGAGAGCGGGGCGGCAAGTCGCAACAACTGCTCGGCGTCGATCCACTTGTTGATGTAAGCGATCTCTTCAGGGCAGCAGACCTTCAGGCCCTGTCGGTTCTCGATGGTCTGAATGTAATCGCCAGCTTCCATCAGGGACTCGTGCGTGCCCGTGTCCAGCCAGGCGTAGCCGCGGCCCAGTTGCTCCAGGTGCAACGACTCGTCGTCGAGATAACAGCGGTTGAGGTCTGTGATTTCCAGCTCGCCGCGCGGAGAGGGTTTCAGGTTTGCTGCGAAGTCCGGTGCGCGATTGTCGTAGAAATACAGTCCGGTCACCGCGTAGTGGGACTTCGGCTCGGTCGGTTTTTCCTCTAGGCCGATCACTTTGCCCGCAGCGTCGAATTCGGCCACGCCATAGCGCTCAGGGTCTTTCACCCAATAACCGAACACGGTTGCGCCATGCTCGCGTGCCGCGGCGCGCTTCATGCGTTCGGTAAGGCCGACGCCGTAGAAGATGTTGTCGCCAAGCACCAGGCAGCTGGGATTGTTGCCGACAAAGTCACGGCCAATGATGAAGGCCTGCGCCAGACCGTCTGGGGACGGTTGGACAGCGTAGGTGATATTGATGCCCCACTGGCTACCGTCACCCAGCAGACGCTGAAAGAGTGCCTGCTCATGTGGGGTATTGATGACCAGCACGTCGCGAATACCCGCGAGCATGAGCGTGGCGAGCGGGTAATAGATCATGGGCTTGTCATACACGGGCAGCAGCTGTTTGCTCACCGCCTGAGTAATGGGATAAAGCCGCGTGCCGGAGCCGCCGGCCAGGATGATGCCCTTTTGATTGCTCATGAGCCGAGTCGCTCCATGCGATAGCTCCCGTCAAGTACGCGGGAAACCCATTCCTTGTTTTCCAGGTACCAGTCGACAGTGTGCGTGATACCCGTTTCGAACGTCTGCGAAGGACGCCATCCCAGTTCGCTCTGTAGCTTTGACGAATCGATGGCATAACGACGGTCATGGCCAGGGCGATCCTTCACGAAGGTGATGAGGGACTCGCGGCGACGGCCGTCGGCCAGTGGGCGGCGCTCGTCCAGCAGCGCGCAAATCGTCTTCACGACGGTCAGGTTCTCGCGCTCGGCGTTGCCGCCTACGTTATAGGTCTCGCCGACTCGGCCTGCCTCGAGCACCCGCTGGATGGCGGTACAGTGATCGCCAACGTAGAGCCAGTCGCGGATGTTCAGTCCGTCGCCATAGACCGGTAGTGCCTCGCCGGCCAGCGCCTTCTGGATGATCAACGGAATCAGCTTTTCCGGGAATTGGTAAGGCCCGTAATTATTGGAGCAATTCGTGGTCAGCGTTGGCAGGCCATAGGTGTGATGGAACGCGCGTACGAGATGGTCCGAAGCCGCTTTGGACGCCGAATACGGTGAATTGGGAGCGTAGGGCGTGGTTTCTTTGAACTGCCCCTCATCGCCCAGCGACCCGTACACCTCATCGGTGGATACGTGAAGAAAGCGGAATGCTTTCCCGGGACCCTCGTCGAGCGTGCGCCAATAATCGCGACTGCTCTCCAGCAGGCCAAGGGTGCCGACGACATTGGTTTCGATGAAAGCAGCCGGGCCGTCGATCGAGCGGTCGACATGCGACTCGGCAGCGAAATTGATGATTGCCGAAGGCTTATGTTCTCGAAGGAGTCGGGCTACCACAGCCCGGTCGCCGATGTCGCCTCGGACGAAGATATGGCAATCATTGCCTTTCAGGGGAGCCAAGGTGTCGAGGTTCCCGGCATACGTAAGTTTGTCCAGATTGACCACCCGAGCTCCGCCCGATATGGCCTGCATAACGAAGTTGGCGCCGATAAAACCGGCCCCGCCCGTGACAAACAGCGTGGTCATCAAACTTTGCCTCGAATCACATCCATGGGGCCGGCATTGTGACATGGGCGGCCGGAGCCCAATAGCCTAAATTCCCGTAGTTTGGGCGCCGTTTAGGCAAATGGGTGGTCCACAGGTAAGATGGCCGGTCATCCTCGCAGAGCTTAAGGTCCAGTCGCTGCCATGACCAAGAAAGTAAAGGATCGCAACGTTGGAATAGGTACCCGTGCTATTCACGCTGGCCAGGCACCTGACCCGGCCACGGGGGCGATCATGACCCCTATTTATGCCACCTCTACCTACGTGCAGGAGAGCCCGGGCCGCCACAAGGGGTATGAGTACTCGCGGACGCAAAATCCTACTCGAATGGCCTATGAACGATGCGTGGCCGATCTGGAGGGCGGGGACGCTGGCTTTGCCTTTGCCTCCGGTCTCGCTGCGGCTGCCACGACGCTCGATCTACTGGATGCGGGGGATCACGTTATAGCGATGGACGACCTGTACGGCGGTACCTACCGCCTGTTCGAGCGGGTCCGGCGCCGCTCTGCCGGCTTGGATTTCAGTTTTGTCGACCTCAATGATATTAAGGCGTTGCGTGCGTCCTTGAAGCCCAATACCCGGATGATTTGGGCTGAAACCCCGACCAATCCGATGCTGAAGCTCGTCGACTTAGAAAAGATCAGCGCATTCGCCAAGAAGCACGGCCTGATCCTGGTAGTGGACAATACGTTCTGCTCGCCCATGCTGCAGCGGCCCATCGAGTTAGGGGCTGGCTTGGTGCTCCATTCGGCTACCAAATATCTTAACGGTCACTCCGACATGGTCGGCGGCATCGTCGTGGCCAAGGGCGCGGACCTTGCCGAGCGCATGGCGTTCCTGCAGAACTCGGTGGGCGCCGTGGCGGGGCCGTTCGATGCCTTCCTTGCTATGCGTGGCCTGAAAACCCTTCATCTGCGCATGAAGGCGCATTGCGAGAACGCGCTGGAGATCGCCAAGTGGCTGGAGCGGCATGACGCCATCGAGCGCGTCATCTATCCGGGCCTCAAGAGCCATTTCCAGCACGCGCTGGCCCGGCGCCAGATGAATGGTTTCGGCGGCATTATTTCCATTGAGGTCAGGGGCGGCCTGAAGCGGGCGCGCCGGATGCTGGAGCGCTGCGAGCTCTTTGCGCTGGCCGAGTCCCTGGGCGGAGTCGAAAGCTTGATCGAACATCCGGCCATCATGACCCATGCCTCGGTGCCTGCCACCAAGCGCAAGGCGCTTGGCATTAGCGACGGTCTCGTCCGGCTCTCGGTAGGTGTTGAGGACTGTGGTGACTTGATCGCCGAGCTCGACACAGCCCTACGCTGAAGCGTTTTCCACGTTTCTTGGTTGAGATTTTCGGTCGGAGTATGACTTAGTGGATCCGCATTCCGTACAGGCTTCGTCGCCCATGGCGATGGCAAGGACCATCTGGAAAAACCGTGCGCTTATCTGGCAGATGACTACCCGCGAGGTGTTGGGGCGTTACCGTGGGTCGTTTCTCGGACTGGCGTGGTCTTTCTTCAATCCCTTGCTGATGTTGCTGGTGTATACCTTTGTTTTTACCACCGTATTTCACGCCCGCTGGGGTGGCGGTGGGGACAAGGCCAATTTTGCGATTGTCCTTTTCGTCGGCATGATTGTTTATACGATTTTCTCCGATTGCATTAATCGGGCGCCGATTCTGATTGTTTCCAACGTCAGCTACGTCAAGCGCGTGGTTTTTCCCTTGGAGATCATGCCGGTGGTCGGCATAAGCGCCTCGCTGTTTCACTGCCTAATCAGCCTGTTGGTCTGGCTGATCGCTTATATTGCGCTGGTCGGTGTTCCTCACCTGACGTCACTCTTGCTGCCCCTGGTCATTCTTCCGTTTGCCCTTGGAATCCTAGGGGTGAGCTGGTTCCTAGCCTCGCTGGGTGTTTTTATGCGGGACGTGGCCCAGACCACGGGCATCATTACCACCGCGCTTATGTTTCTCGCTCCCGTGTTTTACTCAGCTGATAATCTTCCGCCAAATTTCAAGTCGATTATCTTGGCCAATCCCGCCACGTTTATCATCGAGCAATCCCGTGCGGTGCTCGTTTGGGGGAACCTGCCGGATTGGCAAGGGCTGGGGATTTACACAGTGGCGAGCGTGATCATTGCATGGCTTGGTTTCTGGTGGTTCCAGAAGACTCGAAAGGGGTTTGCCGATGTCCTCTGACGCCAATGCCATCGAGATCCGTGGCATCAGCAAGTCGTTTCCGGTTTACGAGCGGCCGCACCATCGCTTGATGCAAATGTTTGCCCGGCGGAACAAACAACGCTGGTACAACGAATTTGTTGCCCTAAAGACTGTCGATTTTCGCGTGGGGCGTGGCGAGACGCTGGGCGTGATCGGACGCAACGGCTCAGGCAAGTCCACGTTGCTGCAGATTATCTGCGGCACCCTTACCCCTAGCGCAGGCGAGGTTGAGGTCAATGGCCGCGTGGCGGCGCTGCTGGAGTTGGGCTCGGGATTCAATCCCGAGTTTAGCGGGCGCGAGAATGTATTCCTAAATGGCATGGTGCTCGGCCTGGAGCGAGCGGAGATCGAGCGGCGCTTTGACCAGATCGCTGCCTTCGCCGAGATCGGCGATTTTATGGACCGACCGGTCAGGACTTATTCCAGCGGCATGTACGTGCGCTTGGCGTTTGCAGTGGCCATCAATGTCGACCCTGACATTCTGATCGTCGACGAAGCGTTATCGGTCGGTGACGAGGCCTTCCAGCGAAAGTGCTTCTCCAGGATCAACCGGATCAGGGAGAACGGCGCGACTATCCTGTTCGTCTCCCATTCGGCCAGCACCGTCGTTGAACTATGCGACCGCGCCGTGCTGCTCGACGGCGGCGAGCTGATAGTGGCGGGTAGCCCAAAGCACGTCGTTTCGCGTTATCAGAAGCTCCTGTATTCACCGGCGGACAAAGTGGCAGCCATCAGGGAGGCCATCAAACTTGAGTCGCACCATGGAGCGAGGGGCGGAATGGAACCGGTGCCCTTTGAAGCGGCAGCCGCGGAAGCTCTTTCCGAGGCGCCGGATGATGGCGACGACGAGTCGTACCTGGAGCCGGGACTCGTGCCCAAGAGCACGTTTCATTACGACCCCGTCGGCGCCGCCATTCGCGATCCGCACATTGAGACGGAAAGTGGGCGGCGCGTCAACGTCCTCCAGTCGGGCAACGAATACATTTATACATATCGCGTCCATTTCAGCCAAGCTGCTGCGGCCGTTCGTTGCGGCATGCTGATCAAAAGCGTCACCGGATTGGAGCTGGCTGGCTGCGTCACTTCCTGGACGGGGGAAAACCTGCCCTTCGTCGGTGCAAATGACGAGATAACGGTGCGTTTCCGCTTTCGTTGTTCCTTCGCCTCAGGAAGCTATTTTCTCAACGCCGGCGTTCAAGGTCGCCTGGGCGAGGAGGAGGTCTATCTCGATCGTTGGATCGATGCTGCCATGTTCAAAGTGATACATGAGCCCGGTCGCCTGACGACGACCACAATAGACCTAGATATTTCCCCTGAGATCAACGTCGAAGGCGTTGACGCGGCTACTCCATGATTTCAAACCAAGGCACTCTTCCTCGCGCATTGCTTGTACTGGGGATGCACCGTAGTGGCACGTCGGCCATGACGCGTGTGCTCAATCTCCTGGGGCTGGAACTTGGCCACAACCTGGTCACTCCGGCTAGCGATAACCCTGACGGGTTCTGGGAGCACGCCGAAGCCGTTGAGATCAATGAGCAGCTGCTCGAAAAGCTGGGTCGCACTTGGTATGACATGCGCGAGATGCCGGTGTCGTGGATGGAGAGCGAGGCGGCAGGGCGGGCTTTGGCCCGGATCGAGTCCCTGATTCAGCGGGAGTTCGATGCATCCAGGCCGCTGGTGTTCAAGGACCCTCGCATCTGCCTGGTGGCGCCGTTGTGGATCCGGGCATTGCGTGCCACTGGCTACGAGGTGAACTGCCTGCTAATGGTACGTAACCCACGTGAGGTCGTGGAGTCGCTGCACGTGCGCAACCACTGGTCGAGGGAGCCGCTTTTCCTGATGTGGGCGCAGTATCTGCTCGAGGCCGAGCTTGCCAGCCGCGACTGTTCCCGCGTGATGGTGACTTTCGACCAGCTTCTGGCCGACTGGCGCCGAGTTGCTGCAAGAGTAGCGCAGGAGCTTGCTATTACTTGGCCGCGCACCGAAGCGGAGGCGGCCGAAGAAATCGACGCCTTTCTCAATCAGGGCCGCCGCCATCATGTGGCGGGGGATAGTCAGGTGGGTGACCAGTCGGGTGAGGAGGAGGATGTCCTAGCCCCCCAATTTATCTCAACGGTTTATGAGACGTGCCTTGGCCTAGCCTCCGGGAACGAGGCGGGCTGGGACGCCCTAGCCCAAGCGGGAACTCGCTTCAGAGAGGTGGCCGACGTCTATGCCAGGCATGTGGATGAGCTCTCGAGTACCCGCTGGGTAGCGGAAGGCAGAGCAGTCTTTGCTGAAACTCAGCTTGCCGAAAGTAAGAACGCTTTGGATCAGTCCGTTGGAAAGGTGGCTGAACTCCTGTCATCGAAAATTGATACGATATTCACATCTGTATCACATCGTATAGATGAACTGGCGCAACATGTCGCCGGTCTGCAGGAGGGGCAGGCATTGTATAAGGACATGATTCCAGCGGACGGAAGCGCGCGGCTGGTCGCGATCGAGGCCATGGCCGAGGAATTTGCGCAGTGGGCCCGCTCAAGCGGTGCGGCTTTCAGTCAGCATACGGGTGGCCAGCAGTCCGTTTTAGGAGAACTTGCCGAGCAGATCCGCAAGCAGGCGGGACACAACGAGCGATTGCTTGCCCTACTTGCACAGCAGTTCGAGCGTTCGGCGCAATCCCCCGCCTTGGATGAAAAACTGAATGAACTGGCCCGGCGGCAGTTGTCGTTGCACCAGGAGATTCAGGACCAGATTAAGGTGAAGAGCTCCAGTGACGACGGCCTGCTGCATGTCCTGGCTCAGAAAGTGGACGCCGTGCACGACGAAGTGGCTCGCCAGCAAGTGCAGACCGAAATGGTTGATCAGCGCCTGGCCAAGATGGACCAACAGCTCAGCAAGGCGGATGAGCAGCTGAGTCACAAGCTGCTCGCGATCGACTCAGAGATTGAAGCGAAGCTCGATGCCTTGAATGATCGCCTCAACGTTCAGCGCGAACGAGAGCAGCATGTTGACGCGCTCGTAACGAAGCGTCTGGAAGCGTTTGATGTCGATATCCGGCACCGCCTCGGCGAGCTGCAGGGCACCATCGCTAGCAAGGACAGCAAGATCCAGGCGCTATCCGATGCACTGACCACGAGCAACACCCACATCGATGAAATTCTCAGCTCGACGAGCTGGCGCATTACAGCGCCCATGCGCTGGATGCGCGGCCTCATTTCTCCGCGCGCCTGGAAGCGATCGGTCGGCCGCGGCCTGAAGCATACGTACGACCATCTGCCCTTATCGCCCGATGCACGCCTTGCCATGAAAGGCGTCGTGTTCAAGGCGACGGCACCGTTGATCCGCAATACCCACAGTTACCGTTCGTGGGCGGCATTTGAAGTGCAGCGCACGGCCAACAAACGTGCGAATGAGCTGCGCTCAGCCACCGCTCCCGCTGCCTGGGCATCGCCGCACTCACCGTCGCGGCAGGTTGAGCATCCGGCGCGGCCGCCACTCAGCCATGAGGCGGCGAACGGTGCCGCGCGCCTGCTCCAGAATTTGTATTCCACGGCCGACAATAGTCGCCCGACGGACTACGTGGCCATGGACGACAAGCCTGCCGATTTCGAGAAGATCGACGTTCGTGCGATTGCGTTCTACCTGCCGCAGTTCCATCCCATTCGCGAGAACGACGAGTGGTGGGGGCGTGGTTTCACCGAATGGACCAACGTTTCCAAGGCCGTTCCTCAGTTCACCGGGCATTACCAGCCGCATCTGCCGGGCGAGCTGGGCTTCTATGACCTACGCCTGGTCGATGTCATGCGCCGGCAGGTCGAGCTTGCGAAGCACTACGGCTTGCAGGGCTTCTGTTTTCACTACTACTGGTTTGCGGGACGCCGTCTGCTCGAGCGACCGCTCGACCAGTTCGTGGCGAACAAGGACATCGATTTCCCGTTCTGCATTTGCTGGGCCAATGAAAACTGGACGCGCCGATGGGACGGTCTCGATCAGGAGGTCCTGATCGGCCAGAACTATTCGGCCGAGGACGATGAGAACTTCATCACTGCGTTGGAACCGCTGCTGCGCGATTCCCGCTACATCCGTGTCAATGGCCGTCCGCTGATCATTCTCTATCGGCCGTCCATTCTTCCGGACGCCACCGCAACCGTTCAGCGCTGGCGCGAGCATTGCCGTCGTGTCGGCATTGGCGAGATCTTCGCGGCTATGGTGCAGTTCGACGTCGATGACCCGCGCACCTATGGTTTCGACGCGGCGATCGAGTTCCCGCCGCACAAGCTCGCACGCGGCCTGAACGCCATCAACGACACGCTTGAGATCACCAACCCCGAATACTCGGGCCATGTGATCGATTATGGGACCATTGTGCAGCGCGCGCGCGACCAGGAGACCCCGGAGTACAATATGATCCGCGGTGTCTTCCCGTCCTGGGACAACGAGGCACGCAAGCCGGGTCGTGGCTATACCTTTGCCAACGCGACGCCGCCGCGCTATCGCGAATGGCTGGATGACGCCATCAGCTACGCGCGCAATCATCCCGTGTCGGGTGAGAGCCTAGTTTTCATCAATGCCTGGAACGAGTGGGCCGAAGGCGCTCATCTTGAGCCAGACCGTCGCTACGGTTACGCGTTCCTTGATCAGACCAGGGCCGCGCTGCAGTCTTCCGGCGGGCACGCGTTTGACCACCGCCGCATCGTGATCGTGTCACATGACGCCCATCCCCATGGCGCGCAGTACCTCGCGCTGAACATGGCGCGCGTCTATCGGCAGACCTTCCATTTCGACGTCGACGTCATCCTGCTTGGAGAAGGGCGCCTGACCGAAGACTTTGCGCGCTGGGCCACCGTGCACGACTTCAGTGGCATGGATCCGCAAGACGAAGAGGCCGCGCAGCTGATTGAGGGCCTTTACCTCGCAGGAGCCCGGCAAGCGATCGCCAACACCACGGTTTCTGGGCTGCTGGTAAAGACCCTAAAGCGAGTCGGCATGACTGTCGTGAGCTTGGTGCATGAGCAGGCGGGCGTTATCAATGACAATCACCTGCTTCCTCACGCACAGGCCGTCGCCGAGCATGCGGACTGCATCGTGTTTCCTGCGGAACAGGTGCGTCGTGAGTTCTCGACGTGCGTACGTGTGTCTGAGGACAAGACGGTCATTCGGCCGCAAGGTCTCTACAAGCTGAATCGTTACGCCTCGTCGGAAGGGCGAGTTATGGCTCGCGCCGAGCTCAGGCGCCAACTAGGACTTTCACCCGATGCGAGAGTGATCCTCTGCGTTGGATATGCTGACTATCGAAAGGGCGTGGATCTGTTTGTCGAGTCCGGTATCCGCCTGATGCAGTTCGATAGCAACGTGCACTGCGTATGGGTTGGGCACGCCGATGTCCGCATGCAGCCGCAGATCGAGGACCGTGTTCGAGAGTCAGGTTTTGCTAAGCGCTTCCATTTCGTGGGTCTCAGTTCCGATACGGATGCCTATTATGCCGGTGCGGACGTTTACGCGCTGACCTCCCGTGAAGATCCCTTCCCCTCAGTGGTCATGGAGTCGCTGCAGGTCGGGGTGCCGGTGGTTGGATTCGATGGCGCGGGCGGTTTCACCGAGCTTCTCTCCAAAGGGGGCGGCCGCCTCGTGCCCATGGCCGATGTCGCGGCGTTGAGCGAGGCGCTTGGCGAACTGCTTGATCATGACTCGGTTGCCCGTTCGATTGGCGACAAGGGTCGAGCACTCGTGGAAGCCAACCACAGCTTCCGCAGCTACCTTTTCGACCTACTCGACTTCGTCGGCGCGCCCTTGCCCAAAGTGTCGGTGATTGTGCCGAACTACAATTACGCGGGTTACATCGAGTCACGCATCAACTCAATCCTCGACCAGCGCGTTCCGTTCTATGAGCTAATCGTGCTGGACGACGCCTCTACCGATAATAGCCTCGCAGTCATCGAGCGCCTTGCTGCGGTACGTGGAGCGCATTTGCGCATCGTGCGCAACGAAACGAACTCCGGTTCGGTTTTCAAGCAGTGGAATAAGGGTGTCGAGCTGGCGCGGGGCGATTATGTGTGGATCGCCGAGGCGGATGATCTCGCGGAACCGGGCTTTCTTGGTTCGGTCATGGGCGCGATGAATGACTCGCAAGTAGTGATGGGCTATTGCGAGTCCAAGCAGATTGACGGCAACGGACACGTGTTGGCTGAGAACTATCACGACTACACCAAGGACATCTCCGCCGACCACTGGCGCGATTCCCGACGTCAGTCGGGTCGTCAGGAAATCGAGAATCATCTGGCGATCAAGAACACCGTTCCGAACGTTAGCGCCGTCGTGTTTCGACGTGACGCCCTGAAGAGCGCCATAATCCGGGAAAAAGACTATCTTGCGCGATTCAGAATCGCCGGTGATTGGTTGATCTATACCGCAGTGCTGGATCAGGGCGACATTGTCTTCGTCTCGGACGCATTGAACCTGCATCGCCGGCACCGGGCTGGCGTCACCATCGGTGGCGATCATCGCCCTCACATGGCTGAGATTCTGCGCATGCAGCGTTTGGTTAAGGAGCGCTATTCGGTGCCTGATGATGTCCTTCGCAAGGCCGAGGCCTACGTGGTCACGCTTTGCCGTTACTTTGACCTTAGCGAGGATGATATCGCTCACCTGGTAACGGAAGTGGAGCGAGAGTCGCTGCATTGAAGCAATGCGTACACGGCACCCACGGCTGTGTGCTCTTCCGTGGCTAAGGCCTTGGCTTCTACCTCCTCAAGCCAAACGTGAGGGATGTAAACATAATGGTTGATCTAACTCCGGGCGTGAGTTCCATTACGCAGCAACGGCCTACGATGCGCCTTGATTTTCTGGACGCCTTACGAGGCCTGGCTGCGGCGTACGTCGTCGTGTACCACATGATCCTGATATCGAATCCCAACCTCGTGGTCCCGGCCTGGGCGCATCTCGTGGCAATGAATGGTGGCGCCGGTGTGACGCTCTTCTTCGTCATCAGTTCTTTCTCGCTTTTCTACACCATGCCCATGCGTGAGCGGGAGCGTTGGCCATGGCTTAGCTATGCGCTGCATCGCTTCTTCCGTATTGCGCCTCTGTTCTATGTTTGGATCGTGCTTACGATTATTCGTGATCACATCGTTTTCGAGGCGACGCATCCCTGGTGGATGATCCTTGCTAGTGGGTCGTTCCTGTTCAACCTCTTGCCTGCGCAGCAGGAGGGCTTCGTGTGGGCGAGCTGGACCATTGGCGTAGAGATGTTGTTCTACGTGGTGTTTCCGTTCGTTTACCTCCGCACGAAAAATGTCTGGCAAGCGATCTCATTTCTCCTCGCATCCATGCTCGTGTGGTGGACCTGCGACCTAGTTCTCAGCTATCTCAATTTTTCGCCCGAGGTACTTGCCTCCTACCGGCAATGGTTCTTCCCGAAATTCCTGCCTGAGTTTGCGTTCGGTGCTATCGCGTTTTTTATTATTCAGAAGGCACTCCCCTGGTCACACGAGCGCCCGGAAATGTCGTCCTCTGTGGGCATGATGTTGTTGCTCGCCGCGGCATTCCTCTATCTCTCTGTTCTCAAGGGGACGGGTTACTTTGGTCTGCCTGATCCGCGATACGCCAACGCGCTGTGCTGCCTGGTAGTCGTCATCGCCCTCGCCCTGCGGTCGGCCAAGCTGCTGGTCAACCGGCTTACACGGTTGATGGGCGAGATCAGTTATTCCCTGTATCTCAATCATCCAACGCTCGTATTCCTGCTTGGGCCAGTCTACAAACGAATCTACGCCCACGCCGGGAACCTGACTATTGCGTTTGTGGCCTGCTGTCTGTTGACCTACGCAGTGCTCATCCCGCTTTCGATGTTTACCTATAAGTTCATCGAACGCCCTGGAGTAAAGCTTGGCAAGAGGTGCTACGCGTGGATTGAGCGGCGCTACGCGGAAGCCGGTCAGGTCGTCGAGCAAGCCCGGTGATGGCGCTCATGAACGAGTCGATATTGGGAGTGAAGTAAATGACTATCCGGAAGCTAAGTGGCTTTTTTGGGGGTCTGCTGTTGGCGTTTGGCCTGCTCACGGGTTGCCATGAGCCCAATCAACCTGCTCCGACGGGCGAGCAGAAGCCTGCAGAACAGAAAGCCGCCGCGATTGGCGCTCCTGCAGAAGGAGGCCCTCAGGTGCTTTCTGCCTATCAGCCAGAAAGCAACGTCTCCGAGTTAAAGACCTGCAACCTCGAAGGCGTGAATGGTACCTCCTTCCAGGGACAGAAGGTCCCGGTTTCAAGCGCGAAGTCGGCTCGGTTCTTGGGTTGGATCGCTGCTCCAGAGCTGGCCTCGCCTAGATATGTGCTTCGATTCGAAGACAAGGCAGCATCACGCTATTTCCAGGCGACATTTGTACCGGCTGTCAATCGCCCGGACGTTGCGGCAAGCTTGGGAGACAAAGTGGCGCATGCTGGGTTTACGCTTGATCTCGACCTCAAGCCTATACCGCCAGCTGACTATCACGTTTACCTGGCGGCTCTCGACGGGACGGCGTTGCAGGCATGCGATAACGGCCGCTCAGTGATCGTCGGCCCCTGAGTTTGACGAGTATGAGTATGCCAGTGCCGCTTGGCGGCCAATGCGGGAAGCGGCCTGGATACAAGGAGAGAAATCAATGAAGCTGATTACCAAAAACGACTGGATGTCGAGCCGTGCCTGGATCGATTTGGACAACGCCGATATCCAGCGATACCTGGCCAAGGTTTCCGATAACCTTGACTATGATCTCGAGCAGAAATTGCGGGATTGGCAGACTCGCGGCGTGGTGATCTTCGAACGGGTAGTGGATCGCTCGCTCATCGACGCATTGCTCAACGATGTGGAGTACCTGCGTCGAAATCACCGCGATTTTGAGCTGAGCGCGGAGATCAAGGGCACGCAGAAGGACATTGCGACGTTCACGGATGAAGAGCTGGATTCCGATGGAGTGAAGTTCAACAGCATTCACTCGATTTCCAGAGCTGCAGGTCGCTTAAGCTTGACGGCAACAGTTACCGAGTTTCTTCGGCATGTCTTTGGGTCGCCTGCATGCGCCCTGCAGTCGCTGACCTTCTATAGGGGGAGTCAGCAGCCCGCGCATGTGGACTATCCATATGTACGCTGCCAGACTCAGCTGGCGCATCTAGCGGCGAGTTGGATTCCGCTTGAGGACATCGATCCCGACGCGGGCCCGCTTGCTTACTATCCGGGATCGCATCGACCGGATATTTCGGGATTTTTTGACTGGGGAAGGGGCAGCATCCTGCTTGAGCAGGACAGCGTAAGAACTCCCATCGAGTTTTCACGATACCTTGAGGGCAGAGTGGAAAGCGCCGGTATTGAGCCGGTGGTCTTCCTACCAAAGCGAGGTGACGTGCTCATTTGGCATGGAAACCTCATCCATGAGGGCACGCCTATCAACAACCCTGCACTCACTCGCAAGTCTTACGTTACCCACTACACCTCATTGTCCGCGTACCCAAAGGAGCATCGTCGCGACGATGGCCGCGGACTGGCTCTCAATGGTGGTTACGCTTACGACTATCCATGGCTCAACGCAGCTAGAAAGCGTCTGCCCAGTGCCGTCTGATCGCGGCATCCTGAGCGGCGTTTATAGTTCCGCTAGTGGGCCCTGACGGACGGCCCTGCCTGGTTTGGATTGGCGCGGTTTGTCGCGTGATGCGACAAACCGCGCTTTGTTGTTTAGCCAGCCAGGTCGATTAGTGCGTTCGGTGTCGGAAGTGCGGTCACCTTAGGTATCTGCTCCGGATTGATTGATCTTGATCGGCCTGACGCTGTTTCGATGGATGGCTCGGTGTGGCACATTCGAAATGTCGGCGCCAATAAAGGCAAGTAGCAACTGCATGCCCCAGATCGCACAGATTGCAGTGATCATAATGGTGCCGACAGGCGTGGCTTGACTCACACGACTGGCGTTGAGCCAGTGCAGTCCGCCAAATACTCCACCAAAAACGAAAAGTAGCAGCCCTACCAACAGCTCAAAGCTTGCGGCAGACATGTCACGCAAGTAGTAGTTGTAGAAAATGCGCTTGACTCCGTTCCTTGCGTGCTTGAACAGGAACTCGCCGGCGATCTGGTGGATATGTAGATTGCTCACCTCATCCGCATATAGCGCATCCATGGGCACGTCCACTACGGTGGCCCTGAGGGTGTTGAGACGAAACAGCATGTCGGTTTCGAAGAAGTACCTAGTGCTGATCTTATCGAACGGCAGTCGACGCACGATATCTGCGTGAATCGCGGTAAAGCCATTCGTTGGGTCAAATATGTCCCAGTAGCCAGTCGAGACCTTGGCCATTAAAGACAATGCAGCGTTCCCGAAGATGCGGATTTTCGGCATCTGCCCCAGTTGTCGCAAGTCGAAGAAGCGATTGCCTTTCGTGTAGTCCGCTTCGCCACGTAGGATGGGCGTGATGAATTCCGGAATAAGGCTGGAGTCCATTTGCCCATCACCGTCCACCTTGACGATCACCGTAGCGCCCAGCTCCGCTGCCCGGCGGTAGCCGGCCATGACCGCGCCTCCAACCCCAAGATTCACCTCGTTGAAAACTACAGTGACGTTATCACTGAGATTGGTTTCCTTGACCAGCTTTCCTGATTGCGCCGGGCAACAATCGTCAACGACGACGACGTGATGGCAGTAGTTCAGCGCCTCCTTCACCACGCCAAGAATATGGCGAGTGACCTTGTAGGCAGGCACCACCGCAATCACTTTGATGCCGTCGTTGAAGCTGTCCATTTCTTGAAACCTCTGTATAGCGACCATGTGCCTAGCGGCGATAAATCCAGAACTTAGAGCACAGGAAGCTCATAATTGCTAAAATCGCCTCAATGACAGGCTTGCCTAACCATGCCGCTTGAAGCCCTGCGTGGGATTTAACAATGGCCACGGCAACGGTGCTAACCAATGAGGACGCGGCCCAGAAAGCAATAAAGCGAAGTGCGCTTCCGGTGTTGATGGATGTCGTTCTTCCCTTTTGGAGGAAGGTGAATTTCCCGTTGAGTAGAAACCCAAGGCATGCGCCCACCAAACGCCCCGTGATGTTCGCAACGACCGTGACAACGCCGAACTTGGTCAATAGAACAAAGGTTAGCCAGTCAACGACCAGCTGAGCACCGCCCGCTAGCAAAAACAGACAGATCTGCAGAAGCAAGGAGGGCGAGGCGCCATGATGCGTTGCGTTTGGTTCTGCTTGAGCCAGGTTGGTGTCCCTGGTTGCGGCGCCATTGGTCACTTCAGTAAGTCTCCATGGCAACTCACTTTGAATGTGATGGTGGCATACCAACGATGTTCCGCTTGCCATCCCAGTCGCCGTCAGCACTGGTGAGGGACTTCGGGGCACCGGTGGTCAGTGGCTTGAATACTCCAAAGGCGATAGAGGTCGCCTCGTTCGATGCTTGAGCCGGAACTGATATGTCGTAGTTGAGGGCCGTGGTCGTCGATGAGGTGCTCGAGATATAGGTCTGATACCCGTCCTTGATGGTGTGCTTATCCTTGTCCAGCATGTGCACGAATACCTGCCATGTGCCATCTTCGCCGGACGGAAGCGCCTGAAGCTGTTCGAGAACGATGTGATATAGCGTGTTCTCGCCAGCCTCTGTGCGAGTGACGGCGAGGGCGCGAGCAACGACGTGTCCGTCAAAAGACAGGTCAATAGGCTTCGCTAGGAAATTGCCGGCCAAGGTGGCGATGTTCTCAACAGGTATGCCGGTAAGTGGGTGAAATCCGTTCAAAAACTCGCTCCGCATTTTTCGTCCGCGGGAAAGCTTGATTCCCGCCTGATTGAGCGCGAGCCTGTCCACCACCTCGATCAGGCAGGTGCTTCCCTTGGAACGGATTTTCACGCCGTCCTTGTCAGAGAGGGTTGTCAGCCAGGCGCGTATGAGCTCTTGTTCCGCTTCATAAGACTCAATCACCTGCCGCGCCTGCAGCACCTGCTGTGAGTCTTTGAGGGGTTCAAACACGATGAATCGGGCCCTGAATAGTTCATCTAGGCGATAGGCGTGGGGGCGAACCCAGTCGACCGGTAGCGCAGGGATGCTGTTTCCACCGCGAAAACCTAGAACCCGATGCCAGTCCATGACACCCTCGAATGCATTGACCTTGGGACTTCCTCCGACGTAATAGACGACACTCAGTCGGTCGGGCTCGCTTGCAAGCTCCGTGACTAGAGCATCGGCCTGTTTGACAACATCGCCGTTCTTGTTGGCAAGGAGATTCATGCCAAGTACGAACTGCGCATTTTCCCAGGGATGGGGCACCAAGAGCAGGACGCCCATTGCGATCGTTGGGAGAATCAGCAGCGAGAGCAGCGCCAGTTGCTTGTTGCCCCAGGTTTTGACCGACTGGATGAGCGCTGGCGCGACGACAATGATCGCCATGATGGGAAATGGAAAGAAGTACCTTACATGGTTCAGGTTCGTGCGGCCCAACCACAAGTAGCAACCTATGAAAAAGATAGCTACCGAGCAAAGGACGGACATCCATTGGCGAGTACGCGCAGCACAGGCAAGGCAAAGGAACCAAAGAATGAACATCGGGAAGCCGATGCTAACTCTGATCTTTTCAAGGATCTCAAGGATCGTTGGGGGGGCCTTCTGCTCGGCATGAAGCAGCTTCATGCTGCTCACGCCGTACTCATAATTTTCGTGAGAGAAGTATTGCGAGTGGCTCAGAATCAGACTAGTGATGCCAAACAGCACGAGGAGCACGATACCGCCGCGCATTGAGGTTTTGAGATCCAGGCGACGGTTGCGCCATTGGCTGAACGCTAGCGCAGCCCAGGTTGCACCGGCCAACGCCATCACTACTAATCCGACCGGCTTGATAAGGATGGCCAGTATCGCGCACATTGCGGAAAGGGTAGTCCAGAGCACGAAACGCCCGCGCGTTGAAGCAACGACAAACGCACAAGCGAGCGTACCGATGGCACCGAAGAGAATGTCTACAAATCCCCAGCTGCCCATGAAACGGAAATCGCCCGACGCGGCAAACTGAAAATAGGCGGGCATGCTGGTGAAGCAGACCAGCAAGATTGCCAACGTCAACTTTTGCTTATCGTCAAGCTTGCGGAACGGTCCCGCCGCAATCGCAATGGCCAGGACCAGTAAGAGTGCCGGCAGGAAATTGGTGAGAAAGAAGAATTGATGGAAGTCCGTGGAGAACCCAAAAGGGTGGGTAAAAAACACAGTTCCGAAGGGGCGAATCTGCGGCACCAGATTGAACGGATTGAATGGCTTGCCCGTCGCCATTGCCTCCCAGAATGCCTGCGCCTTTTGAACATATGAAAGCGCATCGAAGACCGGCGGTTCGGTTTCTAGATAGGCATAGTGCCAAATGCCATGGGCCGCGACGAGAAGCCACGCCACGAGCACGGCAAATAGGAACAGGTTGCGTCCAACGCGCTGCATTTAATGGTCCTGGCAAAAGTCGGGTATCACTCCGGTGGCACCCTTCTTTGTGTTCTTGAGAGTTCGCCCCGCGAGTACGGGGTCCGGGTTCTCATTCGCGAGAGCCTGCCACGATCGCGAGGGAGCTTCATGGTGTGATTGAGTTCAATATAGCCTAGCAAGCTGCCAACCAGCGCGCCGCGCGCGAGCGAGTGGATGTCTAAGCGATCCTGGCCTCAACGGGGGCCAGGGCTTCACACCTCAATTTCACCGAATGGCTCGTGGATCCACAGAGCGGAACCGGCCTGCTGCTGCTTCAGCCGATCGCCTGTTCAAGCTCGGGAATGATCTTGAACAGATCTCCCACCAAGCCAATATCCGCGATCTCGAAGATCGGCGCCTCACCGTCCTTGTTAATGGCCACGATGGTGCCGGCGTCCTTGATGCCGGTGAGGTGCTGGATGGCGCCGGAGATGCCGATTGCCATGTACAGCTCCGGGGCGATGATCTTGCCGGTCTGGCCCACCTGCAGGTCGCTCGGCACGTAGCCGGCGTCGACGGCGGCGCGCGAGGCGCCCACGGCGGCGCCGATCTTGTCCGCGAACTTGAAGATGATATCGAAGTTCTCCTTGGAGCCCACGCCGCGGCCGCCCGAGACAACCTTGCTGGCGCTCTGCAGATCCGGGCGATCGCTCTTGCCCGACTGCAGTTCGACGAAGCGGGTATGCGAGGGCAGGGCCACGTCCACCGACAGGGCTTCGACCGGAGCATTGTTGGCACCTGTCGCCGCGGCGGCCCAGGAGGCCGTACGGATGGTGGCGACCACGGTGGTGTTGGCGTCGGCTTCAACGGTAATGATCGCGTTGCCGGCGTAGATCGGGCGCTTGAACGTGTGGGGGCCTTCCACGCTCATCACGTCGCTGACCTGGGCCACGCCGAGCAGGGCGGCCACACGCGGCAGCACGTCCTTGCCAAACGTGGTCGACGGGGCGAACACGTGGCTGTAGCCGGCGGCGGCCTTGGCGATCTGCGGGGCCAGCACTGCCGCGAGAGGGTGCGCGTTCTCAGCGCGGGCGATGGTCAGCACGCGGCTGACGCCGTCGATCTTGGCGGCTTCGGCGGCGACGGCGTCGACGTTGTCGGCGAGCACCAGTACGTCGATGGCTTCGGGCTTGATCGCCGCGGCGGCGCTCACGGCGCGTGCGGTGGAGGAATTCAGCTTGCCGCCCAGGTGTTCGGCGATGACGAGGATCTTGCTCATGTCATGTCTCCTTGAGGCTGCTCAGAGCAGACCCTTCTGCTTCAACGCCGCGACCAGTTCGGCCGCATCCTTCACCATCACGCCCTTGCTGCGCTTGGCAGGTGCGGCGTAGTGCGTGGTCTTGAGATGATCATTGGCTTCCACGCCCAGCGACGCGAACTCGAGGGTGTCGATCGGCTTGGATTTGGCCTTCATGATGTCCGGCAGCTTGATGAAGCGCGGCTCGTTGAGGCGCAGGTCAGTGGTGATCACGGCCGGGAGTTCGGCCTCGATCACTTCCAGGCCGGCGTCGACTTCACGGGTCACCGTGGCCTTGCCGTTGGCGATCTCGACCTTGCTGGCGAAAGTCGCCTGCGGACGATCCCACAGCGCGGCCAGCATCTGGCCGGTCTGGTTGGCGTCGTCGTCGATGGCCTGCTTGCCGAGGATGACCAGTCCCGGCTGTTCCTTCTCGATCAGCTTCTGGAAGATGCGGGCGGCGGTAAGCGGCTGCACGGCGTCAGTGGTCACCACGTGGATCGCACGGTTGGCGCCCATGGCGAGGCCATTGCGCAGATGGGCGGTGAGGTCCGCCAGGCCGATGCCGACCACCACGACTTCTTCGGCCACGCCTTTTTCGCGCAAGCGCAGGGCTTCTTCCAGGGCGATGTCGTCGAACGGGTTGGCGGAAAGCTTCACGCCATCAGTCACCACGCCGGTGCCATCGGGTTTCACCTGGATGCGGACGTTGTAGTCCACGACGCGCTTGTAGCCGACCAGAATTTTCATCAGCGAAGTTTCCTTGGGTGACGGGCGCTCTCTCAAGGCGCCTGAGCATGGTTCAATCCGATATTCTAACCCGAATTATCCAACCATGCGGTTGCGAATGGTTGGCGCCTCGGAGCAGGCGGAGCCTTGGAGAAATTGTGAGAATTCTTGTTTGCGGCGGTGCGGGCTATATCGGATCCCACATGGTGCGCTTCCTCCTGGAGAGGGGGCACCATGTCGTCGTGTTGGACAATCTTTCCACGGGTCATCGGCAAGCGGTGCCGGAAGGTATGCTGGAAGAGGCCGACTTGCTCGATCTGGCGTCGCTCCGGGACGTTTTTTCGAGGCACCGTTTTGACGGTGTCATCCACTTTTGTGCGCGATCGCTGGTGGGCGAGTCGATGGCGCAGCCGTACTCGTACTACGAGAACAATGTGGCGGGTACGCTGAACCTGCTTCGGGTCATGCGCGATGCAGGGGTCGATCGCCTGGTCTTCTCGTCCACGGCGGCAGTGTTTGGCCATCCGCAAGCCGTGACGATCGACGAGGCACATCCGACGAGTCCGATCAATCCGTATGGCGCCAGCAAGCTCATGGTAGAGCGCATGCTGGCCGATGCCTGGGGGGCCTATGGCCTCCGCTCGGCGTCCCTGCGCTATTTCAACGCTGCGGGCGCCGACCCGGCCGGTGGCATCGGTGAGTCTCATCAGCCCGAGACGCACCTGATTCCCAACGTGCTGCGTGCGGCGCTGGGGGAGGGGCCGGGGTTGCGGGTGTTCGGAAACGACTACCCCACACGGGACGGTACGTGCGTCCGTGATTACGTCCACGTCAACGACTTGGCATCCGCGCATCTGCTGGCGTTGGAGTTTATGCACGAGAGCGGGGGCGCCCACCTGTTCAACCTGGGCAACGGTCAGGGCTTTACGGTGCTAGAGGTTATCGAGGCGGCGCAGCGCGCCACCGGCAAGCCGGTCAGTTATACGCAGGACATGCGTCGGCCGGGTGATCCCGCCATTCTGGTGGCTTCGAGCGAGAGGGCGCAGAAACTCCTCGGCTGGAAGCCCTATTTCACCGATATCGGTGAAATCATCGACACTGCTTGGCAATGGCATCAAGCGCCGGCCTACTGAAGCCGCTCGCATCACGAACCGGACCGGTACGGTCATGGAAGGTCCGGGTCACTCAGTAAGAGATTTTCTTCAGGGTGTGACCTGCACTTGCCACGATGAGAGGAAGGCAGCGCTCGATGGCGTCGACCATCGAGGCGCCCTCCTGTTCTGATCCGTCCTCGAACTCCCAGAGTTCGAGATGGGCATCGAGTAAGGGGCGGAGTGCTTCCAGTCGGGCCCAGAACATGCTTCCCTCGACGGCGCGTTCCCGCGAAGGGTTTACGCCCATGCGGCGACAAAGGTAGGCGGCCAGCGCGTCGTGGGCGATCCATTGCGTATCATCCGCTGCCAGGAACCTGTCGGCCATGACCAGGCCGGGGCCGGACTCTCGCTGCAATGCATCGACAATGCTTTCCACCCGCCCGTTCGATAGGAGGGCCGCGACGTCTTCGCGATGCCGGCCTTCGTCGTCTCTGCGATGTGCAAAGCGTGGCGTCTGGAGCTTGAGCACGATGCCGTCGCCCTCGTCGAGTAGCCGGTTAGCCACATGCAGGAAGGGCAGCACATCGCGGCCACGATCATCGAACACTTCGATATCGGCCTCGACGCTCAGGTTTGCAGCAGATGCGCGAACCGCCTGTTCGTGCGCTGGTGAGGTGGTGATGATGACGCGCGGCTGCATTCCGCAATGTCGCAAGGCACGTGCGATGTCGCCGAGTGAGTCGGCGTTCCATGCATGGATGACCACGCAAGGCGGTCGGGCGGGCGACGAACATGGCGGCTGCAGGGCCGATCGTGTCGCTTCGAGCCACGCATGACCAAGGCGGGCCTCGGGTTCCAGCACGGCACCCTCGGCCCATTCGTTCCATGCGTTGATGAATACCAAAGGTGCAGTGGGGGCCCGCTGTCTGGCCTTATCGATAGCCCGTCTCAGCCAGTCGCGATAGCCGCGTGGTGACGCATGCAGGTATACGCGCCCGCGCCCGTTGCGCCGGGCTTCGTTGTCCCAGCCAGGATTGACGCCGGGATAGAGCCGATACTTAGGCTCGGCTCCTTGCGAGGTTTGCCTGGCAAGGGCGCGCCAATCGAACACATCGCCGGAGAAAGCCGGGTTGATGAGTTGCTGGTTCCCTGTGATTGCGGGCAGCGTGGTGTTGTTCGGCGGAAACTCCACCGCCGCGTCGAAACCGATGTCGCGTGGATCCACGCGGTCAAAACTTTGCACGTAGGCGAGATGGATCTCTCCGATGCCGTGGGTGCGGCACCACTCGCGCCAACGCAGTGCGGTAGCGCCAGCGTCAGGCAGCAATCCAGGGCGATAGACCACCAGCAGGGGCGCGCCCCCGACACGCAGGTAGCGCGGGTCAGCCAGATAACGCGATACGTACTCGATGAACGCAATGTCATCCTCAGGGGTGTGTTTTTGGCCAATGAGGATGTCATTGGCGCGACCATCCCAGCGGCGCGACCAGTTCTCATTGGCCCAGCACAGGCAAATGGGCAGGTCGAGCGAGGCGTCGGCCAGCCATGCCTGCAAGGGGGCTTCCAATAGCGTCTTGCCGGCGAACCAATAGAAGTACGTGCAAAAGGCACTGACGCCGTATGCCTGGGCAAGATGCATCTGCTGCCGCATGATGTCGGCGTTGCGCAAGTCATAGAAGCCCAGGTCTCCCGGCAAGCGCGGCTGCGCATGGCCGTCGAACTGCGGCAGTGCCCGGGTGACGTTGCTCCACTCAGTGAAGCCCTTGCCCCACCACGCATCGTTTTCGGGGATGGGGTGGAACTGAGGGAGATAGAAGGCGACAAGCGTGGCAGGAAGGGGCTGCGGCAGCGTTGCTTCGCGATAGGGGGCATGGCCGATGGCTGGACCATTGGTGAAACGTAGCGGGCGACGTGCTTGCCCGGCCGCCACACGCGCTATACCCCTGGGGCCCGCCGGAACCCACGCCTGATGCCGCTCCAGAAAACGCTGGCGCAGCCGGTCGCGGGTCGTCGCCGGCATGGGAGCCAACCGGAAGCCGGCACGCATCAGGTGGAACAGGCAGCGGTGGGCGAATGAGGAGGCAGCCATGTCGGTTTCCGCGATGTCAATCCAGCGCACGGCGCAGGGCGGCGGAGGCAACTTCCCGGGAGAAATGCCGGCGCACATTATCCAGCCCCTGCCGGGAAAGTCGTAGCCACAGCGCTTCGTCACGGATGAGTCGATCCACGGCCTCCGCGAATGCGGCGGGGTCATCGGCGATCAGCACATCCTCGCCTTCCGTCAGGTGCATGCCTTCAGCGGCGACGGTAGTGGCGATCACGGGCATGCCGTAACTCATGGCCATGTTGATTTTGCCTTTGACCCCGGCGCCGAAGCGCAAAGGGGCGAGCGATGCCAATGCGGTTTCCAGCCACGGACCGAGATCTTCGACGCGGCCATGCAATTCGAATCCCGGTCGGGCGAACTCCTGGCGCAAGGCGTCGGTGACATCGCCCAAGACATGGATGCTCATCTCCGGATGGAGCTCGTGGATGCGTGGAAGGATGTCCTGGGACATCCAGCGCATGGAATCCACGTTAGGCGGGTGGCCATGACCACCGATGAAGACGAGGTCATGACGCTGCGCAAACCCGGTATGGGAGCCGTGGATGTCATGAATGTTGGAAAGCAGTTCCACCTTGGCTCGGGGAACCACGTCAGCGAGCAGCGCCTGCTCGTGCGGGCTGACGACAAAGGTCGTGTCGCATTGCTCGATCAGTGCCAGTTCGCTCTTGCGCGACGCTTGCGCTTGGCGTTCCATGGCAGAGCTGCCACTGAGTTCGGCGGCCCGCTTTTCGCGCAGAAAGTGCAGGTCGACCGTGTCGAAAAGCAGTCGGGCACCGGGCGCCAGCTTGCGTACGATCGAAGTGTACTGGCCGGCCACGGTGTGTCGGCAAAGCATGACGGCATGGAGTTCTTCTCCATGCGCGCGCAGCCAGTGCGGAAGATCGGAAACCCAGGGGCGACACAGCACTTCAGTGCCCCATGTGCCTAGCGCCCGGATTTCCTCGTCGTTGGCGCGGCCATTGTCCGGAAGGAACGACACGGACCACCCTTGTTCGTTGAGCAATCGCAGGATGGCGCTCAATCGCAGCGATCCGGAATCCCGCTTGGCATCGGGCGTCATACTGTCGACCACGAGTACCCGCCCGCGACGTCGCCAACGTAGGGCACGCATCAGTGAAGTGCCTTCCGGTGGTTGGATGCGCAGTGCGTCTTCCCACTTGGCCACGAAGGTTGCCTGGTTGATCACCTGGTGGCGCTTCATGCCGGAGTGCAGGTCGGTGCCTGCGCTGATGCCTTCGCAGTGGATAACGGTGCTGGACGGCTCGTAATAGACCTTGAGGCCAAGCTGCCTAGCCGCAAAGGCCAGGTCAGTGTCTTCGTAGTACGCGGGCGCATAACGCTGGTCGAAGCCGCCGACGCTGCTGAATATGTCGCGACGGATCATCAAGGATGCGCCGCTTACATAGTCGACTTCGCGGCGGTAGCGCCAGGCGGGGGCATCACGTTGTTCGAAGCGGCCTGACGTCCAGCAGCTCCCGTCGGCGAACACGAGTCCACCCGCTTCCTGCAGCCGGCCGTCCGGGTAGACGAGCCGACTGCCGGCGATGCCGCAGTCTTCGCGGTCACGGAAACAGGCAAGCAGGCCATCGAGCCAGTTTGGCGTGACCTGTGTGTCGTTGTTGAGGAACAGAAGGAAGTCGCCGCGCGCTGCGGTGGCGCCAGCGTTGCTCGTGCCGATAAAGCCCAGATTGCGATCGTTGCGCAGCAGTCGCAGGCCCTGGATCTGGTCAAGCCGCTCGACCGAGTCGTCGGGAGAGGCATCGTCCACCACGATTACTTCGAACGCGGCCGCGGGCGCATTTCGCGCGATCGAGCGCAGGCACGCCAGGGTATAGGCCACCTTGCCGTGGATCGGGATGATTACCGATACCAGCGGTTGTTCTGACGTGGGCAGTGCAAACGGTGTGAACGGCACGTCCAGCGGTTCGACATGCAGCGAATCGTCGATGGTCGGGCGCCGCTCGAATTCCTGTCGCACGCGTGCAAGCGTACCGCGCCAGCCGCGCAGCGCGACGCTGCCGCGAAACCGCTGCAGCGCGTAGTTCAGGCGTTTGAAGCGCCAGGTGAGTCGGGCGGACAGCTCAGGGTCCTCTCGTTACAGATTCTGGTAATTCGGCCCCGACCCACCCTCTGGCGTCACCCAGTTGATGATCTGGTACGGGTCCTTGATGTCGCAGGTCTTGCA
>Ga0310811_10002003_pt1 | contig 25337 bp, 21 predicted proteins | sample YCmetagenome_FD_207642 | JGI IMG/M metagenome (GOLD analysis project Ga0310811, IMG submission 207642) | Soil microbial communities from experimental microcosm in Duke University, North Carolina, United States - YC | ecosystem: Engineered > Artificial ecosystem > Soil microcosm > Unclassified ... | reverse complement strand
ACAAACGCCAGCTTCCCGGTCGGGTAAAGCCCGTTCCTCTCGAGCCATAAACGTGCATGAAGTAGGCGAGAGCGCATGCTATGACGCTGAATTATAGACGGTAGGTGGCGGAAGATGGTCTCGGTGAAAAGAGCCGTCGCTCAAATTTCCGGGTAGAAATCGAAGAACGCGTCAAGGCTCGACTTCAGTTGCTGCTCGATCTGCTCCTTGCTGCCCTCGAGCACGTGCATAGTGACGTGGGCCTCTCGTCCGTTATTGAGTTTCAAAGTAGCATCGCCCACTTCTGCAACTTCATCGGCGGGGAGAAGCCGCATTCCGTAGACCAGTGTTAGGTTTGCCATAAGGTAATTCTAGAACGTCGTACGTCGTTCGTCGTAGGTGGTTCGCCCAAACACTTGGGGTCAAGAGTGGAGATCGGCCGTTGAATCAACCGCCACGCGCCTCCTGCTACAATCTCGCTGTGCTCCCAAGAAATCTTGTGCTTGCCTGTCTGGTCGCGACTGCCTATCCCGGCTTCGCGCAAGCACCAGCTTCGCAACCGCAGGTCAAAGTTAACGTTCTCAATGTCTGCACCCCGTCTGTGGACGATCAGAAAGAAATTGCTTCCGCCCTGAAAGGGGTCCCGCAGAAACCATCGTTTAGCCCGGATTTCGAACTTGACCGCGGACGCTCATTACTCGATCCCGGGGCAAATCCGCTGGCCATGCCCAATGCAACCACTGTGTCGACGAAAACCAGTGCCGTCGCTGATTTCGTCCGCATCAGGCACGATCTGACCGGCGGTGCTTATTCGAACGTGCAGTATTCGTTCAGCCGGGATGAGCATCAGATGGTGGAGACGCTGGTTTTTCGAGTGCGCGATCCGAAAGATCTGATGCAGGTCTCGATCGAAGATAGCGCCTCTTCGGTAACGCCGGCTGCGACCATGCTGAGTTCCACAACGCCAGCCAGCCGCATCAAGCTGGAGCGTTTCGGGAAATCGTCGGTGGTTTTGTCGCGCTGCCAGGCGGGGGTAGAAGGCGCAACTCCTGACCAGAGCGCGTATGAGCCGTTGTTTACGTCCGCGTCTTCGCTGATGTCGGCGTATCGTGATCTGCTGGGCGCTAGAAGATTGATACCAGAAGAGTTGGCGCGGATTGGCTCGAGCGGCGCAAAACATCGACAGACGCCCGCCAGTGGGCAGAAACCGTGAGCTGCTCCGGTTTGAAACCGAAACCAAATTTTGTAATCTAACAAACTCCATGGAAACGCGGAATGTCGTAGTTCTCGGATCTGGTTGCGCGGGACATACCGCTGCCTTGTACACGGCCCGCGCGAACCTGAAGCCGCTGGTACTTGAGGGACATGAGCCGGGCGGTCAGCTTTCGCTGACAACCTTGGTGGAAAACTTTCCAGGGTTCCCCGAGGGCATTCAGGGGCCGGAACTGATCGCCAACATGCGCCGCCAGGCGGAACGCTTCGGTGCGGAGTACAAACTGGCGCACGTGACGGCTGCGGACCTCAGTAAGCGCCCGTTTAAATTGCAAGTTGGCAAGGATGAAATCCAGACGCAAACACTGATTATCGCCAGCGGAGCCTCGGCACGATGGCTGGGATTGCCGAACGAAAAAGCCCTGATCGGTCATGGGGTTTCTTCGTGCGCGACATGTGACGGGTTCTTTTTTTCAGGAAAAGAAATTACGGTCATTGGCGGCGGCGACTCGGCCATGGAAGAGGCGTTGTTTCTCAGCCGCTTCGCAACCAAGGTCACGATCATTCACCGCCGCAACGAATTCCGTGCGTCCAAGATCATGCTTGATCGCGCGCAGAAAAACGAGAAGATCAAGTTCCTCACCAACACGATCGTGGAAGATGTCTATGACGCATCCCAGAAAGAAGTGACCGGACTCAAGTTGCGGCACGCCAACAACGGCAAGACGTGGGATTTTCCTACCAGCGCGATGTTTCTCGGAATTGGCCACGTTCCTAACGCGAAGATTTTCGAAGGCCAGCTGGATACGGACCAGGACGGCTATCTGAAGACTAAGGACTTTGTTTTCACGCGAGTGCCGGGAGTGTTTGCCTGCGGAGACGTGCAGGACCGCCGTTACCGTCAGGCGATTACGGCAGCCGGTTCCGGCTGTATGGCGGCGCTCGAAGTCGAGAAGTTTCTGGAAGATGAGGGCCACTGAGCCGGGTTACTTTCGTTCCCACCTCCACGCTACTGACGTAATTTGTCGCCCCTGCGACTAGTGTTTACTTTGTAAACATTATGAAACGTTTCCCTTTTCTCCTGGTACTTTTGGCACTGGTTATTTCCGCGTTCCAGATTGGGCGTGCCTCGGCCCAAGATGATGAAATCACTGGCTCGCGGAAGGTAGTGGCCAAGGTCGTTCCCAAATATCCTGATATCGCCCGCAGCATGAATCTGACCGGGACAGTCAAACTGGCGGCGCTCGTGCTCGCGAATGGCTCGGTCAAGTCTATTGAGGTCAAGGGTGGAAATCCGCTGCTCGTGCAGTCGGCGCAGCGCGCGGTGCAGGAATGGAAGTGGGAGAAAGCCGACCACGAATCTACAGAGGATGTGGAGTTCAGGTTCCATCCCTAGAGCCGTGGCTAGTGATTAGTGTCAGTCGCCCGCACCTGCTCTGGGCTGGCCAACTGTGGTACAACTTTCTGTGCTTCTCGCGTCGAGCGTTATAGTTCTTTCCCCCGCAGTCGTAAAAATAGCACAGCCCTGCCCGGTGGGAACTCCGTGCTAAGAGCCCTGTTCATCTCTCTTTCTGAGAGTCGCTCATTGCGGGCTTTCGCCGAACGTTCTTCTCCCGGTCAAAAAGTTTCAGGACGCTTCGTTGCCGGCACCACCGTCGCAGAGGCGCTCCGAGTTACTCAAACCCTGAATGCTGCCGGCCTCAGCGTGTCGATCGACAACCTGGGCGAAAATGTCACTTCGGCCGCTGAAGCCAGCGACAGCGCTCACCTGTATCAACAATTGCTTGGTGAAATTTCCGCCCGTGGGCTGAATGCGAATGTCAGCCTCAAGCTGACTCATATGGGACTCGATGTCGACCCTGGGCTGGCTTATGATCACGTGAGCGCATTGATCGGGCAGGCCGCTTCCGTCCAACCCAAAAACTTTGTCCGTGTGGACATGGAAGGCTCGGCATATACCCAACGCACGCTTGATCTGGTGCACGAACTTCATCGCGTCCCACAGAACCGCGGCTGCGTGGGCGCCGTGATTCAGAGCTACATGCGCCGCGCGGAAGATGACGTCGCAGAACTCCTCGCGGATGGGATACGCATACGCCTGTGCAAGGGCGCCTATAAAGAGCCATCGGAAATCGCATTTCAGGCGAAGGCCGAAGTGGACGCCAACTACCTCAAGCTCATGAAAATCCTCATGAACAGCGGCATCTATCATGGCCTGGCTACCCACGATGAGAAAATCATCCGAGAAGCAACAAGATTTGCCCTTGAGCAAGGCATCTCCAAAGACTCTTTTGAATTTCAAATGCTGTATGGCATCCGCCGCGATTTGCAGCAGTCGCTGGTGCGCGAAGGCTGGCGGATGCGGGTGTACGTGCCGTTTGGGACCGAGTGGTATCCATATTTCATGCGGCGATTAGCGGAAAGGCCGGCAAACGTGCGGTTCGTGCTGACCAACCTGTTCAGAAAATAAGAGTGGATCGGGGTTCCGAGGAGAATGATGATCGGCATTAAGCGCGTGTTGGCGTTGGCAGTTCTGTTCGCGGTTTTTGGCGCGGCTGGTTTTGCCAAGCGCCTGAAGCCGCCGGCTGAACTGGTGCGGAAACCGTCAGAATCGGAAATTCAGGTCGGATCGCTCAGATTGCGCAGGTGCAAGGGCGTACCGGCGTATTGCGGCGCAATTATTCGCAGCCTGGATCCGACCGGAGCTACGCGAGCAACAATCAAAGTCGGTTTTCAGTTTTATCGGCATGTGAATTCGAACGCGGCTCGCCAGGAAACCATTGTTGCGATGGAAGGCGGTCCTGGGTATCCCAGCACGGGTACTCGCCATAGTTACATTGAGCTCTTCCGGCCGCTGATGGACAGCCACGACCTGCTGCTCGTCGACCACCGCGGCACCGGACTCTCGAATGCGTTGAACTGTCCGCAGCTGCAGTCCGAACTCAACCCGCAACACGACGGAATCACGGCATGCGGAGGCACGCTCGGCGCAGCCGCCTATCTCTATGGAACGCCGTTAGCGGCTGATGATCTTGCGGCGGTGCTCGACGCCCTGGGAATCGATCAGGTTGATCTGTACGGCGATTCTTACGGAACCTACTTCAGCCAGACTTTTGCAGTTCGACATCCGAAAAAGTTGCGAGCGCTTGTGCTCGACAGCGCCTATCAAATCACCGGGCTCTCGCCGTGGTATCCGGAGATCGCCCCCACCATCCGCGAGGGATTGCGACACGCATGCCAGCGATCTGCCGCCTGCCGCGACATTCCCGGCGACGCCGGCTCCAGGCTGGATGAATTGGTTTCCAGGCTGCGTGAGGAGCCATTGTCGGGAACCGCCCAGGATGGTGAAGGAAAACAGGTCGCGGTAACCGCGGACCCGACCAACATTGCGTACTTGATGTACTCGAATGCAACGGCGCTGGTGGTATATCGCGAACTGGACGCTGCAGCGAGAGCCTACCTGGAGCATCAGGATCGTGTACCGCTGTTGCGCCTGGTCGCGGAAAATCGGAAAGCGGGGGAGACCGGCGGCCGCGACTCGCAGTTCGATTCCTACAGCGCGGCGGCTTTTGTCGCCACCAGTTGCGCTTCGTATTCACAGGTCTACGACATGAGAGCGCACCAGGCCGATCGCGGCGCGCAACTCGAACGCGCGATCGCGGAAAAAGAACGCACTGAACCCAATACCTATGCCCCGTTCACCGTCCGGGAATTTGAAGCCGTGCCGATGGATGACAGCGTGCTTGACCTTTGCCTGAATTGGCCTCAGGCCTCGGCTCAAGATTTGATCGGCTCTCCCGCCGATGCGAACACTGCCTTTCCGACTTTGCCGGTTCTGGTGCTGTCAGGAGATTTTGATCCGCTGACTCCATGGCCGCAGGGAGCGGCGGCAGCCAAACAATTTCCCAACGCCAAGCACGTCATTGTTGAAAACAGTACTCACGTACTTGCCCTCGGCGATGAAGACAACTGCGGATCGGCGCTGGTTCGAAGATTCGTCGAGAACCTCGACGCCGGCGATACTTCTTGCGCCACCAAGGTCGCTGAAGTGCACTTGGTGCCGAAATTCGTCGAAAATTCATCTGAAGTCGATCCAGCAATTGCGGGAAGTGGAAATCAGGCTAGCGAGGCCGATTTGCGTCTAGTGGCGGTCGCGGTCCAAGCTCTAGGAGATGCGCTTGCGCGCTGGTGGGTGAACGACTCGGGCAAGGGCGTCGGGTTGCGCGGCGGGAAATTCAAGTACAAAACAGAGGGCAGCCACGAAATCTTCAATCTGGATTCTGTGCGCTGGACGGAAGACGTGAGTGTCTCGGGCCGCGCGGACTGGGATTACAACTTTTCGGGTGCGGTCACGGCAGATTTGAAGATCGTCGGACCGCAAAACTCAAAAGGATCACTCAAGGTCTATTGGAGGAGCCGCGTGGCGGGTGCCACAGCTGAAATCGCTGGAACAATTGGCAGTAAAAAAGTTGCCGCATCCATGTATGCGCCGTGAGTAGCAATTAGCCTTGTCCTTGACATTTGGTCGTGCAGGCTGATGCTAGTTGCTAATTACTCCCAATCACCTCGGATTTGCCGCCAGCGCTTGCTCGGTGATTGGCACTACCACCCGCACGCAAGTTCCGGCGCCATCGGAATCGACCTCGAACGTTCCTCCCAGCTCGCGGATTCTTTCCCGCATTCCGGCGAGCCCCACGCCTGAGGTGCTGGATAACTTGAATCTCTCCAGTACTTCGTTGGGAATGCCGACGCCGTGGTCGCGTACAGTAAGAACAAAATTGCTGGCGTCCGACTCAAAGACCAGTTCTGCCGACGAGCTCTTGGCATGGCGATGAATATTGGTCAGCGTTTCCTGCAACACCCGGAAAAGCGCAATCTCGACTTCGCGGGGCATCCGTTTCGAAGGCTCTGAAATCTTTATGTCGAGATGCAAACCGCTGCGCTGAGCGAATCCCTCTGCATAACGCGTTGCCGCTGTGGGGAAGCCGATCTCGTCGAGACCTGGTGGGTGGAGCAGATGCGAAATCGTACGCGTCTCCCGGATGGACTGATCCAAAAGGCTTACGCATTCCTCGTATCTGCGGTCATCGGCATCTTCCTTGGCGATGGTTTGCAACGTCATCTTGGCGGCTGCAAGATATTGGCCGATGCTGTCGTGCAACTCGCGCGAGAACTTACGCCGTTCCTCATCCCGCAACTGCAGGAGCCGCGCACTCAGGCGGTGAGCGGCCTGTCGGCTGGCCAGCGCGGCTTCTTCCGACTGATGTGCCTTGCGCTCGGCTTCGGCAGCGGCGTTGGCCGCGGCTGAGGCCTCCATTTGCGCCCACTCGCGCGCATGCAGTTCTGCCCGCAGCAGGCGATAGTGCCACAGCAGCAGCCAGACCGCGGCGATAAACGTAACCGCGAGAATGAACACAAGAAAGACGAAACGCACGTGCAGTTCGGTTGTGCGCTGAGCGAGGAGTTGGTTTTCTTCACCCCGCATTGCTTCTGTAATGGAAACGATCTCGTCGGCGACCTGCACGCTCTGCCGGGTCATGTCAGGCTGCCCGGAAGAATCCGGCTGTCCGTTCTGCCTGAGAGCGACAGATTTTTCCCACAGTTCAATACGATCCTTGACTAGCCGGTCAAGCTGGTCGCAATGTTTCTGCTGATTTGGATTATCGGCGGTGTCTTGACGAAGTTCGTTTAAGAGAAGCGGGATGCGTACCACGCTCCGGCGGTATTGCTCCAGCGCATCATTGTCCCCGCTGAACACATAGCTCAGCCGCGCTCTTGCGGCGGATGCCATCGACGATTCGGCATTGCCGAGCAGTTCCCGGACCTTGTGTGTGTGGGTCACTAATCGGTCGCTTTGGACCAGATTCACCACCGTGCTGTAGACGAGGATTGCACAAACGAGCAGCAGGCATATCGCAATGACGAAGGCGATACGGGCTGTGAGGCGGCTCAACATAAAGGGAAGAAAAACGCCAGGTCACGCGGCAGACCTATTGTGCAATCGTTCTCCGATGTGAGGGTTTCGAGCAGTGTAGCAGGATTCCGGACAGACGCGGCGCGCCTTCACGCACAGGCGAAGTCACTTGTGCACATTATTGGGGAGGGCGCGGAATGTAACGTTGCGGGCGCTTGTCACCCTGATCACCGGACTCAGACTGTTGGGGCGAAGGCGCCAAAGGCAGCCGCGAAGCGTCATTCAAAACTTGTTTTTCATCCGACGAGAACCGACTGAACCGGCCGGACTGGATCTCGCGCTGGCGGGCATCTGGCGGCATCGCCCGCAAGGTTTGGATCGCATTCTTCACCGCCTGTCGCCGCTCAGGGGGAAGATTCCGGTATTGCGAATTCAGCGAGCGGAAATCCTGCTTCTGCTGCGGCGTTAGGTGCTCCCAGGTTTCCATGCGGCGCAGAACTTGTTGCTGCCGGTCTTGGGGCATGCTGTCAAAGTGCTGCAGACGTTGTTCTAGCTTCTGCTGCCGGTCCCGCGGAAGATTTCTGAACTGGGGATCGTTTTCCAGGTTCTTCCTCTGCTGATCAGGCGGCATTTCGCGATGCTGATTCAACCACTGCCCTGAGTGATGTCCCTGAGCCGGCGGTTGATAAGTCCGTGGCGCTTCATAACGCGGCTGGTTTTGAGGCTGCGGCCGGTTCTGCGGACGCGGAACTTCGCGCTGTTGCTGGCGCGGCTGCCGCTGATCCTGGCGGCTGGGGCGCTGAGGAGCCGAATGTTGGTTATTATCCCGGCGGTTCTGAGCCGTGATCGGGAGAGTGAGCGCCAGCATTAAGCCGGCATGCCCTAACCATCCGCCGAATTTTGATTTCTTGTTCATCCCAACTTCCCCGGAACTCTTACGGATTCGCCGTTACATCCTGCTGAACTTGCAAATCATCCAGCAGGTCTGAAGCCGAATCCGAGTCTGCGTCTGCGAATAAATCGCCATTCTTGTCCAACGCTTGCAGGTCTTCTACGGCAGTGCCTGGTGCCTGCAGGTCACCGACGGCTGTACTTGGCTGTGGGGGTTTGCTTTGATTCTTAGCAACATTCAAATTGGGCGGGTGATAAAGCCGCTGAACTTCAAACAGGCTCACCCCTGCCACCAAGGCAACCGCCAGCGAGACCGCTACAGCCGGCCGCCCAAACCACGCGAACCAACTGGGTTGCGGCTTCGCTGCTTCCTCGCGCAATCGCGCCTGCAGCCGCGTATCGAAATATGGTGACGGCTCTGGCACCTGCCACTCATCGAGCAGAGCCATGGTCTTCCGGAATTCTTCCAGTTTGCCGGTGCAATCCGCGCAGGTGCGCAGATGGTCATTGAGGCCGGGCGGCGCCGAGGACAATCCGGCGGCCAGGTCCGGAAGCAGTTCGTGAATTTCTGTGCACTTCATTGTGTTCCCTTTCCCCGTGTGGCGCAGGCGGCTCGCCCCATTCGACTCCATCCCTTCGGTCAGTCGCTCAGGGCAGGCTCTGTGCTCTAAACAAATTCCTTCAGCTCCTGCCTCAACGTCTCATACGCTCGAAACAGAAGCGACTTCGTCGCTGATTCGCTCAACTTCAAGACTTCAGCAATCTGGTGATAATCCATCTGCTGATATTTGTGCATGAGCACTGCCATCTTTTGCCGCTCGGGCAGCGCTTCAACTTTCTTCTTAATTGCGGCCAGCCGTTCGCGCCGCAATATTTCTTCTTCAACGTTCGCCGTCTTGTCCGCAAGATCTGGAGTCTGCCCGGTTTCGGTGTCAGGCTCGTCCAGGTTGGTTACATTTTCCGGGCGTTCATGGCGCGTGTCACGCGCATAATTTACACCCAAATTCGTCGCGATCCGATACAGCCATGTCGTGAACTTTGCTGTCGGCTCATAATTTGCCCGCGAACGATAAACCCGCAGAAAAACTTCTTGTGCCAGGTCCTCAGCCGCAGCCGAGTTATGGGCCATGCGGTACATAAAGTTAATAATCGGGCGGCGATACTTCTGCACCAGATAATCGAACGCAGAATCGTCGCCGGCCTTGACGCGAAGCATGACATCGGCGTCAGTGAGTTCTCCCGCTCCGGCCACAGCTGCCGGCGGGTGTACGCCCAATGCGAGCAATCCGCTATTGAGGGCTATGCTGCTCACATCATCTTCAACCCGATTGGATTCAGAAAGTTGCGGCTCGTCCGGCTGGTCGGTAGGCGTGGATGTGCCTTGTTTTGTGTCGCTTACGGCCGAGGTTTCGGGCTTGCGCTTCTTCCACATAGCTTCGATGGCGGAACTGAGGAAAACCTGTGCCATCCAGCAGTTCCCTAACGGCCAGAGCGTAGGCTAACACGCCGCTGAAAACGGCGGAAATGCCCAGACGCAGAGACATAGCTTGCTACGTCTTGTCGGAATCGGCACAGGTTTGGCGTTGGCGACCAGACGCTGTCAGCACCGTCTCTACTTCGGCAACCTCTTCTCAAAACCGCTGCAGCGTCGCACCGGCAGCTGTGGATATTTCGGGAAACTGGAATCGGTAAGGGACCTCAGGCACATGTAAAAAGTTGATCCGCGGTCAGACGTGATCAACCGCAAGTGCTGGCACGTCGCACATAAACCAGGATTGTTCTCGGACTGAGGCTCGCGCTCGCCCACGTCCGCAGCATAACGCATGTGATCTCAGTGAGGACCGCTGGCGTCTATCCCACGACGAGTGATCAGGTACACGGCAAAGCTCCCCAACCAATGTCCGCCTTCGTAGTGCTCTCCGGTCACAGCAGCGAGACCGGCCTTCTCATGTGCATAAGCGGAGGCATTGATCGCACGCAGACGTTTGTCTTTCGGCGGAAGCGCTGACGCGATACCGCGCAGCATCCACGCGCGGCTCAGGTTGAGCCCATCGAGATGGGCAAGCTTGGGATCGCCCGGATCGGGCGAGACTACTGGTTGTAGCCATCTCCCGTTTGCGCGTGAAAGCTGCGGGAGAAAAGTCTTCAGCCAATGCGCGAATTCTTCTTTCGCCAGCACCCGCCGCATCAGGTCAGCTTCGCCCAGGCACGGCGACAGAAAATCCTCACCGGACGGTTCATATTCCAGGGGACAGTTGCGATCATTTTCATAGACCTGCCGCGCTTTGGTTTCGACAAGGTGCGCGAGGTGACCGTTGCCCGTGGACCGGGCATAGTCGAGCGTTAGTCCCAACCCGAATGCTGTTTGATCGTGCTCGCCGATGCGAACTGGATTGGAAAGCTTGGGTAACCACGCGCTGAGGCGCTCCACCGCAGCTTCTTCCAGCGGGCGCAGATCCGCCGCCATTTGCCTGGCATCGGGATCGTTCCACTCGTGCAGCTCCGCGGCGAGTTGCAGCAGCCAAGCCAATCCATACGGCCGCTCGAAGCTGCTACGCCCTTCTCCGCGAAGATAGGTAGCCTCTTGAGTGATGTTCTCCGCGGTCAGGCTTTGGCGCAACGCCTCGCGGGCATGTTTCGCAGACGGCGCGTCAGGATAGGTTCGCGCCAATCGCGCCAGCAACCAATGTCCGTGCACCGACGAATGCCAGTCATAGCATCCGAAGAACGCCGGCGTGAGCTTGCGGGGCGGCGCCACATCGGCGTCACTGATCATGGTATGGCTGATGTGATTTGGATATTCCTTGTGTACGCAGGCCAGCGCGAGATTTGCGAATCGCTCGGCGGCATTGACATCAAATTGATTGACTGATGCTTGTCCTTGTGAAACCACAGCGCAGGACATTAGACAAATCGATGCGGGGACGATTCTCATCAGGCAGATAATCTACACCGATTGCGACGCGCCTGCGTTGGACATTTCGCAACTCCGATGGCAAACTAAAAATCTGCCAGAGTTGGGCGCTTAACTCAGCGGTAGAGTGCCATCTTCACACGGTGGAAGTCATAGGTTCGAATCCTATAGCGCCCACCAGTAACCAACTGGAAAGACGTGGGTTGCTGGTTCGCAAGTGTCCAGAAGTGTCCAGCCAGTTCGGCATTGACACCAATCTGCTCATCAATGAGGATCGTCCGCGCCTAGACTCGCGTAGTGCAACGAGCACCTGAAAGGGGCTCTGTAAATGGGAATCCCGCACCACGGCGACTGGCCTTCCTTCAACAGCAAGTTTGTCGGTGGCGAAGGAAGATATCAGGCTTCCTGATGTCAGGGAATCGTTGGAGATTCTTGATATGATCGCTGCGCCGGCTCCGAGGATAGGAACTCAAGCCGCTGCAGGGGCCTCGACGCAATGAATCGTACAATTCTCGCTTTGCTCTTTGCAGTTTGTTCGACAACGCGTCTCGATTCGCAAATGGCCAATATGAAGGCTCCGACATTTACGAAGGATGTCGCGCCGATTTTGCAGAAAAACTGCCAAAGCTGCCACCGCCCGGGCGAGGCTGCGCCGTTCTCAATGCTGACATACGAGGCGACGCGGCCTTGGATCGGAGCCATGAAACTGGCCGTGGAGCAGAAACTGATGCCGCCATGGTTTGCCGATCCTCAGGTTGGACACTTCGCGAATGACAGGGCGCTCTCTCAAAAAGAGATCGACACAATTGTGGCGTGGGTGAACGCCGGCGCGCCCAAAGGCAATCCCAAAGATTTGCCTGCACCCGTGAACTTTGTGGAAGGATGGGGCATTCCAAAACCGGACGTGATTTTTCAGTTGCCCAAAGAGTTCTCCGTACCGGAATCGGGGATGGTCGAGTATCAATATGTCATCGTGCCCACCGGATTCAAGGAAGATAGATGGGTGCAGGCCGCCGAAGTCCGACCTACAGAGCGCTCCGTGGTTCACCATATCATCGCGTACATTCGCGAACCCGGATCGAATTACTTCAAAGACCAGACGCGAGGAGTTTTCTTCGAAGCTCCTCCGCCTAAGGCGGATGAGAACGTTGACACCAGCGCTCTGCCCAGCGATTTTCTGGTTGGCTATGCTCCCGGCCAGCCCGCGGAGGTCCTACAGGTAGGCGAGGCGAAATTGGTGAAGGCCGGTTCCGACATCGTATTCGAGGTGCACTACACGCCCAACGGAAGAGCGGTGATGGACCGAACTAAGCTGGGCCTCGTATTCGCCAAAGAGTCACCAAAGAAAAGAGTGCAGACATTGTCGGCGGTTAATGGCACTTTCAAAATTCCACCCGGCGATCCCAACTACCGCGTGGATGCCTCGTTTGAAATTCGCAAGGAGGTAATCCTGGCCTCGATTCATCCACACATGCACGCCCGGGGAAAGGATTTTGAATATCGCATTGTATTTCCGAGTGGTGAGACGCGGACGATCCTGCGCGTGCCGCAATACAACTGGCACTGGCAGCTTTGGTACAACCTCGACGAACCGATTGTGCTACCCCCTGGGGCACGAATTGAATGCACAGCGCATTTCGACAACTCGCCAAACAATCCGGAGAACCCAGACCCCACAAAGACGGTGATCTGGGGGCAGCAGAGCTGGGACGAGATGATGGTTGGCTTCTTCAACCTGGTCTACGATCCTCGGATCTCTCCCAAAGACTTGCTGCCGGAAAAGAAAGTTGTTGCGAACAGCAAGGCTTCAATCGCGGATCATTGACGCCGGAAGGCTGAATATTTAGGACCAGCGGTACCCAATATGAAGATTATCTCTCGCGCCCTGATCATCCTCACCGCGCTCTCTGCATTTTCCACCGGTCAGTCCGGTCAGCCATCGAAGAAACACCTCCTTGTCATCGGAGAAGAAAAAGGATACCGGCACGACTCCGTGTCCCATGCCATGGCGACCATCGAGCATCTAGGAAGGGAAACCGGGCTGTGGGACACCACACTTCGTACCGACACCGAGGTACTGACGAAGAAAAAGCTGGAATACAACGCAAAGAACTTGAACGACTTCGATGCTGTGCTTTTCTTTACCGGGGGCGACCTCGAAATGAATGCGCAGCAGAAATCCGACTTCCTGTCGTTCATCCATGATGAGGGCAAAGGATTCATTGGCGTACACAGCGCTGCCATCACTCTCGTGGACTGGCCCGAATTTGTGGAGATGGTTGGCGGGACTTACGACGAGCACCCGTGGACTACTTTCGATGCGCCCATCATCGTGGAAGACCCGAGCTTTCCGGGAATGCAACAATTTCCGCATTCTTTTACGTTGCACGACGAAATTTACCAGATGAAAGGGTACTCACGCGACAAGGTGCGAGTGCTGATGCGCCTAGATGTCAGCAAGCTCGACATGAAAAACAAGAATGTTCATCGCACCGACGGCGATTTTGCTGTGACCTGGGCAAAGACATACGGCAAAGGGCGTGTCTACTACACGACATTAGGGCACGTGGAAGCGAACTGGGACAAACCGGAGTTCCAACGAATGATTACCGAGGCCATCAAATGGGCGATGCGGTTGGAAAATGCAGACTTGACCTCCCGTCCGCTGCCCACAAACTAACCTGGCGAAAAGCAAGACAGCGAGGGATTCATTGATTCGGGTAGGTGCGATCACGAGAAGAAGTTTTGCGAAGGCAGTGGCCGGCGGCCTGGCTGCCACCGCACTTCCCTTGCTTGCCGCGGCGAAGCTGAAACTTGGCGTTGGAACCTATAGCTATCACAATCTCTCAATGGACGAAATGATTACTCAGCTGAATGCGCTGCGAGTTGGGGAAATCGAAATGTCGCGCGGTGAGTTCATGCTGATGAACCATCCCAGCGAGGAGCTATTTCGTTCGGCTCGAACCAAACTTGACCGAGCGGGAATCCGTTGCGTGTCCTACTACACGGCAACCATCAAAGAAGATCAGGATTTGGAAAACGCTGTGCGGTTTGCCAGGCTGCTGGGCAGCCGGAATGTTACGGGCGATGCTACTGGAAGCATTCTGAATCGAATCGATCGGCGCTTTACGCAGGAACAGTTGACCTTCGGAATCCACAATCATTACTTCAAGGGCGAGAAGTTCGCTTACGAGAGTCCGGAGGATGTGCTGAGGGCTCTCGCAGGACTTTCCAAAACCGTCGGCGCCACAGCAGACGTGGGGCATTTTGCATCTTGCGGCCATGATCCGGTTGACGCCGTGCGCAAATTGGGACCTCGTTTGATACTAGTGCACCTCAAAGATATTCAGGCGGTGGATGGCGAAGTGAACGTACTGCTTGGAGCGGGAATTTCTAAAATTTCTGCTGTCATGCAGGAACTGCACCGGCAGAATTTTGCGGGACTGGTGGCTGTGGAATACGAAAAAGAGGGCGAAGTGAACGACGACATGCGGCAAGACATGGAATTTGCACGCAAACTCGCCTAGCGGCCTGGCATAGGGGAACAAAGCAAATGTCGAGAGTTTTCCTCTTCTTGTTGATTTCTGTAAGCGCGTGGGCACAAGACGCGCATCCGATCCTCGCAATTGGCTCGCCGGCGCCTAACTTCGAACTGCCTGGCGTGGATGGAAAGACGCACAAGCTCAGCGATTATGCGGCGAGTCCAATCCTAGTCGTAGTTTTCACTTGCAATCATTGCCCGATCGCGCAGATGTATGAAGAGCGTATCGGGAGACTGGCCGCGGACTACAAGGACCGGGGCGTGGCTGTGGTGGCGATTCAGCCCAACGATCCGAAGGCGATCCGGGTCGATGAACTGGACTCTTCGGATATCAGCGACAGCCTAGCCGAAATGAAAATCCGCGCCGAATACAAGCATCTGCAATATCCCTATCTTTACGATGGCGACACTCAAGCCGTGACTAGGGCGTATGGTCCGCAGGCAACGCCGCACGCCTTTATCTTTGATCAGGAACGTCGTCTGCGCTACGAAGGCCGCCTTGACAATAGCTACCGAATAGAGCTGGTGAACACGCAAGATGCGCGCAATGCGATCGACGCGATACTGGCGCATCAGGAAGTCGCTGTAAATCACACCGGGGTTTTCGGTTGCTCGACGAAGTGGCAGGAGAAAGCGTCTTCGCGGATCGAGGGCTTGCGGAAGATTGAGGCGCAGTCCGTGCAACTGGAGATGGCAACTGCCGCCGACTTGAAGACGCTGCGCGCCAATCCCAGCAAGCAAATAATACTGGTCAGTTTTTGGGCGACCTGGTGCGGTTCGTGCATAGCCGAGTTCGCTGATCTCGAAGACACTTACCGGATGTACAGTGTTCGCGATCTGGGATTTGTCACGGTATCGACCAACATGCCTGACGAAACGAATACCGTCATGAAATTGCTGGAGAAGATGCACGCCACCAGCCGCAATCTTCTTTTTGCTTCGAACGACACTGCATCGCTGCAGGCGGCATTCGATCCCAACTGGGAGTCAGCCGTGCCTTACACCGTATTGCTGGCTCCTGGCGGGAAGGTGCTCTATCAGAAGCAGGGATCCGTCGACATTCTAGAACTCCGACGCAAGATCCTTGCCTCCCTTGATTCTGACTATGTCGGTTTCAACAAGTATTGGTCGGGCGAGTAGCGCTTTGCAAGGATGGAGGATGACCTCACGCCGCTTACGGGCGAAACGTTGCGAATATCGTGGAAGGCAAATCCACCCCGGAGCAGACGTTGGAACGCCCTCAATGAGTGATAGGGAAATTTATCACCGACCCCTGATTGACTCCACGACCCATTAGCCAGCGACTGGGGAGAATCACCCTTTGACAGAAATAAAGAGGGTTTAACGGGAAACGGTTAATTGCTCTCGGCCAGGCGAAATCCCTACTTCGATCTTGAGGCGAACCGCACAGTCTCTAAGAATTTCCTCTTCCCAGATTGGACGTTTTGGATTTTCACGGTGCGGCAGCGGCGAGGGAATTCGTCCCGCCAAATGCAAAAACATAGCGGCCGAATGTTTGTACGCAGGTACAGGATCGCGGAACGCAAGGTTCCCCAGGTACTGCAATGCATCTGATAGTCCGTAATAAGCGTTGTCGCCGGCTTCCCAGAGGCGGTCGCGTTCAGCAAATTTCTCGGGCGCGAACGTGGCTAAACCCAGCAGGTAGTCGGAACCATATTCGATCATGTCAATTCCGAGATCATTGCCGGTATAGATGCGGAAGTCGGGGCGATGCTGGTCGCGAATACGCAGGCGCTTGATTTCCAGCATGCGGTTGAGCGATGAGTGCTTCATGCCCTTGATCTCCGGAACATCCAATAAACGTCGGTATGCTTCCTCGTCGAACATCTCTCCGATGGGCGCGAAGCGCGGACTGAGTTCAAATGCCAGCACGTGGGGATAGTCCTTTGCCGCTTCCAGATAAACGGCGGCTTTCTCTGTAGCGGACTTCCCATGGAGGCGAGCACTTTGAAACATAATCGGAATGCCGCCGATGTTGACAATAGCGTCCATCTGCTTGCGGTAGAGAGTGACCGCGTCGCCCGCTTCCCTCTCGATGAACGCTCCAGCGATAAACTGGACATTACTGCCCAAGGCTTCGCGTGCCCAGCGCAGGACATTGTTCTTGTCCGTCTCGCTAAGGTAGTTTACGTAGCCGGTGTCCATGTTGACGGCATTGATCAGGCCAGCGCGATGGGTTGCGATCAAGTGCTCCTGGAAGGCTTCGACTGCAATGCTTCCATCCTTCTTAAATGGAAGCAAAGCCGCGGCGACTCCCTGTACCTTACGGCCAGGCTTTTTGTATTGAATCAAATCCTCGATTGTGTACAGCATATCCTTACCTCAACTGGAGCCGGCAATTTCGGTCGAAAGTAGTCGCGGTTCGAGTCCCTTCGCCTGGCTCAACCTGACCGCCAGCGCTGAGTCCTTGTAGTACCTATCCAGCGGATAACAGCCCGAAGGCAATCCGTTGCGCGGTGCGGTGGTGCAGTCACTGAAAGTCCGGCAGATTCGTTTGCGTTGCAGCGGAACGCCTTGGGTCGCATCCCACAGAATTTCCGGGTAAGTTAGCACCATGCGGCCCAGACCGACCAGATCAACCCAGGCTTCGCGAACCGCCGCTTGAGCAACGTTGGGGAGAAATTCCTGCAAATAGCTGTAGGCCGAGCCCATGATTATGAGACCGGGGAAGTGTGCTTTCAGCATTTGCGTTACCTCCATCTGGCGCGCAACCCCAACCAGCGGATCCTCTGGCGGCTGATAGCCATCCGATGGCGGATACAGCGCCGGCCTTTGGATGTGCGGAGTGTAATAAGGACTGCCAGCCGTAATATTCACCAGCCCGATCCCGAGCTCCTGAACAAGTTCGAGGAATCGAACGGTCTCGCTGAGGTCCGTCTCGGCCGGATTTTCTGCTTTGACGCCGAATCCCCAGCGATACGGAATCAGTTCAGCGCGAGTTTCAGGAATGCCCGGGCCTGGTTTGCCTTCACGAGACAATGCTGGATCCGGGCAAAACGGAACCATGTCGAATGCTGAAAGTCTCACCCCGACCTTGAGGCCGGGCACGAGAGAACGGACACCCTCCATTACCTCACGTAGAAAGCGGGTCCGATTTTCGAAACTGCCGCCATAATCCCCGCCGCGCGTATGGGCCCCGAGTAATTCGTGGGAGAGATAGCCATGACAATGTTTGATGTCAATGAAGTCGAAACCGAGTTCGTAGGCAACCACTGCAGCTCGATGAAACGCCTCGATCATGACTCTGATCTCCGAATCCGTGAGAAGCGGATAAGAATCGCCCAGGCCAAGGCGTCTGTCTAGAATCGGGTGGTGGTGCGCGATGCGGGGTTCGTTTCGTGTGTGTAGATTCGGCTTGCAATACCGGCCCGAGTGAGTGAGTTGCAAGCCGATCAATGGTTGGGTGTCGGATGCTGTCGTGTTGCGCTGTTCGTGAATCAGCGTTTGTCGAAGCTGAGCGAGTCCTCGCTTGGTATGTTCAGCAATAATGAGTTGACTCGGATTGGCCCTTCCTTCATGGCAGACGGCGACCGCTTCTCCACCCCAAATCAGTCCGGCGCCGCTTTGCCCGAAACGCTGCCAGCGGCGAATTGTCGCTTCGCTGGGGTTCCCGTCTGCAGTTCCGTCCCAGCCTTCCATAGGTTGCACGGCAATGCGGTTGGCGAGCGAGATACCGTTCCGAACGATCTTTTGCAGGAGTGGAGAGTCGCTGCCGCAGATAATTTCGGGATCGCACGGAAGAGAAATACCTGAAGCGCGAAGATGTTCTTTGAATCGCGAAGCATCCTTCAAACTGGCAACACGAATGATGGTCGCCGGGGTCACGGTGAGCGCCTCGATCGCGGCAGCGCCGTGACGGCCACGGCGCCAAACAGAGCCATCGCGACCAGAACCATGCAACCGTAGTTATAGCTGCCAGTGGTGTCGCGAAGATGTCCAACCCACCACGGCGCCAGGCCTTCGGCTACGCCCCCGGCAGTGAGGAGTACGCCCATCAACCGGCCCAGCACTTGAACGCCGAAGATTTCTGCCGTCATAAGAGGAATGATCATGTAATCGCCGCCAAGCCCAATCCCGAAGAGTGCAGCGGCAAAAGAGGTTGCCGCCGGGCTATGGGCAAGAAATATAAGCGGAATCGCGGCCGCGACCAGCAGATAAATCAGCAGCATGACATATTTTTTCGGGAACCGGTCGGCAAGCCATCCCATGAGCAGGCGTCCCGCGATGCTGAAGCCCAGCACCAGGGAAAAAATACGCGCGGTTTCACTCTGTGTGTAGTGTCGGTCAAGGCTGAGGAACAGCTTCATGCTCTGTTGCGTTCCGCTGACCGCGGCGATCGAACAGATGCTCCCGACCATTAGAAGCGCGAATGGTAGGGTCCTAAGTGCGGGTCTCACGCTGGCCAACGGATGGTGCATCATGACAGCCGCTTGCGGAGCCTCTTTCACCAGCAGTGCGAACGGCAATGCCACGAGGATGATAACGAAGCCGAGCACTTCCAACGCAGAATGCCACCCCATTTTCTCAACGAGAGAGCGGGAGATCCAGGGAACGGCTGCCCCGCCAACTCCGATTCCCAGGTATGCAAAGCCCATTGCCTTGCCACGCGACTTCACGAACCATCGCGAGATCAGGACCTGGCAAGGCAGTGGTCCGCCGCAAACATAACCCAAGGCATTCACCACATAGAAAAAATAAAACCAGGACAGGGTGGAGATGCTGCCAAGTCCGATCACCGCCAGACCGGCCATGAGGATTCCCGCTATCAAGAGCCTGCGCGGGCCAAACCGGTCCACCAGCCATCCCGCGAAAAATCCGAAGACCGGGCCAATGATGAGCTTGCCAAGAGCGTTTCCTGAGGTGACCTGGGCGCGCGTCCATCCAAAATCCTGCACCATGAAGTCGTAATAAAAAGGAAGCCCCCAAAGCGCGATACCGACAATACAGAACAAAGCAAAGAAGCATGTGAGGGCAGCGAAAATTGCAGCTTTGTCGTGCGCTGGTTCGCCGAACCCAGGTACACCTGCCGATTGCGACGATAGCTGCAGTTGTTTGGTCTCGGCGGCTCCAGAAGGGATCGTCATTTGTGCGAGTTCCGCCGTTGCGGGCCGCCCACCTTTACGCCTGAGTGAACCGTAGGTCCGAGTGACCGTTTTTTGCATTTCCTATACATCAAGGTTCAGGCACATGCTTTCCGGTTTCCCAAACACTCGCCGACTACACGCGCAAAATCTGCAATTGCGATCTCGGGTGCTTCCAATTCCGGATGCCACAACTTTTCCCATTCGAAACAGAAGAAGCCTTTATATCCGATAGAACGCAGCGCTTCGATCTGGCGCGCGATGGGAACATTACCTTGCCCTGTCAAAACATATTTTCGCCCCTCTCCACTTCCAGTCGAATCCTTCAAATGCGTGTGCCGAATCCAGGGACCCAATTGTTTCACGGTAAACTCCGGATCTTCATCTGAATCGGCAAAGGTGTGATGCGCGTCCCAGAGCAGGCCTACGTGATCGGAGTTAGCGGCCTGTAGCACATCTTTGAGCGAAGCGGAGGCGGTAAAGTGATCATGCGACTCTATGGTTACGGCAACTCCACGCGGTCCTGCATAGTTGCCTAAGTCGTGCAAGCCGGCGCCCACTCGTGCCTTCGTTGCCGTATCTGGGAACCGGCTGGCATCAGACTCTTCTTTTCCCCCAAAAACACGCACGCACGGTGCGCCGAGACTGGATGCCAGACCGATGAACCGCCGTGCGTCTCCCAGTTCCTTCGCCCGTTTGGTTTCGTCACTGAAATACAGATTAGCCGAGCTGCTGACACAAGCAATCTTCAGCTGCCTTTCGCGAACTTCGCGCTTGGTTTGCTCGATTCGACCCGCTGCAAACACCGGATGGGATGGCAAGTCGAGATTTCCCTCCAAGCCGCGCAATTCTACGGCGCTGAATCCGTGCTGGCTGGCAAAGTCAAGAATTTTCGTCCAATCCCATGATGGGCAGCCCAAAGTTGAGAACGCAATTGGCAGCTTGGTCTTCTTGGCTTCTGCGGAAAACGCGCCGCCTGCTAACCAAGGCGTGAGCGCTGCCACAGACAATTCCTTCAGAAATCGCCTCCGATTCCTGGACATGATCGAGAGCCCTCCCTTCTTATTGCCGCATGGTCGCGTTTTCCGGCCCGCAAACCCCGCTACATCACCGCTGATCACGCCTGAAATATTTCGGCATTCGTCGTCGGCCCGTCCAGATGTCCCACGAGTCTTTTCTCTAGGCCCTCACGCGCTGGGCCAACCTGCTGCCGGACTTTCTCTTTCTCTCCGTCATCGAGTGGCGAAAATCCCCGCGCGATTTCAACATTCTGCGCCAGCATTTCCGGTTTCGGCATTCCCACGACGGCGGTCGTTACTGGCAGGCTCATGGAATATCGCAGCAGCAACTGAATGTTTGCTTTCGCAGCGCCATCACCTACAAGAAACTCCTGGCCAGTGATCTTCATCGCGATGACACCAAGATTCTTCTTGTTGGCTGCAGGCAGCGCCAATTCTTCGAACCGGCCGTTACGCGACGCATTCAGCGCCATCTGCACGCAATCGAGATCGTGACGTTCGATCGCCTTCGCCATCACCGCTCCGTCCGTATGGCTGGTCATGCCTGCAAACCGTGCCATCTTCTGCTCACGCGCTTCCATCAAGCCTTCCAGTGCCCCATCCGGCGCCTCAATCTTCGCGAGATCATCATCATGACCCAGGCTATGGATATGCACCAGGTCCACGTGGTCCGTCCTCAGCCGTTTAAGACTTCCTTCCAGGCGCCGCAAAAATCCATCGCGCGTACGATCTGGAATTTTCGTCGCCAGCCAAACGTCCTTGCGCCTCGATGCCATCACCTGGCCGACTCGGCTCTCGCTCTCACCATCTCCGTACGCAAACGCCGTGTCAAGATAGCTGATCCCTGAATCGATGGCACGATTAAGTACCGCCACGGCACTCTCTTCATCTTTGTACATGAGGAAACGGCTTCCGCAGCCAAAGGCAAGGATCGAGACTTTCGCTCCCGTCCTTCCCAACGTACGCGAAGGAAGCTTCGTCCTTGCGGCTTCAGCTCGAGCGCGTTCTTTCGTTAGCAGCAAACTAGCACCAGCAGCAGTTCCCACTCCGAGATTTTCGAGAAACTCTCTTCGGGAAATATTCTTGCTCATAGCGCCTCCTTCGTCGTCATCTTACACTTCGAAACGACCCCTCAGCTGATATTGACGAGTAGACTCTAGCTCCGAAATGAAATGTCGCAAGCTACTTGCAGCAACTCTGCGGGTGGCTTTCCGAAGAAGACCTTTTTTATCTCAAATTGCAGTCAAGATGGCTTGCTATCGCGCAATCTGGGCACAGATGAAATGCCCCTAATGCGAGGGAGTCCGACAGCCCCGATTAACGGGAAAGTCCCACATCATTGGAGTCTATTGATTCGGCGCACTCGCGCCGCGTCTTGCCGAACCATCATCACTGGTAGATGATGACTGCATGACCATCAACGCGGCGATTGCCGCTCCCGCAATGCTGTTATTGGAGGTCATGGACAAAGAGCCCACCTTGGCTCAGAGGACGGCTCTATACGGCGTTTTGAGCTTAATCGGCGTCTTGCTTGCTAGAAAACGGTGGTGGTTGGGATTGATAGTATCCCCATCGCGGCCTTGTTTGCCGTGGCGGACATAGGCGAATTACGAGATCCCTACGTCGGTCCAGAAATCACCAGGGAGGCAGGCGTACTGCCTGTTGTCCTGTGGTACTCGTTAATTCTGGCGAGTATTGCCATCCCGTGTGTCGCCGCGGTTATCTTGCGACGGAGGAAATCCTCATAGTCAATTGGCGATAACTCTCCCTATCACTCATTGAGCGCCTCGCCTTCCGGGCGGCTGCCGCCAAATTTTCCTCCCCCTCATTGAAAGCTGTCATAACAACTCGATCCGATAGAATCAAAACCGCAGTCAGGGAAAAATCTCCATTGCTCACCAGTAGACGTTGATGCCGTCCAATCGGAATCGAGCGAGCCAATCCCAAAGGGTTAGAGCTAATTTCGAGGACTGGCACGAGTCGTGGTCCCTTATCCGGCATCGGTGAGATGCAAGCCCGAACAGGTACGGTTGTTGATTTCATGGAGACCGCGAATGAGAGTTTTGCTGCAGGATCTGAGTTATGCATTTCGCCAACTGCATAAGACGCAGGGGTTCACCGTTACGGTGCTGCTTACGCTTGCGCTCGGCATCGGTGCCAACTCGGCGATCTTTACGCTGGTGAATGCCATTCTGCTCCATAGACTTCCTGTAACAGATCCCCAAACCCTGATTCGTATTGGCGACAAAAATGACTGCTGTGTCAACAGTGGCTGGAACGACGACGGGAACTACTCGCTCTTTGCCACAGACACCTATTCCATGTTCAGGAAGAGCCTGCCAGAGTTCGAGGAACTGGCGGCAATGGAATCCGGCTATGCTTGGCGGCCCATCACTGTCCGCCGCTCTGGACCGCAAACGGTTGCGAAATCCGTCGTGGCAACCTTCGTTTCAGGCAATTACTTCCGCGTCTTTGGCCTTTCGCCGGCTGCGGGCCGACTGTTTTTTGACGCCGACGATCAGAAGGGCGCACCCATTACTGCGGTGATGAGATACGACACATGGAAGCAGGATTATGCAGGTGACCCGAGCGTAGTGGGGAGCGCGTTTTTTATTAATACCAAGCCGGCCATAATCATCGGCGTTGCACCAAAGGGGTTTTACGGGGACCGCATCGACACCAATCCGCCTGAATACTTTCTCCCCATGAATTCCATGGATGAAGTCATCGGCGCGCCGTATTTCACTGATCCTGACACTCAGTGGGCCTACCTCATCGGCCGAGTTAAGCCAGGAACTTCGCTGGCGGCCCTGCAAGCTAAAGCCAGCACGCTGCTCAAGCAGCAATTTGAGCCGCTCAAGACATTTACCGATCAACGCGCCAAGCAGGTCCTTCCCCGCACGCATGTAGTGCTCACGCCTGGCGGCGGTGGTATTCAAAACATGCAGGACGATTACAAGGACCATCTGAAGCTGCTGCAATGGATCGCCGCGCTGGTGCTTCTAGTCGCCTGCGCCAATATCGCCAATTTATTGCTGGTGCGCGGCATGGGCCGCCGTGCCGAGCTTTGCATCCGCACAGCACTTGGCGCACAGCGCAGGCGTATTGTGCGCCAACTTCTTACCGAAAGCATTCTTCTGTCAGGTATGGGCGGTCTTCTCGGCCTCGCCGTCTCCTATCTCGGGGCTCACGCGTTGTTGGCGCTCGCCTTTCCCAATCAGGACAACATGCCGGTAAGCGCTTCGCCTTCGCTGCCTGTCATTGCATTTGCCTTTGCAATTTCGCTTTTTACCGGCATCCTGTTTGGACTTGCGCCAGCTCTAATCGCCGCGCGCACCCAGCCCGCCGAATCCCTGCGATCCAACGCACGCACCATTGCTCATGGAGCATCCTTCCTGCAACGCGGACTGGTTGTCCTGCAGGCCGCGCTCTCGCTCGTGCTGCTGGTTGCCGCAGGCCTCTTTGCCCAAAGCCTTAACAAGGCCGAGAACGTGGACATGAAACTGGATACCACAAACCGCTACATCGCTCACATCAATCCACAAGCGGCCGGATATAAGAACACCGAGGTCGAGCCGCTCTATCGAACTATCGTGGACCGGTTTCATGCCATTCCCGGAGTTCTTAAAGTTGGCCTCGCCACCTACACGCCAATGGAGGACAACAATTGGGGATCCGGCGTAAAGGTTCAGGGCGAGCCGGACCTGAACAAAAACGCATCCTGGGTAAAAGGCACTCCTGAGTACTTCGACTCTGTGGGCACCCACGTCCTAATGGGGCGCGGCTTCACGTCGCAGGACACGTTGAATGCGGCGCCCATCGCTGTCGTCAATCAAGAGTTTGTCAAACAGTTCTTCGGAAAGAACAATCCCATCGGCCATCACTTTGGTTCTTCCGGCCCCGCCCCGGCCGGAATGGATGGAGCACATGAGATTGTTGGCGTGGTGGAGGACACAACCTACACGAGCATCTACTGGAAAAGCCATGCCATGTACTTTCTGCCGCTTACGCAGCGCGCCGGCAGCGCTAACGACCCCGACAACCCTTTGGAAAAAGACCTATCCATGTACGCCGGGGCCCTGGTTATCCAGACCAGCCACCCGATTCCGAGCATTGAAAAAATCGTTGACGACACCCTTGCGAGCATCAACCCGAACCTCACCACCGTAAAGTTCCAGACATTTCAGCAACAGATCAACGATCGATTCATTGAGGAACGGCTGATCACACGTCTTACCTCCCTGTTCAGCCTGCTGGCGCTTCTTTTAGCCGCGATAGGTCTTTATGGGGTCACTGCCTATTCCGTAGTCCGCCGTACGCCGGAGATCGGCGTCCGCATGGCCTTGGGAGCGGGGCGCAGTCGCGTGATTGGAACCATCATGCGCGGAGCCATGCTGCAGGCCGTAGTCGGCCTCGCGATCGGTGCCCCGGTCGCAATCTTCTGCGTGCGATACGTCAAGTCACAGCTCTACGAGGTCACCACAGTGAACGTGCCGGTCATGACCGTTGCCGCGGGAGTGCTGGTACTTGCGGCTGCCATTTCTGGCATCATTCCGGCACGGCGTGCCGCCTCGATCGATCCCGTGCAAGCCTTGCGCATCGAATGAGCAGACCGCAATCTCTGTTAGGTTTGTCGAAAACTCGGAGAGTGCGTCAGTTAGTGATAATGTATGGTCCGCCGCCTGACTGCAAGAGGTTTGAAGTTGAGCGAAGCAACGAGTCTGCGTAAATGTATCCGGCCTCTTGGTGGAGAATCGCTCTCCGG
>Ga0310811_10002002_pt1 | contig 25341 bp, 39 predicted proteins | sample YCmetagenome_FD_207642 | JGI IMG/M metagenome (GOLD analysis project Ga0310811, IMG submission 207642) | Soil microbial communities from experimental microcosm in Duke University, North Carolina, United States - YC | ecosystem: Engineered > Artificial ecosystem > Soil microcosm > Unclassified ... | reverse complement strand
GTCCGTCCATAGAATAAGTAGCTAAGTGCGTGCATGTGTTCATTCAGCCTTTGCATCTCTCTACTGTCATTATGGGTCAAAAAGCCAAATATCTAACATTGGCAGAAAAAACAGCTGCATTGCACAGACAAAAGGCAAACTATGCACAGTCTGAGAGGTATGTGTACACCACACTGCACTTGGAATTCTTAACCTCCACATTGTCATTGGCAGGGGGAAAGCTACTCGTCGACTTTGACGTTCTCAAAACTATGCCAAAGCACACAGTCGCAAAGGCTCGTCAAAGCCACCCCTAGCATCATCCCGGCTTCCACCCCTGCCTCGAGTTCTCATCAATCAAGCAAACGCCTCCCTTCCAGACGGTGATCTATTTCATTGCGCTTCCCAAAGTGCTGACAACCTCGATGAATCGGCGCTCCCACAATGGGATAATAATCCCCCCTACGCTATGCCTCCTCCATCCGACACTCCAGCAGAGGTTCAATTCACAGAAAACCTTGTGCAGGTCATGCACGGCCGTAACTCATGCTTAGAGAAGGGGCAGCTACAACAACGTGCACAGAAGTACAATGCAGGAAGGCCAGATCTTTGTACAGAGTTGAAACATGCTATTGGCGTGCTGCTGGGAGAGTGGTACATATTGCAAGACTATATCTCTGACACAAGGGACTGTGATAGACACATCAAGATGGCCCAATGTCTCTTGCGATGGCGTGCACGCAGGATTTATCTCTATCACACTGAGGTTGAGAAGATGTTAAACAGACTTGATCCATATATTTAGTTACACATTAATACGACAAGTGTATGAAGGTAGTGATGAAACACAGACATATGGTCTTCTTTCAAACCCGTACAGTGGCATCCATGCAAAGTTGCAGCGATCATTGCAAGCACCCATATGCCACAGTCATAGCCATTAGTCTGAACTGTGGTCTTCTGATAGAAAATTAGGATAAGTGTATGTTTAATGTATAACATACTTACTATCAATGCCATGACTCCCGTGTCGTTGAAGCTGTCCATGGCTGCTTTCTGCTTCTTCCCATCGGCGGCCTCGTACAAATTCTCGCACAGGTCGATAGCCTCATGAGGTACAAGTGGTGCATGCGGCTTTGGAGCAGACTTGCGAGTGCGATCAATGTGTCGACCAATGGCGTCAACCTGAGCTTTCAGTAAGAAGTAGGAGGGATCATAGAAGTGAGGTGAATTGCCTGCTGAACGCTGATGTCGATGATGGAAGTTGCCATCAGTAGCGACATGAATATCACCGCCTTCTTCCAGCTTCCTGCCAAAGACAACTCCTCCAAAACAGGCAGGGCAACGCTGAAGAAGGATCGTGGCACAGCGCTCGTGTGGAATCACGTCTACAGTGGGAATAAATGGTGCGGGATGCTCTGGAAGTTCTCGAGAGGCCTCTATGAGGTCTCAGCTTGCTTGAACAGCGCATTCAAGCTGGGATTCAAGCTCCACCTGTAAGACATCAAACCAAAGAATGGCTTGACCAAGACTTTGCCGGAAAGGCTCTTGAATGAATTTGCCCTAAGTTTTGTAAGAATCGAAGGAACTCAACATAGATTCACTTACTTTGCCATTGGTCATACAAAAACCTCTACGGACGTAATGCATGTGAAGGGCAGATGCGAGTGCGTTTACAGCATCACAGGAGCGCTCAAAAAGTGCGTGATAGAACGCGAGCAAGTCCGTAGACACTGCCATACGTGGCTGGGAGGGTGAAGTGGGGAACAAACCGTGCAGAATCAGGACTTGAGCTGCAGTAGCGCTGTAAGGAATCATAATTCTGTGGGCATGAAAAGGCCATATTTACACGAGCTGTCATTTGAGCATTCACACTATGGAGTTGCATGACACTTCCCTGTATAGCGCGCCAAAGGCGCACGCTTTCCTGTGCCTACGCCTTCTCGTGCCTGCGCTTAGCGCGTGTTCCCGCGCTCTATCGCCTATCAACCATGAGGACCGATCCATGTCCGAGCACCCCTCTAGTACGTCATACTACATGCTGCACGAGTGTAACGAGGACTGCAGCGCTATTACATGTCATTACATACTATCATGCATGTTCTCCCTATCCCTTCTGCGTCCGATGAGATCTTACTTAGTATAAAGCCTGATGGTAGCGCTACTATTCATTACTCCCCTTTACTGTACTTCCCTAGCATTTGGGTTTTACTTTAGAGTAGTAGTCACCATTAGGGCACGCGCCCTGTGGTTATCGTGTATTGGCTTAGATTAGATCGCCTAATCAAGCCTTGCTTTTTGCCCGCTTCGCCTTTGCTCTCGCTTTACATCGCGCTCGCTTTCACTCACGTCGTCTCATGCTCATTACGAATCCCTACACCTCTCCTTGCCTTCCGCATCACTTGCGCGCTTTCACATGCCCACGCGGACCATAGGCGCACGCCTTCCCGCGCTTCCTGCACTCCGCTTACTGCGCATTTCTCATCGCGTGCTTCGCGCCTTTCTATATCCTTGTGCGCATCCCCTGTCTACTTGAGTTCTCTCTATTCCTGGTTCTGTGTGTGGTAGCAGTCCCCTTTAGAGTCGAACACGTCTGTCTCAGGCATAGCAGCCTAGGCGCAGCGAGACCCGACATACTGCCTCACCAGCAGTGTTGTTGATCTCACATCTAGAGATTGATTGCGCATGCCACAGTCAGACTTAGTTCCTTCAGCACATCTGCAGCTCAAGACGTCGAGGGAGGTGAAACCTTGGAAATCATTGATGAATTGAAGCATTCAATATCTAGGGACTTACTATCAAAGAATAGTCCAATCAAGGTCATGCGCCTTTGTGCACATTTCTGGGAGCGACATGCAGACAAGACCATTGAAGGTCACTCGAGAATCTTGCTGACAGTCCTCTGAGTATACCCGAGTTGAACATCAATGAGTGTGGGTATCAGTGTTTTCCAGGTATCATATAAGCATGCGGCAGCGACATCAGGTAGAATTCAATGACTTTTAATACATTCAGAGGTGTTTAGTGGTGGAACAGATTCGTCAGGTTGAATAAGTGGAAAAACTTCGTTTTCAATGAAGGAATCCTCATAAGCATCGGTGGGAGTGTTCTCAATATCAGGTGAGGTGGAAGTAGTGGTTGGTTCAGAACTTGAAGTTGATTTTCCTGCGAGGAGGGCTGCTAACTTGGCTTGTAGTTTATCTTGCTTTGCTTTCTGCCTGGGCAGCTCGACTAACATCTGGGTCTTGAGTTTGTTTCTGGGTTTCCGTGGACTGACAAGTGAGCTGGGCAGCACGTGTATTTGAGGGCTGGGGAGCCATAAAAATGAAGGTAGAACGCGAGTTGGATATTTTTATTTCTAAATTAAGGTAATAATACAGGACATTTTCAAGTAAGTATGAGGGCAACGAGGTGGCATCCTAGGTGCATGTGAGGCATGCGAGCAACCCAGTGGGAGGGCAACAAGGCAGTGGGGGAGGGCAACAAGGTGGTGGGGGAGGGCAACGAGTCATGATTTTATTTTTAGAACAGCCCTAAAATTAGATTGGTGAATCCTGGGCCTCTCAGGCCAGTTTCCCATAACATAGAAACCTGGCCTAAGAGGCTACCTTTTACCTCCGAAAACTACTGCCTGAGGTGTTTGAATGCAATTGTCGAGTCCTGGAGAACAAATTACGCATAACTTCCACCCTGCAACATCATGAGTATCACACCCGCCAAGATTATACTGCTTCCGCAAATGCGACTCACAGGCATGAGATACATTGTGACTTTCCTCGGGTTATCAAAGATTAGTTGACCCAACTCTATCGCGACAGGGATGGAAGCAAAGTCAAATATTCTTCGACAAGATCAAGGCGGCTCGAGAGAGATGGCATTAGTATCATCGAGAAGACCGTCAGGAAAATATATACCTAGCTTCCTTGGCCACATCACTGCCACTACACCGATATCAGCGGCTTTGATCTCCTCTACGATTTGCATTTTCTGGTCAGAGGCCCAACAATGACATTCCAATCAAATGAGGCGAGAGATGCAACGTCTTCCCCTGTAAGCACCAAGAAGCGGATAGGATGATAATCTTCCAGTGAGTCCTTTTCAGATGCAGCAGCTCGGATATCCTTGATGGTGTCAACGGCATGCTGGGTAATGATACCAACCTGACAAAGGGGTTTAATAAAGATTTTATGGCGGCGGTAAATAAGGAAAGACTACCTGGCATGCAATAGCTAGAGCAGTGAGCTTAAAATTACCAGTGACCATAAAGACTTGCGCTCCAGCATCCATTTGTTGCCGGAATTGAAAGGGATCTCGAACTTCTTCTGGTAGTCTCTCTGAAGAGTGCTGGCATCCACACCAAGCTCCGGCAGGGTTTGATGCCTTCGCAACCCTTTCATTAATTTCCTATGACAGATACGTCATCGAGGAAGGCGATATTCTCTACCATCTGTAGGTCCATCAGCAAGCCGGTCACAAGAGCAGATACATCATTCTGATTCATTTCCCGCAGTCAACGTGCCTGTCTTGTTCTATCGAGAAGTACCTCGTCAAGTCTTAGGAAGGCTCAGGAAGCCTTCTTCGAACGTGTGAGTTGAGACAAGCTGTCCAGTCCTGCCAGTTATCTTTTCTCACACCGAGAGTCTGGAGCATGCCTGGTACTCTTACGATTAATGAGCGCTCTACACTCAATGAGCTTTCACGTCCGACATGCAACTACACCCTTCTTGTGAACGTGAATCGTCACTGATGCCACGCGTATGGCAGCTCCAAGAACGCCTAGCTCCCACCCATTCAATCCAGTGCTGCTGTTTTGTGCGGAGGGGAGCTATCTTCATTGAGTAGTGCTCAACATCAACAACATACTTGTGCTAACAATAACTCGTCGAGTCAGCACAGCGAAAGGCACCATGACCAGTGGTGCATGGTTCAATTTACAGAAATAATACCGAGATCTGAATGGAAAAGATCTACAATGCTTCTACCTCTTACGCTCTCGCTCGAGCGTATATCGCTGGGATCTTCCAGGGGTTCCGATCGTTGTCGTTGCATCGGGGTTAGAGAGAGAGAAAGATTTGCATGTAAAACTGTGGGAAGTTCAAGATCGAGAGATCCAATTTCTATAGTCTGCTTGATTTCACGTAATGAGCTACCAAATTTACATAGTTGCCTTCAAAACAACAAATCATCAGAATCAAGATCATTGCCATCGGCGTAAGTTCTGCGAGCCTTCTTGCTTGCACGTCCTGGAGAATTTGCTGAGACATTATATCAATGTCAGTGACAGGTACAGGTGCAACAATAGCGAAGTACCTGTTGAACCTCTCGGACGTTTCGAGATCTTGCTCGTGGTCACGCATGTGGCTGACTTTGGAGCCGATTGTTTAGTAGGAATTGCAGTGCGTGATGTCTTAGGGACCAATGTGGTTAAAGCTGGTGGATGTATCTTAAAATCATAACCCATGTCTAATGATGAATGGACATACAACCAGTCGCCTTGATCATGTGGGCTCCAGTAGTTGTGCCTGCCACGGAGCCGTCGATATAGTCACGGGGGGGAGCAAGTTACTTACTGGTATCTACCCCCAAATATCCAACAGAAGTACTGAGGTCTTCGATGCCTGAACTTGCGTGTCTCTGGTCGATATTGATAGGGGTGCCTTCACATGATACCACAGCAGCTGTAGCGTTGAAACCATGCCCACTGTCTTCTGTGTCCGAGGTAGGCCCACTACTGACAGCCGCGCCTGTCACCATTCCGTCAGCGGATCCATCGCCTTCACCCTGCTCACCAACAGGATTTTCAGTTCCTGGAACAGCGTGTCATCCGCAGAAGGAATGGTAACCATAGTGCATACTTACCGGTACCAGTACCGGCCCTTGCATTGCCTTCATTCTTAGTTTGCAGGGTCCTGATTGTATCAGTTGTGCTAGTAGGTGAGGCGGGCGTGGGGTCATCAATGCTCGGATCAGATAGTTCAGGATGAGCAATGGGCCTTTGGCGTGGCTGCTGGGATTTTACTGACTTAGACAGGCTAGCATGATCATCAAGATTTGTCAATATCTGAGGCTGTGGCTTATGTGTCTGCATGACCACAGGATCCGTAGAGGTACTCTGCAGGGCCTGCTCATCTTCTTGTTCGTCCTGCATGAGTCAGATTAGTTGTGCGCTCTAGAGAGTAAAACCATACATGTGCATAGACTTACAATCGTGTTTTGATCTTCTACGCCTTGTATGGCTGGAATCATAAGATCAACGGTATCCTTAATGTTGTACAAGACACTGTCGTCACCCTTCAGTGCTCGTATGCGCAGACGGGTAGAATTGATCTCCAGTTCCTAATATGATTTCTTGTCAGTGGTGTTTATTGGCAGCCACAATTTATGAATGTACATGTATCAAATTCTGTAGACCTTGAACAACGTTCGCTGCCATCGGACTGTGGGTCGAGGAAGTTGCCTTCGCACCTGCCATGTGCTTGACGTATGAGATTAGCTTGATAATAGCAGCACGGTCGTGTCCCTCCAACTCATGGCGATGTTGTATACGTGTGTCTATAACATGGTCGTCATCCATGAGTGAGGCAGTCGTGGTTGGGGCGACATCCGACGGAATCTCAGCACCATCATACCATAACCACCTCTTCCGCTTGATTGTCCTTCTACCTTCTCCAATAATATTGATAGCGTTCGTGTGCTTTGCAATTACACCCTCCAGTATTTTCTGGAGACCAGCAACCAGCAGATCATTGAAGAGATCTTCTCGCCTGGCGCGGTCTCTGCCAAGGTCAAGCAATATTGCCTTGATGAATGGCTCCATGTCACGCTTGCTGTTTTTTGACGCGCATTTGTTCCAGTTCCAGCTCGTGACATGCAGGGCAAGGATCCCAGGAATTGCCTGCGGCTCAGCCTTGAGATCCCTTCCGCGCCCCTTTCTCGACGCAATCACGTCCCGCAACCTCTTCAGGTCATTCTTGCTCCCAGATCCTAACCTCTCGAATTTTTCATCAATCTCTTTTCGGTCCTTGAAAGGCTTGCTCTGCCGACTGCAAGCAATTGTGGTGGTCAGCTTGTTCTGGAGGCGCAGCACCATGGTCGTGTGAAGTGCCCACAAGCAAGTAAACACCTGTGAAGGTGGATGTTAGCGCTACACAGACTGTGGCCCGTGTCTGTCACACTGACCGCCTCCTCAATCTTTTCAGGTTCAATCACCCTCGGGTCGTTGCGGAGGTTTGTGAACATGACTTCCGTCTTGTCATCCATCAGATGGCTGTGGTGATGAAGCGTGTGATAGTGCAACAGCAGAGGCTCGAACCAACCGCTGACCTGTCATAGTGAGAATAAAACAGCTATCCTGCAATCTAGGAGTACTTACTTCCTCAAATGCAGCACTGTTGGATGTCAAAATGGACCACACGATGTCGAGGACGTATCTGCACAGTAGTGGAAAAGGCGCCTCCTGCACACCATCTTCAGGCGTCAGCCATACTACAATTCTTGCCATCACCCTGTCATGAAACTGGGAAATAGCATTCCATTGTGATGGTTTGGTTCTTGATAGGTTTCATTTGGAGCGCAGCTTTTTGACTAGGTAGTTGGAGTAGTTGTCCAGGTTGGTGGTGTAGTTTGGAGCCTTGGTCCCAATATCCTTTAGAGGTACGTATTGGAACTGCTCACTGATGTGGGTGGAGATATCATCAAAGACATCATTGAAAATGGTGGCATCTGGGTTCACCGTACTATCGTAGATCATCTGGCGCCACTCCTCCAGTTGCGTGACAGCCTTGTCACGATCTGAACCTTCATTGTATGCGGCTGCGATTGTTTTACTCACTGTTGCATAGTCTGGGAAGATGTCATTGGATGTGAGCAGTTGTAGTATGTGACTATGCAACTGAATAAATTGGATAAACATCTGTAACAACATGTAAGGTTCAGCTGCGCATACTATACAGATGCAGCTTACCCCCATCAAAACATCGATCGATCCAGCCAGCCAGGTGACATGGAACTCTTTACGACGGTGGAAATGAGATCCCAATGGTAGGAGATCGAGGGCAAGCGTCAACACGAGTTTCTCATAGCTGAGGACTTTGGCCAACCTCGCATTTTTCTGCCTTTCGGTATTGTCGCGCTGAAGCTGCAGTTCTCCCTGTGCTGCCGCAACCCGCTCCTCCTCTGGTGCATTCTTGTATGCAGCCTGTACCAACCGCAATATGCCAGTCAACACCTCCTCGGTCGTCTCCATATAGTCATGTAATGACTTATTTCAGCACAAGTGGTTTGCTAAGTCGTCACCATGTGCTAAGATTGCGTCTGTAAATATACATAGATGTGTCAGCTCTAGATAAATATGCCTCCGCTGCAACCGTCCCAATGGCGGGGGGTTTGTCAGTCACATCTAGTTGAGGCAATGCTGACAATACTGCGCCACTGGATCCGTTCCACGGATGAGGTAGATTGCTTGGTTGCTTACCTTCATCATATACAATTGTTCCCCACTTGCCCATTAAAATCAATGCACCTTTCAGCTCAGCGAGTTCGTTGTGAAGGCTATTATACTCGACAATGTGCTCCTCGGTCGGTTTCTTCATCTCACTAATCTTGTGGCGTTGTTTTTCAAGAGAGGCAATCCCATCCATGACGTTCTCTGAGTATTTCTTGAGTGCAGCGACTTGATGTTGACCGGATGCTACCACGATAGCATGCGTATCCTTCAATTGCAATTGCGGCACCTCGTCGTCGTCATTGAAGTTGAGTGCAAGGTGCAAGTCACTCCCCAGGCGTGTTCTTGACAACATAATCGGAATGGCAGTATCTTCTCGCATAGCGAGGATTCCTTCTTTCTTGAAGGATGTGATTAGCTTGTTTACCTCCCTCTCGACCTGTGGATGGTCGTTGTATTTGCCAAACACCAGTGGATTCTGGATCTTGAGAATGTCAATATACGCCACACCCAGCCTACACTTTGCAAGCTGCATGTCCATCTTCTGAGTTGCCTGGGCTGGGTCGTTCGTTGGCGCATTTGCCTCTACCGGGCGCTTATCCATCTTTGCACTCAAGTCGTTCAACTGCGTCTATCCCTGGTAAGCCGCCCCATACTCTGGCATGATATTGTCTATGTTGAATATGTGGACGTACCGTTGGTATTTCATCCGCAGATGAGTTGCGTTTGCGGCGGCCCATGTCGATTGTGGCGATAGGTGTATGGGTAACATGCAATTATGGGGTTTTCAAATCAACTTGTTCTTGTTTAAATTACGTCAGTTCAAGATCTCGAGCTGTTCATCGGGCGGAGCTTTTATTATGAGAGTCTAGTTCGGGGCTAAGGCATCCATGCAAAGGGTACTTCAAGACTTTGTACAATTTCGACAGTAATGTTCACAGCCTTAGGGCCGCATGGGGGTGTTTTTCGGTGTTTGCCGATAACAAGTTTGACAGCCAACAAACTTGCTATCACATCTTACTTGATTTCGTTAGAATCCTGCAGGGCAGGTTAGAGTGTGGGTGTCAGGAATGAATGTAAGCATTTTACATTGTTTGCCACATCTAGTGGGTTACGCCAGCAAGCTCTGTCGATCGAACAAAGCATGGTGGTGCCAGTGTAGTCATTCTAAAATCTTATGTATGAGCGAAGTCGAGGTATTTAAGCCATGCACAGAAAACCTATCCATGGTTGCCAGGGTAATCTTGAAGGCAAAAAAGGGGTGCATAGCCAGATGACCGACGTATCGCGGCCTTGTTACTTTGCGACCTGTACGGCTAAATACAAATCGATAGGCCAAATTCCATTTTACTAACTCACCGCTTTTGGAGCGAAACGAACAACCGCCTCCCCACCTTCCCTGACTGTTATGTCACATACTTCTAAATTTGAGTATGATGTTGCAGTCCACCGATGTATGTGAGGTCTCTTGCACATTGAGATATAGTATTCCGTCAAGCAAGAGAGCAGGAAATAGGGAAGTGCACGGGTACGGGTATGGTGTGAATCATGGAGACCCACACGTACACCGTGCTTACCCATAGCGGTTTGCAGTGTTGGCGATAGCAAATCCATCAAATGAAATACAACCCGTGAACAAAGGATAATATGAGAAGCAGAAGCGATGATGGGGAATGAGACACTTGAAGAGCCAAGTCTTACCAGTGCAAATATCGCGGAATCGGAATGATAGCGGTAATACTGGCAGGGAAATCGCATATATCATTGTGAATGGTGCAGGGTCCCATGCAACACTGGAGGGACATAGGAAGGCGTCTTCACTAAGAATAACCTATAGATAAGTTGCATGCGACGAAAAAACACACCAGCGAGAGTATCAAAAGCGATGAGATGAGAAGACGCGCACGTGTCCGCAGTGCTGGAATCAAACGCTAAGCGTTCGACGATGAGAGCACAGGCTTGAATCAAACGCTAAGCGTTCGACAATGAGAGCACGGGCTTGAATCAAACGCTAAGCGTTCGACGATGAGAATACGGGCTTGAATCATCAAACGCTTGAAGCGTTCGACGACGGAAATATGGCTGTGAATCAAAAGGTCAGTACCGGGCAAGTCCAGGAAGTCACCCACGGCCACGTGATTACATGTGACCAGAATAGTATCATATCATGTGACTGTAGGTCATTGCTGCCATGAGAGGGCAGCTTCCGCGTGTGGTTGCTCTTCCGACGGTATTTGCGTTTCGAACTAAGTCCACAGCTACTGAAAGACGATGTGGCATCCCTCGTGTTCTCTTTGGAGCTCGAGTCTCCCCATACACCTGCCTCCTCACTTTCCTTCTCGACAGCCCAGCTCTCTGGAGCGGTCCACAAACGTATTTCAACGTATTTCATACTAGGCAGTCGCTCCAAACATGTCCAGCTCCTCTGGTCCAACTAAAGAGGATAAGTTCTTTGGAGACAGCTTTCGAAAATCGATGCAAGCTTTTTGCTTGCTGGTAGAGAAGCACTCGAAGTGCTTGGATCAATTGTACTTGATGGAGAAACGTTCGATGGTGCAATATTCTGCCCAGAAATGGACGGATTGATGATACCCTCCATGTGCGCGATTGATTCAAGGTCGATCTTCATGTATTCTTCACCCTTCTCGGGGGACGATGGAGGACTTGGTGGATTAGAAGGTAGGTGTCCCTTTTGCTATCGCCCTTTCTCTTTCTTGTCCTTCTTGAGTACTGGTGGGGAAGATGGAACGAAGTGGTTCGGAAATTTTCTGTTGAATCAGAGGCACAGGAAGAAATTGAAGTCATCTGGGATGACGAACCTGTGTCTGAGGCGAGCCTTCCCTGGTTGCGCTTCAGGTCGCAGGAGGGGCTCAAAACTCGCAGATTCAAGAGGGCCTTAGATCCGTGTAATCAACCTGCGTTGCATGCAACATACAATTATATAGTATCAAAGAATGAACTTGCGGAAGGAAAATGTGTGAGGAGTCCATGGATATATTGAAGACATTCAAGCACTGTCAATCTCCGTATACGATTGGAGGCAAAATCAGGAAAACGTCGGCGTGCTTATTCTACTGAGTAGCATAGGTTATGAAGGAATGGAAAAAATCAGGAATTTTTAATCGCCGTGAACGATTGGAGGCAAGTGGTTAGCTGGCCTCTATCGATCAAGTCCCCTGGGCCAAATATACCCTTACTCCCAGCAGTCTGGTTGGGAGTACGATATAGCTTTTGTGCCATATTTAGGTTCATCCAGAAATGATTGACAATAGCGGTTGCTCGGTTGGTGCTTTCAGACATCAGTTCTCTCTTTTCTGCGCCAGCAGCTGCATAAGCGCCCGGGTCTAAAACCATGAGACAGAGAGCCATCAGAGGCCTGGTATATAACTCTAAAAATGATGTTAGAGACTGTCGAAGAGAGTCAAATGATTCAAATATTTACTAGTGCAGCGAGATAGGCGTGGTAGGTTAATGACCATTCATTGAAATGTTTCCAGGGAGTGGAAGTGAACTTGGTTCGTCAAGTATTTGCCGTGTCTGCTATCCAAGTGACGAGAGATTTTGGACAGATGGTGAGTGTCACGGTTGTAAAAATGGCCACCGGTAAAAAAGGTCTTCACAGGCGAATACACTGCATGAAATTGACCAGGCGGTTGTATACTTGAACGTGTCAGTTAAATTAATGAAATATCACAGATTATCAACTTACAGGATATCCCCCTTTCTGACAGTGATAACTTCCATGTCCCACAGAGCAGCAATCTCGTCACGGTTCTCAGGGAAAGCACCCAACAATCTAGCTGCCTTAGTGAATGAAGTCTGAGAGATCGTGTCCTGGTTTTTCAGGTTAGCCATGGTCCATTGTTTCGTGCCAACGACGCCATAAATAAAAGTGCAACCGCCATCTGCATTGTGGTGAAAATAGGTAAACCAACTGGGTTTAGCTAGCAGGCCCCACGAGCGTATGGTAAAGTTGTCAGGGTGAACTTGATGGCCGATGGGGCAATCATTGGTAGACTGATTCCATCCGTCAATGATGCCGCTGTCCAGGGAGCTAAAAAGACAAAGTCCATAACAATAATATGAGAGGATGGGATAAAGTGCACCTCAAGAAAAATGGGAGACCCCCTTGTGCGAGTGGAATATCTAGAATACACTGTATCTTGTTAGGGTCATGTATGTTGCGCATAAACTGCTCAAGTGTTGCATGCTGCTGTGGATAGGTAAAATCTTCCAAACATTGTTCCACGTCTGATGGAACAATGAGATTGACAGGCAAACATAGCGAATAAAAACAGACTATCCATGTATTACAACACGCATTAGCTCTGACGCACCCCAATCATACAGGAGCTCGAGGTCGAGTTCGTCCGCGGTGACCTGGTCGCATTGACGAAGGACAACAGCTTTGTTTTGGCAAAGTGCAGCGGTGATATTTTCGCGCAGCTCTCGTGGCTTCAAGCGCCAGTCACTGTAGTGTAGATGAACCACGTATTTGGATGAATCTGGACAAGATTCAGGAAGTGTGGCGACATATGCGACCGCATCTGCATTGCATTGTAGTATGTTTCTATCGTCCTTGTAAATATATGGCAGCACGGTTGTTACGCTACTTTTCCAGGTGACTGTCAGTGAATTTTCGTGAACCTGCAAGCTGATTATTGGAGTTACTAAGTCGAGGGACTCGATGTCAGTGAGATTAGACAAGGCTGGTGAGGGAGGTGATGGGTAATCTGGAAATGAGGGGGAATGGTCAGGTGGTAAATCTGTCATGACACATACGTCACGCGTGGTGATCGGGGAAGATGGACGTGTAGTTAGTGATGGTGATGGTATGTCCGTCATGATGCATACATCGCACGTGATGATTTCAGCATCCCGAGTCAGAGGGGGCGAAGTATGCGGAGGTTGAGCGTCGGGTTGTTGTAGCACGGCGGGATCAATGATGGCATCATCGAATGAGATAGAAGAAGAAGGCCCCACGGTGTTTTCAATGTTTGAGGGAATCTGTCCGTCAAAGTTCGAAGGACCATCATTGTTCTCGATGTTCTCGATGTCGCCTTGGCTTTGGATTGTCCTGGATGATAGGACACGTCGCCGCTTTGGAGGAGGCTCGTTCGACCCAGCGTTTTCGAGTTCTCTTTGTTTCTGAGCTGCTCACAAACGGCGTTTGTTCGCGGTATTTTTTTCGCGTAGCCTTTTCTCTTCTGCGGGATCTTGTCTCTTGAATTCTGTCCATCGTTTCTGCTGCTCGTAGGCCTTGATCTTTGGATCTATTCCTGCCAGATCGGGATGACGAAGTCTCTGCTTAGACATTGTATGTCGACAAGGAATTACCCAGTTAATATACAGCCGTCTGTGAAAAAGGTATGGAAACTTTCAGAGTTGCGTTCAAGAACGGGAAAGATGTATGAGATGATGTAAGTCAAATGCAAGGGTTCGACGATGCATTGAGTCGCCTCAAGTCTCAAAAGTTGCACATGTCTCTCAATCCCTCAGTCGAATGCTTGCGTTTGATTTTCATCCTTGTGAGCATTTGGACCGGAGGGATGAAAATCGCGATGTTGAGAAACATCGTGACAGAGTCCGGGACTATGATGACCGTGATCGACACAGGGTCAGGGAGAGAAAATGGGGAGGATGGGACGGACGAGACTGATTTATGGGTCATATCTGTCCGATGGATACGCCTATGGCACAAGTCCCCAAGATTCAATCGCATCCATCGAATTGACCCCAAGATGCTACAATGCTCCTTTGTCAAGCTGATGGCAGACTTCCCAAAATGACTCGCCGGCCTCTATGTAGCCCTACGCATGCAGCATATCCCACTCTGTTGATATCTACATCACACCGGGAAGGAACTTGCACTGCTTGGGTACCGATGAAACTATCCACAATGACCTTCTTGTCTGCCCGCACTATCGCTGCGAACGTCACATCCTTGTCGAAGCACCGGGTCAGAAAGCCACCTCTTTATCATTCCTCTCGGATCCAGAAGTGACCCAGCACCTCACTCTAGATACGTCAATGCCACGGGAAGACTGAAATCCACCTTCGGTGAAGTGCCACTACCCCGTAAACCTCCAGACTGATTAGACTGCATTATTATATCATCAGTGAACAGATGATTCCTTGATATTGTAGCCGTGGGAACTACAGGGGAAACAATTTTGCTATTGCGACACAAGATCATTTATACTACGAAATTTTTGATTTGTAAATACATAGCCATCAATGTCTGCAAATCTAGCGTTAGGTGGGCGGTCCACCACAACCTTATATCGTTCCTCAGTTGCAGCAGGGGAAGGGCGGTAGCGTACTCTTGGCAATTATTTTGAGCATTGTGGTTTTAACTTGTTTATGTTTTGAATTACAACCTTTTTCAAGACATTTTCGTGTTAAGTGCCTTTGGCACTAGTCAGCACATGTATAATGGGATAGGATTTTGTAACAAAATTGTGACATGGCACCACTGCAACAAGCAAGAGATGGCAGTCCACTCCCCTCAATCTTTTCATTTGTTCTTGTATTTTCTTGCTTATGCTTTGAATTAAAACCCCATCCAAGATCTTGTGGTAGCAAGTCTCATTGGCACTGCTGAGCAGATGTAAAATAGCACGAGACTTTATAACAAAATTGTGACATGCCACCATCGCAGCAAGCAAGAGGCTGCAGCACGCTCCTCTCAACCTCATTGTGCTTCTCCGGCTCTGTCCGGTTTGTGTTTCGATTTAAAATAACCTTTCCTTGTCAAGTGCCCTTTGGAATCAGTCAACACACATACAATGGCATTAGACTCGGTTACAAAATTGTGACATGCCGCCGTCACAACACCAAAGGGATAGCAGGGCACTCTTCTCAACCTCTTTGGTGGTTTCTGCTCTTCCTTGTCTGGGTCTAAAATTTTCAAGGCTTTTCATGGTGCACTGCCAGTTTGGGTTTCTATAGAGTCAACAGTCATCTCATCCTCATTCGAGTTCAAGAGTCGTGACAACTACAAAACTACTTTCTTGACTGTTGCTCTCGAGACGACCTAGAGACAAGACTATAAAAGTCTGAATTTACAACAAAAACATTCCACTATATTTTTCAAGCATACCGCGAAGCGTGTCTGCCAAGAACTTCCTGTCTTCAAAAATTAGAACCTTGTACCCATCTATAAGCCTAATGCTAAGCACTGAAAACTCGAAAGACCCATCTTGACATAGTCAGCATTGAGCATCAGTACTTGCAGGAAGGGGACATGTACTTATGATCAGAATGTGTGGAATAACCAGCAGATACATGGCACCATTACCGTTCTGATGCGTGAGGGTAAGTCTGCTTCAGTGAGGAGCGACGGGGGGAAGCTTAATCAATTCTGATTTCGCTGTAGACATGAAGTACTTGTCTGATAGAAAGTTCGGGATGTTGGCATTTGCTGATCATATGCCATGTGGAAATACGTCGAGATAATTTCTGTAGGATAGTCGGTCCTACCAGCAGCGCGAACATAAGTTGTTGTAGCAATATAGCAGGGAGGTACTGACCAGTCGCGTTACAACGATGATAGCAAAGCGCACACATAGTTTCGTAGCCATCCAGAGTTTTAGCGTACTTCATCATCAATACGCCTTGAGTGGTCGACAAAAGCTGTGGTTATAAAGCAGGGTAGGTAAGCTTTCGTCGAGGGACGATTGTGCTTGGGATGTACATATTCTGTGCCACTTCTGGTTGGGCCATGAGTGAATACCACTTATGAACTTGCTAAAAAGAGGTGCACGTATGACTTATTTGGTAGTTCCATCAGCTTATCAGTGAGCTTCTCCTGCTGAGGTTTGTTGGGCTGTGCGGAAACTGTGTAGCCATGTTTTGTTTGAAATAAATAAACATACCAAGTGGGCCTGAAAAAATGGAACACGGCCAGCGAGCGATGGAGAAATCCATGAATTTAAGAGAGCCAGTGATGGCTCCAAACACCAGGAGTAGGCCCTATGATACTGCGAGCCTATGCAAGGGTAGAGGATTAGAATGAGCGCAAACAGGCACGAACAAAAGATGTGGGCAGTGTGACTTGAATGCGGTGGCAGAGGTGTAACTTAAACTTGAAAACAGCGATTCCACCGTGACAACGCTCAATGCTAAACGAGGAAAGTACTGTGCAAGAACCTCCGAACCTGGTAACCTGGCATGCGCTTGCGAAACAAAGAGGTTGGAGTGGGAGGCTGTGGATGATGCATGACATCGTGTTCGAGTACTTGGTAGCCTCAGGGATAACATTCAGCACTGTAACCGTGACGGCATTGATGAGTCAGATCACCGTGTGATTGCACGTGACATCAATTGGGGACCATTATACAACTGTACAACTGAGTAAGTTACTTAGGCCTGCCATTGTGTGACACGATGACATGTCATAGCATACTATGCGTTGTACCTGACAAACACAGTCCACGATCATCACACTTGCGCGATGACAAGACCTTGCAGCTTTGCCGCTGTTGTAGTATCGAGTACCGGCACATACTTATTGATGACTCTGACATGTACCTCAAAACAAGGTAAGATTATGATGTACCTGAGTATCTCAGTATTACAAACAGCTAGCAACCAGTGAAATTCACTTGGGGCCTTTCCTGAATGGGACTTGCAAAATACAAACTGAAAGAATAGGTGCAATGGTGTTAGCTTGAAGGAAGTGGGGCGAAAACGAAGGCTGAACTGAATGATTTAGAAAGACGCATAGAGGTCTTCCTCAAATTCTGCATCTTCAATCTCCCAGTCATCTGGATAGGTGTCGCCTGACTCTGAATTGTCATCGCACTCGATCACGCCATTGTCTTCATCTTTGCTGTCCCCTCCTTCATTGTCTTCATCACCTAGTTCTCTCTCGTCAACACCCTTGGAGGAATGAAAGTCTCTCTCCCAGTCACCGTCTTCATGTTCCTGTGGTTCTGAGCTATCCATGAGGTCTGCATTGGCACAGTCTCTTGCCATCTGCCACAGGATCTTTGGGTGCCCAATTCCATGGTGTGTGTAACATACGAACATATCTCGGTCCATGAATCTGACCGGTCCAGGGTTTGAGTAAGGATACTAAGATAAGAGGTTGCACTCACATGCCCACATAGTATGCCTCCCAGTCACCTAAATCGCCGCACCGGCATGCAAATGTCTCTCCATAGCAAAGGGAGGTGGTTCCCCGCCCAGAATTAAAGGCTGGAATTAAATGGGCACTTCGGATGACCTGACTGGGATCCAGAAACCCAAACACATCATGATCAGATTCTTCAACAAAAGCCAGCTTTGGAAGTCGAGCGCAGCGCATCCCTGACTGGTGGTCAGTCAATGGTGCCAGCCACCTAACATATAGAACCTCAAGTTGGTGCTTGTTGGTTGGACTGTTGACGTTCAACTATGCATCCATGTGATATATGCCCAGGACGCGGGCATACCAGTAAGGATGCTTGGGCCTCGTTTCCCTGGAGGATACCATGACGTCGCAGTTTGTCCAAAGATTTACTGTATCATATTCTCATTGAAGGTCATAAGTGGTGTAGTGGACCTGTGATGATGAACCGTCCTCATAGATTCTAGCAGAATCATGAGGTACATAAGCTACCTGCATGGTTTGAATGGAATATAGCCTATTATCCGAGATAATGACCAAATTGCGCTCCTCATCTGTGAAGGCATGGTCACAATAGCTGATGTCTAACTTTTGAAGTCAATATAACACGTAGTCCTTGAGTTTCAGTATGAACCCCTGCAAGTCATAGTGAGAAAAATGCACGAAAACCAGAGGTCAGCACTAACTGCTACAGCTGGATCATTGGCATGATCCTGAAGAAAGCTGAAGATATACAACGAATTGTTGTGGGAAAGTGTGGGTATATAGTGGTGATCTTGCATTGCTGTGGGCAAGTCGGCCAGTGCCCACTCACCAGTGTAAGAATCATGACCTCTCTCCCCCACTAGTCGAAGGATACGACGACGACGCTTGTGCTTAGCCAGTTGCGCTGGGGTATCTAGTTTATTAGTCAAGGGATAGAAAGCTTTGAGTGCTCTGTGTGCTAACTCTCCCTGGCCAGAAATCAAATTCAGATGAAGAGAATGAGTATCAGATATTCAAGTACAATTTGTGAGGTAAAGGAATCTATGGTCCCAAAGAGCCAGATCGTCTGTAGATAATCCCCCATGGCATGAAATTTGTAAGTATTCATATTGAATTTCTTGGCCTTTCGGCCGCCACTCCCAGGACCTGGATTGTCAAAACCTGAGCATTGACGTGCGGTGTTGCACTTGCGAGCAGCTTTCTCCTTAGGTGACTCCACTGTGGTGAAAGTGGTGCAGGTATAATCCTGGAACCTGCGCAGCTGATGTGAGAGGCGCTTAAAGGTCTCGTCCAAAACCGATAAGGTGGTTTCTGAATACATCCTGAGTTTGGTGAGGGCATGCCATTGTGCAAATACATACAAAAGTGATTGTACCATCTCACCATGGCCTTCTGGGAAAAGACCTTCAAAGACAGGTATTGAACACTAATATAGGCATCAACAGCGGGCAGTGGCAACTTAAGCAGTCAGACAAACCTGCAAAATATTTTCAAAGTCTTGAGCAGCGAGCCTCTTCATTTCAGAGGTGTTATTAGCAAATCGCTGTATGACTCCATTGCCATACAAAGGAACTTGGCGAAATCTATATTTCACCACTTTGTAATCAGTAAGTGGGACGGACTATGAGTGGACAGACCTGTTATCAAGGGTTGCGACCAATCAGTCACCGCCAGGAAGTGCGTAGAGTAGGCGGATGAGATGTGTAAACAGGGCCTTCCAAGTACCTAGCTCGCACTCGTGCATGAAATCAACCACGAGCATGCAAAAAGCATCAAACCCAAGGGGTCCGAGTTTTTCTACGAATGCATTCTAGCTGAAAGTTAGGCACTAATTGAAGGCCGTTGATTTGGCACTCACCACAGTTGAGACCCATGACCCTTCTCTGAGAGTTCTCCACACCTTTGAGCCGTCAACAGTATTTCCTGACTCATATATAAATCCACAGGCATGAGTTACCCTTGACAGGCAGTAAGTCCTAAGGTTATTTAGATGACCTCACATATCTCTAAACAGACCCAGGAGATCAAATGAGGCTTTCAGCGCAAGGCAGCGTGGACATGGGCAAGAGCCCATGTCTTTAATTGCTGCTATTAAAACCCTGAAAGGTTTGTTAGTGTTTTAACGAAGAAAGGAAGAAGAGCCGACTTTTCCGGGTAATCAGCTGAGTAGGTGAAAATATGGGGGAATACCCTTCTCAATACGCCGTCTGGACACTGAAGTACGATACCATGGCGATATGCATTAAGGAACTCTGCATCCAGTAAGTGTTTCCAACATGTGTGAAACAAATCTCGCTGACAGTGAGCTTGAAGAGCCGCCATCCCACTTTTCGATATTTGAGTTAAGCCACTGAGGACGTCCTTGACGTTATCTGGAAGCTAAATATTCAAAGTGAGAGAGGTATACAACACAGGAGGCTAACAGCCTACTGAAGGTAGGAATCCAACCAAATGACATGCACCAGATTTGGGTGCCACGCATGCATACTTGGTTAGATTTCCAAAGTACAAATAATGTGGCCATGCCTTAGTGGTTCCAAAGGTTGCAAGATGAGTTGCATCTGAAAAGAACATAAGTCCAGCAATAACGCGCTCCAGCGAGCAGCCGGGCTCTTTCGGCAGCCTCTGTAGGTCATCCTGAGCTTCAAGCCATGAATCGGAGGTATAGAGCTCATCAAACACTCGTTCTTGATGATTGTCCAAGGGGTCTTTCCACAGGCGCTTGAAAGGGAGAAGATGGAATGCATTGGCTTGAATGTCAGTGAATGCGGAACGAATGACTCCTACAAGCAGCCGATAATGGAATCCTGGGATGCAAAACGGCCTGGATGGATTGTCCATTGACTTTGTAGGTATGTCAAGGATAACATCAGTCTCTAACCAGTCGTCGGGGAAAATGGGAGTCTCGCTTCCTCCACTATTGTCTAATGCATGCAAACTTTTCCTCACCGAAAAGCCATCTAGGTCCCTGGGGTTGAAGTCTTCCACCTGAATCACATCTTTGACCAGACGCAATACCTCAGCTTCCGATTTATGATTACTCCCGGAGTTCATCCATGTCACGAGGCGGTAAATAGTCATGTTTGGGAAGGGATAGGGTGGTTCAGGAGGTGGATCAGGCCTAAGAGTATTATGAGAATTGGAAATCGTGGGACAGGAATTAGCCAGCAATGAAGATGAAATGAAATTATCAGGTTCGAATGAGGGTCGCCTAGGATATTTTCGACAAAGTCCCACTGTGTTAAATGCTGTTTGGAGGGAGTCACACAGGGTCAAAATGACTCTTTGTATTCTACTCTGCGATCGATTTTGAGTTTCGACAACTGGAGACGGGTTGTTCCCGTGAGACTCTGAAAGGTTGATGTCTTCATTGGGAGGTTGAATGTCCTCAAAACACCTTGGGAATGCCCTAAGCATGCGTCGCAAACTTGAAGGTTGTTGACTTCCATCCACCACTAGAAATCCATGAATATCGAGGTAACGGACATGGAATATCAAGAAGGTGCGCACCTGGAATATGACGGTCTTGTACATCATCATTCTTCATTGCAATATCCAAAATATCGGGGTCTTGGGATGCAAAAGTCAGTGTACTAGTGCAAGCAGTGCTGTCTGTATTTATAAGCTCAGGAAGCATGGTGCCAAACTCCCTGAGTCCACAGCAAGCTATAGGCTTCAGACGATGGGTCTTTGAAAATTGGACTGGTCCGAGCTATGTATCGAAGGGCAGTAGGTAGGTCAAATTATGACGATTTGGGGACCAGAGGGACGACATAAACAACTTACAGCGTGAATACTAGTTGTGACCTGTGAGGTCTTTTGCGACACTTGGATTGACTCCCTTGCTCGCTCCTGCCTCTTCTCCAAAGCTAAGGTGTTTGCCATCCAGTAATACTTGCACTTTGAGCGATGTCTACTGAGCCCATGAGAATCTGTAGCCTTCTCCCAAGAGCAACACGGTGCACTGCAGGACACCATTGAAAGGACAAGGATGATGAACAGAATCCAAGGTGTTCGACAAAGATGCATTACACTTTCACCATGATTGGCCTAGTAGAGGCTACACTGGGCAGACCGTTGTTCCTATATTAGATAAGCGTTCTAATCAGACATTCCCATATTTGTGTTGATTACATCATTGTCAATCCGCTTGAATAGTCTTACATTTCTAGGTCGGCTTCAGGCTTCGACACCCACGATATCTATCTGTGCAACTTATGACATTCACTAGGTAGAGGCAAGGAATACATTCTTGGGACCAAATTCCAATATTGACGTAGTGGGCGGCAGGATATCATAAGATAAGCGAAGTAGGCTAAGCTGAGTACAATGACAGGGGATGAGTCAAACGTGATGAGAAATTATTCAGAACGGTACAGTTTTCCTTGGATCACCCCTATGTTATACACTCCATGCCATGGGAGGGGTGTAATCTGGCATTAGAAGGCTTGCTTTCTTGACTCTCTGTGCCCAAGCATCTTCCTCACGCTTCAGGATCGTCAACAGTTGAGTATACTGGCGGACTTGATAACGTGATGCAAGACATCTGCAGTGTATCCTAATATCCCGAAAGACACTTTGATGTGCGATTGAGCACCAAGGTTGAGGGGAGGACCTTGGTGAGGATGTAGACGAAGTTGGTGTCATCAGAGATATCACCATAGTGTGGTTTGAATTTGTTGGGCCCTGGGGAGAATGATCAATGTGAAAGTCATACAATCCTATGGATGTGTACGCTCATGCTGATCCATATAGAGAGATTCTAGATGACTGGTGTTGAAGCTGGATGAGCGATGGATTATACCATGCGCTTCATATCCTTTCTCCGGCAGAAGCTCTGCCCCATTACAGTAAGGTCAAGATATAGGCTGTACGTGAGACATGCTCACTAACACAAACCATCTTGACTAGTTATTCCTACATCATTTCAAATTGGCATACATGCATCATCATGACAAGCTAACAAGTGAATGTGTAGTATAGGAACAGGCGAAGCAATGACATCACCTGCTTGTTTGATCGAACTCTAGGAAGTGGATGCCTGGAGAATCAAAAGGAAAGCTGGAGATGAAGATGAAACAAACCAGAGACTAGCACACCTTTCCTCTTCCTGAAGTCCTCAGAAGACGGGACTAGCGAGCGACATCTGAGGGTATTCCTGAACCGACTCGAAGTAACTGTACTGACAGTTGTAGATGATGAGTCCAAAGTACAGTTTTATATCTTTGTAAATTCAACTTGGACAAGTGAATTCGATAGTCGTCCCACATGATCTAGCCACATGACCACCATGAGACTTGCCAGTTATCCAGCAAATGCCGGGTCATGACCAACAAATGATTGACTTGAGTTCAAGTTAGTGTTGGATTTGGACTAAAAGGAGGCTGAGGGGGAGAACTAACGTTGGTGACATCAGACCAGGTATGACTTGTGATGAAGCACAGGTATGAGCGGATGGGAGGGACGCAAATAATCTTAGTCTCTAGTATTAAAGTCAACTGGGTTTCAGCTATATGCACCAAGATGAATAACTATAAAGAAGCTGGCCCAGGCTGGGAGTACTAGGCCCAGGTCGAATCAGGTTAATTGTTTGTCATTGCTTGTTCATACATTAGATCCGATAGTCCTGAACCAGCCATTGTTGAACCAGTATGATATCATTCTACATAAGCCTGAGATCTTCAAGTTAGCACTCTGTCCATCTCGCCTCCTCGTTACCTTCTCAAGTTCAAATCTAAGCTGCCCTTACTAGATGCATGAATTCTTGTAATGTGGGTTTAGTACTTCTTTCTCACTCAGATGCCCATGAAAAACTAGTAAGTTGAACAACGCCGCAACCTCAAAGCCTTTCAAGTTGTGCCATTCGATTTGGAGTCAGCATCAGAAGGTCAGAACCATGACCCACAAGTCATGCCTTGCTAAATCTATGGCATTCTTTCTCATTTATGAGGCAGCCCAGCTGCTATTCAGAACTTGATGCCTGTCCTCCAAGGTGCTGTCTGTTGCAAAGTCAACCATCAATCAGCGTCAGCCATGCACTGCACTCAAAGACTGTCGCGGACAACTTGAACAGTCGCTTCTCACTATGGCATATGGACTTAGCCTGGGACTTTGTTGCACTGCGCCTGTTGCTCGACAATGGTATTTTTTCAAATGTTTTCTACCCGGCACGTACTAGTACTCAAACACGTGCTGTTCAAGATGAATCACATCTCGTGAGTCTCAACCATCTACTGCTCCAATTGTGCTTCTCAGCTTTACAGCTTTGATGGAACTTGGGTAGAATTGACATGCAATACAGGTGTTGTGACAAGTGCGTATATTTCTGACAAACCCTCTAACATCGCAACCTCACCAATAAATTTGATGGTGTAGCCAACAGAAACCTCCGTCTGCATGCAGTAGCAGAGGAAATCTCACAATGGGTGAATATCCCACTCAAATAAATAAACATAGCTTGCATTGCTTGTGCTACCACGACATGATAGCTGCCATCAACTGATAACCGTCAGTTACTATGTGGATCAGTGTCTGGGGAATGGACTCGGAGTCAAGATGCACGGCAGCTGCACAAGAGCATTCATTTCGAGGGCTTTGAGACTTTATCAAGGCCAAGGGCGGTTGGGAGTTGTTAGGTTGGAAGTGTAACTCTCTGAATCATGTCATGGTGGCTGCCATCATCATCACGAGGTTTGATTACGGCCTGCAGCTATGTCACAGTAATACCCTCCATTATTATGTATTAGTGCTTGTGTTCGAACTTATTTTGACATTGCCCAATGGGGACAGCCTGCAGATCGAGCTGTTCGTCTAATTTGAACTCTGAGAAGACTCCGACTGGATGAATAGGATATCACTGCTGAAGCTTCCCTACACTAAGATTGAGCTGGTAGCAGGAACAGGGTAACACTAGTACTAGTCATCTGAGTACGAGTCTGAGCCCGAGTCAGGCAGATTTACGCAGTACTCCCAAAGCTCAAGGTGGTTTAAGTCCCACTCTTTGTCTCTAAGTTCTTGCAAAGCTCTTTCTAGCCCTGCAATCAACTCTGCTGCAACTTGAAACTCTTTCTCTCTGTGTGGCAATGTGTGGGCAAGCAAACTGGGATGCAGCAATCCTATGGGCAGTGATGATGACGGTGGTGGTGGTGGTGATGGTGGTGGTGGTGATGGTGGTGGTGGTGATGGTGGTGGTGGTGGTGGCAGCGGTGATGATCGGGGAGGTGATAATGGTAACAGAAACTCTAGCAATGGTGACATTTGTAGTGACTGTGGGAGATCCATTAATGGGGGCACTGAAGATGTTGGAGTTCCTGCATGTATGTAGTGACAGAAGGCGTTATGGCCACCGCGACTGGCCGCAGTGAACTGCTGATGTTGGCAGCGTATTTTTTTGGAAGTGTGGGCTGCATGTTTGCTATCAATGTTTATGAACTTCAAGTTGAAGTAGCGCTTGTCTTGATCTCTATCATCATCACCGTTGTCCCCGCCGCCGCCTTCAAGTTGAGGTAGCACTGTTGAAGCAGTTGGATAATTTTCAAGCGTGTGGTCAATGAGGGGAAAGGACCTGCTAGGGGTCACAGCAATCTACTGATACAACGTCCAGGGGTACTCACTGACAGAAAGAGCGGTGAGTACAACCATCCTTTCAAAGGCTGCAACAGGAAAGATATTTAAACATACCTGGGTGGTATGAATCATTACATATTCTGTGGTGTGGTCTGAACATTCAGATAGTGACATGATGCACTTAGATTGATTAGCCTCACCTTGAGAAGAGCTTTACAGCACCCCTTCATGCCGGAGTCTTGCTTGAGGCAGCGGC
>Ga0310811_10002001_pt1 | contig 25342 bp, 21 predicted proteins | sample YCmetagenome_FD_207642 | JGI IMG/M metagenome (GOLD analysis project Ga0310811, IMG submission 207642) | Soil microbial communities from experimental microcosm in Duke University, North Carolina, United States - YC | ecosystem: Engineered > Artificial ecosystem > Soil microcosm > Unclassified ... | reverse complement strand
GTGCAGCAGGCGGATTCCGGCCACCCCGGCACCCCGATGGCGCTCGCGCCGTTGGCGTGGGTGTTGTGGCAGCGGCACCTGCGCGTCGACCCCGCCGACCCCGCATGGCCCGATCGCGATCGCTTCGTGCTGTCGTGCGGTCATGCCTGCATGCTGGTGTACGCCGCGCTCTACCTCTCGGGCTTCGACCTTTCGCTCGACGATCTGAAGCAGTTCCGCCAGTGGGGGAGTCGCACGCCGGGACACGTCGAGTACGGCGTGACGCCGGGCGTCGACGCGACGACCGGCCCCCTGGGGCAGGGCGTAGGCAACGCCGTGGGAATGGCGATCGCGGAGGCCAAGCTCGCCGCGCTGTTCAACCGCCCCGGACACACGATCGTCGACCATCGCACGTACTTCATCTGCTCTGATGGCGATATGATGGAGGGGATCAGCCACGAGGCGTGCTCGCTCGCGGGTCACCTGCGGCTCGGCAAGTTGATCGGGTTTTACGACGACAACCACATCACGATCGACGGCTCGACGGACCTGGCCTTCTCGGACGACACCGCGCGTCGCTTCGAGGCGTACGGCTGGCACGTGCAGCGCGTCGTCGACGGGAACGACACGACGGCGCTGGACGCCGCGACCCAAGCGGCCCAGGCCGTCATCGACCGGCCCTCCATGATCCTCGTCCGCACTCACATCGCCTTCGGCAGCCCGCACAAGCAGGACACCGCTGAAGCGCATGGGGCACCACTCGGCGTCGAAGAAGTGAAGCTCACGAAACAGCAGCTCGGCTGGCCCTCACTCGAGCCGTTTTACGTGCCCGAAGAATCGCTGGCCCGCTGGCGCAGCGCGAAGGATCGCGGCGCACGGCTCCACGCCGATTGGCAGCGTCGGTGGGACGCGTACCGTGCGGCGTACCCCGACCTCGCCCAAGAGCTCGAGCGCCGTCTGGCGGGACGGCTGCCGGACGGCTGGGACGGAGAACTTCCCACCTTTGGAGCCGCCGATGCACAGGCGACGCGTGCCGCGTCGGCGAAAGTGCTGAATGCCATTGCCGCGAAGGTTCCGGAGCTGATCGGGGGATCCGCCGATCTGACCGGCTCGAACCTGACCTACATCAAAGGATCGGGCGACGCCGGCGCCGGGCACTGGAGCGAGCGCAATTTCCATTTCGGTGTGCGCGAGCATGCCATGGGTGCGGTGCTCAACGGTCTTGCCTATCACGGGGGCTTCGTTCCCTACGGGGGAACGTTCCTGATCTTTTCCGATTACATGCGCCCCGCGATACGGCTCGCAGCGCTCGCCCAGCTCAGGACGATATACGTGTTCACGCACGATTCGATTGGCCTGGGCGAGGACGGCCCGACTCATCAACCGATCGAGCAGCTCGCCTCGCTGCGCGCGGTGCACAACCTCGCTGTGATCCGGCCGGCCGATCCGGGGGAGACGGCAGAGGCGTGGCGTGCGGCGATTCGCCACCAAGGTGGGCCGGTCGCGCTGGCGCTGACGCGCCAGAAACTCGCCGTGATCGATCGAGCGAAGTACGGCGCTGCCGCAGGGCTGCACCGCGGCGGCTACGTGCTCGCCGATGCTCGCGGAAAGCCGGCGCGCGTGATCCTGCTCGCGACCGGCTCCGAGGTCGAGATCGCCCTGGCCGCGTACGAACGGCTCACCGACGAGGGCTTCCCCGCCCGCGTGGTCAGCATGCCCTGCTTCGAGTTCTTCGCAGCGCAGCCGGCGCAGTACCGGGACGAGGTCCTGCCGCCCGGAGTGCCGCTGCGCATCGCGATCGAAGCCGCCGCTCCGGATTCCTGGTATCGCTGGGTAAGCGATCGCGGGATCATCCTCGGGATCGAGCGCTTCGGCGCCTCGGCTCCCTATCAACGGATCTACAAAGAGCTGGGACTCACCGCCGATCGGGTCGTGGCGGAGGCGCGCCGCTTGCTGCAGGAGAGCTGAACCGACCCAGATCGGCCATCCTTCCGTCCTGCCACCGGAAGGCATGCAGCACTCCGTCCCCGGCATTGCTCTCGCCCATGATCGCGACACTGAAATCACCCCCCGGTAGTGTGCCGAGGTCCTCGATCGTGCCGTGACGCCACCGTACGGCACGAAACTCCCCGCTCGCTGTCTCGCTTTGCCCCACGACAGTACCGGCGTCATCGACTGCCACGGCGGCGCTGCGCGAGCCGCCCGGCAGCGTCCCGAGGTCGACCACTACTCCACTGGCCGAGCGCAACGTCGCCCGGGGGAGTCCGGGCTGAACCTCGAGGAACCCCACGCTCTCTCCCAGCGCATTCACCGCGTTGACGACCATTTGCACGCCACGGCTCGTCTCTGGCGAGTCGGTGCAGGCGAATGCCGTGATGGCGAGGATCATCGGAACTGACGAACACCGCATGGCATCGGGCTCCGCGAGGGGATCCGCCACGGTACAACGCCAGCATCAACGCGGGCTCAACACTCGCTATGGAAACCGGATCCTGGTGATACGACCTGACGGCCCAACTGCCCAGCCGATTCGCCGCGACGCGAAGCCGATGCTCCAGTACGCCAGCGTGTCCAACGTCGTCCACGTCGCGCCGTCGTCCCTCGAATAGGCCAGTCCGCGGGGGCCCACGGCGACGACGCTGCCGGGCCGATCGGGGACGACGGCGGCGCCATAGACCGCCCCCGAGAAACCCGGGCGCCCCGCCAGCCGCCAGCTCCGGCCACCGTCGGTGGTGACCGCGACGTTGTCGCTGAACTCCGTCGGGCTCCCGAGCTTGCCACCGGCCACGATGCCATTGAGCGTGTCGCGGAACGCGACGCTGGCGATGCCGGCGAAGTTCCCCGCGGCGATCGGTGTCACCACCGGTTGCCACGTCCTGCCGCCGTCCTCGCTGCGCAGCACGCGCGCCGTATCGGCCGCCCCCGTCCCGATCCAGACGAAGCGACCAGCCAGGGCTACGACGCACGTCCCGCTCGCCGCGAACCCTCCCTCCCCTTTCTGGGCAGACGGGAGTGAGTCGGCGGGCGGAATGTCCCAATGCGCTCCACCGTCCGTCGTGCGGAGCACCAGGAGGTGGCCGCCCACGCCGTCACTGAGTGCCACGCCGCGCTCCGCGGTCCAGAAATCGAAGCAATCGTAGAACGCGCTCGAGTCGCGATTGGTGAACTGCAGCGCCCAGCTGGTGCCGCCGTCGGTCGTCTTGTAGATGCGGGAGCGGGTCCCCGGCCCCGCCGTGAGGAGATAGGCGGTGTCGGCGTCCACCGCATAGACGTCCCGGAACTCGAGCGAATCGGCGGCGGCACCTGGAACGGTGAGACGCTCCCAGGTGTCACCGCCGTCCCGCGTGCGCAGCACCGCGGCCTGATGTCCACTGACCCACCCGACCCGCTCGCTCGGCGCGCTCACGGCCTGCAGCAGCGCTGTGGTGCCGCTCTGGACCCGCTCGAGGGTGGGACGGTCTTGTGGGGACATCTGCGTGGGGGCGTGAGGTCCACAGCCGGACAGCACGATCGCGAGCAGCGGCCAGGCGTCTCTCAGGAGAGGATCACTTTGTCGAGCACGGCGATCGTCAAGAGCGCCGGCAGGTAGACGATCGACGCGACGAACACCCACGGCGCCCGACGGTTGGGGTCGCCTACCATCAGGAGACTGGTACCGGCATAGGCAACGCCGAGCAGCAAGGCGCCGGCGAAGTACGCCACGTGCGTGACGCCGAGGAGCGAGGGGAGGAGGCTCACGGGGACGAGCGCCACGGCGTACAGCAGCGCCATCCTGGCCGTGCGCCGGCCATCGACGTCCTCCACCGACAGCATCTGCAGCTGGGCGGTCCGATAGTCCTCGCGGTACATCCAGGCGAGCGCGAGGAAATGCGGCAGCTGCCAGAGAAACAAGGTCCAGAAAAGCGCCCAGGCGGCGAGATCGAGTGATCCCCCCGCGCCGGTCCACCCGCCGAGCACCGGAAGCGCGCCGGGGATCGCCCCAACCAGCGTATTCAGCGTGCTGCGTCGTTTGAGCGAGGTATAGGCCCAGACGTAGCTCGTCAGTGTCAGGGCGGCGAGACCGGCGGTCAGCAGGTTCACCCACAGGGCGAGGACCGCGAGCCCCAGCGTCGCGGCGCCCACGGCGAAGGCGGTCGCGGCGCGCGGCGACACCCGGCCGGCCGGCAACGGGCGGGAGCGGGTGCGTCGCATGCGCGCGTCGATGTCCTTCTCGCGGATCATGTTCATCGCATTCGTCCCGGCGGCGACGAGGGCGGTACCGGCGAGGGTGGCGAGGAAGAGCCCGAGGTGAAATGGACCGCGCGATCCGAGGTAGAAGCCCGCGGCCGCGGTCAGCACCACAAGCTGCGTGATGCGGGGTTTGGAGAGCTCGACGAGACCTTGCACTGGGGGAGAAATGTCGCCTAGCTTCTACGCCTCGCGCCATGCTGCAAGAGCTGAAGGACCGGCTGCAGGCGGAAGTCGAACGCCTGAATCACGAGATCAACTTCGTCCTGCCGAAGGAGATCGAGAAAGCGCGCGCCCATGGTGATTTGCGTGAGAACTCCGAGTACAAGGCCGCCCTCGAGCGCCAGCAATTCGCCACCGCCCGCGTGCATCACCTGCGGCTGCGACTCTCCAAGCTCTCCGACGTGTCCGAAAAGGACATCCCGAAGGATCGCGTCGGCTTCGGCTCCCGCGTGACCGTGCAGGACGCGGAAACGAAGAAGCGCGAGATCTACGCCCTGACGCTCGGGGAATTCATCGAAGGGGACGATTCGGGGGGCGAGATGGCGGTGTCGATGGCGTCACCGCTCGGAAAAGCGCTGCTGGGCGGCAAAGTCGGCGAGACCCTCACCATTACCCTGCCGATGGGGAAGCGCAAACTGAAGATCGTCGAGCTGGTCACGGTGCACCAGCTTGCGTCAGAGCACTAGCGCTACAGAGCGGCGCGGAACAACAGCGGGCTCGTCGGCGCTGGAGATCCGCGGCGCGGCTCGACGCTCATGGCGACCCCGGTCACCGGGCCTGCCCCCGCCGGGACTTCGAGCGTCATCACCATCGGAACATCGCGGTCCATCGGCATCATCGCCGCCGGAAGCGCCCCCGCCGCCGTCAGGAACCACAGCTGGTACGCCTCCCCGGTGCGGTTGGGGGTGAGGTGGTGACACGTCACGAGCCAGCGCCGCGTGAGGCTGTCGGCGTAGATCGTCATGGCGCCGGGTCGACCGGCGGTGGTCAGGGGGATCATGAGGACCCGGCCCCCCGGCTGGCGCAGCAGGTTCAGGGTGTCACGCGCCGCCGCGAGATCGACCGCCAGCCGGCCGGAGCGTTGCCACAGCACACCGCCTCCCGTGAGCGCTCCCACCAGCGCCGCTGCCGCGAGCATCGACCAGTGCATCCGTCGCGCCGATTGGGCGCGCCGCACCACGCGATCCTTGAGCTCCGGCCGCGGCGTACGCGGTGCGGCAGCCATCCCGAGCCAGTCGCTCATTCGGTCCAGTCCCGCAGGGTGCGCAGCGTCTCCTCCAGTTTGCGATGGGCGAGGCGCAACCGTGTCTTGACTGTCCCCAGTGGATCCCCGGTCCGCCTTGCGATCTCCATGTGCGACAGCCCCTCGAAGTACGCGAGCAACACCACACGGCGCTGCTCCGACGGCAGGCCGGCGACCGCCTGGTGCACGGCGCGGTGGACCGGCCACCCCGGGACCGACGCCTCGTCCTCGGCCTCCAGCCGATCGGGCATTACCCCGAGCGTGTCGCCCCCCGCCAGCCATTCGCGCTCCACCCGGTGCGCCTTGCGCCACCAACGGCGACGGCGCCGCAGCAGGTCCACCGACCGGTTCCGGGCGATCGACAGCACCCACGGCACGAGCGGACCGCGGGTCGGGTCGTGGAGATGGATGCGCGACCAGACCTGCTCGAATACCGCCCCCAGGACGTCTTCCGCCTCGTCCTCATCCCGCAGAATGCGCACCGCCACACCGAGCACCCACGGAGCGAGGAGATCATACAGCTCTCCGAGCGCGCTCTCGTCGCGAGCGAGCAACCGCTCGAGCAGCGATCGCTCTTCCTCTTGACTGAGACGACGCGCGTGGCTCATTTAGATTTCAACCGACTCCCTTCACCCATCATTCCCTCGGAGCACTAGCATGCTGCACTCGTTCCGTACCGCTGTCTATGCTACCCTGCTCGCCTGCGGCGCGGCCGCCGGCGTCGCCGCTCAGGCCGATCCCGACCGTCCCGTTTCAGGCGGTGGAACACTGCCCCCGGGGTGGCACGCGCGCACCGACGGCAATCGGCCCCTGGCCAACGTGAAATTCGATTCGATGAGCGTGGGCCATCACGTCACCCTCGGGCCGGCCGCCATTTTCTGGCGCGACGCCGACAACGCCAGCGGGAGCTACACCGTCGAAGCCAAGTTCTGGCAGTTCCCCTCCGACACGCACCGCGACCACCGCGAGGGTTACGGCCTGCTCATCGGCGGCAGCGCCCTGCAGGCGGCCGGCGAGCGCTACACCTATTTTCTGATCCGGGACGACGGGATGTTTCTCGTCAAGCGCCGCATGGGCGATTCGACCTGGGCTGTGACGACCGGCTGGACGGCGAACGAGGCCGTCCTGAAGCGGGCTGCCACCGCCGACACGACGAAGCCGCTCGAGAACGCCCTGATGATCCGCGTGACCCCCACAGACGTCACGTTCCTGGTGAATGGCAAACCGGTGTACACGGCGAAGGCGACTGACGTCGACGCGAGCGGGATCGTGGGATTCAGGGTCAATCACAATCTGAGTGTGCACCTGGGCCAGCTGCAGATCACAAAGTCCTGAAGACGGGAACATGCACGACTAGACGTACAGACGCACAGGGGAGAACAGATTAGAGGAAACAGGTAGACCTATTCACCAACGTCTGTTCACCCCTGTGCGTCTGTTGCGTCTAGCCGTGATTTGCCTGTTGCCTCCACAACCGGGACCAAAGAAACTGCCAGCACCAGCAGCAGAATCGCCCCCACCAGTATCACATTCAGCGACTCCAGCACGTCCCTCATGTGGTTTCCCACGATCGCCGGTGCACTCAGCGTGATGCATGCACCGCTCCCCCAGAACAGCGCCCGACGCCAAGCGGCTCCCCGTGCGTCAGGACGCCGTTGACGCAACGCCCACCAGGCGAACGTATAAGGGACGATCAGCACCACGTAGTGCGCCTTCCAGGCCAGTGGATCGACGACCACCATGGCGCCCAGCAGGATGGCCAGCTCGGCGGCGACGCGCGGGTCCGTCCAGTCGCGCGTGTGGCGGCGGAAGCGCCATGCGAGCACCAGCGCCGCCGCGATCGCGCAAGCCACGAACGTTCCCTGTACCGCACGCGCCGGCCAATCGGCGACGGCATAGTGCAGCGGATCGCGCAGGCTCCCCGCGGTCGTGAAGAGCCGCTTCAGTGCCGCGGGAAACGACTGGTTCATGAAATGGGGAGTCGGATCACCGGTTTCCCTGGCGGCGACGGTGCGCCAGGTGTGCCAGGCACCGATGGCCCGAGCGGGACCGAACACTGCGACCGGCAGGATCAGGTTCAGCACCAGGAGAAACCCGACGGTCCAGCCGAGCTCCCGCCAGGCCCGTTTGTAGAGGAGATACGGCAGCAAGAGGACCGGAACCGCTTTCGTGCTCGCCGCGACGGCGAGCGACAGTCCGCCTTGCGCGGTCCGCCCGCGTCCGAACGATCGGAACGCGAGCAGCACCAAGAACAGCATCTGGGCGTTGATCTGCGTGTGCTGCACGTGCTCCTGGAAGAGGCGGGCGGTGAGGAGGAACGGCACCATCACGAGCCCCGAGCCGAAAGCGAGTAGCCGCGCATCGCGCGGCCAGAAGGTTACCGGACCATCTCCCGACGTGAACAGCTCCGCCGACAATCGGCAGCACCCCCAGATCGCGAGGACGTCGCCCACCTGCCAGACGAGGAGTGCGAGTGTCGTCGAAACCTTGGCGAATAGAGCCAGGACCGCAGCGATGAAGAAGAAGAACGGTGGCCAAGTGTTGAACGGCAGGCTGTACGGATCGCCGCCCGCGAGCACCAGATCGCCGACCTTCATGTAACCCTCGAAAATCACCGCGTGCTGGCGCCCGAGCGATCGGACGATCTCGGCCGTCGCCGCCAGAAGGACGAGAGTGTACAGGGCGATCTGCGCGCTGCGGGTCGCGCGCTCGCTCCGGAAGCGCGGCCACGGCTCGCGCGGCAGCACGAACCGGGCGGTCATGACGAAGCGGGACGCACCATGAAGCGCAGACGGCGGTGCGCCTCTCGCAGCACCCGCTCCACGAGCTCCGGGCGATCCCCCCGGGCGAAGATGAAGCCGGGGTACCGGGAACCATCGGGCCAGGGCACGAGCGTCTCCCCGCGATGGGCGGTGATAACGACATCATCCACGCCAGGGACTCGTTTCGCGTCCTCGACACCGGTGTAGTCCTCGAGGACACCGGCGCCGGGAACCGGGATCATCATGACCCCCGCAGCGCTTTGCTCCCGCTCGAGCGACGGCAGCGGTAGGTCGAGGGCGTGGCGCAGCACGATCTCTTCGAGCGATACACTGCCATCCCCGAAGCGCAGGACCGCGGAGCACCGACCGCCGATCGGCCGTGCGGCCAGCTCGATGAGCCATGGCCCTTGTTCGTTGAACCGCAGCTCGGCGTGAATCGGGCCCTCACGCAGGCCCAATGCGGTGGCGGCCGACGCAGCACAGTCGATCAGTGCAGCTTGTTCACTCGCCGGATGCCGGGACGGCGTGACATAGATCGTCTCCTCGAAGAACGGACCGTCGAGCGGATCGGGCTTGTCGAAGAAGGCCAGCACGTTGAGCTCGCCATGCGTCATGAGCCCTTCCAGGGCAACCTCGTAGCCGGGGACGAACTGCTCGACCAGATACTGGAGACCCGTGTCGGCACATTCATCCGTCCCGGATTCGGATTCGAGAATCGCTCCGAGGCGCTGGATTGCCGCGACGAGCTCTCCGGAATCGTTAGCGCGAATAACCCCACGGCTCGCGCTGAGGCGCAGCGGCTTCACCACGCAGGGGTACGGTGTCGTTTCGACGAAGTTGTCCGGATGCTCGCCCAGGGCGTGCAAGGCAAATCGAGGCACTGGAACGCCGGCGGTGGCCAAGACCGTCCGTTGGAGGTGCTTGTCCCGGGCGGCGAAGACGCCTTCGAGCGGGTTCGTATCGCGGCCGAGGGCCTGGTTGATCGACGTCGCCAACGCGACGGTATCATCGTCGACGCCGATCGCGGCGTCGAGTGGATAGCGGTGGCCGAACTCGCGTACCTGACGGACCGCCCGTTGCAGGTCATCAAAGGCCAGGGTGAGCAGCGCGTCGGGCAAGGCGCTTTCAAATGTGCTGGGGCGTTCGGATGCTACGGTGAGGTCCACTCCCAGTCTGCGAGCCGCCTCCACGAACGCGGTGGTCCGGTACGTGGTGGTCGGCAACAGCAACAGGAGGCGCGTCGGGTTACTTCTTGGCGGAGGCGAAGTACGGATTGTTACCGGAGGCGTGATCGGTGATGTCCACGATCCCCTTCACCTCCGGGAGGTACTGATTCAGCATGCCTTCGATTCCCTGGCGCAGCGTCACGCTCGCCATGCCGCATCCCTGACACCCGCCACTCATGCGCAGCAGCACGATCGACTCCTGCACGTCGATCAGCTCGACTCGGCCGCCGTGACGTGCCACCATCGGGTTCACCTGCTGCTCGAAGAGATCGTTGACGCGCTCGTACAGCTCGTCGTCGGACACCCGCGCGGCCCCCGTCGCCGGGGCGCGGTCGGCGACCGCCGGGGCCGGGCCCTCGAGCGCCTGGCGAATGGCGGCCCCCACGGCCTTCCCCGCCACCTGCCACGCTTCGGGCGATTCCTTCACGACGGTGACGAGGTTCCCCGACACGATGACTTCCCGAACCCCCGGCAGCGCGAACAGCGCTTCCGCGAGCGGCGATCCCGCCGCTTCGGCTGGGGCCCCGAAGCGGCGCACGCCCTGATAGACGGGACGGTCGACGAGGAACTTGCAGCGCTGCGCGTCGACGGGCTCTGCGCTGATCCGGATATCGCTGGCCATGCCCATAACCTAATTCCGCGCGCCAGCCCCGCGAAGTTGCCGGGCGGCGGCGACCAGATTCTTCAGCGCCGGCACGGTTTCGGCCCAGCCGCGCGTCTTGAGCCCGCAGTCGGGATTCACCCAGATCTGCCGCTCGTCGAGCACGCCCCGCATGGCCGACAGCGCCGCCACGATTTCGCCCACCGTCGGCACGCGAGGGGAATGGATGTCATAGACCCCCGGGCCGATCTCGTTGGGATAGCGATAGCGCTCGAACGCCCGCAGCAGCTCGGACCCGGAGCGCGCGCTCTCGATCGAGATGACATCAGCGTCCATCCGGGCGATGACCTGCAGGACGTCGTTGAATTCGCTGTAACACATGTGAGTATGGATCTGGGTGTCGTCCGCCACGCCGCTCGTCGCGAGACGGAACGCGTTGACCGCCCAGTCCTGGTAGGCCGCCCAATCGGCACGGCGCAACGGCATTCCCTCGCGCAGCGCCGGTTCGTCGATCTGGATCACCCGGATGCCCGCGGCTTCGAGGTCCTTGACTTCGTCCCGGATCGCCAGCGCCAGCTGCCGCGCCGTCTCGGCGCGCGGCTGATCGTCGCGCACGAAGGACCACTGCAGGATGGTGACGGGACCCGTGAGCATGCCCTTCACCGGACGCCGCGTCTTGGATTGCGCGAACGCGCTCCAGCGAACCGTCATCGGGCCCGGCCGGGCGACGTCGCCGAAAATGATCGGCGGCTTGACGTACCGCGTCCCGTAGGATTGCACCCAGCCGTGCTCGGTAAATGCGAAACCTACGAGCTGCTCGCCGAAATACTCGACCATGTCGTTGCGCTCGAACTCCCCGTGCACCAGGACATCGAGACCGATGTCCTCCTGCAGCGCGAGCGTCTTTGTGATCTGCTCTTCAATGAAGCGGTCGTAGTCCGCCGCGCTCAGCTCACCGTTCAGGAACCGGCGCCGGGCGTTTCGCACTTCGGCGGTCTGCGGGAACGAGCCGATGGTGGTCGTAGGAAACGCCGGGAGGTCGAGCTGGCGCTTGCGGCGCTCCCCGTACGGCGTAGCCCGGAGCAGGTCGCGCTCCGTGATCGTCTCCACCCGTCTGCGGACGACCGCGTTGAGCGTGAGCGGCGACGACCGTCGTGCCGCCACCGATTGCGTGCTCTGCTTCAGTTGTGCCGCGACGGCGGCCGACGTCCGCCCGTCGCGCAGCGCACGCGACAGCGTGGCGATCTCGCCGAGCTTCTGCCTGGCGAAGGCGAGCCACGGCAGGATCTCGGGATCGAGCTTCGTTTCCAGGTCCAGATCGAGCGGCACGTGCAACAGCGAGCAGGAAGGAGCGACCCAGAGCGACTCGCCGCCGATCCGGGCGGCCGCCCGCTCGAGCGGTTGCAGCGCGGCTTCGAGATCCGTGCGCCACACGTTGCGGCCGTCCACCACCCCGAGCGACAATACGCGGCCCTTGGGCCACCGCTCGAGCAGCGCATCGAGCTGCTCGGGTGCTCGCACGAGATCGACGTGCAACCCGTGCGTCGGCAACGCCAGCGCTACGGGAAGGTTTTCGGCGAGCCCGGCGAAATAGGTCGCCAGCAGCAGTTTCGCTCCACCCGTCCGTTCGGCCAGGAAGCCGTAGGCTGTCCGGAACGCTTCGAGCTCGCTCGCAGTCCGATCCAGGGCGAGGCAGGGCTCATCGATCTGGATCCATTGTGCACCCGCCGCTGCCAGCTGCTGGATCGCCTCGGCGTACACGGGCAGCAGCCGTTCGAGCAGGCCCAATCGACCGAAGCTTTCGTTCTTTTCCTTGCCCACGAGCAGGAACGTGACGGGGCCGATCAGCACGGGCTTGGTGGTGATGCCGAGCTTCTGGGCCTCGCTGAACTCGTCGACCGGCTTCGTGGAGCTGAGTCGGAATGCCTGATCGGCGGTGAATTCAGGGACGATGTAGTGGTAATTCGTATCGAACCACTTCGTCATCTCCATGGCGGTGACGTCTTTGCCGCCGCTCTGGACGCCGCGCGCCATCGCGAAATAGGTGTCGAGGTCGACCGTCCCGCCGGTCCAGCCGTAACGCGCCGGCACCGCACCGACCAGCGCGCACGTGTCCAGAACGCGGTCGTACAGGGAAAAGTCGTTGGATGCGGGGAGTTCGATTCCCGCCTCGCGTTGCAGGCGCCAGTGTCGCGCCCGCAGCTCGACACCGGTGGTGAGCAGCGTGGCGCGGGTAGTCTTGCCGCTCCAATAGCCTTCGGTAGCGCGTTTCAACTCGCGCGCGGCACCCAGAGGTGGGAAGCCAAGCGTATGAGAGGTGGACATGGGGGAGGAAATCTACTCAGGAAGCAGGACAGGTGGAGGCGGACGAGACCCCTCGCGCCCGCCTCCAACCCCCGACGGCCGTGCAGACTACGGAATCGTGAAATCCACTCCCGTAACGTGCGCGCCGGGCCCGACGACGACGGTCTGTGAGGGTGCGTTATGCCCCGTCACCGTCGAACTGTCCGCGACCGTGTAGGTCGCAGGGGGAAGAAACAGCAGCGTGTAGGCTCCGGTATTTGCGTCAGCCGCTGCCGTCGCCACCGTATCGGTTCCGTTGATCGCAAACAGCACTCCGTTGGCGGAGGCAGGGCTCGAGGTGCCCGAAATCGAGCCCGCGACATCCGCCACGGAGCCGTGCAGCACCGGCTTGAAGGAGACGCTGATCGGACCACCGGACGTCCCCTGGAAGACGAAACTCCGGCTGACATCGAAATCGACGACCAGGGCGGTTTGCGGCGGCGCAATGTGAACCGGCCCGCCGAAATTCACCTTCAACCCCGACTCGGAACCGCTGGGCACCTTCAACGACTTGGTCATGGAGCCGTCACTGAACGTGTCGCTCACAAGCGTGATGCGGGCCGAGTCGACTATCAGGCGGAGCTGCTCGTAATCGCCTGCCGGAATAGTTCCATCACCCAGCAGAGTGGTCACGCCGTTCTGGAGGGCCAGCAGGTCGAATTGCCCGCCGGTCTCGGTAATGACGAACGGGCCGCCACTGCCGCCTACGAGCTCGACCCGCGACACCCAGACCACCGCGCTTGCGATAGCGGGTCCCGGCGCGTCGGTCAACCGAACGAAGACATGACTCATTTGAAGAGAGGTACCGGTGTTACAGGCGCCGAGCGCCATGACTACCATCGTTGCCCAGCGTGAACGCGTCGTCATTTATCGATTCCTTAGGGCTTGTGCGGGTTGGTTTTCGCCTTGGAGCTGGAGTGAGGATTCGGGGCCGCGCGCGCCTCGGCTGCCCGCTCGAGCCCCGCCGCCGCAGCAGCGGGGGGGACGCCGCTTGCGGCGGCGGCCTGAACCTGCGCCGGAAGGTTCGTCAGGTCCCCGAGGGGCAGCCCAGAGCGGACGGCCGACTGCACGAGTCCCACTGTTTGGGCGCGAGGCACACCCAGTGCCGCCAGCGCTCCGGCGACCTGCAGCACGGCCATCGCCGGATGGGTCCCGTCGGCGGTTTGCGCGACCGCGGCCACGTCGTCGACCGTGAGACCGGCGCCGAGCGCGAATGCCCCGGCCTCGATCTCCTGGCTTCCAGGTGTCGCACCGGTGGACCGCATCACCCTCGCCGCCGCGGCGAGCTGTCCGAAGACGGTCTGGACGGCGGCCGCGATGCGCTCAGGCGCGGCGGCCTTCGCCGCTCCTTCGAGCGCTTTGTCGACGAGTGGCGCGTCCGGCAGTCCGAGCCCCCGGGCGGAATCCGCCAGGCTCGAGACGAGCTGGACGACCTCGGGGGAAACTCGACCCACGAGCCGCGCACGCACGTCGCCTTGCGCCGCCAGGCCGTGGGCGAGCCCCCCCAGGATCACGAGAGACACCGAAAGCCGCTTCACAGGATCCGTCCGTTCATTGTATTCACACTCACCACGCTGTTGCGCCGTCCGAAACCGTCATCAACCGCCGGGGCCACGGGATCGGGCACCCAGTTCCGTCCGTCGACCATGAAGCCGTATTGATGCTGGCCGGACGGGAGCGCGATCGTCACCGTCCACATTCCGTCGGACCCGACCCTCACGAGCGGGGTGGCCGCCGGATCCCAGCGGTTGAACGTCCCGGCGAGGGCCACGCGGCTCGCGTGGGGCGCGTAGAGCTCGAAACGCACGTACACGCTCTCACGCTGCCCGGTCAGCGCCGTCCGCGGTTCACCTATCGCGGGGGGTGTGCTCGTGCGCGCCAGCAGAAGAATCCCGGCCGCGGCCGCGATCGGCACCATCACCGCCCAGCGCGGGACCGTGGGCGCCGACAGCCAGCGCCACGCGCGGGACCATGGGGCGGTAGCGCGACTGCGCACGCGCGCCATCACGCGCGCGTCGAGCGACGCGGAAAGAGTCACCGCCTGCCGGTCGATTGCATCGAGCAGCAGCCGTCGCGCGGTCTCGGCCTCGAGCCGCAGGTCCGCCGGCAGCGTCTCCAGCTCCCGCTCGCCGTCCAGGACCTGCTTGACCAGCGGATTCCACTCGCGCTTCATCACGGCGCCTCCAACAGCTCGCGCAGCCGGTCATAGGCCCGGTGCATGCGCATCTTTAACGCGGCCACACTCGTCTTCAGCCGCGCGGCGATTTCATCGTAGGCCAACCCTTCCACATGCTTCAGCACGAACACCTCCCGCTGCTCCGCCGTCAGCCGCAGCAACGCACGCTGCAGGTCCTTTACGACCTCTGACCGCTCCAGCTCCGATTCGGTCTGCTCCGGCGCCGCGACCTCGCTGACGCCTTCGAGCCCGGTTTCCCAGCGGGAGCGCCGGCGCTCGGCAAAACACCGGTTCCGCAGGATCAGAAAGAACCAGCCGGCGAAATTCTCCGGCTCCCTGCACTGGCCCAGGTGTGTGTACGCCCGGACCATCGCATCCTGCACCGCGTCTTCGGCGGCGTCGATCGAACCCAGCATATGCGCCGCGTAGCGCGCGTACCTATCCCGGTATCGGCGTACCAAGACCGAGAACTGGTCCGTATCGCCCGCCAGCACCGCCCGCACGACCGACCCGTCGGACGGTGCGCCCGAATGGTCCACCCGGTCTCCTTGGGTCTCGCCAGTCACCACGCGGGATGCTAGGAGGCCGGGGGCACCCCGGCAACCGTCCTGAAGAGTCCGCAGGGCGGATTTGGTAACGCGCTGAGCCAGCGGTGGTTCCGGGGGCGTTACCCGCGCCCCCTGCCAAGTCTCTTCACCTGCACCCTACCTCAATCGAGGGGCTGTCGCGTGACTAAGGAGACCGTCGAGCGTCGTATGACCCCGGATGCGGATCTGGTGGCTCGGATGGTGACAAAAGACGGGGCGGCGCTGGATGAGCTGTGGGCGCGCCACTCGCGCACCGCCTATGCCGTGGCAATCGGCATCCTGCGCGAATCGGCCCGTGCCGATCAAGCCGTTTCGGAGGCGTTTCTCGAGGCGTTTTCGGTGGCCAGCCAGTTCGTTCCCGGTGAGCTCACCGTCCTGGCCTGGCTCACAAGGCTCACCCGCCGACACGCCGAGGCGATGATCGTCACGGCGGCCTGAAAACCGCAATCTGGAACGGTGTTGAGGGGGCGCACGTTGGTGCGCCCCCTCGTATTTTGGGGGCTCCATGCCTCGCCCGGGCGTCGTCGCCGTCCCCGTCCTCGCGATGGGTCTCGCTTTGGCCCCGCACGCCTCCGCCCAAGCCACCGCGTCCGCGCAGGCAGGGTTGGGAACCGTGCGATTTCCCGGTGGCGCGACGACGAGTGTCTTCTCCTTCTCTCCAGATCTATCGGTGGTTGGACCAGGCCACCAACTGTCGCTCGGCGGCACCGTGGCGTCCGTCCCAAACAGCTCGGGATACGGCCAGCTGCATTTCGCGGCCTGGCTGACGACCACGTCGGTCGTGAGTCGCTGGCATCTCGCCTCGGATATCGAGCTTTCCAAGACCCAGCTGGGTGGCGGACTGGGCAGCGCGGCCGCGTCGATTACGGGCGAGGCGCTGTACGTCGCGCCACGCTGGGGGGCTGCGCTCGGGGGAGGACCGACCACCGGTTGGATCACCGACTCCGTCAGCGACTCCCGTCCCGTCACCGCCCTTCACACACGGCTGCGGGGATGGTGGAGTGACGGACTGAGCGCCACCACGTTTATCGGGAGCATCGAGCCGACCCGGTTTCTCGGCGCGTGGTTCACTGATGCCAGCTTCTCGGTCATGCGACGCCGGGGCCGTTTCTCCGCTCAGATCACCGCCGCGGGCCGCATCAGCTCCATCTACGTGTCGCGGGCCGCCGCGCTCGCCTCCGTCGAGCTCCGCCTGACACCGTCCTGGTCGATCAACGTCGTCGGCGGGAACGTACTCCCCGATCCGTACCAGGGCTTCCCGGCTACCGGCATCCTCCTGGCGGGCGTCAGATTCCAACTACCTTTGCACCGCTCTGCATCACGACAAGTGGTTGCCACCCGCGGATTTGTCGTAACCCGTAGTGCCAACGGCATTTTTCTCGAATTCGAACGGCACGGCGTGAAGAGTGTCTCCATCGCGGGCGACTGGAACGGCTGGGTGCCGTCACCGCTCAGTGCCACGCGACCCGATCGGTGGAAGGCAGACCTGGCGCTGCCTCCCGGTGTGTACCATTTCACATTGCTGGTCGACGGGGTCGCGTGGACAATCCCTGAAGGAGTCCCCAGCGTGCCGGACGGCCTGGGCGGGCGGGTGGCGGTGCTGGTCGTGAACCCGTGAGCTCGATGCGGGTGGACTGTCGCTTGAGATCTGGAGGCGACTTATGCCGTTGATCGGCTTCGGCCCACACATCACCCGCCGTGATTTCCTGAACGGCGCGCTGCTGTCCGTGGGTGGAGCGATGCTCGGGTGCGGACTCCCCAAACAGACGCTGGACCCCGGCACGGGAGGCCGCTCGTCCCTCGGCCCGGATTGGTACGGCTACGGCGGAGTCGGAGACTACCGCTTCTCCCACGGCAACACACCTGAGGTAGTGGAGACGGCGCACCGGCTGCGTGACCAAGGATTTCCTTCCGACTTCGACCGCGTCGACAGCAGCGAGACCTACGACTGGGTGATCGTCGGCGCGGGACTCGCCGGACTCGGCGCGGCGCTGGAATTCACGAAACGCCGGCGCGAGGGACAAACCTGTCTGATGCTGGACAATCATCCGATCTTCGGCGGAGAAGCCAAGGAAAACGAATTCAATGTCGACGGAGTTCGCCTCATCGGACCGCAGGGCTCGAATAGTTTCTTCGTCCCTGAAGTCCCAAAGGACCCGGACGCCGCCGCCGGAGACGCGCGCTACTACACCGAGCTGGGTGTGCCGCGGGAATTCCATTTCCGTGACTGGCCGGCGACAGAGAAGCCGTTGCGATTCCCTCGGGACAACTACGAACACCTGGTGCGGGGACTGTTGGAGCACACGAGCCTCGGCCACTATTTCGCCGGCGCGCAGGGCGGGACCTGGGCGATCGACATGTGGCAGCAACGCCTGGCCAATACGCCACTTTCCGAGGACGCCCGCCGCACGCTGCTGCAATGGTACGGCTCGGGGGCGATGCGCCATTTCGAGTCCGCCGAAGCGGCGGCGAAGGCGCTCGACATCATGTCATACCAGCAGTTCCTGGAGCAGGAGCTGCACCTTGGACCGGAGGCAGCCCGCGCGGCCGATCTGCTGCTCGCATCCGCTGTCGGACTGGGCAGCGACGCAATCTCGGCCTTCGTCGCTTACGAGCTTCCCCTCCCTGCGCTCGCGGATCCCCTGCCACCGGATCTGCGGCGGGCATCATTCCCGGGTGGCAACTCCGGCTTCGTGCGGCACTTCCTCAAGCGCCTCATCCCCGACGCGATCAGCGGGTCGACCAGCTTCGAGGACATCATCACCGCGTCCGTCAACCTGGAAGCGCTCGATCGCGCGGGTCAGCCGTTGCGCGTGCGGCTACGCTCGACGGCCCTGAGCGTGCGGCACGATGGCGACCCGTCGTCCGCGAGTACTGTGCGCATCGTGTACACGCGCGACGGAAGGTTTCACGAGCTCAAAGCCCGAGCGGTCATCATGGCTACCGGCGGGTGGATCAACCGCTATGTAGTCCGCGACATGCCGCAGGAGCACCGCACGGCGTATGAGCAGTTCATCCATGCTCCGTTCCTGGTGGCCAACGTCGCACTGACGAATTGGCGCTTCCTCCATCGCCTCGGCATCACCGCGGCGACCTGGGACCGCGGCGAGGGCGATTTCGGGTTCACGTGCAACATCCGTAATCCAATGCAGGTGGGCGGATACCAGCCGCCGCTCGATCCCGACCGCCCCGCGATCCTTTCCTTTTACACGCCCTTCCACCGGCCTGGCCTGCCGGCGCGGGCGCAGGCGACGCAGGGCCGCATGGAGCTCCTGACCACCACCTATCCGCAGTTCGAGCGGAAGATTCACGCCCAGATGATGAAACTGTTCGCCGCTTCCGGGTTCACCCCAGAAAAGGACGTCGCGGGCCTCATCCTCAACCGCTGGGGACATGCGCTCACGGTCCCGTTTCCGGGATTCTTCGGTGGCGCGAGCGGCCAGGCACCGCGCGATGTCATCCGGCACGGCTACGGGCGGATCGCGTTCGCGCACTCCGAGCTGGTAGGCTGGCAGCACTGGGGACCTGCCGCCGACGAGGGCCGACGGGGATTCAATCAGCTCGTGAGCGCGCTCTAGAGAGGCCGATGTGTTACCGGGCCCCGAGGTCTGATAGAACCCCGGGGCCCGGCCCGCATGAGCGTGTGGGGATTCAATAGCTGAAGTTGAGCGTCATCCCCAGCGTGCGCGGTTGGTTGGTCAGATAACCCACCCGGGCGCGAGTTCCGCGCTCACGGTCCAGAGCGAGAAAGGCCCGCGTGTCGGTGAGGTTGTTGGCGAAAGCCGCAACCTCCCACCGCTCACGAGTCAAGCCGACGCGCAGGTTGAGAAGGCTGTATCCCGGCAACTTGGGACTGTATGTGAACGTAGACTGAGTCAGCGGCCCGCCGATGGTATGCGCCCCGAACGAGTTCAAATTCACGCTGCCGGCCCCCGCCGCTTCGTCATCGATCAACGTGAAGCGCGAGCCATTGTACTGGTAACTGCCGGTGATCGTGACCCGCGACTCCTGGCCTACCGCCCACCCGTAGGTGGCGGCGCCACTCGCCTGAACCTGCGGCACGGCGGGAAGCCGGTTGCCGGACTTGATCCCGGAAATGATGTTCCCCGAGCCGTCCTTGAGGTCCGACTGCAGCTTACCGTTGTTGAGAGCCGCCGACAACGCGAAGTCCCAGTGCTCTCCAGGCGTGATCGTCACTTCCGCCTCCACCCCCTGACTCCGAGCCTTGGGCGCGTTCAAGATCAGCCGGGAGGAGCATGAGCCTGCCGTAACCGTCAGCTGGAGGTCGCTGACCTCCATGTCAAACACGGACAGATTGATGGACGAGCGGCGGCCCTGCGCCTTCACCCCCGCCTCGTAGTTCCACGCCTTCTCGTCTTTCCACGAGTCGTGACCACTGAATACGGCCAGGTCCTGAGACGTGCAGAGCGAGACGTTGAGCGGGTCGTTGATTCCCCCGAGGCGGAACCCCCGCGAGGCCTGCGCGTTGAAGGTGACCGCGTCCGACGCCTTGTAGCTGGCGATGAAACGCGGCGCGACGCCATTGGCCTTGGTGGCGCCGGGCTGGATCTGAGCTTTCCCGTTGGCATCCTGGCCGAAGATGCCGTCGAAGATCTGATCGCGCTGCTCGTCGAACTTGTAATAGCGGATACCGCCGGTGAGGTCGAAGCGCTCACCCACCGGCACCGTCGCTTCACCGAACGCGGCGGTCTGCTTCAGGTAATAGTGGAGGTCGGACCAGAACAGGTGGTCCTCGGGAGAGTAGGCTCCCCGCGTGAATCCATGGGGAGCACCAAGCAGCGGCGCCGCGAGCGTGTCGAACCCCGCCACCAGCAGATCCTGGCCGTAGTGGCGCCGATTGCCGCTGTAGAACCCCCCTACCACCCACCGGAAGCGGTCCCGGCCGCCGGAGAGACGCAGCTCCTGCGTCGACACCCTGGACTTGGTGGCGTCGTTGAGCGGCGCGTTGAGGGTGTAGACGTTTTCCGGAAGGCCGATGCTGCCGCCGGTGATGCTGGACGTCAACGCACCCGCGTCGCGGACGACGAGGATGTTGCGAATGGTATACGAGCTCACCGACGTCAGGCTCGCCCCGCTGAGGTCGTAGCGCAGGGTCAGGCTGCCGAGCAGAAAGTCGTCGGTGTACGGCTCATTGATCTGGGTGAAGAGCTCACGGTCGCCCAGGTGCACCGGGGGCCGCGACGTCGTGTAGGGGTTGGCCAGAATATTGAAAGCGTCGATACGGTTCCAGCCGTCCATCTTCACGCGCTGGAAGACAATCTGCGGCGTGATGGTGAAGCGTCCGCTGGGATTGAGGCGGATGGCCACCCGAGCGCCGGTCCGCGCCCCGCCGTTGACATCCTTGTTGACGGTGAAGTTGGGCTGCACGGCGTCCATGTAGCCACCGATTTCGTTGCTGTAGCCCGCCACTCGAAACGCGGCCTTGGCGCCCAGCGGAACGTTGAACCCGAGCTTGGCGGTATTGCCGGGGGAGCCGCCGTCGATCCAGTTGATTCCCGTCTCGCCGAAGGTGCTCCTCACGCCGAGCTGGGGCTCGTTGCTGATGTAGCGTACGGTTCCGCCCAACGAGCCTGATCCGAACAGCGTGCCCTGCGGGCCGCGCAGCACTTCCACGCGGGAGATGTCGAACAGGTCCAGGTCCGGCGTGTACAGGGAGAGGGAGATGGGGACGTCGTTCAGATAGGCGCCTACCTCTTCCTTCACTCCTGGCTGATCCCGGGCGATCTGGCCCGAGGAGACTCCCCGTATGGCGACCTGGCTCTGGCCGGGCCCGAGGTTCTGCACGCTGAAGTCGGCGACGTTGGCCGCGACGGCCTCGATGTTCTCGGCGCCGCGCACACGCAGCGCTTCCTGGGTTGGGGCGACGATCGAGAACGGCACCTTTGCCAGCTCCTGCTCGCGCAGCATCGCGGTGACCGTGACCGCCTCGAGCGTCAGCGGCTGCAGATCGAAGTCGAGTGTCACCGCGCCGTCTGCGGCCACCTGCACGTCCCGGTTGGACAGCGTCCGGAGGCCGGGGAGCGACGCGGCGACCGTATAGGCGCCGGGCGCGAGGCCGGAGATGGAGTAGCTCCCGTCGGCGGTCGACGTGGCGCGGCTAACGGCACTCGTGGCCTGGTTGGTGGCCGTGACTCTGGCACCTGACGCCGCGATGCCGCGGGCGCGAACCGTGCCGCTGATGCGACCGGTTTGGGCGTCTGCTGGATTGCCGAAGAGAACCGCGGCGAGTGCGACGCCAACGAGAAAGCGGATTCCGGGGCAAACCATAGAACCCCTCCAGTTCTAGGGTGGGCCGTTCCTATCGATGCGTTTGAGCCTGAATACGGCTCATTCAAAACGCTGTCAAGGTGCCTTGAAAGACGGACCGCCGGGCGGCTGCTGCAGCCGTCCGGCGGTCGTACCCCGACGAAATCCGTTCTGCTACGGCTGCCGCGCCTGCACTTCGCCCAGCGGAATCGGCAGGGTCGAGAACACCTGATCGCCGGGGCGGTCAAGCAGGAACGCGCCGAGCCGTCCGGTCCGCCGCAGGTCGAACCAGCGATGACCCTCGTAGAGCAGTGAGTACCACCGCTCGTGCAGAATCGCCCCGAGAATCTGATCCTGGGTCTGCGCTCCCAGGCCGGCGATCGGGAGCACGCCTCCGGAGGTGACGCGGACATAGTTCACGTCCGACGCCGCTAGGAGGCCGTTGCCCAAAGCGTTGTTCGCCTCGGCACGCAACAGCACCAGCTCCTCGTTCTTGATCAAGGGGATCGGCGCGTTCGAGCTATTGTAGCGGATCCACCCGTATGCGGACGTCAGGCTGTCCGTGGTCTGGGTGGGGCGGGACACCACTTTGGCCGTCACGCGCTGGTCGTTGGCGTCCGCGCTGTCCACGACGCGAGGGTTCACGTGGTTCTCCCCCGTCTGTGGATTCTGGAACAACGGATTGGCGGCGTCGCCGGGGTTCGTGCTGAAATTGAAGTAAACCCCGGCGCTCGGATCGGCGCTTGCCGACGTGTCCACGAACGTGGAACCGTTCTCGAGCAGCGTCTTCGCCGTCGTATAGCACGGCGCGCCGCATCCCAGGCTGCCGCGATACACCTCGACGGCCGCCTTCAGGGCACGGTTGAATTTCCGGAAGGTGTCCGGCGTATCGAACCCGGCGAACCCGCTCGGCAGGGTCACTCCGGCTGGGAACGACGCTCCCCCCGAGGCGAGATGCCCGTCGGCCGCATCGAGCAGGCCCAAAACGAATCCATAGGCGGAATCGTTCGAGACGAGCGGGGCCGGGTTTGCTGTGAGCGGCTGATCCACCGCCACCGGAATCGAATCCTGCGAGCGCGCCATGAGCACCATCAGGAACTCATATGCCTGCATGGTCTCGGCAAAGCCGCGCACGGCGTCCTGATCGCCGGCGGAATACGCGGTCGCCGTTCCGATGACGTCGATCAACTGGTTGGCGCTCCGGATGGCGGTGTACTCCCCCGCCCACTGGCCACCGCCGAATCCGTCGCCCGGATCGAGCGGACCGTGCAGCAGTTCGCTGATGAAGCGGGGCTCCGAGCCGTCGAAGCGGTACGCCTCGCGACCGAGAATCCCCGAGATCAGGTTCCAGCCCCCCACAGGGGCGCGATGTCGAAGTTGCAAGCTCCCGAGACGAGCACCGAGAGCGCGATCAAAATTCGGGTCGCTTTCATGGTGGAGTCCTCGCTCAGAAGTCGAGATCGATGGAGAAGAAGACGCTGCGACTTGGCGGGAACGGCGCCACGTCGATATTCCGGCCGATCGGCTGGTTCCCGAAGTTCGAGACTTCGGGATCGATGCCGCGATAGTGCGTCGGCAGAATCCGGATCAGGTTCCGTCCCGAGAGCGAGATCGTCGCGCCCTTCACACGATCACCGAACAGATGGGACACCGCCGTCTGCGGGAGGCGGAACGCCAGATTCGCCTCGCGCAGCTTGATGTACGACGCGTCCTGGACATACGGATAGGTGTTGCCCTTGAAGAACTCGTTGAGCCGTTGCTGACCGCCAAGGTGCGCCGGACGCACGCCGCTCGAGTCCCCGACCGTGCTCCAATCCCGGCTGTTCTGGAACAGATCGAACAACAGCTCGGTCAGGTTGATGACGTCGCCGCCCTTCTTGTAGTCCCACAGGAAACTGAAGCTCAAGTTCTTGTAGGTGAGGTCGCTGCCGAGCGACAGCTGGAAGTCGGGATTGGCATCGCCCAGGGCCACGACGGCGCCCGTGCTGTCGTTCCCGACGATCTGCGTCGCGGACTTGCCCACTTCGATCTGGAACGTGCCGAGCGAGGTTCCGAAGCCGAGCGGCGGCTGGAACGTCGGCACCGGCAGCTCGACGACCTTGCTGCGGGTCGTGGTGAAATTACCGCGCACGATCCAGTTGAAGTCCGGCCGCTGGGCGAGCGCGTAGCCGAGCGACGCCTCGAGCCCGCGGTCGCGGAGCTTGCCGCCGTTGAGGATGCGCGTGGCGACGCCGCTCGACGGCGCCGGCGCCGTGGTGAGCAGCAGATCGGTCACCGTCTTGTTGAACACGGTGAGGTTGGCGATCAGCCGCCCGTTGGACAGCGTCGCGTCCGCGCCGGCTTCGATTTCGGTCTGGCGCTCGGGCTTGATGTCGGCCGAGCCCGCCGCTATCCCTGCGAAGCTGCCGAACTGCCCGTCGATCGTGCCGGTCAGATTGGGCGAGAACTTGTTGCCGAAATTGGGTTGCGTGCCCGTCTGGCCGTACGCGCCGCGCAGCTTGATTTCGTTCGACGGACCGCCGACACCGAGGAGTCGATAGGACGCCGCGAACTTGGGATAGTAAAAGAATTTGTTCACGTCGCCGTTGCGGCTCGAGCGGTCACCGCGGACGCCGCCCGTCACCAACAGGCGCTGGTTCATCGCCAGCACCTCTTCCTGGAGGCTGACGCCCACATCGCGCACCGGGGTCTCGTTTTGCGTCAGGTTCGTGATGTTGGCGGCCTTGTCGACGTTCTGCAGGCCCGTCAGGATGTCGCGGCCGACGATGTTCGAGAAGTTCAGGCTCGTGTTGATGTACTGCACGGTCGCCGACGTGGTCGCAGTGAGCGATCCCGACGACGGCGTGTACGTGTACACCCCGCTGCCCAGCAGATTGACGTTCGTGTTCTGAGTCTTGCCCAGCACGACTGTGCCGGGCTGCCCATCGTTGGACTCGAAGTACAGCTCCGGCGGGGAGTAGATGTCATTCCGCTGCGAGAAGTTGTCCAGGCCGCCGAACGCGGTGAACCGCAGGTTGTGCTGCGCGGTCGTGATGGCGTCAAACTTCAGCTGGGTATTGGCGAAAATCCGCCACAAGTCCTCGGCGTTCTTGAAGAAGGCGTACGTCTGCAGCGGATTGCTGCGCTCGAACGGGTTGCGCGGATAGTCCGTGATCTTCGGACCCGTGGGCGCGAGATTCACGAAACTCGGCGTGAGCGGGAAGACCAGATAAGGGCTCGTGCCGCTGTTGTCGTTGTTCGAGATGCCGCGATTCGACAGGCTGTGGATCGCCTGCGTCTGCACCCCAATGCTCCAGCGGCTACCCATTTGCTGGTCGAGGTTCACGCGCAGCGCCTGCTTGTCGTAGCCCGTGTTGGGGGCGATGCCGCCGTCGCGCTTCACCAGCCCGGAAACGAAGTAGCGCGTCGCGTCGTTGCCGCCGCTCACGCTTGCGTCGGTCTCGGTGGACAGCGGATGGTTGTCCCACAGCGGGGAAATGTTGTCGAAATACGGGCAGGCGCCACCCGAGCCGGTGCAGTAGGCCTGTGCCGAGCCGCCGTACACTGCGTCGGCTTCCACCGAATCCTTGAAGACACGTGACTTGAGCACGTTGAGGACGCCAAACTCGCCCAGCCGCTGCGTCACGTGGAAGCGCGGAGCGCCGGTTTGCCCGCGTCGCGTCGTGATCACGATGACGCCCGAGTTCGCCGCGCCGCCGTAGATCGACGCCGCCGACGGACCCTTCAATACCTCGACCTTTTCGATATCGGCCGGGTTGAGATCGGCGATCCGGTTGACGGGGTTATCCTGGTTCGACGCGTTGCCGCCACCCGCGGCGTTGGTGACCGCGTTCAGGTTGTTCGCGATCGCCGCGTTGCTGATGATCATCCCGTCGACGACGATGACGGGATCGGGGTTGCCGTTGATCGTCGAGACCCCGCGCAGGTT